>Ga0302267_10001575_pt1 | contig 28809 bp, 19 predicted proteins | sample III_Bog_E1_3_FD_194555 | JGI IMG/M metagenome (GOLD analysis project Ga0302267, IMG submission 194555) | Peat permafrost microbial communities from Stordalen Mire near Abisko, Sweden - III_Bog_E1_3 | ecosystem: Environmental > Terrestrial > Soil > Wetlands > Peat | place: Sweden: Abisko...
TAGCCACTCGGTATGGTCCAGCGAAATATCGGTGATCACTGAGATCAGGGGATCGACGATGTTGGTGGCATCGAGACGCCCACCCATGCCTACTTCGAGAACGGCGATGTCGACCTGCGCTTCCGCAAAGCACAACAGCGCCTGCGCCGTAAGAATTTCAAAAAAACTGGGGAGTTGAGGAAGGCTGCCATCCAGAACAAGTCTTTGTGCGGCATCGTGAACGCGAAAATAGAGCGCTGCGAACGATTCGTCGTCAATCTCGTTTCGATCAAGTCTGATTCGTTCATTCACGCGGGCGAGGTGCGGCGAGGTGTAAAGGCCGGTGCGCAGTCCCGATGAGGTCAGGATGGACGCCAGCGTCGCAGCGGTCGAGCCTTTTCCGTTCGTCCCCGCGATCAATACCGACGGGAAGCGGCGATGCGGGTCCCCGAGAGTAGAAAGCAGAATACGAATCTCGTCGAGCGAGAATTTGCGCCGGGGCTGGCCAGAGCTCTGGTAGAGTTCGGGAACCATGGCGTTGAGTTGTTCGACGGCAGCGACGTAAGACATGGAAACTTCAGTATAGAAGAGCAGGGGTAAAGTGTTTGCCGCGATCGATTGCAAGCTGACAATCCATGCGGCGCTCACTTCCTCAGCAGCAGCTGCAAGGCCTCTCGGGCGCTTTGCAGGCAGACGCGCGCCTCGTCTTCAGACACCAAGCCCTGATGCACAGCCTTTTTGCCCACATCGTTCACTTGGTTGGCGACACGGGGAAAGCCGGCGTCGATGCCCGTCAGCAGCAGGTTATTGTTCACTTCGTGCAGCAGATTGCCCAGCGTAGCCACGTTGCGATACCGCGTGCGGACTTGGCGGCTAAGCACGGCGGGCAGTTTTTGCCGCACAGCCTCTTCCAGCACGGAGCGGCACATGACCGCACAAGCCGTGAACAAGCCAAAGAAATAACACCGAGTAGCTTCATCCAGATAGCGATCGGCCTCCTCTGAACTAGGAGCGGCCACCACGCATTCCCGCAATTGCGTAGCACGCAAAACGGCAGGCTCCACAAGCTCCAGAAGCTCCAACGCAAAGGCAGCCCGCAGCAGGTCGTTCTGCTGCACATCCAGCGCGCGCTGAATCTCCTGCCACGCCGGTGTGAATGCCTCGTCCCCAACCTGGTTCAACCGGGTTAGCGACGTAAGCCGGTGCCGTGCGTGCTGGATAAAGCCCTGCCGCATCTCATGAGCCAGCATCCGCCACTCAGCTACAAAAGCTGCAGGATCCTTGAGGTAGCGGTCCCAAAGCTCGTCGTACACCACGGCTGGCAACACGTCCCGCAACTGCGCAAAGCGGCTGGTCCTGGCCAACTCTGAGATCGTTTCGCAGAATTCCCGGCCGGGCGCGCCCTCCTCAATCATTTCGAGGAGTTGAGCTTCGAGTCGCCCGATATCGATTGTCGCCGCCACTCAAATCTCCTTCATCCCAGCTTAGAAAGTTCGAGCGCTTTTTATGCCTGTAGGCGAACAATTTATCTGCCGACTGTCCTGGAATGGGAAGCAGAAAGCTCACACGCCGCGGATGGGAATAAAGCGAGCTCAGGTACACCAACTGTGGATCACAAGGACGTTCGAAGTGGTTCACCAGCGTAACGATGGACGCAGTTTTCACATACGGCATCGACTTTGCACAGGCCTTCCGGCGCACCCTGTGGGAGTGGTGGGAAAACGGGGTCGCCTTTCCATGAATGAAGGCTTGATTTCCAACAATCCTGAATTGCACAGCCGCGTTTTAGAAAACCGCGCAGGATGCCAACTTGCTGGCCCATAAACAGTTCGTTTTGATTTCCACTTTTCCTGCCTGAACTACGGGTATTACTGTCTTTTTCTAATTAATAACTACTAATTTCCTAACAACCCGTCGCCTCGCTCGCCTGCATCTCACCGAGGATTTTCATCCCGCCCAACGGCCAATGAACCGGCCGTAGCGAGCCATTGAGAGATTCGGCGCAAGAATCCAGAGAAGCGGCCCTGTTTTCCACGCACGCCGCCACGCGCGGATGAATACAATCAAGGAGTAGAAAAGACAGCCACTTCCGCCAGACGGGTTTGTGTTGTAGAGTGTGGCCAGTGCCGGAAATTGGCTTCAGAGCGAAGGTGAGTCTATGCCGATGGAAACCGTAGTGGACAAGCCGGCCTTGCAGGGGGCAGCGATGGAGATAACCGTAAGCCGCCAGGATTTGGTGAAAGAGCTAACCGCCACGCAGAGCGTTGTGGAGCGCAAAACCACCATTCCTATTTTGTCGAATTTCCTCATCGAGGCGGAAGGCGACCGGCTGTACATCACCGCAACCGACCTGGATCAGGCCATTCGCACCAGCGTCGACGTGAAAGTCAAAAAGCCAGGCTCGTGCACCATTCCCGCACGCAAGCTTTACGACTACATCAAGCTCTTGCCCGATGGTGACATTTCCATCAAGCTGCTCGACAACCACTGGGTGCAGATCCGGTCGGGCCGTTCCAACACCAAGATGGTCGGCATGGCGCGCGCCAACTATCCCCAGGTCCCCGAGTTTCCTGCCGTGACGGCGACGAGCATCTCGACCACGGCTCTGAAGACGCTGATTGCGCGCACCATCTTCGCCATTTCAAATGAAGAATCGCGCTACACGCTCAACGGCGCGCTGCTGGTCATCAAGGCCGAGTCGCTGGCCATGGTGGCGACCGACGGACACCGCCTGTCGTTCGTCGAAAAACCGAATGAGTCGCTCGAAGGCATCAGCGGCGAAAAGCGTGTCTTGATCCCGCGCAAGGCCCTGCAGGAACTGCAGCAACTGCTGAGCAATACCGAAGCCGAAAAAGTGGAATTTGCCGACGACGAACACACACTGTTCTTCCGCGTGGGCCATCGCACGCTGAGCACCCGCAAGCTCTCTGGCCAGTTCCCAAACTTTGAGGCAGTAATGCCACGCGACAACACCAAGTTCGCGGTGGTGCGGTCCAGCGAGCTCTACTCGGCGATTCAGCGCGTGGCGCAGTTTGCCGATGAGCGCTCAGGCGCGATCAAGCTGCGGCTCGAAGGAAACGAGCTGCGCATCAGCTCCAGCTCCACGGAGAGTGGTGAGAGCGAAGACACCATCGATACGCCCTATGCCAGCGACCCCATCATGGTCGGTTTCAACTCCGGCTACATCCTGGACTTCTTGAAGGCTCTGGGCAATGAGGGCGAGGTGCGGCTTGAGTTCAAGGACTCGCAGTCGGCCGGCCAAATGCGACCCGAGGATCCCGATGCCGAGTTCAAGTATCGGTATGTGCTGATGCCGATGCGAATCTGAGAAACAGAGAACAGGAAATAGGAAACGGCCCGGCATGGATGTCGGGCCGTTTCTATTTGGAATTCGCAACGTGTCGCTGCGCGGCTGTAGAATCTGCGCGACACCTATGCGCGCCAAATTCCTTTTCGCTACCATCGTTCTTGCGGTCTTTCCGGTAAACCTTTTCTCGCAATCGCCGCAATCGCCCGCAGTGATTACTGTGGATGCCGGCCATCCCGGAGCGTCCATTTCTCCGCAGATGTTCGGCATTTTTTTTGAGGACATCAACTTCGGTGCGGACGGCGGCCTGTATCCAGAGTTGGTTAAAAATCGATCCTTCGAATTCAGCCAGCCGCTTGCCGGTTGGAAAGAGGAACTGGCCATCAGCAGGGGCGGCCTTGGCAGCCCTAGAGGCGAAGTCGCCGTCCGCACGGAGCAGCCCCTGAATGCGAGCAATCCGCACTACCTGCGCGTACGCGACTACGACCCTGGCTTCGGGCTTACCAACGCAGGTTTCCGCGGTATGGGGGTCAAGGCAGGCGCAGACTACCGCTTCTCCGCCTGGGTACGCAGCAGCGGGCCAAAATCCATACGCGCCTCGATCGTCGATGCGGATGGGCACGAGATCGGCACTGGAAAGCTCGAGGGCTTTGGTGGAAGCTGGAAGCGTTACGAGACCCTCATCCACGTTAGCGCGACGGCCGCACACGCGCATCTGACTCTCTTCTTCGACGCCCAGGGCACTATGGACATCGACATGGTCTCACTCTACCCGGTCGACACGTGGAACCATCGCGCAAACGGTCTGCGTCCTGACCTGGTGCAGTTGCTGGCCGATCTTCATCCCGGGTTCCTGCGTTTTCCCGGTGGGTGCATCGTGGAGGGCCGCGAGCTCGCCACGCGGTACCGCTGGAAGAAGACCGTTGGCGACATTGCCGAGCGCCAAACCATCATCAACCGATGGAATGATGAGTTCGATCACCGTCCCACGCCCGACTACTTCCAATCGTTCGGACTGGGCTTCTATGAGTATTTCCAACTGGCGGAAGATATCGGCGCGCGGCCGTTGCCGATTCTCAACTGTGGCATGGCATGCGAGTTCAACTCGAACGAAACCGCCGCGCTCAGCGACTTGCATGAATACATCCAGGATACGCTCGATCTGATCGAATTCGCCAACGGCCCAGTGACCTCCCCGTGGGGCAAGATGCGCGCGCAGATGGGTCACCCGGAGCCATTCCACCTTGCCATGCTGGGCGTGGGTAACGAGCAGTGGGGACCGCATTACCTTGAGCGCTATAAACTATTTGCCGCTGCGTTAAAGGTCAGCCATCCAGAGATCCAGCTCGTAGTAGCCGCCGGCCCATCGCCGGACGGTGAAACCTTCGACAGCGCGTGGGCCAACTGGCGCAAACTTAACGCAGACATTGTGGATGAGCACTACTACATGAGCCCGGATTGGTTCCTCCAAAACAGCGGCCGATACGACCATTACGACCGCTCCGGCCCCAAGGTGTTTGCCGGTGAATACGCTGCGCAAACAACCGGCGCCGCACGTCCTGACAATCGCAACAGTTGGCAGGCAGCGCTCGCCGAAGCAGCCTTCATGACGGGCCTGGAACGGAATGGCGACGTGGTGCGGATGGCCAGCTATGCGCCGCTTCTGGCCCACGTGGACGCATGGCAGTGGACGCCGGACCTGATCTGGTTTGACAACCTGCAGAGCTATGGCACGCCGAACTATTACGTGCAGCAAATCTTTTCGCGCAACGTCGGCACCCGCGTGCTCCCTGTGTCGCCTCAAGCCGGCAGCGGCCTCTACAGCGTGGCATCCCTCGACGAGCGCACGCATGAGTTGGTCGTCACCGCCGTCAACACCACGGCACAAGTGCGCGCGGCTGAAATTAAGTTCGACGGCATAACCCCAGCCGGAACGGCGCAGGTCACTACGCTCCAAAGCGCCGACCTGAAAGCAGAGAATAGCTTCGATCAGCCAACAGCAGTCGCGCCTGTTACAACTTCGATCAATGTAAAAGCGACATTCCTCTCCGTGCAACTGCCCGCACAGTCGGTCACGGTCTATCGGATTCCGCTGAAGTAAGGCCACGATTCAGGCCATCCGCTCAGATGGAATACAACTCTGAAGCCGAGGGTCGAAAGTCGCTAATCGTCTCCTCGGGCGAGAATGTGCGCACACAGTCCCGCCCATCATTTTTGGCTCGGTAGAGTGCGAAGTCAGCCTGTCTGAACAATTCCTGTGCGGTGGTGTTCGCGCATCCGCTGGTATTGGTTATGCCCCAACTTGCCGTTACCTGCACCGATGCGCCGGATAGCATTTGCTCTTTCTCCCGCAGAGCCTGGCATAGCATCTCTACCGTCTGGTGGGCCGCGGCCAGCGTGGTATGTGGCAGCAGAATCAGAAACTCTTCGCCGCCAATCCGGGCAAGCACATCCGTATCGCGAAGACCGCCGCGCAGGAATTCCGCGACCGCAATCAGCGCTGCGTCCCCGGCCGCATGCCCATAGGCATCGTTCAATTGTTTGAAATGGTCAAGATCCAGCAGGACCAGCGAAAAATCTTCGCGGTAACGCCGATAGTGGGCCAGCTCGCGGTCGAGCGCCGGTGCCAGCCCCCTGCGGTTATATACATTGGTGAGCTCGTCTACTACGATCTGCTGCTGCAGCTCCGATTCAAGGCGGGCATTCATCATCCAAATGACCGCGAGGGGCAACAGCGACACGTTGACGATGTATGCGACTGCGCTGGCATAGACCAGCGATGGAAAGGTCGAGTCGGGCAGCATGTGCATCCCAAAAGCAACCCAGGCGCGCACAAATTCCAACAGCGCAAATGGGATGAGAAAGATGCTCATCAACACACGCGGGGCACGCGTTGAACGCTCTCTGCCGGACAGCAGAATTGCCGGCGTAATCGAGCACTCGATCGCAATCATCAAGTCGCCGAGTGAATCGCTCCACACCGCGTTCGGGTTGCCGCTCAGGACCACGAAAATCGGAAGGGACAAAAGTAATGCACCGGCCGATACCCATATCGCCTGCTTTGCGCGCCGCTCAAAATAAACAAATGCCACGTTCAGCAGCGCATACGAAAGCGGAAAAGTCATCGGTTCGATTGCGTGGCGAATGAGGTTGGGCAAATGTCCGGGATAGAGATCGATGATCGCTCCGGCACAGTTGGCCAGGAAGCTGTACAGGAGCCAGCGCCTTGTGGAATTGCTCCACTGCTGCCACGCCAGAATGCCAAAAACAAGCGTAAAGCACAGCAGTTGGATGTCCTGTATGAGAATCAAGGTATTAATCGAGATTCCCATGTATGCTCCTCGACCCTGCTGAAATCCTAGCCTAGTCGAGACTGAAAAACCAATCGACGCTTTATCGATGGAGCTCCGCCCTGGGCAGAGAATCACGATCACCGCCCTATTGCGCTACCAGGTAAGCGTGACGGCGATGGTCTTCCAGCCCTCACCAGGAGGGAAGTGAAGGAGCAGGGGCATCCATTTGCAGGCGTAGAAGTCAGCATCGCAGTCGCGATATGAAAGATTAGCGAGCTGTCTGTCAGCAGCAGGATCGGAAGGTGGATCGGTCCGGAGATTCGGAAGAAAATGACCATGCCGAATCACCCGCATGAGACCGTCGCTTCCAGCAAGCCCTTCGATTGTGATCGTCAACTTGCGGTCGCCATTTTCGGAATGAAGAACTCGGAACTTGGATGTTGTCGCGCCGGGCAATGCTGGACGATTCGGTGTCTTATTACTAACTTCCTCGATAAGGTTCATCTCTGGGTCCACGTTGTCCAATTCAAGCGCCGGCATTGGAATTCGCAGGCCCTCGTGAGGCGGAATGTGAAGCTTCTTAAAGGTCTCTATCTCGATGGGACCATATGTTGCTCCCGGCAGTTCGCTTCGCAGGTGCCAGGCATCGCCCGCCGTGGGGCTCAGGTAGATCTCAAGCTGGTCGGTTTTTCGCGTGAAGTACAGCGCAGTCGTTTCACCAGGAATTTGCAAATTCAAGACATCTGCTGAATCCCAACCCGCCGGCAAATGCGGATTCACCGTAATCGTCTTCGTCCGCGCATCAATCGAAATCCCAAACAACCCGCGCAGTGTAGGCGTAATCACCATGGCACTCGACCAAAGCTGATGGCTTGTGCTCCTCCCAAACGGCACAAAAAAATCGCCGCTGAGTAACTCGGTGTTCGCGCCCAAATCCTGCGCACGCGTCAGGTTGGCATTCTCCATCAGCATTTGGTATCCGGCCAGCGGCTGGTTCGCGCGATACTCAGCCAGAGCCGCCCACCCAGTGAACAGCGGCCACACAGAGCCCTGGTGATAGCTCATGCCGTCATAGATCTTCTCGTCGCTCGAAACATCGCGTAGACCCCAATCCGTATTGAGCGTATGCGCGGCAAGCTGCTTCAGGCAGCCCTCAGGATGAGCGAGGATCGAAGCCCCACTCGTCGCTTCCGGACTCCACCACGCAAGTGCCGGATAGACAGTGCTGGTGCGGTCCAGCGAGCCATCAGTGTTGCGGCTGAATGCGTAACACGACTTCTCTGGATCGTAATACTCCGCTTCGATGGTCTTGGCGATGGCGTCCGCACGCTTCTTTGCGGACGCCGATTTTTCCGCGTCCTTCAGAGCGCTTTCAATTTCCGCCATTGCACCAGAAGCCTGCTGATCGAGCAGCGCGAGATAGATCTCCTGGTGCGGCATGGCACCTGGCCAACTCTCCACCCAACCCGTTCCCTGCGAGTTGTCATAGATTCCATCATGGTCCGTGTCATGAGCGGGATCGGTCTCAAACGCCCACGCCTTCTCAATGGCCTCGCGATTCGTCGTGAGGAATGCGACATCGCCGCTTGCTTTCACATAGTCCTCAACCGCAAGCAGGAAGAGCGGAGTAGAATCAGCCGCCGCATACATGTAGGGAAAGGCCTTCCAGTCAATCGCCGCGGCCGTCTGCGAGTACTCATGCATGATCTTGCCATCTGCACGCTGGCGATGAATGAGGAACTCAAGCTCCGATTTCGAGAGCGCGAAATCGCCATAACCGTTCACTGCGTAGAGCGTATAAAGTGCATCGCGGCCAAAGAACCAACCAAAGCCCGGCCGTGCCGAATCGCCCGATGCGTAGTAGCCCGCAACCAGCGCGGTCTCGTCGGTTCCCTGCACGCGCGTGCGCAGTTGCTCAATAGAAATCTCCGCCCATTGAAAGGCCTCATTCAGAGTCTTATCGGGCGTCTCGATAGTAGTGGTGTGCGCAAACAGATCATCGTACGCCTTGGCGTGAGCGGCGTACGATGCGGCCACTCCTGCATTGAGTTGAGCGAGCGTCGCTCCAAGCACCGCGTTTGTCGCCGCGACCTGCGTCGTTCCGACAGCCATCAGCAGCGGAAACAGCCGCGCATGATCGCGAGCCGGATCGATGTGCAGGTTGAACTCCACAGGATGGACCTGCGGGCGCTCTTGATACGGGGCAAGGATACCGGGCGCAGTGCCTGGAATTGTGACAGCGCCTGCCAGGTCAGGATAGTCGGAGTGCAGAACATAGTAGCCACCCGAAGTTCCGGAGCCTGCAACCCATTCAGCCCCCGGCACTCCCTCATTGCGTTCAGGCCACATCCACCGCAGCTCCGGCGTAAAGCGTAAGGTGAAGTCCGTTGGATGCAGGCAGTCGAATTGAAAGAGAACAATCGGCCCAGTCTTGGTGCCGGAATCGCCCGGCCCCGCAGCGCCTGTACTCGGCGAAAACATAATCTGACGCACGGTGAACCCGATGTGCGAATAGGTGATCACAGTGCGATCGGGATGTACCTCGATCTCGGCTGCCTGCTGGTTCACGTCGATCGGCACAGAGTAGCCTGCAATGCGTGCTTCGATGGTCAAGTGCGAAAGCAGCTTGACCGGCAATACCCATGCTTCAAACGTGCCGTCCTGTTGACCAAGGATGACGCCGCGTTCGCCCGCCACTGTGAAGGGCTTTTGGCTTTCGGTGTGCGCGCGAATAACCGGACCCGTCGAATCGAATGCGATGTCGGGAACGGAATTGAAGGTCTGAGCGTGGATTGCGGAAGGTAAAGCAAGAAGCACGGGCGCGGCCATGCAAAATTCGAACAGGAACCGTTTCATTCTTAGAATCCTCGTGCGACCTGCGGACATGACTCCGCAACCAAAACAGTGTACCGGTCACGAAGTCTTTTAGAGTTGCATCGGGAAGGGCAAGAGTCTCAGGGACAAGCCTAAACCTACAAAAATTCATAGAAAGATATGAAAGTACGGAGAAAAACTGGGGGACAGGTTAGACGATTCTAAAGAAGATTTGTCAACCGAATTCTCTCCTATATTTATGAACTAATAACAGTTGCGGGCTAAGCTCCGAATCACTGTTCGACATTGGCATTAAAATTGCTCGGCATCCAGCCAACAGTCGAATCACAATTCCTTCCTTTCTGCTGCAACACCTGAAAGTCCTCTAATTCAAATCCAGGAGATGGCACATGCGCCAGCACACGCTACGTTCACTCCGGCGGTTCCTCATTCCGGAAATGATCCTCACGCTGCTTTTACTCAGCCCCTTCGCGGAAATCGCCGCAAGAGGCCAGGGAATTACAACTGGCGGAATCAATGGCACCGTCGTAGATCCAGCAGGTGCGGTCCTTGCCGGGGCCTCTCTTACGGCTGTAAATAATTCGACGAACGCAAAGTATACGCAAACCTCACGTGGAAACGGCGAATTCAGTTTCCAGGCAATGCCGCTGGGTTCCTACACTGTGACCATCTCGGTGGCGGGCTTTGAGACACTGACCATCAACGACGTGAATGTGACACTTGGCACGCTGTCGCTGGGCAACGAGGCGATGAAGATCGGCAAAGGCCTTGAGGTTGTTGAGGCGAGCGCAGTGGCCCCCATGCTCAGTACTGAACAGTCGCAGTTGTCCGTGACGCTACAGTCTGAGGCGCTGGAGAATCTGCCTTTCGGAGGCGGCTTCGATACAGTGGCCCTGCTACAGCCTGGAGTTTCCATCACACACGACAACAGCTTTTCGAATTACAACGGGTCGTACGGCGGCTTCTCGTCCCAGGGTGAGCGCGGACGCTCGAACAACTTCGAAATTGACGGCCAGTCAAATAATGACAACTCGGTTGCCGGTCCCCAGGTTTTCTTCAGCAACCAGGATGCACTAAGCGGGGTTGAAGTAATCACCAACAACTTCAGCGCGCAATATGGACGCAATGCCGGCTCGGTAGTGAACTACCTCACCAAGTCCGGCACCAATACCTATCACGGTTCGGGCTTCGAATACTACGAAGGAAACTGGGGTGAGTCGTTCGCCCAGGGTGAAAAGTCGCCCTACTTTGGCTTCTGCGCTGCCGGTGTCGCGGCAGGCACAAATGGCTGCGTCACTCCCACGCTGCCCCGCTTCGTGCAGAACAAATTTGGTTTCACCATCGGCGGGCCAGTTCCATATTTCAAAGACAAGTTGTGGTTCTTTTCGAGCGGTTACTGGATTCGGTTCCGCCAAGCTGGCGGGGAGTCACTCAGCGGACCTACCTCGGTTACACCAGACGCTACCGGCTTAACCCAGCTCTCAGCTGCTTTCCCCGGCGATCCCGGAGTGGCGGCGCTTGTGAACGACGGCCCTTATTCCGTCAAGACCGGTAACCCAATAGCGGTTGGCACTCCGGTGAGCCTCCCGATTACGGTAGGGGAGACGACAGCGAACATCGAAATGGCGGAGATCGGTCGCAGTGTGCCCTCGCTTTCCAACGACGAGGAACTCCTGGAGCGCATGGATTGGGCGCCGACCGGCAAGGATCATTTCTTCGTCCGCTACTTCTACCAGAACAACCCGTTTATTAACGCTGGGGGCAGCGTAGTCGCGGGCAGTTGGTATAACGTTCCCGACATCGCCCACTCGGTCGGCGGTGATTATACGCGCACATTCTCCCCCTCGATCGTGAACCAGATGCGCTACTCCTTCCAGCAAACCGCGATCCTGTTCCAGGGCGGCGCAAACCCCAGCTGCGTATGGACTACGCCTGACCAGTGCTCCGCGAGCATTGGCATCGGTGGGCACATCACTGACCCCGTCAGCGGAAAATCAGAATCAATGCTGGGCTTCGGCTATGCCACCAACATCCCCCAAGGCCGCACGGTGAAGGTGACCCAGGTGCAGGACAATGTGACCTGGAGCAAAGGCAAGCAAACCATCTTGTTCGGTGGTGAGTGGGACTATCAGAACTCACCGAACCCGTTCCTGCCCGACTACAACGGCGCCTTCTCCTTTACCAGCTTTGGCAACTTCGTTAGCGGCACCACCAACTCACTCACCCTTGGTAACAGCAACGGCTTTACCACAAAGTTCACTGAACCCGATGCTGCCCTCTACTTTCAGGATGACTACAAAATCATCCCGGACCTGACGCTGAATCTTGGCGTGCGGTGGGAATTCTTCGGGCAGGCCGTGAACCTGCTGCACAACGAAACCGTGACGCGCGAATCTAATGCGGCTACAGCATTCTGGGATCAGTCTCTGCCTCTCTCGGTCCGCACCGTGGCCGCAACACCAGACCATTGGAAGCAATACCAGCCTCGCCTTGGATTGGCTTACAATCCAGCTTTTGACAAGAAGCTGGTGATCCGGAGCGGCTTCTCCGTCAACTTCGACCCCGCGTTCTACAACATGTTCCTCAATAGCGCTACCTCGGCGCCTGTCGTAAACCTTGGTACCATTAACGGCTGCGGACCGAGCAAGGTCTGCCTGCCTGCTTCTGGCGCGTCGGGCGCGGAGGTTCGCGCGCAGTCTTTGGGTTATCTTCCCACCGGACCCGGCATTAACCCTGGAGGCAGGAACACCACAACGGTGGCCCCCAACTTCCACAATCCCTACACCCTTTCGTGGATTCTTGGCGTCTCCCATCAAATTGGCAGTCACGCCGTGGGTGAGCTCACCTACGTAGGCAACCACCAGGTTGGCAACTTCCAGTCGATCAATGCCAACCCCAACCTTGCGGCAGTGCAGAGCGTTTACCCGAGTTTTGTACCCAACACACTTTGCACTGATCCAACCCAGGTTGGCTACAACCATCTGGATTGCACGCACGCAAACGTCCGCGAGCGCACCAATACGGCTTACGGCGAATTCGAAGCCCTGGAATCAAAACTCACCAGCCAGAACTTTCATGGCTTCACCGGAACTGTCGCCTTCACCTGGGGCAAAACCATCGACAACACCTCGGAGGTCTTCAGCACCGAGGCGGGCGGCAACACGATTACCTTTGCAGAGAATCCGCTGGATCTGACTAAAGCAGAACGGGCCCTCAGTGGCGACTCAGAAAAATTTGTCGCTTCTTCGGGCTTCAGCTATCTCACGCCAAAGGTCAACTTCAGCAACGGACTTCTGACTAAGCTGGCGAATGGCTACCGTTTGGATACAATCTGGACGTTCAACACCGGCGCCCCGGCCAGCTTCTTTCAATACGGGTTCTTCGGCGACGGCCCCGGGTTGCAAAGCTACAGCGATCCAGGCTTCGACAACTGGCAGTTAGGCGGAGTGGATTCGGCTCGTCCAGTTATCTCCAACGCCAAGGCACCGATCAACACCGTCGGAGTTCTGGATGACGCGAACGGTGACGCTTGCGGAGTTGGACCGGGCTACTACAACTGGGCAACCTGCGCCCCCATTACTCCGGACCAGGTTCACTGGCTGCGGAACTCCCAGACCGTCGCTGATCTGAACAACAATCCATGGGTTGGTGTAGGCCGTAACTCGCTCCGCACCTACTCCTGGAACAATTTCGACGCCAGCATACAGAAGCAGACCAAGCTCACTGAGCGCATTATGATGACCATCTCGGCTAACGGTTACAACGCGCTCAATCGTCAATATCTCGGCACCCCCGATACGTTCATTGACGATGTGGGTGGGACGCTCATGGACTACCGCAACAGCTACGGCAGCAACCGCTATATCGAACTGAAAGCCAACCTCCAGTTCTAGGAAGATCGGCAACACAAACAGCAAAAGGGCGCTCAATCGAGCGCCCTTTTGCTGCGCAGCTTTCGCTGCAGCGATGGAGAACTAATTGATCAGGCAACCGCGGGTGCTTTGAGAAAATCCAAAGCGCGGCTCAGATAGCTCTTCAAATCCCGCCGATGTACGACAGCATCCAGGAAACCCTTCTCGAGAAGCAACTCCGCACGCTGAAATCCCTCAGGAAGCTTTTGCCGAATTGTCTGCTCAATCACACGTGGCCCAGCGAAGCCGATCAGCGCCCCAGGCTCCGCAATATTCAAATCGCCCAGCATCGCAAAGCTCGCAGTAACGCCGCCATAGGTGGGATCGGTGAGCACGCAGATGTAAGGCACCTTCGCATCGTCCAACTGGCCAAGAGCGGTTGAGACTTTCGCCATCTGCATCAGGCTCACGATTCCTTCCATCATGCGCGCACCGCCCGATGCAGTAACAACGATCAGCGGCTTGCGATCAACACGCGCACGGTCGACGGCGCGCGCAATCGTTTCCCCAACGACTGCGCCCATAGAACCGCCAATAAATCCATACTCCATCGCGCTCAGCACAACATCATGGGGTCCGAGTTGGCCCACAGCGTTCAGTACCGCATCGCTGAGTCCCGTTTGTTCCTGGGCCTTCTGCAGCCGCTCCTTATATGGTTTGACGTCACTGAAGTTGAGCGGGTCTGTCGAGCGAAGCCCGGTGTCGACGAGATCATAGCCCGGTTCAAGCAGCAGGTCGATCCGCTGCCGCGCACCAATTTTGAAATGATGCTGGCACTTGGGGCACACGTATAAATTCGACTCCAACTCCCCCTTGTAAAGCACAGCCCGACATCCCAGGCACTTGGTCCACAAGCCTTCAGTACGAACATTCTTGCCGCCAGGATCCGATGGGCCGTTGCCGCCAGGATCGGATTCGTAGTCGCCGCTTTCACGCTTGAACCAGGACATTCAAACTCCCTCTAAGGTCAGCTCACCGCTATGCGATTTTCCGCAACGTGCTCTCAATATTCTATGCCGCGCTGGGCCAGAATGCCTTTCTGATAAGCATGCTTGACCTCGCGCATCTCGGTTACCGTATCGGCCAACTCAATAAGCAGGGGATGAGCATTGCGGCCCGTGAGTATGACATGCACCATCTCCGGCCGATCACGCAAAGCGTCCGCAACCATCGCCGGATCGAGCATCCCATAGCCGATTGCATAATTGATTTCGTCCAGTATCACCATGTCCCATTCACCGGAGTAGATGGCCTCGCGAGCCTCTGCCCATGCGGCTTCCACGAGACGAACGTCTTCAGCGTCGGTCTCCGCTCCGCCCACCTTCACAAAGCCGCGGCCCATCTGCTTCAGTACAAAATCGGAACCAAAGGCTTTCACCGCATCCAGCTCTCCGTAGTGCCAGGAGCCCTTGATGAACTGGAGCATCAGCACCTTCATGCCGCAGCCCACTGCGCGCAAAGCCGTACCCATGGCAGCCGTGGTTTTGCCCTTGCCGGGGCCGGTGTTGATCAGCAGCAGACCTTTACGCGTATCCGTCATCGCAGTTACAGATTACAGGTTACAGATGACGGTGAAGCGGCCGGGCATTTGCTCTTAACTGTCATCCGCATCCTGTCATCTGTAAACTGCAATCTCTTTAGTGTCCGCCGTGGTAGGGATGGCCGGCAAGAATCGTGAATGCCCGGTACAGTTGTTCCGCCGCGACGAGCCGGGCGAGCGAGTGAGCCATTGTCATGGGACCCAGGGAGAGCAGAAGCTGTGCCCTGGCTTTGGATTCCTCCGACCAGCCATCGGCAGGGCCCACCGCGAAAACGATATGCTGAGCTCCATCGTCTCGGCGCGCTCCCAACCATGCGGCGAAGGCCTCTGACGTCATTTGCTTGCCGTGGCTATCGAACAACACCAGAACCGCCCTGGTGCGCCCCTGTTTTCGCTGCAGCCAATCGAACAGCGCATCTTCTGTTCGGAATGCTTCAGTGACGCATTGTGCCCACGGCGTGCACCGCTCGACGTACGCCTTTGTGAGAGCATCCAGGGGATCCCTGGGGGAAGGCCGGGCTCCAATATAGGCGAGCGCAAGGTTCATGGGGGCAGCATACGCGAACGCACCCGGAAACAGGAGGATGGAATGGAAGCGATTCCCCAAAAACAAGATCCGGTGCCCATTTTTGGAATACTGGCGCGACTTTATCCGCAATTTCATATTGGAGCTATCGGGGTGGTCAGGTGGGAACGCCCACAACCCATTTGTTTTCAATAACAGACAAATAATTCGTCCAATCGTGGAGATTGGCACTCGTCATGCAATGTTCATTAGGACAAAATAGTATCCGGCATTTCCTCGGTATGTTTCGATATGGATATGACACGCAGGATGGAGCCGAGCCCCCTTTCTTAACGCTTTAACACTTGTTGCATTTTTCACTTGCGGACCGGGCTTGTTCTTCCCCGACACGCTAAAGCACAATACACGGATCGAGATGTTCAAGTTGGTTTCGATCCCCACTAAATTTTGGAGGAGTTTCGATGCGATTCTTACGGTTGCGGAACGCGGTTTTAGGGATAAGTCTCTTGGCTGTTACCGGATTTGTCTCAATCACTGTGGCGCCTCTTGCTCACGGGCAGACAAACACTACGGGCGATGTTGCTGGAATCGTCTCCGATTCAACGGGGGCAAGCGTTCCGGGCGCCACCATAACGGTTACCAGTTTAGAGACTGGCTCCGCGCGTGCGACGACTTCCAGCGCCAGCGGTGAGTTTCGCGTTTCGCAGCTTCCTCCGGGACGCTACACGGTTGCGACCTCAGTAAAAGGGTTTGAAGGTTCAAAAACGACAATTCAGGTTAGCGCGGGCGCCATCGCCTCAGCGAATGTCACATTGAAGATCGGACAATCCAGCGTGACTGTCGAGGTCTCTGCCGGAGAAGTTCCCCTGATCCACGTGGACGATGCTCAGATTTCGAGCACGTTCACTATGGAGCAGGTTGAGAACCTTCCCAACCCCGGCAACGATCTCACCTTTGTTGCCCAGACCGCTCCCGGAAGCGTCATGAACACCCAGGGCGGATATGGAAACTTCTCCTCCTTCGGCCTTCCCGGCACGGCGAACACCTTCACCGTGAACGGTGGCTACTACAACGACCCGTTCCTGAACGTGAACAACTCCGGCGCGACCAACCTGACGCTTGGAAACAACGACGTTGCCTCGGTGACCGTCACTTCCAATGCTTACAACGCATCGTTCGGTGGACTCGGCGGCGCGCAGGTTTCTGAAATCTCCCGCTCCGGTGGCAACAAGTTCCACGGCAACGTCGCTTACTGGTGGAATGGCCGCGCGATGAATGCCAACGATTATTTTGACAAGCAGGCCGGTAATCCCCGCTCCTTCGATAACGTCAACCAGTGGGCGGCAGGTATCGGCGGACCCATCATCAAGGACAAGACCTTCTTCTTCTTCAACTACGAAGGTCTTCGCGTGGTTCTGCCCACTCGCCAAACGGTCTATGCCCCTGATGCAAGCTATCAGCAACAGACTCTCGCGAACCTGACTGCCAACGGTCTCTCCTCTGAAATCCCGGGCTATCAAAACATCTTCAGCCTGTACACCAGCAACCCGCACTATGCAAGCGCAACTGTTGACCCTACGGCCACTGACGCAAGCACCGGTGGCTACGGTCTGGTTGTGTTTAACGGCGAAGCCGGCAACTACACGCACGAGCAGAAATTCAACGGTCGCATCGATCAGACCATCAGCGACAAGGATCATCTGTTCGGCCACATGACCTACGACGATGGCGTACAGGCCACGTTTACCAGCGTGCTCAATCCACTCTTCAATGCAGCCAGCCCGCAGCCCGCATGGGACGGTCAGCTTGGTGAGCAGCATATCTTCTCTCCCTCGCTCTCGAACTCCTTCCTGTTTGCGACCAACTGGTACCAGGCCGTGTTCTCCAACACCAATGAAGCCGCTTCGGAAAAGCTCGCGCCCTTCTCGCTCATCTTCGCTGACGGCGACCTGGGCAACAATGCACCGGGCGCATGGCCGGGAGGCTACAACATCATCTGGCCCCAGGGGCGCGATGTCACCGGCTACCAGTTCCAGGACGACGTAAGCTGGACCAAGGGCAAGCACACTCTCAGCATCGGTTGGGACATCCGCCGCGACGACATTACCGACTATAGCCCTGAGGAATTTACAAGCTCACCGGAGGCGGTCGTTACCAACGCCAGCTTCCAGCAAGGCTATGTCGACCTGTGGGCGGAGAACTTCCCAACCCGTCCAACACAGCCCGTCGCTCTCTATGGAATGGGCTGGTATGTCCAGGATCAGTGGCGTGCCCTGCCGAACCTGACCCTTACTTACGGCCTGCGTATGGAGCACAACTCCGACCCGGTTTGCCGTACAGCCTGCTTCGCGCACTTGGCCTCGAACTTCGCCAGCGAGAGCACCGACCCGACCACCCCCTACAACAAGCTCATCACTTCAGGATTGTCGAAGGCGCTGCCCAGCCTCCAGAAGATCGGCTATGAGCCGCGCGCCGGGTTTGATTTCCTCCCGTTCGGCGCCCAGAGCCACACCACAGTACGCGGTGGATTCGGCATGTTTGCGGATGCGTTCCCAGGACAAATCGCCGATCAATTCCTCAACAATGCCCCGACCAACGTCCCGTTCACGATTTATGGGCCGGCCTTCGGTGGCAGCAACACCACCCTTCTCCCCACCGCTCCGGGTAGCGCGTCTTCGGCTGCTATCGCCGCTAACGCCTCCTTTGTCGCTGGCTACGCGGCAGGCGGGTCTAATTCAACCGGACTTCCGGCGCCAAATATCTCCACCGCGGTGTCGAAAATCTACAACCCAAGCTACGTTGAGTGGAGCTTGGCCATCGAGCACCAGCTCGGCAAAAAAGACTCTGTCACCGTCATGTATGTCGGCAACCACAGTTATCATGAGCCGGAGCTGAACAACGGCGTCAACGCCTTCAATGCCGGCGCACCAGGCTTCCCGGAACTCCCCGCGGCCGCTCCAAATCCAAACTTTGCCGCCGTCACTGAGATTTCGAGCTCATCCGCTGGAAATTTCAATGGCGTGGTTTTCTCTGAAAGCCACCGCGCAAAGGACCTCACCCTCACCGTGAACTACCAGTACAGCCACGCACTCGACGACATTTCCAACGGTGGCTTTAACGGCTTCAGTGCCAACAGCAACAGCCCGGACGATCCGTACGACCTTACCAAGAGCTACGGTAACGCGGATTACGATACTCGCCACTACGTCAGCGGCAGCTACATCTATTCGATCCCCCACTATGGCGGACCGAAGGTGCTGGTAGACAACTGGCAGTTCGCCGGAACCGTGTTCCATAGCACCGGATTGCCGTTCTCGGTGGTCGATTCAGCGACATCCGGAGACAACTTCGGCAATTACGGTGGCCCGCTCTACGCCCAGCAGATCGCCCCTCTCAACGGCCACAACCACTGCGGCGGCGAATCTGCTGCCAATGGAACCCCCTGCGCATTCGCGAACGGCAATTACTTTACCACCGCGACGGACTTCGGCCAGTCTCGCCGTAACCAGATGTTCGGGCCCAACTACACCGATTCCGACTTCTCCATCAGCAAGGGCTTCGGAATGCCTGGCTGGGAGAGCGGCAAGCTCAAAGTGGGCGCGCAGTTCTTCAACCTCTTCAATCACCCGAACTTCGGCCAGCCAGTATCAAGCGTTTCCAGCGGCGCCTTCGGAACCATTCAATCCGCTGTGAATCCGCCAACCTCGATCCTCGGAGCTTTCCTTGGCGGCAACGCCTCTCCGCGGCTCATCCAGCTGAATGCCAAGTTCGACTTCTAACCAAAGTCCAACTGCAAACCCGAGAAGGGCGGCCCGCTTAGCGGGCCGCCCTTTTCGGTGCAGAAGACATTAGGCAGCAAGCCCTTTTGCCGATTTATTCCAACTGAAGGCACACAATCGTAATTGTGATCAAGACTTTCAAATCGGCCGTCAAATCATGCCAGGACTGCCACCGACGGACCAATAAATAAATAAATACCCCACCCCACCCCCCTATAAATCACCCTTTTCCGCACCACCTATAAGCCATCAACTGCATGTAAATAAACAACTTAGAAATTACAACCATGTACCAACCGGCCAGAAAAGCCGCCGGAAATCGAGCATTTCCACTCGAAAAGGGCTCAAAATAGGGCCAAAAACGCCCCCAAAGCGCCGCTTTTCACTCGGTTTGGATGGAGTTTTGGATCGGAACAACAGTTGCAGTAAGTCAGGCTCCGCGTGAAACCTTGACCTTGCTGATCGGCTTCTTCGCAGCAGCCTTTCGCGGCGCAACCTTCCGCTCAACCGCCTTCTTGATTGCCCTTTTGGGCTTCGGCGTCGCATCGCCCTTCATCGCCGCTGGAGCGGCCTTCGAGGATGCCTTTGTCCGAACGGCCCGAGTCTTCGCGCTGAGCTCGGCCTTCAACTCAGCATCGAACTCGGCCGGCGTGAGCGGGCGGGCGGATTTGCGGAGCCTTTCAATGTCATAAAAGGCGCGGCGCTCGGCCAGAAAGACGTGCACCACAAAATCGACATAATCCAGTAGGACCCAATTGCCCGGACGTCTGCCTTCCACGGAGTTGGGCATTACCCCAAAGTCCTTCTTGAGGCGGTGTTCGATTTCATCTGCAATGGCGACGCACTGGCGATCGTTGCTTGCCGAGGTTACGAGGAAGAAGTCCGACAAGCCTGCGTCGATGGGATCGAGCTCAAGGATGCGTGTATCTTCGCCTTTCTTGTCTTCACAGGCTTGTATTGCGGCCTGAACTAGAATGCGTGTCTGCGTTTTTGTCGATGTCATTCGGTAGAGAAACTCTCCAATTCTCATCGTAGACCCTTGCCCGGGCACCGGCAAGTTTGGATCAGCGGCACGTTAGGCCCTACGGTAGAGGCCATGGGAGCGGATATAGTCAAAGACCGCCAATGGCAGCAGGGCGCGCCCATCTGGCGACGTCGAAGACCCCGCTTGCACCTGTTCTCGAATCTGAGAGGCGCTGACATCGAAATACAATCCGGGAAGCAGGTAAAGCGGTGCGCAATCTCCATTCGGGCTATGAACACGGTAGGTCCGCATTTCGGGATCAGTGGACGCAAAGTCGGCGGTCCCGGGCTCAATCGACAAACCTTCAGGTAGGGCTTCCCTCAAGCCCGATATCCAATGTTCAGGCTTTTGCCCAGGCCTTGACGCAATGATCAGCGAGGCGATGAAAGGAATCTCGGCCGACCGATGCCACCGGCATAAGCCGAAAAAGGAGTCGGCGCCCATCAAACAATAGAGCTCCCCACCAGGTGGCAGAGACCCACGCAGATCCTCAAGCGTATCAACAGTAAAGTTTGGCTTTCTGGAAGGTTTCGGTTCATCTGCGAGTGAAACGTCGAACCCGGGTTCCTCTGCAATGGCGAGTTCCGTCATCGCGAGGCGGTCCTCAAAGGTGGCGGTTGACCCTTGCGGTTTCAGGGGCTGAGAGCCCACCGGCGCAAACAGCACAGCGTCCAGTGCCAGCGCCGTACGGGCAGCCCGAGCAACAGCTAAATGGCCCAGATGAGGCGGGTCAAAACTACCGCCAAAAAACGCGATGCGACGGCCGTTTGGACTGGAACCAGGCTCCATCTGCTTATCGTACCGCGCACCCTCACAGCAAAGCTCTCTGGTAGCATCAAACTCACTGATATGCGGTATCTGATTGCACTTCTGGCTCTCGCCGGCGTCGTAGTTTCCTCCCTCGCCTTGCGTGTCCATTACGACACTGGAACGGAGCCTTGCTCCATCAATGAGAAGTGGGACTGCGGCATCGTAAACCACAGTCCTTTTGCTGAGATTGCCCATATTCCGGTCGCAGCCATCGGTATCGCTGGCTACCTCGCGATCGCAGTCTTGTCGTTGATGCGTCGGCGCGCATGGCTCATTGTTTTCTCGCTCATTGGGCTCGGATTCGCTCTTTACCTAACCAACATAGAACGAACCGTTCTCGAAGTCTGGTGCCTCTACTGCGTTATTTCGCAGGGAATAATAGCTGCAATCACATTGCTCAGCCTCGGATGGCTGATTGCGGCAGCATGGACAAAGAGGCGCGAACCGAGCATGGTATAGAGCAATTCGCCGACACCCGGCAGCGCTTCAGCCCACGCTGATAAACTTGAAAAGAAAACCATGTTCAAAGAACGCTATGCGCGCTGGATGTACGAGTGGGAAACGCGGCTCACCACCCGCGATGAAAACCGTGTGGTCCGCCCGCTGGAGTGGGGCTTTGAGTGGATCGAGCCGTTTCTTGAGACGCATGGATTCAAGTCCGCAATCCCGGGCCCAGAAGTGATTCGCAACCCGGCCGCCGCCGAAGCAGCCATGGTGCGCATCAATCAACTCCTCATTCGCCACAGCGACACTTTTTTCAGCTATGAGCGGCCTTCAGATTTCCGACTTGAAGATAGGCATCCGCAACTCTACCCGACAAATGTGCGGCCAGAGACGCTGGTTAAGGAAGCGGCAATCCGGCAGCAAGCCGCGGATGGAAAGCTGGCAACGGCGCAATTTCTGCGCTTTACTTCGCCCGAGCGCACTCCCTATCCCGAGAACGACCAGGTAAACGCGCGCTGGTATCCCGCCCCGGCCCACAAGGATCCAAAAAGGCCGAAGCAAGCGATCATCGTGCTCCCCCAGTGGAATTCCGACGGATTCAGTCATAACTCGCTGTGTACCATTTTCAATCGCATGGGCATCTCGGCTTTGCGCCTCTCCATGCCTTATCACGACATTCGACGCCCTGCGGAACTGGAGCGTTCTGACTATTCGGTCAGCGCCAACATCGGGCGCACACTCTCTGCGTGCCGGCAGGCGGTTGTCGACATTCGTTGCTGTCTCGATTGGCTTCAAGACCAGGGCTATGAACACTTCGGCGTTTTGGGAACCAGCCTCGGATCGTGCTACGCCTATCTGGCCAGCACTCACGACCCGCGCATCCGGGTTAATGCCTTCAACCACGCATCCACAGCGTTTGGAGATGTGACATGGGCCGGACAGAGCACGCGCCACGTGAAGCAGGCGCTTGAAGAAGCAGGCCTCACTCAGGATCGTGTCCGCGCACTGTGGGCAGCGGCGAGCCCTTGCTACTACTACGCGAAGTTTGCGGGCAAGGATGCCGCGGGAGTCGGTAAGAAGGTTCTCCTGGTTTATGCGAATTATGACTTGACGTTTCCCAAGGAGTACTCGCTGCAGGTTGTCGAAGCCTTCAGGCATTACGGCCTCGACTTTGAGCCGCGCGTGCTGCCATGCGGCCACTACACCACCGGTGAAACGCCCTACAAATTCATCGACGGCTGGTATATGGGCTGGTTTGTCTATCGCGCGTACAAAGCACTGCGAGACGAGAAGGCGTCTGGGCTAAGTGCGATTGCACCGCAGCCAGGTTCGGTGGAAGAGGAACCGGTCTCGAGCTAGCGAATCGCAGTCAGATTTAGCGCCAGCAGTTTTGCCGGGTCCACATAGGCTCCCTGCCAGCGAAGCGCCCAAGGTGAGTGGAAGCCGGTTACGCGGCCAGCGCCTCCGCCTAATCCCAACTGCTCACTTCTTGCAACATCCTCCTGTCTTACCGCGGATGGGAGGCAAGCCACTTCGTGGCGCGTTGCTGCACGTCAACCAGCTCGTCTGCCGTAATGTGAGCGCCGCTCATCTGGCGAGATGCGGCATACTTCTCCTGGTTGGATCCCTTGACCCTTGCGGCAAGGTCGAACCAGTAGTAAGCATCGGCGTAACTTTGAGGAACGCCTTGGCCCATCGAGTAAAGTACGCCAAGGGTTGCCTGCGCCCCAGTATCTCCTTGCTCGGCGGCTTTGCGATACCACTCCGCCGCCTGTGCCATGTCGCGGGGCGCGCCTCTGCCGTCACGGTAAAGTGCTGCGAGGCGCAACTGCCCTGTCAACGAGCCTTGCTCCGCGGCCTTGCGGTACCAGGCGGCAGCCACTTTGTAGTATTCAGCCGGCTGTTGGGGATCCTGCGTCGCCTTGCTGCCAGCCGCGCAGCTGTTGTCTCCCATCTGCACCTGTGCCAACGCGTCTCCGCCGTTGGCTCTGGCAAGCAGCGCCAAATCGATCTCGGTGGTTTCCGTGCCTGCCGTCTGCGCGAAAGCCGAAGTAAGCAACGCTAGAAAGAGAATGACTAGTACAAGCGGTTTTGAGTACTTCCTCATAAGGTCCTTGACCTGCTGGGAGTTGATTGGTGATTCCAGTTTAACCGGATCGGAGAAATCGATGAAGAGCGAGAGACCGCAAAGACGTCGCAAGGCTGTTTCATGTTTCCAAAAACAGCCTTCCGTCTTCGGCTTTGGTCTGGGAATGGAAGCCCGAAAAGGCTAGAATTGTCTTATGACTGATCGCATTTCGCTCTCCCTCGCCCAGGCCGATCCCGAAGTGGCCGCCGCTCTTGACCAGGAAACCCTCCGCCAGCACGAGGGGCTGGAGATGATTGCCAGCGAAAACTTTGTCTCCGAAGCCGTGCTTGAAGCAGCCGGCTCTATCTTCACCAATAAATACGCTGAGGGCTACCCCGGCCGGCGCTACTATGGCGGCTGCGAGTACGCCGATGTGGTGGAGAATCTGGCCCGCGATCGCGCCAAACAGATCTTCAGTGCTGAATACGCCAACGTGCAGCCCCACTCTGGCTCGCAGGCCAACGCGTCTGCATACATGGCCGTCCTCAAGGCTGGCGATACAATCCTCGGCCTCGATCTGGCCCACGGCGGTCACCTGACCCACGGACACAAAATGAGTTTCAGCGGCAAGCTCTACCGCACCACGTTCTACCATGTTCGTCAGGACACCGAGCTCATCGACTACGACGAAATGGAAGCTGTTGCCGAGCGCGAAAAGCCAAAGGTTCTCATCGGCGGCGGCAGCGCCTATCCGCGCCTCTGGGACTTTGCTCGCATGAGAGAGATTGCCGACAAGGTGGGCGCAACCTATGTTTTCGACATGGCCCATATCGCTGGCCTTGTTGCCGGGGGTGTGCATCCCTCGCCTGTGCCACATGCGCACATCACCACCACTACTACGCACAAAACGCTGCGCGGCCCGCGTGCAGGCTTGATCCTTGCCGGCAAAGATTACCAGGTTGGCGAGAAGCCCGAGCAGACTATCGGCAAAGAGATCGACAAGGCCGTATTCCCCGGTCAGCAGGGCGGACCGCTTATGCACATTGTGGCGGCCAAGGCAGTTGCGTTTGCGGAGGCGCTCCGGCCGGAGTTCAAGACTTACGCCGCGCAAATCGTGGCTAACGCCCGGGTGCTGGCCGCAAGCCTGCAGGGTGCCGGCTTCCGCATCATCTCCGGCGGCACCGACAACCATCTCATGCTGGTTGATACCTTCCAGAAAGGCATCAACGGCTCTGAGGCTGAACTGGCTCTGGGCAAGGCTGGCATCACAGTCAATAAGAATTCCATTCCATATGACACTAATCCTCCGCTCAAGCCATCCGGCATTCGCGTCGGCACGCCTGCCCTTACTACACGCGGCATGAAGGAGCCGGAGATGCGCCAGATTGCGTTGTGGATTACCAGGGCTCTGGATGACCGAAACGACGATGCGGCCCTCGAACGGATCCGCGGTGAAGTGGCTGAACTCGCAAACCAGTTTCCCCTCTATGCTTGGCGTCGTGCCTCCGCTGCAGTCGTGGCATAGCTCCCCAGCTGCGATGATTTTCGCCTCATGTTCTGGTCTATCCACCGGGACTTGCAAATCCGTCTCGCCGCAACTTGCCCAGATACCCAGGGTTGGAACTATTGTTGTTGGAGATGATTCACCGGGGGAGAAGTGCAGAGAATAGCTGCAATCCCCTCGGAATCAGGAGGACGTCATGAAAACCGTTCAGTTGGCACTTGCAGCATTGTTCGTTTTTTCCGTTCCAGTATTCGCGCAGCACCCCGCCGAGCCACATCAGCCGATTCCAAGGAGTGGACCGAAACCCCATGAAGGCCCACCAAAGCTCGCCGACCCCAAGCCGAACTACAGCGATAGGGCGGGTCATCCCAGCGCGCCTCACGTTGACGGCAAGACCTGGGTTGGCCACGACACCGGGCGCGATGATGCAAACTACCATCTGGACCATCCCTTCGCGCATGGCCACTTTACAGGAGGCTTTGGACGCGGACACGTTTGGCATCTCGCTGGTGGCGGCCCCAGCCGCTTCTGGTTCAACGGTTGGTATTGGAATGTCGCTCCGTTCGACATAGCCTTCTGCGATGGATGGTTGTGGGATTCGGATGACATAGTTATCTATGATGATCCCGACCACATTGGATGGTATCTTGCCTATAACGTCAGGCTCGGCACATACGTCCACGTTGAGTATCTGGGAACATAGTCCACACTTTATAAATATGTGCACATCCGATGGGAGGGGGCAGGCTGACAAAGTCTGTCCCCTCTCGATTTGCGAGTCTGATTTCAACGCAATGTGCGCATTCCTTAATTGGGTTCCAATCAAAGGATCCATTTCAATACTTTTCACCGTGGATCACGTCGCAGTTATCGACCTGCACGAGTGCACACATTCGGGCTTTAACTAAGGTGTCGCGATGTTAGGTAACACTGAGCTTGACTGGATGGGGAAATCTCAGGGTGAGCAAATACAGTGCATGATCGCTTGCATGCGCAATTCTGAGTTATTCTTAGGTTATGGCTATTGAATCGATTATTGCCCAAATTGATGCGGAGATTGCGCGGCTAACACAGGTACGCTCGCTGCTCGCGAACACAGGTAAATCACCTGCCAAGGCTGAGCGCAAAGCAAAGAAGGCCCCCGCCAAGACCAAGAGCAAAGCTAAGAAGACGCGCGTATTGAGTCCTGAAGCCCGCAAGCGAATTGCCGACGCACAGCGGAAGCGCTGGGCTGCGCACAAGGCCAAGTCCTAAGACTCGGCCCCCTCGTTTTTTCGTTCCGCTCGGAGCATCGCGTCACCGCGTCCGTCAGCAAATTCGACCAACAGATAGCTTCACTCTGCCCCGCCACGATGTTTGCCCTTCTGCATTCCACTTCTCTCGCAGTAGCGCGCTAACGGGCAAAGGCGAAGGAACTTACCAGGTCTCAACTGCAAGCACATTCGGGGGTCCCGGATGACCTTCGATGACCTGCGTCTCAATCACGGCTTCCATGTTCATCTGCTCCCAATGCGGGGGCACCTTTGCAAGCAGTGATTGAAGATAGACGGGGTTGTAGAGAATCTCGCCGGCGGCCTCGGTTCCTTCTTCTGAAATGCCTGCCGCAATGATCACAGGTTGGCCTGTTATGTTGTCGTGAATGCGCGCCACAATGGCATAATCGCGCGACAACCTTTCATATGGCAGATCCCATGCCGTTGCCCACGTGGTCTGCGTGGGGCTCTTACGATCGACAATCAGGGCAACCCCGTCCTTCGATTCAAATCCGAACCGGAGCTTCTGCGTTACACGCAAAGTCCAGATGTTGTCGAATGCACCGATTAGAACAACAGGACCTTCGCGAAGTTGGGCGAAGGTTGCATCGGAAGCAGGAACCACTCTGAATGCCTTATGGCGGGTTTCCAAAGCGGCAGCTGTTTGCGTAAGCGTAACGACGTCTGCCAATGCGAAAAGCCCGGACTTATGGAGCCGGAAATAGAGTGGCTCAGGCTTGGAATTAGCGGTGGGCATCTCCAGCGAATTGATCGATCCCGCATCAAGGCTCTTTGCCGGTTCGCCCAGGCAATATGTCGCCGTGTCCGAGCCCGCTGTTATCGGCGCCCAGAAGCGATCAAGGTCGGTAGGGGGTTGAAAATCGTGCAACAACCCTCCGGCAGTAACCCTGGCGGCGCTTCCTCCCCCAATCAAACCCAGAGCCAATCCACCAATAAGGCCAACCACGCACGCGGCTACAGCTAGCGCAGTCAAAAGAACCATGCGCTTTCTCGAGAAAACCTGTGAAGACGATGTAGGAGGCGTGACCGGAAGTGCAAGAGGCGGTGCCTCAATAGGAGCAACAAGCGCGGGCGATTCGGGTTCTGCAAGCGGCGCAGGAGCGTGAAAAACAGGGACGTAGGAACCGATAGGCAGTTCGATGACCAATTCGCCGTCGTGCGAAGAGTCGTAATAATACTGGACCAGCCGCTTACGAACTTCACCTGCGGTAATTCGCACCACTGGATCGGCGTTGGCATCGTAGGTGGGGGAGCGGTTGAAGACGTCGATGCCGATGCTGCGTTCTTTCAGCTCGGAAGCATTACCCTGGAGGGTTTGTTCGACGGTGTGGGCGAGGAGGGCGGGGTAGCGTTTGCTGTTGGAAAAGAGCGGATGCGCGAGCAGTCGCTCGAGCTGGCGGCGAACCGCGATGGGGTCCACTGCTGGATTTTGCTGTCCGAAATCCTGGATGGTTTTGGAGCCTACGGGCATGCGAATTCCTTCCGCATTGCGTATCATACGTCCCCATCCTGCACTTGTCCATACCGTAATGAATTGGAATAACCCGCATGGGGATAGGGAGTTAGCGGCAACGGGCACCCTTGGTACCCGATGGAACCTGTCTAACCCAGGGGGGCGACCGTATATTTGGTTCCGGTCCAGAAGATGCACCTACGGCTGGTCCCTGTGAAGTGGAGCGATCTGGTTCACAGGCTTGTCAGGCGGTGTGTTTTCTTGTGATTGCGGCTCCTCGCCCCTTCGGTTAACCAGACCTGGACATCATCCAGGCAGGAGTAACCGGGGGGCGCTTTTTTTGTTTATAAGGTGACGCCGCCGTCCCTTCAGTGGTGAATTTCCGGCGTAATCTTCAGCTTGCAGAGTGAGCAAAGGGGCGCGAACATACCCGCCCGCGGTTTAGAAACCCTCCGAATCTTTCCAAACAATTGGAACTCGCTCCGATATCAGTTTGTGAGCAAGGTTGCGCTTTTGCACAAAATTACCCACGATGAGCCGAGAATGGGATTAATTCGACGTTTTGCGGCTGCCGTCTATGCGATTACTCTATCTGTTTCAATAGCTTGCGGCGCGTGCAATGCAAAACAACAGGAGCTGCAACGATGCTTTCACTAATTCGGGAGAAGATGCGGATGAGTCTAGAAGGCCAATTACGGCCGTTCAGGGCAGCGCGGAAGGCGCACCGGCCGACTGAGGGGTGGCTGCGGGCGATGCGGCTGGCGACGGGGACGCCGGTGCGCCAGATTGCCGCGTACATGAGATTCAGCGAGAAGATGGTTTACCAGCTGGAGCGGTCGGAGCAGATGGAAAAGATCTCGCTGGGCCGGCTGGGAGAGATGGCGCGGGCGCTGGAATGCGACCTGGTGTATGGGATTGTCCCGTGGCAGCAGTCGCTGGTGGACCGGGCGATGGCGATGGTGGAGAAGGAGATTTGGCGGAAAAGATACGAGAAGGTGGGATTGAAAAGATCGTGAACGGTGGACCGTGGACCGTGAAATACCGATCAGTGGTCAATTGCCT
>Ga0302267_10001581_pt1 | contig 28777 bp, 29 predicted proteins | sample III_Bog_E1_3_FD_194555 | JGI IMG/M metagenome (GOLD analysis project Ga0302267, IMG submission 194555) | Peat permafrost microbial communities from Stordalen Mire near Abisko, Sweden - III_Bog_E1_3 | ecosystem: Environmental > Terrestrial > Soil > Wetlands > Peat | place: Sweden: Abisko...
CGTTGGGGCAGGTCCATCGCGCGTTGGGGCAGGTCGACCGCGCGTTGGGGCACGTCCACCGCGCGGTCGGGCAGGTCCACCGCGCGGTCGGGCAGGTCCACCGCGCGGTCGGGCAGGTCCACCGCGCGGTCGGGCAGGTCCATCGCGCCTTGGGGCAGGTCGACCCGGAGCCCGATCGTCCAGCCGGGGATCCTCAACGATTCCCGCCGCTTCATCGCCCAGCCCGAAACCTTCCGCGGGCGCTCCCCGACAGGCGACCCATGGGGCCACATCCGGCCGTGGCAGTACGCCCCCGCATGCGCGTACCATGCCCGGGAATATCGGAGGTGTCCGTGGCAAGTTTGCGCGCGTCTTGGTTCGCCGTCGCTTTGGCGGCAATGGTCCTGGGTGGAGCGGGCTGTGGGTCTGGGAGCAAGGGCACGGGCTCCGGCTCCGGCGCCAGCTCCGGCTCCGGCGGGGAGTCGACCGGAACGGCCGGTGGTCACCCCGGGACCGGAGGGGGCAGCGGCACGGGGGGGGCGAGCAGCTCGACCTCGTCGTCGAGCTCGACGGGCTCCAGCAGCACCGGCTCCAGCAGCACCGGCTCCAGCAGCACCGGCTCCAGCAGCACCGGCAGCTCCAGCTCGGGCACGACCTGTACCAACATGTGTACGGCGGGGGCCTACCAGTGCTCCGGGGCCGAGATCGAGCAGTGCGAGACCCAGGGCAACGGCTGCCTCGGCTGGTCGGCGCCGGGCCAGTGCCCCACGGGCAACACCTGTGTCGGCAACGCGTGCGTGCTCGGCTGCGCCAACATGTGCCTCGCCGGGGCCGTGCAGTGCAACATGAGCGAGCTCCAGACCTGCGCGCTCCAGACGAGCGGCTGCACCGACTGGAATGCGCCCGTGGCCTGCCCGGGGACGGAGACCTGCTCGGCCGCGGCGTGCGTGACGACCTGTAGCAACCAGTGCACCGCGGGGACGACCCAGTGCGCCGGGGCCGAGGTCCAGAGCTGCGCGCTGCAGACCAACGGCTGCACCGACTGGAACCCGGCCACGAGCTGCCCGGGGGGCGACACCTGCACCGGAGGCCAGTGCGGCGCCTCCACCTGCACCAACGCGTGCACCACCGGCGCGACCCAGTGCAGCGCCGGGGAGCAGCAGACCTGCGCGCTCCAGACGAGCGGCTGCACCGGCTGGAACGCCGCCACCGCGTGCCCCGCGGGCGAGAGCTGCACGGGCACGGCCTGCACCGTGACCGCGTGCACGCCCGGTACCCTCCAGTGCAACGGCACCCTCCTCCAGGTCTGCAACGCGAGCCAGATGTGGCAGACGCAGCAGGTCTGCGCCCAGACGTGCGATCCGGTGGCCAAGGCCTGCTCCGAGGCGGTCACCTGCGTCGCCGCCGCCCAGCGCTGCACCGGCAACGTGGTCGAGGAGTGCAACTCGACCGGCACCGCCTGGCTCGCCGTGGAGAACTGCGCGGTCGGGTGCACCAGCGGCCTCTGCACCGGGGCGTGCACGCCGGCGGCCACGCGCTGCAACGGCATGACCCCCGAGACCTGCAACGCGGTCGGGACGGCCTGGACGCCGGGGACGGCGTGCACGACCTACTGCGTCGCCGGCGGCTGCGCGCAGGGGGGGCTCACCATCAACGCCAACGCCAACGCCACGCTGGACGGCGAGGTCTGGATCGACGGCGACGTGGTCATCGAGAACTCGGGCAAGCTCACCTCGCCGACGGGCAACCTGATCATCCACGCCAACAACGTGACGGTCGACGCCACCTCGCAGATCGTCATCGCCGCCACCGGCAACGATGCGCGCGGCAAGGGCGGCGCCCAGACCAGCTCGTGCAACGTCGGCCCTTGCACGGCCACCAACGGGGGCGCCGCCTCGGCGACCGGGGGCAGCTACGGCGCCGCGGGAACGACGACCGTCGGCTCGCAGGGCTATTGCTACTACAGCGGCTATTACTACTGCACCCCGACCAGCATCGCTCCGCCGGCCTACGCCATCGCGGACGACGAGGCGGCCGCGGGCGCGGCCGGCGGCAACTGCACCGGCGGCGTCCCGGGCTTCGGCGGTGGGCTCCTCGCCATCTACGCCGACACCATCACCATCCAGGGCACCATCACCGCCAACGGGCAGGCGGGCACGGGCTGCGCCGGGGGCGGCTCCGGCGGCGGGGTGGTGCTCCGCGCCGACGCCAACCTCGCCTTCACCGGCTCGATCTCGGTGGCAGGCGGCGCCGGCGGCTCCGGCTCGGGCGGCAACGGCGCGGTGGGCGTCGCCAAGCTGCTCTACGGCAACGCCAACACCCTCACCGGCTCGGTCGTCGGGCAGAAGTTCGCCTCGTTCATGCCGCCCTACGACGTCAGCTCGAGCAGCCACCCCGACAAGACGCACTGGTACAACGACAACTTCACGGTGTTCGAGCTGGCCTGGAGCAAGCCCTTCACCAACTCGGCCGGGTACTACTACAACCTCAACACCACCTACGGCTTCGTGCCGGCGCCGGCCAACTCGCTCTTCCTGGCGACCGAGGCCGAGCTCTACCAGCCCAGCGCGCTGGTCGCGGGGACCAACGACTTCCACGTCGACACGCTGGGCCCGTTCTCCACCCTGGGCACGGTCGAGCACCGCTTCCAGGTCAACATCAACTCGACGCCGCCCACCATCGCGTCGTCGAGCCACCCCGTCCAGACGACCTGGTACGCCAACAGCTCGCCCTACTTCACCTGGACCATCCCCCACGCCACCACCGACGTGGTGAACTTCTTCTGGGTGTTCGACCCCTACGCGACCACCATCCCCGACCAGACCACCAACGCCATCCCCATGGACCTGGCCATGCCGCAGAACTCGGAGCAGCTCCTCCTGCCCAACCAGGCCAACGGCATCTGGTTCTTCCACCTCATCACCCAGGACACGATGGGCTACCTGACCAAGGCCGCGGCGACCTTCCGCGTCCAGATCGGGACCACCCCCGGGCAGGGGAGCGTGGCCGGCAGCATCACCGACGCTTCCAACGGCAACGCGCCCCTGGCCGGCGTCACCGTGACGCTGAACCGCGGCGTGCAGACGGTCACCAGCACCGCGAGCGGCACCTACGCCTTCCCCAGCACCGTCTACGCCCAGCAGTACGAGGTCCGGGCCAGCAAGACGGGCTACAAGGACGGCGTGCAGATGGTGACCGTGACGACCGGAGTGACGGCCACGGCGAACTTCGCGATGAGCCCCTGAGCCCGCCGGAGCCGGCAGTCGCGCCGCGGGGGAGCTCTCCCGCGGCTGCGACGCCGGCTCGATCCCGCTCGGTCCGCCCGAGCCCACGCTTCAAGCACAGAGCTCGACGGGGCCGTCCCCAGGATGACCGCCTTCAGCCGCCGTCGGCCCCGGCGTCCGGCATCGCCGTCTTACCGGTGGCCGCGCCGTCGTAGCCGGCGTCCATCGACGTGAGGCCGTTCTCGCGCCCGCCGTAGCCGCTGCTGGACGAGGAGGCAGCGCCCCCGCTCCCGGTGCTGAACGCGGAGCCCATGACGTCGGTGCCGTCCGCGCAGCCGGTGTAGGTGCCCACGGCGACGGTGGTGATCGCGAGCGGGAGGGCGACGCTGCGTACCCCCGCCAGGGCGCGGGCGACGCGGAGGAAGTGGGGAACCCTCGATCCGGCAGCGTTCATGGCAAGCGACCTTTCATCAAGAAGTATCCCTGGAGCCTACGCTGGCGGGCTCGCCCCTGTCGAGCGGCGGCGGGCGGCGCCTCGCCGAGGCGCGGAGGCGGCAGCGCCCCAGCTCCGCCGCGCCTCGACCAGGCCTGACGAGATTGTGCTCGCGGGGCCTCGCCGCTCCACGCGCAGGGTAGGGTTCTCCGGCACCCTGCACCTCGGCGGCACCACGCTCACCAGCAGCGGCGGGCTGGAGAACATGCTCCTGGTGAAGCTCGACGCGAGCGGCGCCGTCGCGTGGGGCGAGGGCTTCTCGGGCGCGAGCGGGCTCGCGGCCGGGGCCGGCCTGGCGATCGACGCCGCCGGGGAGCTCTTCCTCACAGGCGCCATGGAGGGGACCGTGGATCTCGGCGGGGCCTCCCTGACCAGCACGAGCGGACAGAGCGTCCTCGTGGCCAGCTTCGACGCCGCGGGCAAGTACCGCTGGGCCCAGCTCTCGGACAGCTCCCTGGACTCGACGGGGGTGGGGATCGCGGTCGACCCGTCCTGCAAGGTGGTCATCGTGGGAAATTTCCCGGGCTCGCTCGACTTCGGCGGTGCTCCGCTCACGAGCAGCGGCATCGGCGACGCGTTCGTGGCCAGGTTCGGGCGTTAGCCCCCCGAACCCGGCCGCGTCGAGCTGGAGGCGCAGGTCGCGGAGCTGGGCCCGGGTGAGCTCCCGCGGGCGGCGCGTCGCCCGCCCGAGCATCTGCTCGTGGAGGATGCGGCTCTTCACCCGGCCTCCAATCGTTGTGGACGCGCAACGATTGTATCGATACAATAGTTGCATGAACACAACGAAGGCTCGCCCCAACGTGGTGCTCGCGATCTGCTGCCTCAGCCTGCTGATGGTCTCGATGGACGCGACCATCGTCAACGTCTCGCTGCCCGCCATCCGCCGCGACCTCGCCGCGTCGACCTCCGGTCTGCAGTGGGTGATCGACGGGTACACGATGGTCGTCGCCGGCCTGCTCATGCTCGCCGGCTCGCTCGCCGACCGGTTCGGGCGGCGCCGCACCTTCCAGGTCGGACTGTCGATCTTCACCCTCGCGTCCGCGCTCTGCAGCGTGGCGCCGAGCCTGCGGGCCCTGATCGCGTTTCGCATGCTGCAGGCGGTGGGCGCGAGCATGCTGAACCCGGTCGCGATGTCGATCATCACCAACACCTTCATCGAGCCCAGGGCGCGGGCGCGCGCCATCGGCGTGTGGGGCGCCGTCGTCGGCGTCTCGATGGCGCTCGGGCCGCTGGTCGGCGGTGGCCTGACCGAGCTCGCGGGCTGGCGGTCCATCTTCTGGATCAACCTGCCGATCGGCGCGGCGGCGATCGCGCTCGCCCAGCGGTTCGTGCCCGAGTCCAGGGCTCTGCGCGCGCGGCGCGCGGATCCCCTCGGCCAGCTCCTCGTGCTCGGCGCGCTCGTCGCGATCACGTACGCGGTGATCGAGGGCCCGCACCACGGCTGGGCCTCACCGCTGAGCGTGGCGCTCTTCGTGGGCGCGGCGGGCGCGGTGACCGGCCTCCTCGTGTACGAGCCGACCCGCGAGGAGCCGCTGCTCGACCTGCGCTTCTTCCGCAGCGTGCCCTTCGCGAGCGCCACGGTGACCGCCGTGGTCGCGTTCGGCACCTTCTCCGGCTTCCTGTTCCTGAACGCGCTCTACCTGCAAGAGGTGCGCGGCCTGCCCGCGTTCAAGACCGGCCTGTACACGCTGCCGCTCGCGCTCGCGACCATCGCCTGCTCGCCGATCTCGGGCTGGCTCATCGGCAGGAGCGGGACCCGCCTGCCCCTGGTGCTCGCGGGCGCCGCGTTCACGACGAGCACGCTGATGCTGTCGCGGCTCGACGCGCAGACGCCCCTGCCGTGGATCGTCGGCGCCTACGTGATCTTCGGCGTCGGCTTCGGTCTGGTCAACGCGCCGATCACCAACACCGCGGTGTCCGGCATGCCGCGCGCGCGCGCCGGGCTCGCGGCCGCGATCGCGTCGACGAGCCGGCAGGTCGGCGCGTCGATGGGCGTCGCGATCGGCGGCACCATCGCGCAGGCTCGCGGCGGCGGCGCGGCCGACTTCGTGCACGCGATGCACCCGTTCTTCTGGCTCGCCGCCGCCGGCGGCGCGGTCGTGGTGGCGCTCGGCCTCCTCTCGAACGGCGCCTGGGGTCAGGCGACGCTACGCCGCGCGGCGGCCCTGATCGACGACGGCGACGCGCCCGTCGCCGCAGCCGCCGAGGCCACGCGATGAGCAAGGCCGCCGACCGCGTGTGGAACGGGCTCGTGTCGCTGGTCATGGACACGCGCAACGACTGGCGCCGGCGCGTCAGCGAGGCGACCGGCCTGCCGTTCGGCCGCGTGCGCGCGCTGCGCCGCCTGCACGGCGGCCCGCTCGCCCTCCACGAGCTCGCCGAGGCGATGGGCAGCGACGCCCCCGCCGCGACGGTCGCGGTCAACGACCTGCAGAAGCGCGGGCTCGTCGTGCGCCAGCCGCACCCGACCAATGGCCGGGTCAAGCTGGTGTCGCTGACGCCGGCCGGTCGCGACGTCGTCGCCCGCGTCCAGGCGATCACCGAGGAGGCGCCGCCCGCGCTCGCGGCGCTGTCGCCGGCCGAGCTCGCCGCGCTGGCGCGGGTGATCAAGCGGCTCGACCGCTGATCCTCCGGAGCCGCTATCCTCGGGCTCTGCTCATGACACCGAGAGCGCTCCGTGCCTGCCTCGCCACCAGCGCCTTTCTCTGGATCGAGGGGTCCGCGTGCCGCCGCGCGCCCCCGGCGCCCCGGTCGAGCGACACGGCGGGCGTCGTCGCCGACGGAGGAGACCGCGCCCCCGGAGGGGCCCCGGCGCTCCCGAGTTGCTGCGCGGGCGCCGGCGCCGTCGCCCGGCTCGACGGCCGGCGGGTCATCGTCGAAGGCGTCTACCACCCGGTCGCGCTGGCCAAGCGCAGGCGCCCCGGCGGGGACGCGGCCGATGATGGCTCCGCGACCGTGGCGATCGAGACGAGCTCGGGTGCGTCGGTGATGCTCGGTGTCTACTACACCCCGCGGGGGCGCCGCCCGGTGGACGAGCGACAGCGCTTCAAGGGCAAGCGAGTGCGGGTCACCGGGGTGCTCCACGCGCTGACGCCGTCGCAGGTCGAGGACGAGGTGGTCCTGCAGACGATGATCGGGCCCTATCTCGAGGCGGAGTCGATCGAGGAGCGCTGAGCTCCACGACCCGCGCAAGCGCGGATCTCGAAGCGCTCGCGGGGAGAGCGGACTTTCTCCGCCGATCGAAGCGTTGAGCTCCCGCCCTCATGCGCCACCAAGAGCTCGCCCTCTGCCTCCTCGCGGCCCTCGCGGCCTGCTCCCACGCCGCTCCGAGCACCGACGCCCTCCCCGCGCTCTCCTCGTCCGCCCCTCTCCCCTCGGCGACCGCCGCCCCCCTCCCCTCGCCTCGCGCCTCCGCTGTCCCCGCGCCGCCCGTCGATGCCCGACCGCGCACGGCCTCGCGCGAAGGCAGCACCGTCGCCCTCGCGCGCACCGGCGACGCCCTCTACGTCGCCGACGAGGACCACGCCTCCCTCCAGCGCCTCACGCTCCCCCTCGACCCGAGCCATCGCCCCCTGCCCATCCCCATGCCGGGGCAGCCCGCGCAGGTCCTCGCGCTCGAAGGCCGCATCCTCGTCACCATCCGCAGCGCCGGCGCCGTCCCTCCCGGCAGTCCCGGCAGGGAGGCCCCCGACGCCGGGTCGCCCGCCGCCTCCGCGACCGGCCCCGGCCTCCTCCTCGTCCTCCGCCCCGACGCGGGTCAGGGCCTCGTCGAGATCGCTCGCGTCGAGCTACCCGAGGACGCCTGGGGGGTCGCGGTCACGCCCGACGCGGCGCTGGCGCTCGTCACCTCCGCGTGGACGCACCGGGTCTCGGCCGTCGACCTCGCCACCTGCAAGGTCCGCTGGACCCTCCCGGTCGCGCGCGAGCCGCGCGCCGTCGTCGTGCGCGCCGACGGGCTGGGCGCGTACGTCACGCACCTGACCTCCGGCAAGCTCACCCGCATCGACAACCTCGGCGGGCCTCCGAGGGTGCGCTCCATCGACCTCACGGCCGCGCCGCTGCGCAAGTCGGGCTTTCGCGACGAGACCGCCGACGCCACGCTGGCCTACGCGGCCGTCCTCTCGCCCGACGGGCGCCGCCTCTTCGTCCCGCGCCAGGCGCTCGGCGCCCTCGGGCGCAAGGCCTGGTTCGGCGCGTCGAGCGTCGACGTGCTGCTCACCCGGAACGACGCCTCGCTCGCGCCCGCGCGCCGCGACGGGATGGTCGGCTTCGTCGAACCGCCCTCGCCGGAGATCGGAGGCTACGGCCTCACGGTCGACATCGCCGATCCTTCCGCGGCACCCGACGCCGCTCCCGTGGCCTTCGCGCAGCCACGTGCGGCCGTGTACCTCGAGCGGCGCCGCTCCCTGCTCGTCCTCGGTGAGGGCAGCGACTCGCTCACCGAGCTCGACGCGCTCGCGGTCGATCCGGCCATGCACACGCTGCGACGGTACCGCCTGGCCCACGACGGTGATCCGGGCTCCGTCGCCACCGACTGCGGCGCGCCGAGCGGCATCGCGCTCTCGCCCGACGAGCGGACGGCGTGGATCCACTGTCGCTCGACCGGCGCGCTGCTCGCCCTCGATCTCGCCGCGGACGACAAGGCCGAGCGGCCCCTCGTGCGCCTCGCCGAGGATCTCCTCCCACCCGCGGCCGCGCTGGGCCGCCGCCTCTTCTACAATGGCACCTTCGACGTCACGAGCGGCGGACTGGGCTGCGCCGGCTGCCACCCCGAGGGGCGCGACGACGGTCAGGTGTGGCTCGAGACCAACGTGGCGCCGCCGGCGCGGGGGAAGCACCACACCTTCGTGAGCGCCAGCTCCGTGGTGTCGCTCTCGGGCGACCACGCCTCCATGCCGACGACCGGCCCCGACTCCGTCGACTCGTTCCAGGCCCGGCAGACCCCGATGCTCGCCGGACGGGTCTCCGCCGAGGGGCCCTATGGATGGCACGGCGAGAGCGCGACGCTGGTGGATCGTCTCCTCGACGGCTTCGCGCTGCACCGCTGGGACGAGCCTCCGAACCGCAAGGACGGGCGCAGGCTCGCCGAGGCGGTGGCCGCTTTCCTCCGGCAGGGGCTCGTGCCGCCGCCCCGCGCCCCGCAGGCGCTCACCGCCAGGGAGCAGCGGGGGCGCGCGATCTTCCTCAGCGACGAGGCCCTGTGCTGGACGTGCCACACGCCGGACCGCGAGTACACCGATCGAGCCTCCTACGCCGTGCTGCCGATCGTGGACAACCACGACCTCGGCGAGGATTTCACCGACCACGAGCCGAAGTTCAAGACTCCCTCGCTCCGCTTCGTCGCGGGCACCCCACCCTACTTCCACGACGGCAGCGCCCCGACGCTCGCCGACCTCGTGGAGCAAGACAAGGACACGATGGGCAAGACGAGCCACCTCTCGGACGAAGACAAGGCGGCGCTCGTCGCCTTCCTGGAGACGCTGTGAAGCGGCGCATCCTCGCCGCGGTGCTCGCCGCGCTCGCGCCGCTCGCCTCGCTCGCCGGCTGCGGCGAGAAGGGCGCGCCCGTGACCACGCAAGGGCCCACGGCGAGCGCGGAGGCCGCGGCACCGGCGCCGTTGCTGGACGGAGGCGAGGTCGACACTGGCACCGACTCCGACATCGACGCCGACACCGACTCCGACATCGACGCCGACACCGACGCGTCCGCGGACGCCGATGCCGCTCCCCCGCCGCCGCTCTACAGCGAGGAGCCGTTCCCCGAGAAGCGCACCCCGATGCCCAGGGCCGCGGAGTGGGAGGCCGCGCCGCTGCGCTCGCTCGACCGCGGCTCCTGCGCTTGCCAGGTGCGCCGCGTGCGGGAGTGGATCCGCCTCACCGGCCCGTGGGACGGCGGGCTCGTGCTGCTCGGCGGCAGCCTGGACGGGCTGTCGCTGCGCAAGGGGGAGATCATCTTCTCCGTACGGCCCGGGGACCGGCGCGAGATCGAGCTCCTGGTCAACGACCACAGCCTCTTCATCCGCGGGGTGGAAGACCTCCACACGCCCTCGTTCGCGGGCGTGCTCTCGGAGCAGTGGATCGCCGGGGACGAGCGGCCCGCTATCGTGGCCCAGGCTGGAGCGGGCACGGTGGAGCGGTAGCCGTCGAGTCCAGCGGAACACGCCTGACCCCCTCCACGAGCGCGAGATCCTGAACGAAGCGCGACCGCGGGGAAACGACGGCCCCCGCGACGCGAGCGCCGCAGGTAAGATCCCGCCCCATGCCTCTCCGCATCGCCACGCTCAACATCTGGAACCGCTGCGGGCCCTGGGAAGCGCGGCTCCTCGCGATCCGCGCGGCGCTCGCGACCGAGGATATCGACGTGCTCGGCCTCCAGGAGGTGGTCTCCATCGACGGGTTCGACCAGGCCGCGCTCATCGCCGAGGGCCTCGGCTACCACGTGGTCCACGGCCGCCACAGCACCGCGCACCACCCCATGGGCAACGCGCTGCTGTCGCGGTTCCCCGTCGCCGCCCACCAGGCCTTCGACCTCCCCACCGAGGACGACACGGAGCGGCGCTCGCTGCTCCACGCGGAGCTGGAGGCGCCCTTCGGCAAGCTCTCGGTCTTCGTCACCCACCTGGACTGGCGCCTCCACGAGGGGCACGTGCGCGAGATCCAGGTGCGCTTCGCCACGGACACCATCGCGCGGGTGTGCCCCGCGACGAGCGGCTTCCCGCCGGTCCTGGTGGGCGACCTCAACGCCGAGCCGGACGCCGACGAGATCCGCTTCCTGCGGGGGCTCACCTCGCTGGGAGGCCGGCGCGTCTACTATGCCGACGCCTTCGGCCTGGCCGGGCAAGGACCGGGCGTCACCTTCGCGCGGCGCAACCCCTTCGCCGCGGTGATGCGCGAGCCCGATCGCCGCATCGACTACGTCTTCGTGCGCGAGCCCGACCACCGCGGCCGCGGCGAGCCCGTCGCGGCGCACGTGGCCTTCGACGTGCCCCACGAGGGAGTGTTCCCCAGCGATCACTTCGGCGTGGTGGCGACTCTGCAGACCTGAGAGCGTTCACCGACCGGAGCCGGCGCGGGTGCGCAGGCGCTCGGCGTGGACGCTCGCGGGGTGGTGGGCGAGGAACTCGTCGATCGCGGCGGCCTCGGCGGCAAAGCGGCCGAGCCGGCGCAGGGCCTCGATGCGCCAGTAGCGCGCCTCCTCGTCGAGCGGGCCCGGGCTCCGCAGGTAGCGATCGAGGTAGCCGAGCGCCTCCGCGCCGTGCCCGTCGTCGAGGGCGAGGCGCCCCAGCGAGATCAGTGCGGCCCTGCCCTCCCCGCTCGCGGGGTAGCGGGCGACGAGCTCGCGGTAAGCCTCCACCGCCTCCCGGGCGCGGCCGCCGCCGAGGTGGTCCTGGGCACGGCGGAGCAGCTCGTCGGCGCTGGGCGCGAGCAGATCCCGGTGCGTCGCTTCGAGGTGCGTGATGGGCGCGGGGGCGGCAATCGGCGCGGGGACCGGCAGCGCAGGCGCGGCCCCCAGCTCGACCGGGGTGGGCTCCACGCTCGGGGCGGCAACCGGGGGTCTGGGGGGCTCGCCGGTCGTGACCGGCACCGACGGGGTCTGGGGGGCAGAGCCCGTCGCTGCGGCCAGCGGAGCCCCCAGCGTCGACCACCGGGCGCGCAGCTCCGCGGCGAACGCCACCATCAGGGTGGCGGCGAGGGCGACCGCGGTCACCGTCACCGCCACCCCGCGACGCCGCGCAGCCGTCGGGCGGATCGGGGTCGACGCGCGCTGGAGCACCCGCGCCAGCAGGTCGGCGTCGCCGAGCCCCGCCGGCGGTTCGCCGGTGTCCCCCAGCGTCCCGAGGGCCGCCCACAGCCCGGCCTCCGCCGTCGCGTCGGGGTGGATCTCTTCGTAGCGCCGCCGGAAGGCGGCGTCGCCCGGGGAGACGGGCTCTCCGCGCGCCTCGGCCGCGACGAGCGCCGCGAAGCGATCGTCCTCGGTCGCGTCCTCGGTGAGCGAGTCGTCCTGGTGCGGATCGATGGGCTTCACGACTGCCTCCTGCGCCCGATCGCGATCTCTTGCCGGGCCCGCTTGCGGAGCGTGGCCGTCCCGAGCTTGAGCCGGCCCTTGACGGTATCGGGGCTGACGCCGGTGAGCGCGGCGATCTCTTCGACCGAGTGCCCCAAGGCGTGCTGCAGCAGGATCGCGGTCCGCTGGGCCTCGGGGAGCTCGTCGAGGTACTCGCGCACGTCGCGCGCGAGCGCCTCCGAGGGATTGGTGGGGTCGGCGGCGGCGAGCTCTTCTCCGTCGGGCTCGCTCGCGACCGGCGCGGACGGGGTCCGCCGCTCCCCCGCGAGGTACCGCAGGGTGGTGCGCACCGCGATCCGCTTCGCCCACGCCGCCAGGCTGGCCTCGCCCCGGTAGGTGGAGGCGCTGCGCAGGATGGCCAGGAGCGCGAGCTGGGCGGCATCGTCGGCGTCGGCCGCGGTCCCGAGCAGGGCCCGGGTCACCCGTCGCACCCGCGGCAGCACCTGCTGGAGGAGCCATGCCTGGGCCTGCGGCTCGCCGCGCGCGGCACGTCCCACGCGCTCGAGATCGCTCTCGGTCGCCGCATCGTGAGGCACCGCGAGAGCGGGCCAGCGGGTGTGCTGGAAGAGAGACACGGCCATCGTCGAGTGCAGGGTGGGCGGGGCGAACCAGGATGGGTGAATTTATCTCACCGACTGGCCGTGTTCCGCACCGGCGTCCGCGCCGTCGAGGAGGCCGGGTCCAGATCCAGCTGCAGCCCCAGCCCGCCGGCGAAGCGGATCTGATCCGACGTGCTCCAGGTGGTCATCGCGGCGGGAGGCTCGAGCATCACGTCCATCCCGAGGCGGAGGCCGAGTCGCAGCGGGGGAAGGAGGCGCACGCCGAGGTCGGCGGCGGGCCCCAGGCTGGCGCGAACATCGGACGTGCTGGGGGCAAACGCCCGTCCGCCGGAGGTGGTGATGACGTCGACCACCGCGCGCCCGCCGAGCTCCACGTCCCAGCGGCGCAGGAACGGCACCCGGTAGCCTCCCGCGGCGAAGACCGGGTGGCGGTGCATCTGGAGGGATCCAGACCCAGCCCCCCCCACCGTGCTGTCGGGGAGCGCGATTTCGTACCCCAGCCCGAGGGTGACGCGAGGCGTCGGGTGCCACCCTGCCTCCACCGCGAAGGCGTTCTGCCACGCCAGAGTCCGGCCCGCGGTGTTGCCCGCATAGCCGGCCGCGAGGGCCGCGCTGCTCGAGTCGCCCCGGCGCGTGGACGGACTCGGGCCATCGTCGTCGTGGTCGCGGCTCGGCGCCGGGTCGGTGGAGTCGTTCGCGAGCGGCACCTGCAAGCCCGTCGACGGCTCGGGGGCGCTCTCCAGGGGGACCGGTGTCTCGGTGGCCGTCACCGCGGGTGCGAGGTCCCGCCCTTTGGCGGAGCTTGCGGCAGAGTCGCCATCGACGGGGGCTTGGGGGCGGAGCTCGCCGCTGCGGCGAGCGGAGCTCCCATCGTCAACTGGAGTCATCCCCTTGACTGGAGTCATCCCCTTGACGTTGCCCTCCAGCAGCTCGGCGGAGGCGGAGTGCGCGATCAAGGCCAGCGTCTCGATCGCGGCGGCGGTCTCCCCCGTGGCGGCCGGCACCCGCCGCTCGAAGAGCCGCTCGCCCTCGCGGGCATAGAGGAACAGCGACAGCTCGGCGGTCCCGGCGCCGACCCAGAGCACCCCGCAAGCGCGCCGCTGGGCGACGAGCTGCCGTGATCGCACCGCGATCGCAGACGCCCCGACGGCCGCCGCTTCGTGGACGACCGCGAGCTCGACCTCCAGGGAGCGCACGTGCGCGGCGATGGTCTGGGCGGCCCGCTCCCGGTCACCGCCCGCCGGGACCACGAGCACGATCAGGGGCCGCGCCTCGTCGGCCGCCGCCAGGCGCGGGGCCATCGCGAGGGCTCCGCCCAGGAGCGCGACGCTCACGAGGCGGAAGCCTCTCCCCGGAGCATCGCGGGCCGTCATTCGGCCCATCATAGCGCGCAAGGTGGAGCGTCACGCAAGCTGGGCGGGAGGTGGGGGCAGGCCCGAAGACGGCCCCGGGGTGAAAGGGTGCGAGCGGTGGCGAGGCGGGAGCGAAGCCCCCGCCTCCGGTCACATGCAGCTACCGTTGGTGCAGGTGCTGCCCGGGGCGCAGACCTTGCCGCAGCCGCCGCAGTTCTTGGGATCGACGAGCACGTCCACGCAGACGTTCCCGCACTGGTTGTGGTCGGGGCCACAAGCGCACTGGCTGTTGACGCAGATCTGGCCCGCCCCGCAGACATCCCCGCAGGTGCCGCAGTTGCTGGGGTCGACCGTGGTGTCCGTGCAGGCGCCGCTGCACACCACCTGCGAGCTCGGGCACTGGCAGGAGCCCCCGCCGCAGCTCTGCCCGGCCAGGCAAGCCTTGCCGCAGCCGCCGCAGTCCCCGGTGTTGGTGAGGGTGTTCACGCACGTCCCGCTGCACAGGGTCTCTCCGGTGAGGCAGGCGCAGGTGCCGCCGTTGCAGGTCTCTCCGCCGGCGCAGACGTTGCCGCAGCCGCCGCAGTTGTTGGGATCGTTGAGCGTGTTGGCGCACGCCCCGTTGCACGTCGCCTGCCCCTGCCCGCAGAGGCAGGTGCCGAAGCGGCACGACTCGGTCCCGCCGCAGACGTTGCCGCAGGCCCCGCAGTTGAGCGGATCGTTCCTGAGGTTGGCGCACGCGCCGCTGGCGCACTGGGTCTCGTTGAAGCCGCTGCAGCTCGTGTTGCACTGGCCGCGGTCGCAGACGTCGCCGCTCGGGCAGGCGTTGCCGCACCCGCCGCAGTTGGCGGGATCGGTGCGGAAATCGACGCAGCCTCCGCTGCACGCGAAGGTCTGCGAGGGGCACGCGCAGGCGCCCGCGTTGCAGACCTGGCCGGCGCCGCAGGGGCGACCGCACTGGCCGCAGTCCGTGGCAGTGGTGAGGAGATCCTGGCAGCCGTCCGCGCACGCGGAGAGGTTGCCGGAGCAGGTGCAGGCGCTCTGCGTGCAGGTCTCGCCCGCCCCGCAGGCGCTGCCGCACGAGCCGCAGTCGCTCGGGCTGGTCTGGAGATCGACGCAGGTGCCGCCGCAGCGCGTGGTACCGGCCGGGCACACGCAGGTGCCGCCGTTGCACACCTGGCCGGCGCCGCAGGCCGCGCCGCAGGTGCCGCAGTTGCTGGGGTCGGTGGCGGTGAAGGTGCAGACCCCCCCGCAGTCGGCCGCGCCCGTGGGGCACTCGCAGAGCCCCGCCGAGCAGGACTGACCGCCGCTGCAGGCGTCACCGCAGGTCCCGCAGTTGGCGGGATCGGCCTGCAGATCCGCGCAGCCCCCGGTGCACAGCGACGTCCCCTGCGGGCAGGCGCACGAGCCCGCCGTGCAGGCCTGCCCGGTGGCGCACGCGGTGCCGCAGGTGCCGCAATCCTGGGCACTGGTGGTCAGGTCGACGCACGCCCCGCTGCAATCGGTCAGCCCGGTGGGGCAGCTGATGGCGCAGGCGCTGCCAGCGCACACCATCCCGGCCCCGCACGCCGTCCCGCAGGCCCCGCAGTCCGCCGGGTTGCTGGTGGTGTCCACGCACGCGCCGCTGCACAAGGTGAGCCCCTGGGTACACACGCAGGTCCCGCTGGAGCAGATCCCCCCCGTCCCGCAGGAGTGCCCGCAGGCGCCACAGTTGGCGGGGTCGCTCCCGGTGTCCACGCAGGCGCCGCCGCATGCGGTCCCGGTGGCGCAGCCGCAGCTCCCCATCGAGCAGGCCTGCCCGGCGGCGCACGCCTTGGCGCAAGCGCCGCAATTGGCGGGGTCGGTGGTGACGTCGACGCAGGCGCCGGTGCAGTCGGTGAGCCCCGAGGCGCAGGCCTTGGCGCAGGTGCCGAGCGAGCACACCTGGGGGGCCGCGCACGCGGTGCCGCAGGCGCCGCAGTCCGCAGGATTGCTGCCCAGCGACACGCAGGCGCCGCTGCACGAGGTCTGACCGGCGCCGCAGCCGCAGGCGCCGGCGACGCAGAAGCTCCCCGCGGCGCACGCTTTGCCGCAGGCGCCGCAGTTGGCGGCGTCGGAGCTGGGGTCCACGCACTGTCCGCCGCACGAGACGAAGCCCGCCGGGCACGCGCACACGCCGGCGTTGCACACCTCACCGCCGCTGCACGCCATGGCGCAGGCGCCGCAGTTCAGCGGGTCGGTGGCGGTGTCGTCGCAGCTCTGCCCGCAGGCGGTGAACGGCGCGGTGCAGGTGGCCACGCAGGCGCCGGCCTGGCAGAAGCTGGTCGCGCCGCCGCACGCGTTGCCGCACATCCCGCAGTTGAGCGGATCGCCGGCGAGCGAGCGGCAGATGCCGCCGCAGAGCTGGGTGCCGGTGGGGCACGTGCACGAGCCCTCGACGCAGGTGGTGCCCTGCTCGCAGGTCATCCCGCAGCCGCCGCAGTTCTTGGGATCGGTGCCGGTGAGCACGCACTGGCCCCCGCAGTCGGTGGTCCCCGGCGCCGTGCAGGCGCACTTGCCCCCGTTGCACGTCTCCGCGGACGAGCACGCGGTGGTGCAGCCGCCGCAGTGGCCGTGATCGGTCTGGGGGTCGACGCAGGCGGTGCCGCAGGCGGTCAGCCCGACCGGGCAGGCGGCGACGCAGGTGCCCGCGGCGCACGCCAGGCCGGAGGCGCACGCCTTGCCGCAGGCGCCGCAGTTGGCCGGGTCCGTGGCGACGTCGACGCACGCGCCGCTGCAGGAGGTCGTCCCCGTGCTGCAGCCAGCCTCCGGCGCGACGCAGACGCTGTTGCTACAGGTCCACCCGCTGGGGCAGTCGCTGGTGGTCTTGCAGGTGATCTCCACGTTGTTGCTACAGCTCGCGCCGAGCAGACCGACGATGACCGCCAGCGCGGCGAGGCACACGGCCACGACGACGCGACGACTCCTGGTGATGCCGCCCGACGGGGCCCTGGCAATCGGATCAAGATAGGCGTTCATGCTCACTCCCCGCGGCGGAACGAGGGCCTCCGCCAAGCCGTTGGTGGCATGTGCCTCATCCGACCGGGAACGGGTCGAAGTATTTTCGTCGTGGGGCGTTCGGCTACGGGGCGAGCGCCTTGCGCAGCTCTTCACGGGCATAATGGAGCCGGGTCCACACGGTGCCGGCCGGGACCTCCAGGATCCGGGCGACCTCGTCGCCGGAGAGGCCCTCGGCCTCGATCAGGAGCACCACCAGGCGCTTCTCCTCCGAGAGCCGCGCCAGCGCCGCGTCGAAGCGCCGCATCTCCTCGGTCACGCTGGCGGTCCGCTCCGGCGTGGGCGCCTCGCGCGGAGCCGCGACGCTGGCGAACGACTGCATCACCTCGCTCCAGCGGGCGGCGCCGCGCCGGTGCTGCTGCACCAGCTTGGAGGCGATCCCCAGGAGCAGGGGGCGCGCGGACTCGCGACCGTCGTAGCGTCCGGCCATGCGGGTGAGCGCGAGGAAGGCCTCGTGGGTGAGGTCGTCGGCGTGGGCGCCGCCAGCGGTGGCGCGGAGCACGAACTGCCGAACCGTGGCGTGGTAGCGGTCGTAGAGGACGCCGAGGGGCGAGAGATCCCCGGCGTCCACGCGCGCCAGGAGCTCGGCGTCGCTGACGGCGGCGTCACGCCGGCGCACGGCGGCCTCTCGAACGGCGTACGCCGCGTTGCGGCTCATGGCGTCGAGGTCCTCATCGAGGGCCCCGTGGCGTGCGGCCACGCCCGCGGGTGAAAGTTTTTTTCCCTCGACGAACTCCAGCGCTGCGGCCGGTTTCCGCTGCCTGTGGTCGTCGATGACAGGGCTGGGCACCAAGCCTATCGTCGCCGGATGGGGCCACACACGGACGGGCAAGGCATCCGTTTCCCGCGCCCTTCGAGCGGGGTCTTCGCGGGCCTCGCGGCGCTCTCCTCGGCCATACTCGTGGGGGCCCTCGCGGCGGGCACTTCGTGCACCGGCGCGAGCCACCCCGCCGCGGCCAGCACCTCGACGGCGAGCAGCAGCAGCAGTAGCCGGGGCGAGACCAGCAGCGGCGGTGGCGGCGGCGGCGGCGACGCCGGCCCGGACAGCGGCGCGGCCCCGCACCAGCCCGGCGAGCCCATCGCCATCCCCGCCCAGGCGTGGAGCCACGATCTCACCGGGGGCGCCTACGTGGACGGGACGCCGATCGGCGGCCTCGGCGCGGGATCCATCACCTGGCGCTTCGACGGCGCGTTTTACCACGACCGCCTCGACATCGGCGCCTCGACCCAGACCGTCGATCCCAGCGCGGGCTTCACCCTGTACCAGAAGGCCGGCGCCGCCCCCTCGACCACGCGGAGCCTCGATCAGAGCCTCGGCTCGGGCGAAGCCAGGTACTCCGCGCTCTTCCCCCGCGCCTGGGTGGACTACCAGGGTCCGTCGTTCCCCTGCAAGGTCAAGGTCGAGCAGTACAGCCCGATCCTCCCCGGCGACTACCAGCGCACCGCCTACCCGCTCGGGGTCTATCGCTGGGAGATCGACAACCCCACCGGCGCCCCCTGCGACGTGGCGGTGATGCTGACGTGGAAGAACGATCACGGCGGCACCGTCGCCACCCCGCAGACCTCGGGAAGCCAGGTCGGCCTGGTCCTCGGGCGCGGCGGCGGCAGCGCGACCACCGCCTCCCAGGGGGAGTTCACCCTGGCCAGCCTCAGCTCCCCGGGCGTGGTCGTATCGTACCAGTCCGCCGCCACGGTCGCCGCGCTCCAGAGCCAGCTCGCCGGCAACGGCGTGCTCGCCAACACCACCGGGAGCGACGCGCTCGGGGCCATCGCCTTCAAGGCCACCGTCCAGCCGGGCGGGCGGACCATCGTGCCCATCGTCCTGGCCTGGGACATCCCCATCACCTCGCAGGCGGGCGGGCCCGGGTGGTACCGCGAGTACACCCGCCACTTCGGCCGCACCGGCCTCTCGTCGTGGGCGATGGCGAAGGAGGCGCTCGGCAACTACGAGCCCTGGCTCTGGGCGATCGAGGACTGGCAGAGCGGCGTCCTCGCCAGCGGCAAATATCCGGGCTGGCTCCTCGGCCCGCTCTTCAACGAGCTCTATTACTACGTCATCGCCGGGACCACCTGGGAGGCGGGCGCCGCGTCGGGCCAGCCCGACGACCCCGACGAGGACATGTTCTCCAGCCTCGAGTCCTACGCCTATGCGAACTTCGGCACCTCGGACGTGCGCTACTACGGCTCCTGGGCGCTCGCCCAGCTCTGGCCGGACCTCGACAAGCAGGAGGTGAAGCAGTTCTGCGACAGCGTCACCACGACGCGCCCCGACCGGCCGCCCCCCCTCGGCACCACCGCGCACGACTTCGGCACCGCAGGGAGCGTCTTCCAGGCGTGGAATGCCTACACCTACCGCGACTCCACCACCTGGAAGGATCTCAACTCCAAGCTGGTGCTGATGGTCTATCGCGACTGGGCCCTCACCGGAAAGACCGACGAAGCCTTCCTCACCTACTGCTGGCCCGCGGTCCAGGTGGCCATGGCCAAGGTGAAGAGCCAGGACATCGACGGCGACGGCCTCCCCGACAGCAACGGCATCGACCAGACCTACGACGACATGAACCTGCTGGGGAACACCTCCTACTGCGGGAGCCTGTTCCTCGCCGCCGCCGAGGCCGCCGCCGAGCTGGCCACGGTGATGGGCGAGCCCACCCTGGCCACGACCTATCAGGGCTGGCTCGCCCAGGCCGCGGCGAGCTTCGACGCCAAGCTGTGGACGGGCACCTACTACCGCATCGACACCGGGAGCGCCGAGCCCACGCGGATCATGTCGGACCAGCTCGACGGCGAGTGGTACGCGCGCGCCGTGGGGCTGCCGCCGATCGTCGATCCCAGCCGCGCGGCCTCCGCGTTCACCAAGATCTACGACAACAACTACAAGCTGTTCGCCGGGGGGAGCCGGGGGGTCGTCAACGTGATGACGACGGCCGGGGTCATCGATCCCACCAGCGTGCAGACGCAGGAGTGCTGGGTCGGCACCTCGTGGGGGGTGGTGGCGGGGATGATCCAGGAGGGGCTCGCGCCCGAGGCGGCGGACATCGGGCAGAGCCTGGTCAACACCATCTGGACCACGGACGCGCTGTGGTGGCGGACGCCGGAGGCCTGGCAGGTGTCGGGCGGGGTGAGGGCGAACTACTACATGCGAGCGACGACGCTCTGGGCGGCGAAGAGGGCTTACGACATCACGCCGTGAGCCCCCGCCTCCGCACGGACCTCCGCGTCAGCCTCCGAGAGACACGGCCTCGCCCGTCCGCTTCGGCGCCGGCGGCTTGCCGAGCACGCGCACCTTGAAGCCGAGCTCCAGGGACAGGGCCACCATCTCCTCGAACACGTCGCCGTAGGCCACGGCCACGTGGTTGGAGAGGTAGTGGGCCATCAGCGTCTGCTGGGAGATGCCCATGTCCGCCGCCATGAACGGCCACTGCCGCGTCGTCCCCTCCCACCACCGATCGCGCACGGGGGCCGGGAGCTTGACCACCTCGCCCTTGCCGACATCCATCCAGAGCACGCCCTCTTTGATGTAGGCGCGGGCCCAGGTCATCTGGCCGGGGAGGCTCTCGCCGGCGAAAGTGCCGCCGGGGGTGGGGAAATAGAGCGAGGGCTGCCGGTAGGAGTGCGCGCCGCGCAGCGTGTCGGGATCGTGGTTGAAGGCGTAGGCGCCGCACGAGCCGGAGTTGAGGAGCACCCAGAGGAAGCGGCCCTCGTGCTCGGCGCCCCAGCGGACGTCGTGGAACATCACCGCCTGGTGGAGGCCCTTCTGCTTGAGCAGGCGCTTGAGGAGCTCCATGGGGATGACGTTGCCCTGGTCGGCCTCGGTGGCGCAGGCGATGGTGTCGCCGCTGGACTCGGGGCGACAGGTCGAGTTGAAGAGGCCCTCGGCCAGGTCCGACGGCGGGCGCAGCGGGATGAGCCCGAGCTGGTACTGCCAGCCCAGGCAGTCGGCCTTGAACTCTTCCATCAGGTCGCGGACCACCAGGTAGTCGCGGAGCTGCTCGCGGCTGGCGTGCTCGTCGAAGTCGGCCGCGCCGTCCTCGCCCCAGTGGAAGGTGAGCCCGCGGTCCTTGACGAAGTGGAGCGCGTCGTCGATGCGCTTCTCGGTGATGCGGCGGCCGCGGTCGATGATCCAGGCCTGATCGACCTTGTGCTCGGTGAAGCCGTGCTTGTTGAGCAGGCGCGGGCCGAAGTAGCCGTTGATCATGCCCATCGAGGTGTCGCCGAGCATGAGGATGAGCACCCGCCGCTTGCGGATCTGCTCGGCTACCACCCGCGCCCGACCGAGGGCCCCGGCGGACACCGGGGAGGCGTAGGCGACCTCGTCCTCGGGGTAGCGGATGGCGCCGGTGGTGCACCACTGCTCGAGCCGCTCCATGAACCCCTCGTCGGCGCTCATGTCGGCGGCGCCGGACCACGCCCTGGAGAAGCTGCGGCCCAGGCTCTCCAGGCACGCGCCGGTGTTGAGCAGGCCCACCAGGCCGGGCCAGCGCCCGGAGAAGTTGGAGGCGAGGAGCAGCGGGTTGGTCTTGCCCACCACCCCGTCGGTGGTGTGCGGGCCGTAGAACCAGTGCGTGCAGACGCCGATGAGCGGATCGTCGATGGGGCCGAGCTTCTCGATGGCCTCGTGCGGCTTCTCGAGGAAGCCCTCGATCCGGTAGGTGGTGCGGCCGAGCTTGGCGACGGCGCGCTCGATTTGCACCGTGGCCTCCTCGACGCTGGGCAGGGCCAGCTCGTTGGGCTTGCGCCGCGCGTCGCCGGGCCAGTAGAGCGCGACCCTGGGTTTCTTGCTCATGGCGTCACTTGATCTCCTCGCCTCCGCGGGCGACGTTGTCTCTCGTGTAGATGCGGGTCCCGAGGACCATGTTCTTGGGCGGCGTCTCCCCCGCCAGGATCCGGAGCGCCAGCGCGACCGCCTCGGGGCCGCCGGTGGGATAGAGGAAGGTGGCGTCGAGGATGCCCTCCTTCACGTACCTCACCCCCTCGTGGGGCAGGGCGTCGATGCCGACGAAGCGCGCGCTCCGCCCCGCTTGCCGGGCCGCCAGGTAGGCGCCGTGGGCCCCGGGGTCGTTGTGCGCATAGACCAGATCGATCTGGCTCTGGGTGGCGAGCGCCGACTCCATCTCGCTGCGAGCCTTGGGCTCCAGCCACTCCATGTCGGCCTCGAAGACGATCTTCAGCTCGGGGTGCGCCGGGAGATCGAGCCCCTGGAGGAAGCCCGCGTGCCGATCGCGCCCGGGGGTGGAGGTCTGCAGCCCCTCGAGCTCGACGATCTTCCCCTTGCCGCCGAGCGTCGCGGCGATCCACCGGCCCGCCTCGCGCCCGATGCGCGTGTTGTCGGCGCCGATGAAGGTGGTGAACCTGTCCCCCTCGACGGCGCGGTCGAGCACGATGACCGGCACGCCCCGGTCGTAGGCCTCGGCGACCGGGCGCGTCAGCGGAGCCGCCTCCTTGGGGCTGATGAGGAGCAGATCGATGCCCTGCCCGAGCAGCTCCTCGACCTGGGCGCGCTGCGTCAGCGACTCGTTCTGCGCGTCCTTGAAGATCACCCTGACGTTGGGGTGCTGCGCCGCGGCAAGCTTGATCTCCTCGTCCATCTGGACGCGCCAGGGCTCACCCCGGTTGCACTGGCTCATCCCGATGACGAAGGGGTCGGCGGGCGTGCCCGCGTGACGCTTCGCGGCAGCGGGCTTGCAACCGGCGAGGAGGAGGGCGAGCGCGAGGACGAGGGGGCGAGGCACGGGCGCGGCGAGGCTTGCACGCCGCGGGGCGGGGGGTCAACGCCGCGATCGACCCGGTGGACGGCCGAGCGCGCCGGCCCTGCATTGCAGCGTCCGCGGGCGAGATGCGAGGATGGCCTCGATGCCGCCGCTCCCGGTGCCCCCTCCGCAGGCCGGCGCCGGGCCGGTGAGCACCCGCCGGGCGCTCGCGATCTCCCTGACCCAACCGTTACCTCTCCTGGCCGCAGGCCGCGCGCTGCACTTCCAGCCGCGCCGCGCGGTGAGCGGCTTCGACGGGACGGTGGTGGTGTTCGCCCTTGCCGGCGGTCTCCTCTTCCTTGGCTCGTTCCTGGTGCCCTTCACCGATCAGGGCTCCTGGGCGTTCGCGGAAAAGCCCTTCGGAACAGCGCTGTGGCTGCTCATGATGGGCGGCCTCGCCGCCGCCTGCTTGACGGGCGGCGCCCGCGTGGCAGCCAGGTGCGTGCGCGACCTGCGGTGGAACGCCCTTCGCCACGACGTCATCGTCGGGTTGAAGGGAGTCACGCTGCGCACGGTGGACGGACGCGAGCGCATCTCCTTCGCCGCCGCCGCGCAGCGCGAGGTCCTCCGGCGCACGCCGCGTGGCCTCGATCGCGTGATCGCCGCGCGCGCCATCGGGGTGGAGGCAGGCCTGCGACGCCAGCACGTCTTCGTGGCGGAGTGGCTGGCGCTCGGCGGCGCCGGCGGCCTCGCCGAGGCCGACGCGCAGCGCTACGAGGGCCGACCCCGGGAGGAGGGGCAGCGGAGCGAGCCCCTCTACGTCGCGGTGGTGCAGGACGGAGCGGCCCTGTCCTGCCTCGGTGTCTTCGAGGGCGACCGGTACGCCGACGCGCGCCACGGCCTCCGACCCCACGTGGTGTACGAGGTCCCGACCGCGTGGAGCACGTCGGCCGGGTGGCACGTCCCTGCGTTCGACCCGCGCGAGGTGACCGAGCCGGCGTGGCCGCACGAGGACGACGCGATCGAGGATCGAGGAGAGCCCGACCCGGACGACGACGAGTCGTAGGCAAGCCGCGGTAGCATCCGCTCCCCGATGCGACGACTCGAGCGGCTGCTGGCCATTGCCCTCCTCCTCGGCGCGCGCCGCCGCGCGCTCGCGCAGGAGGTGGCGGCCGAGTTCGGCGTGAGCCTGCGCACCGTCTATCGCGACGTGCGCGCGCTGATCGACGCGGGCTTTCCCGTCGAGGGCAACGCGGGGGACGGCTATCGACTGTCGCAGGAGTCGTACCTGCGGCCGCTCGCCCTCACCGGCGACGAGGCCGAGGCGCTGGCGGTCGCCGCGCACGCGCTGGGCGCGTCGGTGAGCGCCGCGATGCGAGAGTCGCTGGCGCGCGCGACCAGCAAGCTGGAAGCGTCCTTCGACCGCCCCACGCGCCGCCGCGTGAGCGACCTGCGCTCGCGCATCGTGGTGCCCGAGCTCGCGCGGCGCACGTCAGGCCCGACGGCCGAGATGCTCGAGGCCATCCGCGAGCGCCGCGTGGCGCACGTCGGGTACGACGAGCCGGGGTCGGGGGTCCACACCGAGCGCGACGTCGAGCCCCTCGGCTTCGTGTGCCGCGGTGACGCGTGGTGGCTCGTCGCCTGGTGCCGGCTGCGCGGGGACGCCCGAGCCTTCCGGGTCGACCGGATCGCCACGTGGAAGACGCGCGGCGCCTCGTACCCGCCGCGCGAAGGCTTCTCGTTCGCCGACATCGTCGCGCGCGACGGCCACCTGGCGCCCGTGCTGTTCGGCTACTGACAGAGGGTTGTCATCGAGGGCGCGATGTTCGCGTCATGAACCGACAATCTCCTGACGAGCTGTACGCGACGGGACTTCGCCTCTGGAACGACTGGGCCGAGATGTGGAACGGGCGAGCCGACCTGGCGCTCGAGCTCGTCGCGGATCGCTTCACCCTGCACCTGCCCACGCCCACGGCGGTGGTCGTGCAGTCCGTGGACAGTCCAGCGGCGGTGGCGCGCTGGGTGGTCGCCCACCGCGCGAGCTTCCAGCGGCTCACGTTCCACATGGGCTGTGGACCGTTCGTCGACGTGCGCGCGGGCATCGTGGCAGGCCCGTGGTCCGCGGACGCGTCGGTGGATGGATCGCCGCGATGGGTGTGCGGCATGGACACCATCGCCTTCCGCGACAGGAAGATCACCGAGTACTGGACGGTCGCGAAGGAGGCCGACGCCATCGGGCGCTGGGTGACCTCGGCGTTGAGGATCTGACGACGCCGGGAGACGGGCCCCTACCCGGGCGGGAGCTTTCGCACCATGAAGCTGACCTCCGGGTAGCCCGCATGCACCACGGTGTCGAACACGCTCTTGACGACCAGGGCCGGCGCCTCTTGATCGATCTGCAGCAAGCAGATGCCAGGGAAGGGCTTGTTCGGCTGGACCTCGCGCCAGAGCGCCCGCTTCTGCGCGAGGATACGCCCCAGCTCGTCGATTCGCGTCACGCGCCCCGTCGAGACGATGTCCCGCGCCGAGCCGGCGGCGACCCCGTCCACGAGGATGGTGCCGTGGTCGACGGAGACCATCGGAGCGTCGACGAGGTCCTCCGCGTTGTGCGCCCACGGGAGGCGACCGGTCCGCTCGGGGCACTCGGCGGACGCCGAGAAGGAGGTCAGCAGGAAGAGAACCGTGACGAGCAGCACGTCCAGGAAGCTCGGCATGCTCAGAGTGGCGTTGACGCTTCGCCTCCCGCCCCCCGCAGCGCGCTCGCGCACGAAGCGAAGACGCAGGTCCTTCAGCAGCCGCTTGCCCGGCGCGTGGATGACGTGAGCGTGGGGGTCGGTGGTCGATCTTCGCATCCCTCTGGGACCGCCCCGCGGGCCGGGCATTGGGCGCACGCCGTTCTTCGAGCGTGAGCGGACGATTGGCCTCCTGTTGCGCGGTGGTCGGCTCGGCGGCTCCGATCGCGGCTCACTCGCGCCGCTGGAACAGCGCCGCCCCCACCAGGATGACCCCGGTGAGCATCAGCCGCGTGTCGGTGCTGAAGGCGTTGAGGCTGAGGATCTTGCGCAGGTACCCGATGGTGAGCACGCCGATCAGCGTCAGGCCGACGCCGCCCCGCCCGCCCGAGAGGCTGGTGCCGCCGACCACCACCATGGCAATCGCGTCGAGCTCGTAGCCCATCCCCGTCTCGGGATCCCCGTGGGTCTCCTGCGCGGCCTGACACACCCCGGCGACGGCCGCGAACAGCCCGGAGAGCGCGTAGGCCACGAGGATGACCCGGCCCACCGGGACCCCCGCGCAGCGCGCCGCCGCGGCGTTGCTGCCGACCGCGTGGAGCCAGCGGCCGAGGCGCAGGCGGCGCAGGACAACCCAGGTCACCGCCACCACCGCCAGGAACACCAGGGTGACGACGGCGACGTTGCCGCCGAGGACACGGGAGTCGAGGAGATCGAAGACGCGTGGCAGGCCGCTGGATCCGGCGGTGTAGGCAGTCACCTTCTTCCCGCCGGCGAGGCGCTTGGCGAGGCCGCGGGCGAAGACCATCATCGCCAGCGTGACGATGAAGGGCTGGATCCGGAACCGCGCGACCAGCGCCCCCGAGGCCGCGCCTGCAAGGGCCCCGATCGCCAGGACCGCGGCGACGGCGGCGACGGCGCTCCAGCCGAGAGGGATGGTGAAGAGGGCGAAGCTCACCGCCGAGAGCGCGAGCACGCTGCTCACCGCCAGGTCGATGCCGCCGGAGAGGATGACCACCGTCATCCCGCAGGCGAGGATCCCCTCGACGGCGACCTCCCGGAGCAGGTCGCGGTGCGTGCTCCAGCGGAAGAACGCGCCCTCCTGGTGAAAGACCACGCCGAGGGCCACCACCGCCGCGAGCGCCAGGAGCGCGCGAGCCTGGGGGAGCGAGGAGAGATGGCCCTTCATGCGCGCGGTGATTCTACCCGCGGCCGCGAAGATCGCGCACCGAACCGAGCGTGGGATCCAACGGGAGCCCTCCCCGCCTTCCCCTGGTGACGCCGGACCGCACCTTTGGCATCCTTGCGCCATGGATCCCGTCGACGATTTCTGGGCGTGCAGCTTCGTCCTGGACCCCGCGGGCCCCGTCCGCCTGGTCAGCGCCGCGAGCGGCCTCGTGATCGCTGCCGGCAACTCGCTCCACGTGCTCCGCCCCGGCTCCCAGCGCCTCCGCTCGCGTGCCCTCCCGCCTGACCTGGAGGTCGTCGCCGTCGCCGCGGAGCCGTGGTCGCCCCACCGCCTGGCCATCGCCTCGCCGACCTCCGTCGGCGTCTACACGGGCCACCAACCCCACGAGCCGCTCCAGGAGATCCGGTTCACCGGCCCCAAGTTCGGCGCGACCCACCTGGCGTGGTGCCAGCACGACGGCGCCACCGTGCTCTACCTCCGCCAGCGCACCGGCGAGGTCGCGCGGCTCAACCTGGACGACGCGACGACCAGCACCCTCACCGCCCCGCCCGTCGTGGCCATCGCCGGCGACGAGAAGGGCGTCTTTGCGATGCTCGACCTCAACCCCGTGGAGCCCGCGAACGTGGGAGACGCCTGGATCCTGCCGGCCGGCGCCAGGGAGTGGACCACCCGCTGGGTGGACTGCGGAACGCTCGACGAGGAGGATCAATGGAGGATCCACCTCGCCGTCCACGGCGCCGCGGTCGCGTACTCGATGGATCCGCTGGACACGACCGAGCTCAGCGGCAGCGTGGAGACGAGCTGGGAGGAGGAAGAGGAGGACGGGCCGTGCTCCTTCGCGAGCGCGCCCGGCGTCTTCATGGGGCCGATCGCGCTCCAGAGCGAGCGCGTGATCTTCGCGGCCTACAACGTCGAAGGAAAGGTCAACGTCCTCCGGCACGAGCGGAACGGCAGCTTCACCCGCATCGCCCGCTTCGGCCTGGACGACGCGTGGGAGGGGACCGAGGCGACGGTGACCGCGCTCGCCTGGGACTCGGAGCGGCGCGCGCTATGGGCGGCGTCTCCGGAGCTCGGGTTGATCAAGCTGACCGATCCGCGCGGAGCGGGCGGCAAGAAGGTCGCTCCGAACTGACGTGCCCGCGGTCCCGTCGCCGGAGCTCAGGTGACCGCGTCCCACAGCTCCGCCGTCGAACCGACTCCGCTCGCCGAGGCGCGCAGCGAGAGCCAGCCGAGGGCGACCCCCTGGCGAACCCAGCCGGATCGAAGGACCGGGCGATTGCCGAGGAGCCGCGGGTGCGGATCCTCCAGAGTGACGCTATCGAGTGGAGAGCAGGTGTCAGTCCCGGGGGCCGAGCACGGAGCGATACTCATCATGGGCTCTCCTTGTTGCGTCTCACCGGCAAGCCGGAGGATTGATGATTCTATATAACGCAACGCAGCACCGAGTCAATGAGGCCCGCGCCGAATTGTAGGCTCCTGTGCGCCTCTCGCAGCGCCGAGCCGGTGCGGCGGCCGGAGCGGCACTCGACGCCCGTGCCCCCGCCCCCCACCGATCCCCGATCAGCAGCCGCCCAGGCAGGTGGTCGTGCAGGCGCACGAGCCGCCGCAGGTCACGCTCGCGCTGGCGCCGTTCCCGTTGCACACGGAGTCGCAGGCGCCCTGGCCGCATTGCAGCGTCGCGGTCTGGCACGTGGAAAGCGCGGAGCACTCCATGCTGCACGGCGCGCTGGTGGGGCAGGTGATGGCTGCGCCCTGGCAGGCCGACGCGTTGGTGCACTGGATGTCGCACGCCGATCCGGTCGGGCAGGTGAGAGTCGCCGCCTGGCAGGCCGAGACGCCACCGCACTCGATCACGCAGCGCATCCCCTCGGGGCACGCGACGGTGCCGCCCTGGCAGGCCGAGGTCGCGTTGCAATCGATGGTGCAGAGGTCGTTCGTGCAGCCGCCGGTGCACGCCGCAGGACACGTCGTCGGGGCCACCGAGGTCCCCGCGGGGCAGGAGCCGCCCCCACCGCCGCCGTCCGCCGTGCCGCCGTCGACGGCGCAGATGGGCCCGCACGCTCCCTGGGTGCAGGGGTAGCCCGCCGCGCACACATGCCCGCAGGACCCGCAGTTGTTCGGGTCGCTGCTGGTGTCCCCGCACCCGGCATCGCCGGAGCTGCTCGAGGACGTGGACGAGCTGCTCGCCGCGGAGCCTCCCGTCCCGCTGCTCGTGGTGGAGCTGGTCGTGCTCGTGGAGGAGGTGCTCGTGGAGGAGGTGCTCGCCGCGGCGCCTCCCGTCCCGCCGCTGGTGGTGGAGGTCGTCGACGAGGAGCTGGTCGCCGGGGCGCCCCCGGTCCCGCTGCTGGTGGTGGAGCTGATCGACGCGACCCCGGCGCCGCCACCGCCCGTCGGGCTCGACTGGACGGTGTTGCCACAGGACGAGGACGCAGCGGCGAGCGCCAGGAGCGAGGAACCGACC
>Ga0302267_10001588_pt1 | contig 28694 bp, 23 predicted proteins | sample III_Bog_E1_3_FD_194555 | JGI IMG/M metagenome (GOLD analysis project Ga0302267, IMG submission 194555) | Peat permafrost microbial communities from Stordalen Mire near Abisko, Sweden - III_Bog_E1_3 | ecosystem: Environmental > Terrestrial > Soil > Wetlands > Peat | place: Sweden: Abisko...
GGGCAGTAGTGCGTCCGTAAACGCAAAATCACTGCGTATTCAGAGTCCATAACCCACAACTATCCCGTCCCTCACGCCAAAATACAGCCAATTGAAGCCAGCAGGTACTTGATCAGACCTTCCCTAGTCTGGAAGGGGAAAACTGTTTTCCTGAAGCGCATCACACTCACCGCCTTCATCCTGCTCGGTCTGAGCCTGCTGCTCACCTTCCCGCCACTCATAGATCTGCTTTAGCGGGTTACTTACCGAACTCCAGGTTTACCGGCCCCGGCGGCACCTTCGGCCCTCCGGTCACTGAAACATCCTTGCCCACCGTCTCAAACTTCACGCCGCTCATCCACACTCTGCCCGGCCCGTTCAGCAATACCCCCAGGGAGATGCTGGTCGCACCCTCCGGCACATCCAGCACCACGTCGTAGCTCGTCCAGCCCGTAGTGCCCTTGACTGGCCGCGATTCCATATTGTCAAAGGCAACCGGTTCGGATGCCTTATCGACGCGCATCCACACCCCCGCCCACCCTGTCGCATTAAGTGACCGCACCCACGCTCGCAGGCGAATGCGCTTGCCGATATACCGCTCCGCGCTGAAGCTCTGCATCAGCGTGCCGAAGCCACCCGTATCCTGGACCTTCGCCTCCAGATACGCACTCGGCTTCTCTTCAAACACCGCCTGCCCATCGATGCCGGCCTTGTAGTTCTCCGGTTTGCTCCCCGCCAGTATCCATCCCGCAGGCGGTTTGTCAGCAATGTCCTTGAAGGTGCCTGCCATTGTCTGTGCCGGCGCACATGGCGCCATGCAAAGCGCCAGCAGCGCTACACCATACACGGCCCGACGCAATAGGATCTTCTGTTCTGCAACACGGTTCATCATGCATCCTCGCAATTCTGCTGCATCCAGCTCTGTGCTTTTGGGGAATGCGAAAGTATATAGCTATTGCGGTCCCTCACGCAGCCGCTTGAACGCGCTGTACACGAACGATCCCAGGTACCAGCCGTCGATGTATTTATACGGTGTTTCGCCGGTCGTATAGTGCCCGCAAGGCAGTACCCTGGAAACATAATCGACTTTCAACCGCTCGAAGTTTTTCAGCACGTCCAGCGAATACTCCAGTGGGAAGGTCAGGTCGTACCGCGCATGCACCACCAGCACCCGTTTGGGGTGGGCGGCGAACAGGTCGATGTAGGCCATGGGGCTCAGCCCCAGCCAGATGGCGCGAACATCATCCTGCGTCAGCCCTGCTTCTGCAAACGCGGCGCGGACGTGGCGCGTGCTCTGCCCTGCCCATGCCACATCACCGGTGTACGTCGATGCGTGATTGAAGGCGCAAACGCGAATGCGGGGGTCGTGCGCGGCGGCGATGTAGGCGTAGCAGGAGCCAATGCTGGTACCCAGCAGTCCGAACTGGGTGTAGCCCTGCGTCTCCAGCCAGTCGATGCAGCTGCGGATGTCCACCACGGCCTGGCGGCAGGCTGAGATGGTGCGGCCCACATTCGAGCTCATGGCATAGTCGGAACGCTCCAGTTCGGCGGGGCGGCGGATGTCGTGGTACGGCTGGGAGAGCCGCAGCGCACTGATGCCGAAGCTGTTGAACATCTCGCACAGCACGTTGTGGCTGATGGCATCAGAGTTCCACTGCGGCATCACGATGATGGCCTGCTTTGGCTTGCCTGCCTGCTGCTCTGGCCGCGCAGGATACCAGCGCGCATTCACCTGGTCGTTCTCCGGGTACGGCGTGGCGATGGGCGAGGTGAAGCGCAGAAACTCTGCCTGCCGCAGCTTGCCCGCTTCCGCTTCAGCCTCCATCTCGGCGGCCTGGGCCAGTGTCTCCGGCCGCACGTTGGTAGGGAAGAGTTGTGGATAGCGCATCTCGATGCGGAAGTCGATCGGCGTACGGTAGCCGTAGAACTCTTTGCTGCGGCTGACGATCTCATGATTGATCGCAGTCATGGCAGCAAGATTCTCTTGCTGGGTCGCTGACTTGTTAACCTGCTGCCGGGCGGTCTCGCTGAAGTCCGCCAGCCAGTCAAAACCCCACTCCAGCGGGCGCACAATGCGATTGGTGTCGCGCGTGGTCAGTGCCGTCTCCCACGCGTACATCCACTTGCCATAAAGCTCTGAAAGCATCCTTCAAGGATAACAACTTAGATGAGAGGCGCTGTGCGGATGGTCACGAATGACAAAAGCAACAGCTCAACACGGATGCCAGGGATTTAAAACAAGTCGAACTTTAAGATCTAAACGGTTTTATCCGCCTTAATCCGTCCTTTCCGTGTCATCCGTGTTGAGCTGTTGCATTTCAGTAGCACCTCGGAACCCGTTTCGCGATGCCGCACAGAATGTCATAGGAAATTGTTCCGTCGATGCGTGCGTGCTCGTCAGCCGTGATCCTCTCGCCGCCCTGCTCGCCCAGAATCACCACCTCATCACCTACCGCAGCCTCCGGAATATGCGTCACATTCACGCTGCACACATCCATGGAGATACGGCCCGCTATGCGCGCGCGCCTGCCCCCGATCAGCACCTCACCCGTATTGGAAAGCGAACGCCGCAGCCCATCCGCATACCCCACCGCAAGCAATGCCAGCCTCGTTGGCCCCTGCGCCACAAAGGTGCCGTTATATCCCACGCGCGCGCCGGCTCCAACCTCGCGCAGTGCCAGGATGCGCGTCTTCCACGCCAGCACCGGCTCCAACTCCGCGCCTGCCTGCGATGCTGCGCCCTGTAGTTTCATCGCATATCCGTATAAACCAATGCCGGGTCGGCACATCAACCGCGCACCACAGCCAGCTGCCAGCTTGTGCAGCGCAGGCAAAGCCGCACCTGCATCCATCGTGGAGGTACTGCCCGCATGCAGCCACTTGGGCCTCAGCCCCGCCGCGCGAATCTGGGCCAGTGCATTCGCCAGCCGTTCAATCTGCTCCTTGTTCTGCGGCGCATCCACTTCCTCAGCAGAGGCAAAGTGGGTCATCACGCCTTCCAGCTGCAATGGCGAATCCACTGTAAGGCGCGCCAGTATTGACGGCAACTGCTCCGGCGACACCCCCTGCCGGGACATGCCGGTATCCACCTCCACATGAATCGCCACGCTCTTCAGGCCCAGCCGCGCTGCCGCCTCCTCCAACGCATCCACATGCGCAAGCTCCCAGATAGCCGGCGTCAGGTTAGCGGTCAGTATCGTCTCGGCATCGTCCGCCAGCATGCCGCGCATCAGCAGGATTCTCGCTTCAAGCTTCTTCTCCTCCAGAGCAGAGCGGACCTCGGCACCTTCTTCGGCTGAAGTGACCCCAAGCCACCGCGCCCCGGCGCGTACCAGTTCCACCGCGCAAACTACCGCGCCGTGTCCATAAGCGTCCGCCTTAACTACCGCCAGCAGGTCCCCGTTTACCAGTGATTTCTGGAGCCGGTTCATGTTCGCCACCAGCCTCGGCAAGCTTATTTCAGCCCAAATCGGCTGTTTTTTACCCTCTGCCATACCCCGCCCCTCGCTAAACCCTTCAAATCCATACTAATCGCCCACCTTTTCCACTCCCGAAAAATAGTCAAAATCGACTCTTCCCCACCATCTTTGCAATGTGATACAAACTTCCGTCCGGGCCCGAAGCATCTGCATTGTTGCAGACCGCACTTCCCAAGAGTCAGGAGTGTACTTCAAAAATGAATGGTTACTCACTTCCCCAGCGGCTCGCCGCCGCCTGCTTTACCGGCGTTCTACTGCTTGCGTCCGGGTGCACAAACGTCACGCCCTACGTCTATAGCAGCACCCAGAATGCCGGAAATTTCTCCAACACCATCTTTCTTGGCGACTCGCTCACCGCGGGCTATCAGAATGGCTCGCTCTGCGATAAATTCCAGCCGAATGGCTGGGCTTCCCTGGTTGCGAAGCAGGCTGGCTTCTCAATTGTGCAGCCGCTCATCGCCTCCCCCGGCGCCCCCAACTACATCACCCTCGTCAGCGTAGGCCCACCCCCTGTCAGCGGAACTGCCTCTGGCACCACCACTGGTCGCGACAACTTCGCCATCCAGCCAACTGACCTCGCTGTTCCCGGCGCCAATGTGCAGGACGTAATCAGCACGCTTCCACTCCTTAATCCAACCGCAGGGCAGCAGCAGCTCAATCAACTGGTACTCGGCTATCCCGGATTCGGTGAAGGACTTGCTTTGAGCCAGATGCAGCAGGCCATTCGTGCGCAACCAACCACCATCTTCCTCTGGATCGGCAATAACGATGCCCTGATTGCAGACATCGCGGGCACCCCATCCGCCATGACCTCGCTCACCAACTTCACCCAGCAGTACCAATCTCTTGTGGCCCAGCTAATCGCAAACAACAGCGTGCATCTGGTAATCGCCAATATTCCGGATGTAACGCTGGTGCCGTACCTGACACCAGCGACCACTCTGCTGGCGGAGTACTCTGCTGCAACCAGCCTGCCACAGTCTACGCTCAGCGCCATGTTCGGCATCTCTGCCGGCGATCTGGTGAATCCAACGGGGTTGGCGCAGATTACCGCGATTCTCGGCGGCACACAGCACACTACCATCTCAGATGCAGGCTTCCTCTCAGCGGCTGAGGTTGTAACCGTCCGCGCGCAGGTAGCAGCGTACAACCAGGTCATCACCAGCACGGCAAACGCAGTCGGCGCCACACTGGTCGACATCAATGCGCTCTTTACCACCACCGCCGCCAACGGCATCCTCATCAATGGGGTGACTGCCAACTTCAACTTCCTCGGCGGCCTCTTCTCAATGGACGGTATTCACCCCACCAACACCGGCTATGCGCTGCTGGCGAATAAATTCATTGACACGATGAATGCGCAGTTGAAGACGTCTATCCCCGACGTCAGCCTCTCCACCGTGGCCTCAACCGATCCGCTCTTCGGCGCGAACATTGGGCATATTCCCTTTGCCGTAGTCTCGCCGCAGGCTGATGCCGCCATCAAACAGACAATGTTGCCCGCACACTAGAGGCGACATGCTTTGCAACACTGGTGGGGCTGCGCTGGCACGGAGTCGGCGCAGCCCATTTTTATGGAAGATGAATTAGTAGCTGGGAGAACCGTCAGAAGCGCCCAGATTTTCAAAGCGGGTATAGTCTGCCAGCCATGCCAGGTGCACGCTGCCAGTCGGGCCATTACGCTGCTTCGCGATAATGATCTCCGCTTTACCCTTTGAATCCGGATCCTCATCGCCGTTCTCATCCTTGTTGTAGTAGCTGTCGCGATGGATAAAGGCCACCACGTCAGCATCCTGCTCAATGGAGCCGGATTCACGCAGATCGCTCAGCAGCGGCTTCTTGTCGCCGGTACGCTGCTCACTGCCACGGCTGAGCTGCGATAGCGCGATGACTGGCACGCGCATCTCTTTCGCCAAAGCCTTCAAGCCACGCGAAATAGCCGAGACTTCCTGCGTGCGGTTCTCATACCGCTTGCCGCCCGGCCCATTGCTGCTGGCAGACATCAACTGCAGATAATCCACCATGATCAGGTCGAGGCCCTTTTCCTGCTGCTGCAGGCGACGCGCCTTGGCACGCATCTCCGCCAGCGAGATGCCCGGTGTGTCATCAATAAATAGTTTGGATTCGGTCAACCGACCCAGCGCATTCACTAGCTTGCCGCGATCTTCGCGCGGCAGAAAACCGGTCTGAATCTTGCGCGAATTCACCAGCGCTTCCGACGCCAGCATGCGTCGCAGCAGTGACTCCTTTGACATTTCCAGTGAGAAGACAGCCACGATCTTGCCGTCTTTTACTGCTGCATTCTGCGCAATATTAATTGCCCATGCCGTTTTTCCCATCGAAGGCCGCGCCGCGATAATAATCAGTTCTGACTGCTGCAACCCGCTCGTCATGCGGTCGAATTCCAGGTAGTGTGTCTCCAGCCCAGTAATCTCGCGACCCTGCTCATAGAGCTGGTCGATGGATCCGAACGAGTTCGCCACAATGGTAGAGATGCTGGAAAAGCTGCCCGTCAAAGCCGATTCTGAAATATCCATCAGCCGCTGCTCAACGTCGTTCAGCACCGAGATGGCGTCCTGGCTCTGGTCAGCGGCCTGCGTCATGCCGAGATCGCACACAGACATCAGCTGCCGCAGCAGGCTCTTGTCCTTCACAATCCGAACGTAATTCTCAACACTCAGGTTGCGCGGCAGCCCTTCCGTGAGCGACGCGAGGTATGCGGGGCCGCCTACTGCTTCAATCTCCTTGCGCTTGCGCAGCTCTTCGCCAACCGTGATGAGGTCGACGGCCTGCCCCAACTCCTGCAGGTGCAGCATGGCCGCATAGATGCGGCGGTGCGAGTCCAGAGAGAAATCGTCGGACTGCAACTTCATCGTCGCATCCAGGATCGCGAGCGACTCCAGCAGCATGGCACCGAGGATGGTGACCTCAGCCTGTACTGACTCTGGCCGGCCCTGTTGCTGATCGAGAATGTAAGGGATGGATGCCATAGTTGAATGCGGTGCCTGCCACTGTAGCTCCATTGTCACAATTTCGGGGCAGTGGAGCACAGAGGGACTTGCTCAGAATAGCCCTGTAGAACGCGAAAGTACCCTGCGGATTTTGTGGATACCTGTGGATAGGGTGCAAAAGCAGGCTTATTCTATTTGCAGCCCATCGCAAAGGACGCCACAAGCCCATGCCCGCTAATAAGTTCCTCGATATTCCGCCCGTCGCCCAGCGCGACAAGACCTCTTTCGAGCTGATCCGTGTCTGGATCGCGGAGCAGAATCAGCATGTGAGCATTCGTACCGGCGTGTGGGACGATCCCGCCTACTGGGGCATGATGCTGGCCGATCTCGCACAGCACATCGCCAACGCACACGCCATGCAGGATGACACCATTGATGTAGAAGATTTTCTGGATCAACTGCGCGACGGCTTCGACGCTGAGATGGATTCACCGACGGATGATGCCGAAGGAACGATCACGCAGTAGCGCTGCGCAAGCAGAGCCCGAATGTCACGCCGTCTGCTTCCGCGCTTGAATCTCGATAAAGATATTGATCAGCGAAACCGCCGCTGGCGTCACACCCGGAATTCCGCTGGCCTGCCCCAGAGTCTGCGGACGCACCCGGCCCAGCTTCTCCTGCATCTCGCGTGAAAGCCCGCTGATATTCGCATAGTCGAACCACTCCGGAATCTCGCGCATCTCCGCCTGCTTCATGCGCTCCATGCTGCGCCGCTGCTGCTGTAAATAGCCGGCAAACTTAATCTCCGTCTCCACGCTCTTCAGCTCGTTGCGGTGCTGCGCGCACGGCGATTCCTTAAGTGCCTCGCGAAAACCATCAAAGCAGGGAAGGCCCACACTCCGTTCCACGATCAACGGATACAGCACCGGCACCAGCAGCTCAATCGTCAGCTCTGGACGCCGCAGCAGTTGCGCATACGTCTGCGACCTCAGCGCCATCACATCGATGCCGGTAATCCCGCTGACTTGCTGACTCGCTGCCCCGCTGACCCGCTGGTCAAGCATCTTCTCCAGCCATACTCCGCGCTCCTGCTTCGCTTCATAAGCCGCCCATACAACATCGTCGATCAAGCCCAGCGCGCGGCCATGCGGCGTAAGCCGCCGGTCGGCATTATCAATGCGCAGGTGCAGGCGAAACTCCGCGCGCGATGTGAACATGCGGTACGGCTCGTTGGTGCCCTTGCTGATCAGGTCGTCAATCAGCACGCCGATGTACGCTTCAGTCCGGTCCAGCGTGAACGCTGCCTCTCCGCGCACGCTGCGCGCAGCGTTGATGCCCGCCATCAATCCCTGGCACGCTGCCTCCTCGTAGCCTGACGTGCCGTTGATCTGTCCCGCAAGATACAGCCGCGCAATACTCTTCACCCGCAGCGAGCGGTCCAATTCCGTGGGATCGATCGCGTCATACTCAATCGCATAGCCGGGCCGCAGCATCTCCGCATTCTCCAGCCCGGGAATGCTGCGCACCATGGCATGCTGCACCTCCATCGGTAGCGATGTGCTCATGCCGTTGATATAGACCTCGTGCGTGTTTAGCCCCTCCGGCTCCAGAAAGAACTGGTGCTGCGTCTTGTCGGGGAAGCGCACAATCTTGTCTTCGATAGACGGGCAATACCGCGGCCCAATGCCTTCAATCTGCCCGCTGAACATCGGTGAACGGTGCACGTTTTCGCGGATCAGCCGCAATGTCTCCGGAGTGGTGTAGGCGATGTGGCAGCTGATCTGCCGCTGCGGCGGCTGCCATCGTGAAGACGCCTGCTGATTTGCCGACCTGAAGCTGAACGGCGTCGGGTCAGCATCACCCGGCTGCTCCTCAAACTTGCTCCAGTCAATGGTGCGGCCATCAAGCCGCGGCGGCGTGCCCGTCTTCAACCGGCACTCGCGCAGCCCCAACTTCTTGAGTGATTCACCTAGCAGCACCGCGGCCGGTTCGCCGCTGCGCCCTGCAGTGTAATGTTCTTCGCCGCAATGAATCAGGCCATTCAGAAATGTTCCCGTCGTGACAATCACTGCGCCAGCCGTAATGGTGCGGCCATCGCGCAGCTTCACGCCGCGAACTACGCGCGCATCGCCATCATTCTCGATAACCAGATCGACAACTTCAGCCTGCTTGATAAAGAGGTTCGGCTGCGCTTCCAGCATCTCGCGCATCTTCACGCGATAGAGCGCCTTGTCGCACTGCGCACGTGGCGACCACACCGCCGGGCCTCGTGATGTGTTCAGCAGGCGAAACTGGATGCCGACCGAGTCAGCCACTTCGCCCATCACGCCGCCCAGCGCATCTACTTCGCGCACCAGGTGACCCTTGGCGATTCCGCCAATGGCCGGGTTGCAGCTCATCTGCGCAATCAGGTCGAGATTGAGCGTGAAGATGGCTGTGCGCAGGCCCATGCGCGCGGCAGCCACGGCGGCTTCGCAGCCGGCGTGACCCGCACCCACAACCAGAATGTCAAAATGTTCAGAGAAGGCCATCAGTCCCTATTTTACAGGGCTATTGGCTATCCCAGACTCTTCATATCGATCACAAAGCGATACTTCACGTCGCTCTTCACCACGCGCCCGTATGCTTCGTTGACCTTCTGTATTGGAATCAGTTCAATATCGGAGACGATGCCGTGCTCGGCGCAGTAATCCAGCATCTCCTGCGTCTCGGCAATGCCGCCGATGGCGGAACCACTGAGGCTTCTGTTGCCCATGATAAGCGAGAACGCCGCCACCGACATCGGCTTCTCCGGCACACCCACGATGGTATAGCGCCCGTGCGGTTTGAGCAGCGCCAGATATTGGTCCATGTCATGCGGCGCGGAAACCGTATCGAGAATGAAATCGAAGGTCCCTGCTGCAGCTTCCATTGCCTTCGGATCCTTGGAGAGGATTACCTCATCCGCGCCCAGCCGCAGTGCATCATCCTTCTTGCTGAGAGATGTGGTGAACTGCGTGACCTTCGCGCCAAAGGAATGGGCAAACTTCAGGCCCATGTGGCCCAATCCACCCAGCCCGACAACACCAACCTTATCGCCCGGCTTTACGCCTGCGGCCTTGATGGGGGAGTAAGTGGTGATACCCGCGCACAGCAGCGGCGCGGTAGCGGCCAGATCGAGTTTGGAGGAAATTTTCAGCGCAAATGCCTCGGTCACCACGATGTTGTTGGAGTAGCCGCCCTGTGCCAGACTTCCATCCTTGTGCTTGCTGTTGTAGGTCAGGACCGTGCCGTTCACACAGAACTGCTCTTCGCCCGCATTGCAGTTGACGCAATGACCGCAGGAATCGACCATACAACCTACGCCGGCCAGGTCGCCCACCTTGAATTTCGTTACCTTACCGCCAACCGCGGTCACCTCGCCCACGATCTCGTGGCCGGGCACCATGGGAAAGAGCGAGCCACCCCACTCATCGCGCGTCTGGTGAATGTCAGAGTGGCAGACACCGCAAAACTTGATTGAGATCACAATGTCAGTAGGGCCCGGCTCGCGGCGCTCAAACTGAAACGGCTCAAGCGGCGTGGAATTCGAAAGGGCAGCATAACCATGTGAATGCATGAAATTCTCCTAAGATGGCGTGGCAAGAGCTACACATTACTTGGATGTCAGCCGCCAGACAATGATGCAATTTTAGTCGAAGCAGGGCAGGTGCTCCACATCCGCCGGCGGCACCGGCTCCACCGGAAAACCGCCCTTTACCCACGCCCGCAGGCCGCCCTGGATAATCTTGACCTTGCAATCCTGCTGCGCCAGTTCGTGCGCCACCCGGGCGCTGGTAGATTCACGGGCGCAACTGCAGTACACAAATATCTCGCACTCTGGCTGCATAAACTCGCGCAGTGCTGCAAATTCCGTACTCAGGCGGTTAGGTTCCAACCGAATCGAGTTCTTGATGCGCAGCATACCTGGGTCATAGTAGCCGTGGCTGCGAACGTCCGCGATGATGACCAGGTGGTCGAGGTTGCCTTCTGCCATTCGGCTGGCAACGACTTCGGCAGAGACGCGTTCCAGCAACCGGTAGCGTCGCGCGCTGATGCTGGCTACGGTGATGAATCCCGCGTAGACCACCATAAGCAGGGCAATCACAATCACCAGCAGATGCCCGGCAGTTACCACTGCCACTTCAATCTGGGTGACAAACCGGTTCAAAAAGATGCCAGCCATCAGCCAGACCGTGCAGTAGCTCGCTGCATTGACGATATCCAACCGGGCAAAGCGACTGTACCGCATCTTCAGGCTTCCAGCCAGAGGAGCGGCCAATACGCCAAGCCCCGGGAGAAACTTCGCAAACAGCAGCGCTTTGGCCCCGCGCCGGTAGAAATAATCTGCAGAGCGAAAGAAGCATGTCTCCGGATTAGCAGAAAGACGGCAGATAGTCGCCAACAGCCACCAGCCGGAGTATCGGCCCGCAAAGAAAAGGACTGAGTCGCCCAGGAATGCTGCACCGATCGCGGTAAGTGCGACAGTAACAGGGTTCAACGCATGGTGCGCCACGGCAGCACCGGCCAGCAGCAGCCCAATTGAGGCGGGCAGCGGCAATCCAACGGCGGAACAGAAGAGCAAAAGGCCAACCAGAAAGTATCCAGGGTGCTGTAATGTCATGATTTTTAAACTATGTTTGCTACGGTAACTTCGCGTCCGTATCCATAGGATGCGCACGCACGCTTTGCCGTCAGCGCGAACATAGAATGATTTGATCCTGCCAACTTAAATTTGCTTAGAACTCAGCGCGCAGCGAAAACTGCACCTGCCGTTCCCTGCTCAAAGCCGTGGAGGCTCCTGTGAGTTGGCCGAACGGTGTGACCGGATTGACCGCGGCACTCTGGAACACCAGCGGCGTTACTCCCGCAGTAGCCTGGCCTACGTCATACGCTGTGGTATTCACACTGGAATAATTGGTGTGGTTCAGCGCGTTGAAAAGCTCTGCCGACCACGAGAGTCGTACCCGGCTGCCAATGCGCCCGCGCCGCGCCAGCCGCAGATCCAGGTTATTCGTGTCTGGTAGCCGCAGCGTATTGCGCCCGACAGTAGGCAGGTACGTCGCACCACCCGAGCCATTGATGCTTTCGCGGCCTCCGGTCAGATACGTACCCCCGCGGATCAGGTAGCTATAGGCACGCCCGCTGGACTCAGTAAACACCGGGGCAAGTTGCCAGCCGTTAGCCGCCACCCGCACCCAGTGCTTACCAACTGAAATCTTCGGAGAAAGCACCATGCTGACGCCGACACGGTGCGGATAGTTCAGTGATGACAGCGCCTTGTCATAACGCACCTGGAAGGGATCGAACTGCGCATTCTCCTCGGCGCCCGCTACGCTGTTCTGGCCAAAGTCCAGCGCCTTAGACCATGTCCAGTGCATGCGAAGCTCCACCCCGACCTGTAGCTTCTTGCGCGCTTCCAGTACCAGAGCGTTATAGCTGCCGCTCACGTTAGACACTATATCCGTCACAGGCCCAAAATTTGGGTCCAGCCGTGCAGCATACTTCGGCACAAAGAATATCTGCCCATCGAACGGACCACCCTGCGATTGAAACTCCGCGAGCGCGGTAGACGGCTCGATATTCACATCCACAAAGTTTGGCAACTGCTTGCTCAAGCTCATCAGGTAGCTCGCCGTTACGATGGTGCTGCGCGGCAATTCATGCTCCAGCGTGAAGCTCCCCTCTTGCACCATGGGAAGCCGAAACCGCCGGTCAAAGAACACGGTGGAGGTTGTATTGGCCACTGCCGGCACGCCAATCGGAAAACTGCTGAAGGTGCAAGGATAGCCGAAGCCGCCACTGCCCGGCGGACAACTGCACGGCGCCGTGCCTGCGGTGCCACAGGTAACCTCCGTCGTTGGCGTAATGCGGATATGAAACGCGCTGCTGGGCAAGCCATTGTTGGCAACTGCAGTATTCATCAGCGCGCTGCGCACTGTCGCGCCCGCAACCCGTCCGTAGAAGACGCCATAGCCCACGTGCAGGACGGTGTGGCTGTTCTTGCCAGGGCTCCATGCAATACCAAAGCGCGGCGCAAAGTTATTGCGGTCCTCCGGCAATACGCTGGTGCTGCCAATTGTGCCGAAGGCTGCGTCCAGCGCTGTATTGGGATGCTGGGCCGCCGGTAGTTGTTCATACTCATACCGCATGCCAAAGCTGACATGCACCCGCCGCACTGGTTGCCATTCATCCTGCAGAAAGCCTGACCACTGCTGCAGCCCGAAGCGTGTCTCATGCGGACCAAAGCCCTGCGTGAAACTGCGAAAGCAGAAATAGTGCAACGCGCCGCCCTCGACCGCCGGGCAACCGCCGCTGGGATAGCTATTCGCGCTGAAGTTAAAATCGGTAACCCAGTCCGCCAATCCGTTCGGCTGCCCTAGTGTCGTTGCCAGCAGCAACCGCGGACTATAGCTGTAGCTTCCTTCTTCATCCAGCAGATTGCTGATGCGCTCATCGACGTGGCTGAAGCTAAAACCTGCTGCGATCCGGTGTCGCCGGTATACCAGCGTCATCTGGTCTCCGATCTCCTGCCGTCGCTCATCGGGGAACGCATCGCGGTTCATGGTGCGCGGCGTGCCGAAGGTATATCCGTCCGGCGCTATCAGCACCTGCGGTGCATAGCCCCCGGGTCCGGTTGCCGGCTCCTGCGCAAGCGGCTGCTGCGCTATCTCTGCTTCGAAGTCGCGGCTGTACTGTATGTGGAGCTCATTGATCACGCGCGGCCCCACACTTGTCTGCCAACGTGCCAGCACGGAATCTACCTTAGTAGTGTCATTCCCAAAGCTGGCAAGCCCGCGCGCCACCACCGCCTGCGTCTGCACACCGGCAGGAGAGTTCCAGCGCATGCGGTTGTACTGCACGCTGGCATGCTGACGCCCGTGCACCCAGTCCAGCTTGGGAAAATTCACCGCCTCATTGCCCTGCCGCGGCAGCGTGCCTCCCAACGAGCTGAGATAACCCAGCGCAGCATCAATCTTCGCCGTAGTGAGCCCACGATTGTTCCGCAGCAGAGCCGTCTGGTTCGCAATCAGAGCATAGAACTGCGGACTCTGTGGTGTAGAAATTGCAGGAAAATCACGGTGTTGCTGATCGAATGCGTAGAAGTAGAAGAGGCCGCCCAGCACCGCACTGTGCCCCGTAAAGCTAACCGGGCCGCTGATGGAACCGCCCAACTGCTGCCGCACATCGGAAGGTTTGACCAGCGCAGTAGACGCCGTATCCGTTGTGCCGTTGAACGATGTCGCCGTAGAGAACGGATTAATTGCTGCCACACGACTATCACGCAACGTGTAGAATGCCGACCCATGCAGCAGTTGTCCACCAATGCGCGTCACCATATTCGTCATACCGCCGACTGGTCCGCTGTACTGTGCTGCGTAGTTCACCGCCAACACTTGGAACTCGCGAACTGACTCCTGGGTGAACGTGTAGGCCGCGCGGGTCCGGCCGCGCGCCGTGGCAAAGAATTCCTGGTTGTCGTCGCCGCCATCGATCAGGCTGTTGTTCAGGATCGTCGGCATACCTCGGAACGAGATCAAGCCACGTCCAGAATCACCGGCATTTGCTCCCGGTGTGAGCAGTGCAAAGCTGGACCAGCGCCTGCCATCAGCTGGCAGCGAACGAATTTCCTGCAGCGTGATCTCGCTGGAAGCCGCACTACTGGCAGTATTCACTGCCCGCGCAACGATGCTGCCTGCATCTCCATGCGGCGCCGCATCATCCCGCACCATCTTCACACTCAGCACCGCAAGTTCCCCTGCGTGAACGCTGACACTGGCATCTTGCGGCGCATAGCCGTGTGCCGCCACACGCAAAGCATATTCGCCCGGCAGCAACGCAGGTAGTTGGAACTGGCCACGTACATCGCTACCCGTACTGATCTCCGCAGCCGTAGCGCTGTTTGTCAGTTGAACCACCGCAGCAGCAAGCGCAGTGCCGTGGCTGTCAGTCACGCTGCCCGTCAATCCGCCTTCTGCCGCAGACTGCGCGTACCCCGCAAGCGTGCAGCTGATGAAAATCCATGTAACGAGCGCGACACACAGACGAAAGCAAACCTGCCGCCGATGCTTTTCATGAGGAGCGCCCGAGTTTTCCGGCTTACATCCTGCTGCACATCGCGGCACTCTCGCATCCCCTCCTATGGCGCTCTTGTCTGCCGCGGTACGCGGAAGCGGAGCAAACTTACACAGCAGGGGATAGATTGGCCCGTTTACGGCAAAGGTGAATGAACCTTTACAGTCGCAAACAAAACGTGTGCTGAGATCGAGAGCAGGTTATCGCGAATGGCGGCAAATGAAAAGCTGTAAGTTCATACCAGCCGCGCTGTACCATCACCTCGTCAACCTTTGCAGCAAAAAGAAAAGGCGGCAACCGAAGTTGCCGCCTTTCGTAGTGCAGGATTGATTCGGATTAGAAGTTGAACTTCGCTCCGATTTCAATCTGACGCGGCGTGTACAGGAAGCCGCTGTTGTTGGTGGTTGAGACCGTCCCAAACGTCGGAACGTAGGTCAGCGTCGTTGTGCCGGTTGGCGTCGTGGCTGAGGTTGCGTTGTACGCCGTCCCATTCACCGAGCTCCAGTTCTGGTGGTTGGCTACGTTGAACACGTTGGCCAGCAGAATCAGGTTGTAGCGGTCCGTGAAGCTGATCTGCTTCTGCACGCGCATGTCGTCCACAATCGCGCGGGCGTAGCGGTAGCTGTTGCGTCCCAGCAGCGGGAAGTACGACGTCACGCCCGTGCCATTCCAGCCGGAGAAACCTGCCGCATTTGCTGTATTGAAGAGCGTGCTGTTTAGGGCGGCTGAGTACGGCAGGCCGCTCTGCAGTTGGAAGCTGTCGTTGATGCTCCAACCGTTCACCGCATAGCTCAACGGGCTGCCCTTGCGCGCATAGTTCGGTACATTGAACAGTACATACCCGGCAATACGATTGGGTACGTTAGTGTTTGAGTTGCCGTAGTTGCTGCGCGCCGCCGCATACGGGTTCAGCCAGTTCTCAGTGGTAGTGCTGGTCTGCGCGTTCTGGGCGAAGTCCATCGCGTGCGACCAGGTGTAGTTCAGGTCGAACTGCACTATCTTCAGCGTATGGTTCTGGATCTCCGCTGACATCGCGTTGTAGCTCGAGTTGATATTGCTCTTTACGTCCGTGATGCCCTGGAACGCCGCGTTCGCATACGAGGTGTACTGCGGCACCGTCGTCGTCACGCCCGCCAGCGGGCCGCCGTTGAACGTCACCGTCGCATTGTTGATGGTCGATGTGTTCAGGTTCGTGTTGATGAAGTTCGGCAGCTCCCGGCCCAGTGAACCAAGATAGCTCAGGGTGAAGAACGTCCCCTTGCCCAGGTCCTGCTGCATAATCAGGTCAAACTGGTGCACCATCGGATTCTGCAGGTTCTTGTCCAGGTAGTACGCGCTCGGTGTCACCAGCGCGCCACTCGTCACAATGTTCGGGAACACCGGCGAGGTGATGGAGCCGCTGACCGGCTTGAACGTTGACGTATACTGCCCCGTCGTCAGGCCGCTGTTTAGTTGTGTGTTCAGGATGGTCCCGTTCAGGATGCGGCCGTAGTACATGCCGTAACCGCCGCGCAGCACCGTCTTGCCATCGCCGAATACGTCATACGCAAAGCCGATACGAGGTCCGATGTTGTTCTTGTCCTCGGGCCGGTTAGTAGTGCCCGGAATCGCCGGGTTGACTAGAAACGCCTGCTGCTGCGGCAATAGCTCGAAGTCGTAGCGTATGCCGAGTTCCAGTGTCAGACGTGGTGAGAACTTCCAGTTGTCTTGTGCAAACGCGCTCCAGTCTAGCGTCGTGATGGCCAACGACGGAGTGCCGAAGCCCTGGACGAAGCTTGAGTAGCACTGGTACGTGCCCACTCCGGTGCCCCCGCTGCCGCAAACGTTCGTTGCCGGCTTGCTGACCGATAGCCCAAGAGCCGATGGCGACTCGGCGGCTAAGTCAGAGAGGAAGTTGCCCACGGAGCCGTACGAGTACGAGCCGTTGTTCTCGTACAGGTTGTTCAGTTCGTCCCAGTTGTGCAGAATGTCTCCGCCAAACTTGAACGAGTGGTTGCCATGGTTGTAGTAAAGAACATCGGCCACCTGCCACTTGCGCTCGTCAGGCAACGCCGTGCGGTAGCTGTAGTACGGTGAACCCGCGGCAAATGTGCCCGTCCCAAAGCTGGAAACATAGGTCACGTTATTTCCGCCCACCAGGTTCTGGCCTGTGGAGTTCGGGGAGTTGCCCACCAGGTACTTCTTGCTGAACGACGTGTACGGCTGCTGCGTCTCTGGTAGCACCTCGCGCCCATACTGGAATAGCAGCTCGTTCGTGATGCTGTTGGTAATGGTGCTGGTCAGCTTGGCCACGCCATAGTCCACACGCACAAAGTCGTTGCCTTCCGCATCTGCGCTGTACGCCACCACGGGCGCCGTCTGCACCCCGCCCGGCGAATCCCAACGCAGCCGGTGGTACAGCACGCTGAAGTGCTCCTTGCTGCTAAGCTGCCAGTCTACCTTCGGCGTGTTGATCTCCTGATAGCCGGTGCGTTGCGAGATGCCCAGCGCGCTGTTCAGCACGGAGAGCCCGGTGTTGTACGCCGCCACGCCAGCCGCATAAGAACCCAGGTTGAAGCGCGCCGCTAGTTGGCAGGCACCCGTGTCCCCACCAGACTCAAGCGCCGACGAAGGGATGGTAGGCGTAATCACACCCGTACTCGTGTTGCAGGTGTAGGTCGTCGAACCAATGGTAAACGTATTCGTCACGCCAATTGCCGGGTCCAGCGGAGCGTAGAACGTCGACGGAGTCGACGGCGCACCAATCTCCGGGAAGATGCGGCTGTGCTGATCGTACGTATATTCCCAGAACAGCTTGTCCTTGATGATGGCCCCGCCTGCCGTGAATCCGTAGATCTTGCGCAGGTCCTTCGGCTTGATGTGCTGCGGTACGTAGTTCGGAGCTGATGTTGTGCCAGTATTGACGTTCTGCAACGTCTGGTTGTTGAACGCGTTCCACTTGCTCTGGCGGTCATAGAAGTAAAGCTGCCCATGCAGCGTGTTCGTGCCGCTCTTGGTCACCGACGTGATCACGCCGCCTGCCGCGCGTCCGTACTCAGCCGCGTAAACGCCCGTGTTCACGTTGAACTCGCGCACCGCGTTCTCTGAGGTCGAATACGCTTCGCGTGTTCTGCCGCGCTCCTCAGACCAGTACGCGTCGTTATCGTCCGCGCCGTCAATCTCCACCCCATTCAGCAGTTCGCTGATGCCGCGCACTGAGACCAGGCCGAAGCCGGAGGAGTTGGACACAACGCCCGGCGTCGTCATCGCCAGCGAAGACCAGCGCTTGTTGTTCATCGGGATGCTCTGCAGTGCCAGCTGATTAAGGCTCGCCGAAAAGTCTGGTGATTCGAAGTTCATCACAGGAGCCTGTGCAACGACTTCCACCGTGGTGCTCTCAGCGCCGGGGGTAAGTGTTGGCTGCAGATTCGTCGTCTGGCCGACCTGAACTATCACCTTGGTGGCGTGGTAGGCATTGAAGCCCGGAGCCGATACGGTCACCGAGTAGATGCCCGGCTCCAACAGTGGAGCTTTATAAAAGCCGTCGCTGCCTGAGGTCAACTTGATCGCAGCATTGGTGCCGTCGTTGTGGATCACAACGGTTGCACCGGGCAGGACTGCATTCGTCTTGTCAAAGACGGTGCCGGAGATGGAACCCTGCGTAGTGGACTGTGCATTGGCGCGGATACACGCCGCCAGACAGACTAAGAGGAGGAGGACGAGGCTATACCGCTTCACACTCTTGCTGAACATATTGTTGGCTCTCCTAAGACATCAAACTGCTATCAGCGCAAAATGCGCTATATATGGCTATAAAGTAGCTGCAGGCCTTTGCTTTCCTGCAATTGGCGCGCGGCATCTTTGCCTTGCGTCGTCAAAAAATTGAGATCCCCTTCGGCCATCTTTCACCGAGAGAGGTTCAAGTTGCTGTATGCAGGTAATCCTAACCTGCTTCCGTTACACTGGGAAGTGAAAAGTGTGTGACAAATAAGATGTTTATAGATGAAGCCCATATTCGGATTAAGGCAGGCGATGGCGGCAATGGCTGCATGGCCTTCCGGCGTGAAAAGTTTGTTCCCCGCGGTGGCCCCTCCGGGGGCGACGGAGGCAAAGGCGGCGACATCTTCATGGAGTCGTCCCTCTCTCACAACACCCTGATTCACTTCCGTTATAACCCTGAATATAAAGCAGATAGAGGCCGTCACGGGGAAGGCTCCAACTGCTCCGGCCGCGAAGGCATTGACACCATCCTTAAGGTTCCCGTCGGCACACTCCTCTATGACGAGGAGACAGGTGAACTGATTCACGATTTTAGCCGCTCCGGCGAACGCATCGTGGTGGCGCATGGTGGCCGCGGTGGCCGCGGCAATCAGCACTTTGCCACCTCCACGCACCAGGCCCCGCGCGAGCATGAACTCGGCCGCCCCGGCGAACAGCGCAACTATCGCCTCGAACTTAAGCTTCTGGCGGATGCCGGACTGGTTGGCTACCCCAATGCGGGCAAATCCACCTTGATTTCGCGTGTTTCCGCCGCCCGCCCCAAGGTCGCCGATTACCCGTTCACCACGCTGGAGCCCCAGTTGGGCGTAGTTTCCATCGGCGAATGGCCGCACGAGGAAAGCTTTGTGATCGCCGATCTGCCCGGCCTGATTGAAGGAGCGCATCTTGGCGCCGGCCTCGGCGTGCAGTTCCTGAAGCACATTGAGCGCACCAGCCTCGTCATTCATCTTGTCGACGTCTCTGATGCCAGTGGCCGTCCTGACCCAGTGGAAGACTTCAAGGTTATCCAGAACGAGCTCATCAGCTTTGGCCACGGCGTGGAGAATAAGCCCGTAATCGTCGTCGCATCCAAAGTGGAAATCGCCAACCCCGCCAAGCTGAAGAAGCTGAAAGCCATGGCAAAGCGCAAGAAACTCCCGTTTTTTGCACTCTCTGCCGTCACCGGCGAGGGCATCGACGAGTTCAAATATGAAATTGGCCGCCAGGTCCGCATCTTGCGCCAGGCAGAGCAGTCGGCCGCTGCAGCTGGAGAGGGACGGTAGTCCAGTGCGGATTGCGCTCTTCGGAGGCACCTTTGACCCGCCCCACCGTGGCCACATCGCCGTAGCGAAAGCCGCGGCAGATACCTTCCAGTTGGACACGGTGCTCTTTGCGCCCGCAGGCCGCCAGCCACTCAAGCCCAACTCTTCCGGCGCCGAGTACGCTGACCGTCTGCACATGGTGCAGCTTGCTGTGCAGTCTGATCCGCGCTTTGCCACCTGCACATTGGATGAACCCCGCGCCGATGGCTCAGCTAACTACACCGTAGATACTCTGGCCACACTGGATGCTGACCTCAACCCGGGCGACCACCTCTTCTGCATCACCGGCGTAGACGCATTCCTCGACCTGCCCCGCTGGCGCGAGCCGGAACGGCTGTTGACTCTAGCTGAGTGGATCGTGGTCAGCCGCCCCGGATTCAGTATGGAATCACTGGTTCGCCTCACGCTGCTGCCGCCTCAGTTTGCCCGCGTACATCTGCTGGAGACTGTGCATCAGGACGTCGCCGCAACCCAGCTGCGTCAGGCGCTGGCTGCCGGCGAAAACGTAGATGCAGACCTCGCCCCCGGTGTAGGCCCTTACATCCGCAAACAGCATCTATACACTCAGACAGCAAAATAAACCGGGCCACCCGCAAAGCAATCCGCTGTACGCATAGCGCCCGCGATACCATAAAGACAGCACTGAAAGTGAGTTCATATACGCATGCCATCGCTCGACATTAAACGCCAGGTACTCGCCGCCGCAGCCGCCGCAGAGGACAAAAAGGCTGAAGATATTCGCATCCTTGCGCTCGACCCCTCCGAGTCGTCGCTGACTGACTACTTCATCATCTGCAACGGCACCAACGAGCGCCAGAACGTTGCCATCAGCGACGAGATTGACGCTCGCATGAAGCGCGAGTTCGGCACCTACGCCAACTCCGTCGAAGGCCGTCGCCAGGGTGAATGGATCCTGATGGACTACGTCGACTTCGTCGTCCACATCTTCTCTCCGGAAAAGCGCCACTACTACGGCCTCGAACGCCTGCGGAAGTCCGCCATGCTGGTCAGCATGGAAGAGCTGAACTCCGAGCTGAATGCACGGGTGCAGGCTGCCCGCGTCGCAAAGCCCGCCCCTACGAAGAAAACCGTCGCCGTGAAAAAGGCAACCAAGGCCCCAGCAAAGAAGACTGTCGCTAAAAAGGCCCCAGCAAAGCCCGCCGCGAAGAAAGTTGTCGCCAAGGCGCCTGCAAAGAAGGCCACCGCAAAGAAGACCGTAAAAGTCCCGGCAAAGAAAGTCATCGCCAAGGCCGTCAAGAAAGTCGCCGCCAAGCCTGCGAAAAAGAAGAAGTAGCAGGGAAGCCGCAGCCCATGAAGCTCTACCTGGCAGCCATCAGCCCGCAGCGCAGCCGCGCCAAGAAGAGTGAGCTGGACAGTCTGCTTGCTGATTACGTAGAACGCATCGCGCGCTACTATCCGTGCGAGGTGCGTCTCTTCGCATCGGAGGCAGCGCTCTTTGACTTCGCCCAGAAGAGCTCTGCCCGCACCCCGCTGCATCTTATTCTGCTGGATAGCGCCGGCAAGCAGTTCGCCTCCACTGATTTCGCCGCTCAGCTGGGCAAGCTGCGCGATAGCGGCACGCAGCAGGTGCTCTTCGCAGTGGGTCCTGCAGATGGCTGGGCCCCGGAATCCCGCAAACAGGCCCACCTTCTGCTCTCCCTGGGAGCCATGACGCTGCCCCACGAACTGGCCCGCGTCGTCCTCGCCGAGCAGCTCTACCGCGCCTGCACCATTCTTGCCGGACATCCGTATCACTCCGGCCATTAGCCGCGCCGCAAAGCCTGCAATACAATGAGGAGGCCCCATACGGGAAGGGAAGTATGACCTGGTTCAAGCGCGAAGACAACGAGATTGTGACGGACCATACCAAGACCGTCCGCACTGAAGGTCTATGGATCAAGTGCGATGGTTGCCGCCAGATTATCTTCAAGGCCGACCTCGACGCCAATGAGAACGTCTGTCCCAAGTGCGGCAAGCACTTCCGCATCGGCGCGCGTCAGCGCATCGCCGGCCTCTTGGACGAGGGCTACGAGCTGGTCGACCTGGAGCTGGTCTCCACTGACCCTCTGCACTTCACTGATCTCAAGTCCTACAAATCGCGTCTGAAGAAGGCGCAGGCTGACACCGGCCTGAACGACGCTGTCATCAACGCGCTGGGCCGCATGGGCAACTACGAAGTCGTGCTCAGCGTGATGGAATACAGCTTCATCGGCGGCAGCATGGGCGCCGTCGTGGGTGAGACCATCGCCCGCGCCGTAGACCGCGCCCTCGCCACCCGCAAGCCACTCATCATCGTGTCATCCTCCGGTGGCGCCCGCATGATGGAGGGCATCGCCAGCCTGATGCAACTCGCCAAGATCTCCGCCGCACTGGCGAAAATGGATGAGGAGAAGATTCCCTACATCGCCGTGCTCACTGACCCCACCACCGGTGGCGTCACCGCCAGCTTCGCCATGCTGGGTGACCTGAACATCGCCGAACCCGGTGCCCTCATCGGCTTTGCCGGCCCCCGCGTGATCGAGCAGACCATCCGCCAGAAGCTGCCGGAAGGCTTCCAGCGCTCAGAGTTCCTGCTGCAGCACGGCATGCTTGACGCCGTCGTTCCCCGCAAGGAGATGAAGCAATACATCATCCGCGCCCTCGACTGGATGACACCCAGGCACTAATCTCAACCCCTTCGCACACCAATCCCAATACCCTGTCATTCTGAGTGGAGCGCAGCGCAACGAAGAATCTGCATCTTCTTTTGCATTTGCGGTTGTTTGTTTTTGTCGTCATCCAGAACACGATTTTGCGCGAAGAATCTGCTTCTCTACCCATAACGCTCGCACATCCACGAATTCGGGTACCCAGGTCTCGCATCTGAAACCTGGGTTCGATGTTCATCACGCCACCACCGCGAAGGGACCTGCTTCTGTTTTTGCATTTGTTTTTGCTTCTAGGGTAGGTGCGGGCTTCAGCCCGCACATTAAAATCCGCCACAGAACCGGGCTTCAGCCCCTTCCATGTCTTTTGTCAAGGGTTAGGCGCAGGGATGTTTATCCCTGCACCGGCTGCGGGTGTTCTTATCTGAGTTCCTTTGACTTAGGAGCCGGGCAGTATTCTCGCGACAGTCGCTCAAACTTCCATCCGCGGATTGGATACCGCATGAGTGTTTTTCGTCGCAGGCTTGCCTCTGACTTAGCGCGGGCGTCGGAGTATGATCCTGCCCAAGGGGCTGATCGAGGGTCACCTTGACCGACTGCCCGGCTCCCGCACCGCGGGGCTGGGAGAACGTGCGAGTTCTTATCCAGCCGCCATGGTGATCCTCATCTCATGCCCGATGGCCCAAATGAAGCCGGCCAGCTCGCGCGCGATAGCGGCTACGACAACGGTGGGCTTCTTGCCTCGGGCGATCATCTTGCGGTAGCGTGCGCAGAGCCGGGTCTGTGCCTTCCATGCGATGTCGCGAACGTTCTTGGGAAGGCGGACGAGGATCTCCGCCTTCTCCTTGGCGACGCGCGCGGGGTACTGATAGCTCCATGCGGCTTCGACGAGCATGCGCCGTGCCTCCCGGTTGCCGGTCTTGGTAATGCCGCCGCGGCGGATGGTTCCACCGCTGGAGTGCTCGGAGGGTACGAGCCCGAGGTATCCCATGAGCAGGCGTGGGGACTGGAACCGGCTGAGGTCACCTGTGGACGCAATGAACGTCGCCGCGGAGATCAGGTCGATGCCACGCAGGCCGCGCAGAGCTTCGACCAGCGGCCCGAGCGACCAGCTTGCGACCATCGCAGCGATGCGTTCGATCAGGGCATCTCGTCTCTCTTGTGCTGTCCACACCGTCTCCACATAATCCTGGAAGACGATGCGGTGAACCTCCTGCTGAAACGTCTGACTCGCGAGCCACGCGCGGTGACGCTGCGTCCAGTGCTTGCCGGTGGCGTAGGTTCGTCCGTGCCGCAACAGAAATGCCAGCAACTGCTGGCGGGCGCGCATCAGGTGCATGGAGGCATCTACACGGGCACGCACCAAGTCGCGCAGGGCTTCATGGGTCGCGTCCGGCACCCACACAGGCGTCAGGTCGCCAGAGCGGTGCAGGATAGCCAGCTTCTCGGAATCGCGCCGGTCTGTCTTGATCCGCTCGCCCGGCTTGCGTGGGATCAGCGAGGGCGCAGCCACCGTACATCGGTGTCCCAGCTCCGTGAGCTGGCGATAAATGCCGTATCCGCAGCCGCTCGCTTCGTAGCAGAAGTCCAGCTCGCCGTGGCGGGATAACCGTCTGGCCATCTTCGCCACATCTTCTGCGGTGTTCGGAATGACCCCGACGAACCGCACCAACCCGCTCCGGCCCTCGTCCGCGATGCTGATCGAAATGGTCGCCTTATGAACGTCTAATCCAACGAATGATCTGATCTGCATGTCTTCTCCTCCTGTGAACAGGAGAACCCAACCAAACCGTCAGGCTCAACAAAAGACATACAGACTGAGGTAATCGTCCTTACCCCAGCCCCAGCCCGCCATCCACCGCCAGCAACTGTCCCGTCACAAAGTGCGGCCCCGTCGCAAAAAACAGCACCGCAGCCGCTATATCCTCGGGCCTGCCGTTCCGTTGCATCGGCGTCTTCGCGGCAAAGTGTTCATACCCCTCATCCACTTCGCCATTCACCACCATGCCCGGCGCCACGCAGTTCACGCTGATCTCCGGCGCCCACGCCTTCGCCATGGTCTCGCTCAACATATGCAGCGCTGCCTTCGATGTACAGTAGTGCGCGTGCGTCGCCCATGGATGAATCCCGCCCAGCGACCCGATATTGATGATGCGTCCGTGCGCCTTCTTCAGGTGCGGAAACGCCGCCTGCGCCACCAGCAGCGGCCCACGCGTGTTGGTCGCAAAAATATTGTCCCACTGCTCCGGCGTAATCTCTTCCAGCTTCGCCGTCTCAAATGCGCCCGCATTGTTCACCAGCAGGTCCAGTCCGCCGAACGCCTGCGTCACCATCTCTACCGCTTCACGAATCTGGCTGGGATTGTGCAGGTCGCAGTGCGCTGCCAGCCCGGCTACGCCCAGGCGGGCAATGTCACGCACCGTTTCCGCAGCTGCTTCCTCTGACCCGCGATACGTAATTGCGACATCCGCGCCGGCCTTTGCCAGCGTAAGCGCAATCTCGCGCCCGATGCGTTTGGCTGCCCCGGTGACTAATGCTTTCTTGCCTGCTAGTGGCTTATTCTCGCTCAAAGACTCACGCCGCCCGGGCTTTTCTAATCCCTAACCCCTGTTCCCTAATCCCTGCCTTACTGCGGCTTCTGTTCTGTTGTTGCAGGTGCCGGTGTCGTAGCCGTCGGCGTTGCCGTCTTCTGCGGCTCGGTCGTGGCTGGCGCAGTAATCGGCAGCACGCCCGGCGTCGGCGGCTTCGGCTTCTCCGTCGGGCGGATCGGTTCCTGCACGCCGCCGTTGCCCTTTTCCTTGTCATTCGCGTCGCGGTAGGTGGAGTACTGCTCCGTCGGCCGCTTCATCTCCACCACGATCTCTTTGGTCGCTGACGGCAGATCGTAGTCCTGGCCAAAGGTTGCGTAGCCGTTGGCAATGACCTGCACGCGAAGCTGGCTGCCCACCGGGATGATATCTATCATGGCCTTGCCATCGGTGCCGGTCTTCACTTCCAGGTTGCCTTCGTCCTTGCCATCCTTCACGGAGTGGAAGATCACGGCTGCATTCACCAGCGGCTTGCCATCGCGCGCGCGCTGCACCAGCACCTCGATGCGTGCGGTCACTGGCGGGGCCTTGTACTTACGCCCGCGCTTCTGCGTTGCATCATCCTGCGCCAAGGCCATTCCGGTAAGCAACGCTACGCCTGCAATACCGGCTATCAACTGACTGAAAAATCTCTTCGACATGTCAATGATTGTACTTCGCCGCCGCCCATACCGGCCCATGCAGCACTACAGGAATTTACCTGCGCCGCTGCCTCGCCCGGTGGTCTTACTGCACGTGCGGATCAGGATGGCCGGAGTAGCTCATCTGCGACCGCGGGTCTGGAATAGCCGGTATCGCTGGGATCGCCGGGATGGCCGCAATCGCAGGGCTTGCCGGTGTCGCGGGAATAGCCGGTATAGCCGGTATGGCAGGAATCGCGGGAATCTCCACTTCGCTGTGTCCATCCTTGCCATGCTTCACCTTCGGTGGCGTCGGCGGCGTCGGTGGTGTGGGGACGCCGAAGTTTCCCTGCAGGTCCTTCAGGTCTTCCGGCCGCAGGTTGCCGTCAATCTGCACAAAGGTCAGTTCGCGCGGCTCCGCCGTGATGATCATCATGCCCATAATGTTGCCGTTCACAATGTGCATCCAGATATCGGTGTCACCGTCTTTACCTGAATCGTGCGAACTCACAATATTCGACCATTCCGGCCCGCTGAACTGCTTGCGTACCTCCGCCACACTCTTGCGGTCGTACACCCAGTCCCTGTCGTACTCAAAGGTGTGAACGTAGATGCCATTCAGCTTCGAGACAAGGTTCTTTGCCTTCCCCTGGCTTTTGTCCTTCTTGTCCATGAACCCTGATGCCAGCCCCAGCATGTTCTTGTCCAGCACCACGTTCGTAACTTCCTTCGCGCCCTTCGCATACTGCTCCAGGTTCGGGATCACCGCTCCCTGCGCCAGCGCGCCCGCCGCCGGCAATACCGCGCACGCCAGCGCTGCCGTCATTCCCATCGTTCTAAAAGCCCCCGTCATTTGCCGCCATGTTCTCATTGCTTCTCTCTCCCCTGGTAAAAAGTTTCCTTCAATTCCTGCCTTACTGCCCGTTGATTCTGTCGTTCACATGCTGCAACTGGTTGCTGGTGATCTGCAGCGCCATCATCACCTGCTGTGTCGCCTGCTCTGCCGCAGCCCGTCCCGCCCGGCGCTGCTCCAGCTTCTGCTGCACCACCGCGCCGCTTCCTGCCACCGCCAGCAGCATGGCCGCTACCGCCCACTTCTGCGCGTTTGCCTGCCACAGCCGCAACTTCGGCTTCGGCATCGCCACCACCACCGGCCGCTTCGCCGCAGCCTCTTCCTCCGCGATGCGCTGCATCAGGCGGTCGGCAAATCCTGCCGCCGGTTCCCCGGCCCGCAATCCTTCGCGTACCTGCTCTTCGAAATCGTCCTCGCGCTTCATATTCGTTTCACCATCAATCACGGATGTACTCCTTCAAAACCACTGCGGCCTTCCGCCGCAGCAATTGCATGGCTCGTTGCAGGTGGCTCTTCACCGTCGGCACCGGCATATTGAGCAACGTTGCAATCTCTTCCGGATCCAGGTCCTCCTGGAACCGCAGCGTCACGATCGCTCGCTGTGTATCCGGCAACGACTCCACCAGGCTCTCCACCCGGCTCGCCAATCCCAGTTGCTGCCAGTTCTCTACCGTCGCCCCGTCGGTGTACGCCTCTTCCACAAACTCTTCGCCCTGCATATCGGGCCGGCCCGTTCGCTTCCTCACCTGGTCGATCGCGCGATGCATGGTCACCCGGCGCAGCCAGTACTTCAGGTGGTCGCCACTCTCAATCTCTGCGCCCCGACGGTGCAGCTCCAGGAACACGTCCTGCGCCACCTCCTCCGCCAGCCCCGGATCGATCACTACGCGCCGCGCCAGGCTGAATACCATCGCCTGGTGCGCCATCACGATCTCCCGGAACCCGCCTGCGCTCAAATCCACCGGTCTTCCTCGCCTCTACCCATCAATACGGACACGGTATCGCTTTTGAATGCAAAATCTTCATCCAGCATTCATTTTCCTCTCATACACCCCATCCAGCCCCTCTTCTACCCCCACCAAACCACCATTTTCCGCCCCTTTCCAGAACATGAGTCAAATTCACTCATATTTCATCGAACACCCTTGACAAGCAGGCAACCTTACCCTATCTTTAGCAATCGAAGGCTATGAGTGCTAATGCCCACTGACTCAGCGGCGCGCACCAGCCTCAACTCCCGATAAACCGGGGATTTTTCCAACATTCGGCAGGCTTTTACGCCTGCCGCAAACCACGCTGTAAGGAGCATTGAGAGACATGGCAAAGACATCATTCACTCCCCTGCATGACCGCGTTCTCGTCCGCCGTATTGAAGAGGGCGAATCCATCCGCGGCGGCATTATCATCCCCGATTCCGCCAAGGAAAAGCCGCAGGAAGGCGAAGTCATCTCCGTCGGCAAGGGCAAGTCCAACGACGAAGGCAAGACCTTCCCCCTCGACGTCAAAGCCGGCGACCACATCCTCTTCGGCAAGTACTCCGGCACGGAGATCAAGCTTGACGGCGACGATTACCTCATCATGCGCGAAGAAGAAGTCCTCGGCATCCTCAAGAAGTAACTGTCACCTCAGTTCGCTCGTTCTGAAAACTGACAACTGAACACTGACAACCAGACATTAGGAGAAAGCATCATGGCAAAACAGATTCTGCATGGAGAAGATTCCCGTCAGGCGATTCTGCGTGGCGTCAACACGCTCGCCAACGCCGTCAAGGTCACACTCGGTCCCAAGGGCCGCAACGTTGTGATTGAGAAGAAGTTCGGCTCCCCGACCATCACCAAGGACGGCGTCACCGTCGCCAAGGAGATTGAGCTCCCTGATACCCTCGAGAACATGGGCGCGCAGATGGTGCGTGAAGTCGCATCCAAAACCTCTGACGTTGCCGGCGACGGTACCACCACCGCCACTGTCCTCGCCCAGGCCATCTATCGCGAAGGCGTCAAGACCGTTGCCGCCGGCGCAAACCCGATGGCCCTCAAGCGCGGTATCGACAAGGCTGTCGAAGTCATCGTCGGCAAGGTTGACGAGCACGGCGTTCGCACAGGCGGCGCCCTCGACAAGTTCTCCAAGCCCGTCTCCGGCGACATGATCGCCCAGGTCGGCACCATCTCCGCCAACTCTGACGCGCAGATCGGCACCATCATCGCCGCTGCGATGCAGAAGGTTGGCAAGGATGGCGTCATCACCGTCGAAGAGTCTCGCACCATGGAGACCCAGCTTGAAGTCGTCGAAGGCATGCAGTTTGACCGCGGCTATCTCTCGCCCTACTTCGTGACCGATGCAGAGCGCATGGAAGCAGCCCTCGAAGATCCCTACATCCTCATCTATGAGAAGAAGATCTCCTCGATGAAGGACCTTCTGCCCCTGC
>Ga0302267_10001595_pt1 | contig 28618 bp, 21 predicted proteins | sample III_Bog_E1_3_FD_194555 | JGI IMG/M metagenome (GOLD analysis project Ga0302267, IMG submission 194555) | Peat permafrost microbial communities from Stordalen Mire near Abisko, Sweden - III_Bog_E1_3 | ecosystem: Environmental > Terrestrial > Soil > Wetlands > Peat | place: Sweden: Abisko...
CGCGATGGTGCCGACGCACCTGGTCATCGGCAGCGCGTTCGTCCTCGGCTCGCTCAGCCAGTGGGGCGTGCCCATCGCGCTCCTCGCCGTCCCGGCGCTGGCGCTGACGCCGCTCTCCAGCGTGGTCGCCCTCATCCGCCATGATCTGTGGGGGAGCCGGGCGCTCCTCTCGCGGGTCCTGGTGCGCGGGGTGATCGTGGCGGTGACCTGCTCGGCCGCGGTCGCGCTGGGCACCGGCGTCGCCGCGCTCTTCAACGTGGACCTCGCCGGCGCGCTCCTCGCTTCCAGCGTCGCGGGCACCGTCGCCGGCCTGCTGGTGGAGCCGGCGCTCCGCGTCGGTGACCGGGCGCTCTTCCCTTCGCGCGCCGACTACAAGCCCACCGTCGAGCAGCTCAGCGAGGAGCTCACCGTGATCACCGTCCCGGAGGAGGTGGGCCACGCGGTCGAGCGCACGGTGCGGCGCTGGCTGCCCTGCGACAAGGTCGAGTTCTGCCCCGTCGAAGGCCGCGCCGAGGGCCCCGGGGAAGAGAGGGTCACCGGGATCCGCGCGCTCACGCGGAGCCCGGGCCTCCCGTCCTCGCCCCCACCTTCGCCGTCGCCCCCTCGCCCGCCCGCCGATCCGCAGGACGAGCTCAGCATCGACGTGCTCTTCCGCGGCGTCCCGCTCGCGGTGCTGCGGGTGGGGAAGAAGCGCGGCGGCGCGCTCTTCACCAGCGAGGACACCGATCTCCTCCACACCATCGCCAACCAGGCCGCGCTGGCGCTGGCCCACGCCTACAGCTACGCGGAGCTCGAGCTGCGCCGCCGGCAGCAGGCGGCCGCGTGGCGGGGCGAGCGCGAGGTGCTGGTGGAGACCGTCGCCGCCGAGATCGCCCACGAGATCCGCTACCCCATCAACTACTTTCGCTCCCTCTTCCGGCGCGGCCAGGCCCCCCAGGCCCTCGACGCCGAGGACGTCGACATCGGCTGCGACGAGGTGGAGCGCCTGGAGCGGCTGGTCTCGGGCCTGCGCCGCGTCTCCACCCACCGGCTGGAGCGGCGGCGCGCCCCCGTCGAGGAGCTGGTCATCAAGGCCGAGCGCCTCCTCCGCGATCAGCTCGGCCACCGCGTGCTGGAGGTGGAGCCGTGCGGCGCCGCCGCGCTCCGCTGCGATCCCGATCAGGTCACCCAGGTCCTCGTCAACCTGATCTCCAACGCGCTCGACGCGGCGGGAGACGACGGCCGGGTGGGCGTCGCCTTCACGACCGCTCCCCAGGGCGCGCGGCTCACGGTCTGGGACAACGGCCCCGGCATCGAGGGCGACCCCTCGCGCGTGTTCGCGCCCTGGTACACGACCAAGCCCCGGGGCACCGGCCTCGGCCTCTCGATCACCCACCGCATCGTCCGGGCGCACGGCTGGGCCGTGGAGCCCGAGCGGCGCGACGGGCGCACCCTCTTCGTGATCGACATCCCCGCCTCGGACGTGGCCGCTCCGGCGGACGATCGAGGGATGGAGGTAGCGTGAAGATCCTCATCGTCGACGACCAGCGCAGCGGGAGGCGCGTGCTCAAGCAGATGCTCGCCGCCCTCCCGGACGTGGAGATCCTCGAGGCCGCCACCCTCGACGAGGCGTGGGTCGCGGTGGAAAAATCGTCCCCCGATCTGCTCCTCCTCGACGTCCGCCTCTCCGAGGATCCGCGGGACCGCGGCGGGCTGGAGGTCCTCCGCCGCGTGCGCGCCTCCGGCCGGCAGACGCCGGCGGTGATGGTCACCTCGATGAGCGAGCTCGCCGAGGTGCGCGAGGCCATGCGCCTCGGCGCGCAGGACTACGTCCCCAAGGACGAGCTCTGCCCCGAGATGCTCCTGCCCATCGTCGAGGGCCTGCGCGAGCGGCTGCTCCTCAAGGGCGAGGTGGTGCGCCTGCGCGAGAAGGTCGACCGCACCTGGGGGACGCGGGCCATCGTCGGCTCGTCGCCCGCCATGGACCGGGTGCGCCGGCTGGTCGAGCGCGTGGCCGAGTCGAGCTCGACCGTGCTCATCCGCGGCGAGACCGGCAGCGGCAAGGAGATGGTGGCCCGCGCCCTCCACGAGGGCAGCTCGCGCCGGGGCGAGCCCTTCCTCGCCGTCAACTGCTCGGCGCTGCCCGGCACGCTCATCGAGTCGCTGATCTTCGGCCACGAGCGCGGCGCCTTCACCGGCGCCGAGCGCCGCATCCGCGGCCAGCTCGAGCAGTGCGGCGCCGGCACGCTGCTCCTCGACGAGATCGCCGAGATGCCCACCGAGCTCCAGGCCAAGCTCCTCCGTGTCCTCGAGGACCGACGCTTCCGCCCCCTCGGCGCCGAGACCGAGCTCCCCCTGCGCGCCCGCGTCCTCGCCGCCACCCACGTCGACCTCGAGCAGCGCCTCCGCCAGGGCCGCTTCCGCGAGGACCTCTTCTACCGCCTCAACGTCGTCACCGTCACCCTGCCGAGCCTCGCCGAGCGCGGCGACGACCTCGTCGAGCTCCTCTCCTCCTTCACCGCCGACTTCCCGCGCCAGCTGCGCTTCACCGACGCCGCCGTCGCCTGGCTGCTGCGCCGCCACTGGCCCGGCAACGTGCGCGAGCTGCGCAACGTGGTCGAGCGCCTGGTGCTGCTCGCCGACGACGATCTCATCGACGTGCCGGCCCTGGAGGAGCTGGCCTCCGAGCGCCCGCCGCCCGACGCGGCCACCGAGATCGACCGGCTGGCGCGCGCCCTCCTCGCCCTGCCGGAGCGACTCGGGTCCAAGCTGCGGGTGATGGAGCGCGCCGTGCTGCACCACGCGGTGGAGTCGTGCGGGGGCAACAAGGCCGCCGCGGCGCGGCTCATCGGCGTGGACCGCAAGGTGCTGGAGCGGCGCTGGGACCGGCACTCCAGCGAGGAGGCGCCGAGCAGCGGCGGGGGGCCGTCGAAGCGCGGGGGGTCGCTCCTGGACGAGGACTAGACCTCGCCGCAAGTCACGACCGTGTTGACGTCCGTGGAGCTGTGAATGTCGATGGAATCCTTGTCGCCCGTGAGCGAGGACAAATCGTAGGCGATCGGGGTGATGCTCCCGTTCGCCTGGACGTCGTCGAGACGGCGTCGAGCGTGGCCGTCTCCGCCGTGCTCGAGCGGCCCCCCGAGCAGGTCGCACCCGGGGAGCGCGAGGGTGAGGCCGAGGCACGCTGCGGACAGCGCGCGCCCTCTGCCCCGGGCTGCTCTGGAAGGAGCGCGACGATGGCTGCATGCTGGGCTCCTCGGGGGTCTCGTTCGCGCGCGAACGCCGCGGACGATCCCCAATCTGACGCCCCTCTCTTTCGCGGTCATTGCGCGGAGGTGTGCAAATGTTTCGGCGAGGGCTCCGGGCGAGGCAGCCGGACGACGACCGTGGTCCCGTGGCCGGGCGCGGTGAAGAGGTCCACGTGGCCGCCGTGCGCCTCCACGATCCGGCGCACGAGCGGGAGGCCGAGCCCCACGCCGCCGGTGCGCCGATCGCGGCCGGCGTCGCCCCGGTAGAAGGGCTCGAAGGCGCGCTCGGCCACGCTCGGCGCCATGCCGGGGCCGTCGTCGCGCACCTCGATCGCCAGGTCGTCGCCGTCGATCCGAGCGCCGACCGCGATGCCGGCGGGCGCCGGGGCGTGCTTCACGGCGTTGTCGAGGAGGTTGTCGAGGACCCTCCGCATCATCACGGGATCGCCGCGCAGGGGCGGCAGGGACGTGGGCAGGCTCACCGCGAGGGCGCGCTCGGGGTAGAGGCCGGCGAAGCGCGCGCGGGAGCGCTCGACGAGATCGGCGACGTCGAGCGCCTCGACGCGCGTGGGCGCGCGCGTGGCGCCGGCGCGCTCCTCGGCCAGGTCCAGCCGGGCCGCCGTCAGCACGTCCTCCACGAGCTGGTCGAGCTCGGCGAGGTCCTGGGCGATCTCGGGCAGGTAGCGCTGGGCGCGGGCTGGATCGCCGTCGCTCGCCAGCTCCAGCGCCACCCGGATGCGGGACAGCGGCGTGCGCAGCTCGTGGGAGACGTTGGCGAGGAGCTCCTTCTCGGCCCGCACGAAGGTCGCGATCCGGGAGGCCATCTCGTCGAACGCGCGGGCCAGATCGCCGATCTCGTCGCCCCGATCGAGCGCCATCCGCGTCGTCAGGTCGCCGCCCCCGAGCTTGCGGGTGGCGCGCTCCAGCGCCACGATGGGGCGCACCACCGAGCGCGCCAGCGGCACCGAGAGCAGCCCCGCCAAGGCGAGACACGCGGCGAGGACGAGCAGGACCCGGTGCATGGGCAGCGCCGGGGGCTGGTGCCGGACGACGGCGTAGCCGGCAAGGACGCCCCCGCGCCGGAGGCCCACCACGGCGTGGTCACGGCCGAGGCTCACGGCCCGGTCTCCGGCGAGCGCCGCGTCCCGCGCGGCGGGGGGCGCCGTGAGCGGGGGCGTCGTGTTGGAGGCCACGAGCGCGCCGGCGCGGTCGTAGACCGAGAGCTCCGTGCCGATCTGCGCGCGGGTGGCGTCGAGCTCGCGCGCGAGCGCGGCCGGGTCGTCGAGGGAGCCCACGGCGTGCTGGGCGATCCAGGTGGGGAGGGCCTCGATCTCCTCGCGGACGACCGGATCGACCACCAGCCGGAAGCCGAGGGCAACGAGGGTAGCCATGAGCGCGAGGAGCGCGATGCCCTGGGCGATGACGCGACCCGCGATCCCCACCCGGCGGAGGAGGGGCTTCACGACGCCTCGTCGCCCGCCGCCAGCATGTAGCCGAGGCCACGCACCGTGCGGATGAGCGACGGCCGCTTGGGGTCGTCGCCGAGCTTCTGCCGGAGGCGCGAGATGCGCACGTCGATCGAGCGATCGAAGGCCTCCTCGCTGCCGCCGGCAGCGATCTCCAGGAGCTGCTCGCGCGAGAGCACGCGGCCGCTCCGCTCGGCGAGGGCGCGGAGGAGCTGGAACTCGCTCGCCGTGAGCGTCGTCACCTCGGCGCCGCCCACGGTGACGCGCATCGAGGCCAGGTGGAGCTCCAGCGGGCCGGCGCGCAGCACCTCGGCGCGCGGGCCCACGTTGCCGTTGGCGCGCCGCACCAGCGCGTGGACGCGGGCCAGGAGCTCGCGCGCCGAGAACGGCTTGACGAGGTAGTCGTCGGCGCCGAGCTCGAGCCCGAGGACGCGGTCGCTCTCCTCGGCGCGCGCCGTCACCAGGATGACGGGGACGGCGGTCCGCTCCCGGAGCGCGCGGCAGATCGCGAAGCCGTCCCGCCCCGGCAGCATGACGTCGAGGATCACCACGTCGAAGGCCTGCCTCGCCTGCGCGGCGAGCCCCGCCTCGCCGTCGCGCACGTGGCTCACGGAGACGCCGCGCTCGGTGAGGTACTCGGTGGTGAAGCGGGCGAGGCGGTCGTCGTCCTCGATGAAGAGCGCGCGGATCGGCGTGGTCATTGCCGGTCCAGCGTAGGCCCGGGGCGGCGCGCTCGGTATGCCTGAAACAATCGGTAACCTCGTGACAACAATCCAGAAGGGGAGGGTGGTCAGGGTGTGGGCATGGCAACCTCGATCCCTGCCCCGCAGACGGGCGCCCCCGGTGACGTCGCGGGCCTCCTCGGCACCGAGGGCCGCCCCCGGAGCCGCTGGGTCCGGCGGCTCACCATCCTCCTCCTCGTGATCGCGGCCGTGGTCGCCGTCGCCCTGGGCCTCCGGCAGGGCCTCCGCCCGCCCCGCGATTCGAAGTTCCGGGTCGCGCCGGTCACCCGCGGCGATCTCCGCGTCACCATCACCGCGACGGGCACCCTCCAGGCGACGACCACCGTCGAGGTCGGCGCCGAGGTCAGCGGGCGCATCCTGAAGATGACGGTCGACGCCAACGACCCCGTGAAGAAGGGTCAGGTGCTCGCCGTCATCAACCCGGAGCTGCTCGCCGCCGCGGTCGACCAGGCCGCGGCCCAGCTCGAAGCCTCCAGGGCGGCCATCCGCGTGGCCGAGGCGACGCGCGACGAGACCCAGCTCGCCGCCGACCGGGCCCGCGCGCAGAGCAAGGAGGGGATTGGCTCGCAGAAGGATCTCGAGGCGGCGCTGGCGGCGGCCGCGCGGGCGGTGGCGCAGGTGGCGAGCGCCAACGCCAGCACGGCGCTGGCGCGCGCGGCTCTGGTCTCGGCCCGGAGCACGCTCGACAAGGCGACCATCATCTCGCCCATCGACGGTGTGGTCCTGTCGCGCTCCATGGAGCCCGGGCAGACCGTGACCGCCGGCTTCTCCACCCCGGTGCTCTTCAAGATCGCGGAGGACCTCACCCACATGCGCCTCGACGTCGACGTCGACGAGGCCGACGTTGGCCGCGCGCGCGAGGGCCAGGAGGCGTCGTTCACGGTCGACGCGTACCCGGCGCGATCCTTCCCGTCGCGGGTGCTCCTCCTGCTCAACGAGCCGAAGACCTCCTCCAACGTGGTCACCTACAAGGGCCGGCTCGCCGTGGACAACGACGAGCGGCTCCTGCGCCCGGGCATGACCGCCACCGCGACCATCGTCGCCTCCGTCGAGCACGACGTGGTCCTCGCCCCCAACGCCGCGCTGCGCTTCGTCCCGCCCACGGTCGGGCCGGGCGCCGGCGGGCCGCCTGGGATGGGCGGGCCCAAGCACGCCGGCGAGGTCGTCGACAAGGATCGCAAGGGCGTCTACGTGGTCGAGCCGACCGGCCTGCGCCGCGTCGCCGTGCGCGTGGGCGCCACCGACGGGACCAACACGGAGCTGCTCTCGGACGAGATCGGCCCGGGCACGCAGCTCGCGGTGGACACCCTCGGAGAGGGGGCGGGGTCGTGACCACGCCTCCCCTCATCGAGCTCCGCGACGTGAGCCGCGTCTACGGCGCGGGCGAGTCGCTGGTGCGCGCCCTCGATCACACCAACCTCCGCATCGAGGAGGGGGAGATGATGGCCATCATGGGCGCGAGCGGGTCGGGCAAGAGCACCTGCCTCAACATCCTCGGCTGCCTCGACCAGCCCAGCTCCGGGGCCTACCTCTTCCGTGGCGTCGACGTGAGCGGGCTCACGGACGACGGGCTGGCGCTCCTCCGCCGGCGCCACCTCGGCTTCGTCTTCCAGAGCTTCAACCTCCTAGCGCGGACCTCGGCGCTCGAGAACGTCGAGCTGCCGCTCATCTACCGGCGCATCCCGACGGCGGAGCGGCGCGCCCGCGCCCTCCGCGCGCTCCACGACGTCGGCCTGGCCGGCCGCGAGAGCCACACCCCCGCTGAGCTCTCCGGCGGGCAGCAGCAGCGCGTCGCCATCGCCCGGGCCATCGTCACCGATCCGGCGATGATCCTGGCCGACGAGCCGACGGGCAACCTCGACTCGGCCAAGAAGAGCGAGATCATGAGCCTCCTCACCACCTTGAACCGCGAGCGCGGGATCACGGTGGTCCTGGTCTCGCATGAGCCCGACATGGCCGAGTGGACGAGGCGCGTCGTGGTCTTCCGGGACGGCGCCGTGGCCGAGGACCGGAGGAGGGCCTGATGCTGTGGAGCACGCTCTCGATGGCGCTCCGCGAGCTGCGCCGCAACACCATGCGATCCGTGCTGACCACGCTGGGGATCATCATCGGCGTGGGCGCGGTCATCGCCCTGGTGACGCTCGGCCGCGGGGCCACGGTCAAGATCACCAGCGAGATCTCCGCGATGGGCAAGAACCTCCTCATCGTCATGCCGGGCGCCGAACGCCGGGGCCCGGTGAGCAGCAGCGCCCGCGGCTTCAAGCGCGAGGACGGCCGGGCCATCGAGCGCGAGGTCCCCGCCGTCGCCGAGGTCGCGCCCAACGTGGAGACGAGCGCCGTGGTGGTCGCCGGCAACAAGAACTGGAGCACCCAGCTGGACGGCTCCACCGACGCCTTCTTCTCCGTGCGCGGCTACACGCTCGCCTCCGGCCGCACCTTCTCCGATGCCGAGATCCTCGGCGGCACGCCCGTGTGCGTCCTCGGCGCCACCGTGGAGCGCGGCCTCTTCGCCGCCCAGGATCCGCTGGGCACGGTGATCCGCGTGGGCTCCGTCTCCTGCAAGGTCATCGGCGTCCTGGCGTCGAAGGGCACGAGCAGCTTCGGCCCCGATCAGGACGACTTCGTGGTGGCGCCGCTCGCGCTCGTGCAGCGGCGGTTCACCGGCTCGACCGAGGTCGGCGGGTTCTACGTGAGCGCCGCGAGCGACGGAGAGGTCGACCACGCCAAGCGGCAGATCGCGGCGCTCCTCCGGGAGCGTCGGCGCGTCCCCGCCGGCCAGCCCGATGACTTCTCGGTGGAGGACACCAAGCAGATCGCCAACGCGCTCGGCGTGGTGACCTCCTCGCTCACCGCGCTGCTCGGCGCCATCGCCGCGGTCAGCCTGCTCGTCGGCGGCATCGGGATCATGAACATCATGCTGGTCTCGGTCACCGAGCGGACGCGCGAGATCGGTCTCCGCCTGGCCATCGGCGCCCTGGCGCACGAGGTGCTCCTCCAGTTCCTGATCGAGGCCGTGGCGCTGGCCACCCTCGGCGGCCTGCTCGGCGTCGCCCTCGGCGTCGGCGTCAGCGCCGTGGCCTCCCGCGCCCTCACGCTCCCCCTCGTGCTCCGCCCCGACATCCTCCTGGTCGCCGTCGGCTTCTCCAGCGCCATCGGCGTCGGCTTCGGGTACTTCCCCGCGCACAAGGCCGCCCGCCTCCGCCCCATCGAGGCCCTGCGCCACGAGTGAGGGCGCCCTCGCCGGCAGTCCAACGATGAAGGCGAGCCTCGAGGACATGCGGGCAGCGTTTCGGCGAGGCCGCCGGACGAAGAGCGCGCTCAGGTGGCGGCGAGCGCCGGAGAGCGCTCCCCGATGCGCCGAGGCAGCGGCGTGGCGCCAGCGTTCCGACGATTGGCCGAAATTTGCGGTGCGCTCCCCCGTAGTCTCCGCTCAGGAACGTGCGCGCCGCACGGTCAGAAAGACGATGCCCCCGATGCGACACCTCACGCTCTCGTGCGCCGCGATCGCCGCCGCCCTCCTCGTCCCCGCCGTCGCCAGCGCGGCCGATTGCGAAGCGCCGAGCGTGGACTGGAGCAAGTTCCCCTCGGCATCGCAGTGCGTGCCGGGCGTGATCGAGTTCGTCAAGGCGGAGTGGAACCTCCCGGTCCCCGGCACCGGCGGGCACGCCACCAAGAACGGCTGCGAGGCGCTCGGCGCGTGCATGGAGTGGGTCTACGACCTGCCCGACAAGAGCGAGTGGAACTCCCACCCGTGGGGATCGACGACGCCGCAGACCTACGACATCGCGGTCTTCCCGCCCGTCAGCGGCGACGCCTACGGCCACATCGCGATGATCGATCACGTCTCCGGCGCCACGCTCTGGCTCATGGACGACAACTGGTACGGCAAGGGCGAGAAGTCCTGCGCCTGGGAGGGCCACAGCGGGTGGGTCCACTCGACGACGTGGAAGCCGTTCGGCGTCTTCCGCCTGAAGAAGCTCGAGCGCTGGAGCGCCTCCTACGTGAGCCAGTCGTGGGCCGGCGCGAACGCGACGACGCCCGACGTCCTGACCGTCGGCCAGTCCAGGACCGGCTGGATCAAGCTGAAGAACACCGGCACCGAGACCTGGACGTCCGGCGTGGTGAAGCTCGCGCCGATCCCCCGCGACAAGGCCTCGGTCTGGGCGTCCTCCTCCTGGCTCTCGACGACGCGCACCTCGACCGTGCAGGCCGACGTGAAGCCGGGGGAGACGGGCGAGTTCGAGTGGGATCTGACGGCGACGGAGACCGGCCATTTCGAGCCGTACTTCGGGCTGGTCGCGGAGACGCTCGAGTGGTTCGCCGACTCGGGAGGCCCCTCGGACGCCACGCTCCGCCCGAACATCACCGTGGTGGCCGCGCCGGACGGGGGAGCCCCGGACGCGGGAGGCGGGCTCACCGGTCTCGGCGGCGCGGGCGGAGCAGGGGGCGCCGGCGGGGCAGGCGGCGCGGGCGGGACCTGGGGCACGGGCGGCGCGGGCGGCGGCAGCGGGGGGCCGGGAGGAGGATGGATCACCACCCCGCCCGCCGCTCAACCCGGCGCCTCGAGCGGGTGCTCGACGTCCTCGAGCTCCTCCACGCCCGGCGACGGTGCCTCCGTCCCTGCTCTCGCCCTCGCGCTCGCGCTGGTGCTGCGCCGGCGGTCGGTTCGTTCTCGTGCTTGAGGGCGGCTGAAGGGCTAGGCGGCGGGGGGCTCGCTGTGCCCCCCCACGCGGCCGGCGCCGTGGCCCGCCGGCTCCTCCAGGCTGATGCGCCCGAGCGAGCCGGAGCGGAACTCGTGCACGAGGATCCCCGACGCCTTGTGCAGATCGATCGACCCGCCGCTCTGGAGGCAGCCGCGCCGCCGGCCGATCCCGGCGAGGAGCCCCTCCGCGGTGGTCGGCGCCTCGCGCAGGTTGAAGCGCGCCATCAGCAGCGCCGGGTAGCGCGTCAGGAACAGCTCTGCGCCGAACATGGCGACGGTCAGGTAGTCGATCGCGGTGTCGGGGATCATGCCGCCGAGCCCGAGCTTGAGGCCGGTGAGCTCGTCCTCGATGTCGGGCCAGAGGATGCCGGGGGTGTCCGCGATGACCATGCCGCTCGCCAGGACGACCTGCTGCTGGCCCTTGGTGACGGCGGGCTTGTCGCCCACGTTGGCGACCACCCGGTTCATGAGCGTGTTGATCAGCGTCGACTTGCCCACGTTGGGGGACCCGGCGATGACCGCGCGCACCGGCTTGTGCTGGCGGGGATGGATCCCGAGCTGCTCGCACATGGCGACGATCCGCGTCCTGGTCTCCGCGGGCCGGTCGGTGGTCGACGCGAACGCCGCCACCCTCCCGGGCGCCGCCGCGTAGTGCCGCAGCCAGGCGGCCGTCACCTGCGGATCGGCGAGATCGCTCTTGGTGAGCACCTTGATGCACGGCTTCTGCCCGCGCAGCTCGGTGACGACGGGGTTCTCGCTCGCCGCGGGGAGGCGCGCGTCGAGCACCTCGATGATCACGTCCTGCGCCGGGATGACCGAGGCGAGCTCGCGCCGCGCCTTGGTCATGTGGCCGGGGTACCACTGGATCGACATGGGCCTGCTCTACACCCGCGGGCGGCTCACGGCCCGTAGTAGTCGATGTAGTAGAGATCCAGGTCCGCGCTGTAGGCGCCGGGGTCGGTGAGGTTGCCGGGCCAGTTGCCCCCCACGGCGAGGTTGACGATGGTCGTGGCGTCCGGCCCGTGCCCGGTCCCTCCGAGCGAGGCGTTCCACTTGAACGAGCCGGTGTAGATCTTCGACCCGTCGATGTACCGGGTGACGGTGCCGGCGCCGTCGTCGTAGCAGGCGGTGTACACGTGCGGCGCCGCGCTCCCGTCGAACGTGGAGCTGGTCCAGGTCATGTACGCGGTGGTGAAGTCCGGGTCGCTGATGACGATGTTGGCGGTGGAGGGGTGGTTGTAAAGGCTCACCGAGCTCACCCCCTGGTTGGGTGTGACCGGCTGCTCCACGTCGATCTCGGACTTGTCGCTGGCCGAGGTGGACCCGTAGAACCAGAACGCCGGCCACGACTTGTCCTGGCTGGGGATGCGGTAGCGCGCCTCGGTGCAGAAATTCCGCGTGGTGTAGATGCTCACCATCTCGCCCGAGGTGATCGACCCGTCCGGGTGGCCGCGGCCCTGGATGGTCAGGTGGTCGGTCGCGAAGACCATCGCCGTCTCGAAGTGCGTGTAGGTCTCCTGCTCCATGTTGATGACCACGTTGGGCATCAGCACCAGGCCGCTCGCGTCGCGGTTGTAGAACTGGGCCTCGTAGTACTTCGCGTGCAGCTCGGCCATGGTGGTGACCGTGCTCCCCGGCCCGGTGCCGAAGACGTCGGCGCCCTTCAGCGTCCAGCCCGTGGGCAGGGGCACGCCGCCGAGGGTGACTGCCGGACCTCCGTCCGAGGCATCGACACCGCCTGCGTCGGCGACTCCGCCGCCCCCCGCGCCGCCGGTGCCCCCACCCTTGCCGCCCGTGCCGCCGGCGCTGCCCGCCGTGCCTGCGTCGCTCGCGCCCGCCCCGCCGGCGCCGCCCTGCGAGGGTCCGGTCGAGGAGCCGGGCGCCGCCTTCGAGCAGGCGACGAGCGCCGTGGCTCCGACCAGCGTGACCAGCCAAACGTGAGCGGCGCGAGGAGCTGTGAGCATGCGGCCACCGTACCACGGCAGGCCGCCTTGCTCGCCGGAAGCTCGGTCGGGGAGGGGCTCCCGCCCGGCCCGATCTCGCTTGTCAAACCCGGAGGGATCGGGCCTCGTACCGCGCGTGAAGAACCCGAGCCGCGCCCTCGTGCTGTGCTTCGTCGTGACCGCGTGCGTGCCGCCGCAGAACGTGGTGACCCCGCCGCCGCCCGGCGCGGGGCCCAGCGCCGGCGCCGCCGTCACCCCGCCGCCCCTCCCGGCCGAGGACCCGGCTGCACGCGCCCGGGTCGACGAGCTCATCGGGCGCTACGTCGAGGCGCGCGGCGGGCTGGCCAGGCTCCGCGCCATCCGCACCCTCCGCTTCACCGGCAAGGCTCGCTACGGCGGGGGCGACGGTTCCATCGAGGCGAGCTGCGCCATCGCGCAGAAGCGGTCGCTCGGCACGGCGGGCAACACGGGGGCCCGCATCCGCAGCGAGGTGACGTTCCAGGGCCTCACCAGCGTGGACGCCTACGACGGCGCCGAGGGGTGGGCCACCGAGCCCTTCGGCGGGCGCCGCGATGCGTTCCGCCGCTCCGCCGACGAGGCCAAGCAGCTCGCCCGCGACGCGGATCTCGATGGCCCCCTCGTCGACTACCGGGAGAAGGGGCACCGCGTCGACTACCTCGGCACCGAGGAGATCGACGGCACCGTCGCCCACAAGCTCCGCGTCACCTTCAAGGACGGCGACTTCGTCTACAGCTACCTCGACCCCGAGGCCTTCCTGGAGATCCGCGTCGTCTCCGTGAGCCACGTCCGCGGCGTCGAGCGGGTCTACGAGACCGATCTCGGCGACTACGAGCAGGTCGCCGGCGTGTGGTTCCCGTTCTCGACGGCCGGCGGCCAGAAGGACGCCCCCCGCTCCGCCTTCACCACCTTCGAGCGCGGCGAGGCCAACGTCGAGCTCGACGACGCCGTGTTCCGCTTCCCCGCCGCCGGCGCCCGGGTGAACCGGGTCGTGGTGGCCGACGCCGGGGCCCCGCCCGCGCCGCCGGTCACCCCGCCGGCCCTGGCCGCCGGCGCGGCGCCGGTCTTCGACAGCGCCGTGGTGTCCGGCCTGGGCGCGCGCAACATCGGCTCCGCGGCGATGAGCGGGCGCGTCTCCGCGATCGCCGCGCACGACGTCGGCGGCAAGACCGCGCTCTACGTCGGCGCGGCCTCGGGCGGGGTGTGGAAGTCGCTCGACGGCGGCACCACGTTCAAGCCCGTCTTCGACCGCGCCCCGGTGCAATCCATCGGCGCCATCGCCGTCGACCCCCAAAGCCCCCGCACGGTGTGGGTCGGCACCGGCGAGTCGTGGACGCGCAACTCGGTCTCCATCGGTGACGGCATCTACAAGTCCACCGACGGCGGCGAGACCTGGGCGCACCAGGGGCTCCCGCAGTCCGAGCGGATCACCCGCATCCTCGTCCACCCCACCAACGGCAACGTCGTCTATGCCTGTGTGCCGGGCAAGCTGTGGAGCGACAGCGCCGATCGGGGCGTCTACAAGACCACCGACGGCGGCAAGACCTGGGCGCTGGTGCTCAAGGGCGAGAACCTCTCCACGGGCTGCTCCGGGCTCTCCCTCGACCCGAAGAGCCCGGACGTGCTCTTCGCCGGGCTGTGGGACTTCCGCCGCAAGGGCTGGACCTCGCGCTCCGGCGGCGACGGCCCCACCGCGCCCAGCGGCAGCGGGCTCTTCCGCACGGCGGACGGCGGCGGCACCTGGACGCGGCTCACCGGGGACGCGGGCGTGGCCACCAAGGGCCTGCCGGCCGGCCCGTGGGGGCGCGTGGAGGTGGAGATCGCGCCCTCCGAGCCGAAGATCGTCTACGCCTTCATCGAGTCGAAGGACTCCGCGCTCTACCGCTCCGAGGACGGCGGCGTCACCTGGGAGCGGCGCGACTCCAGCCAGGGGATGGTGTGGCGCCCGTTCTACTTCGCGCGCCTGGTCATCGACCCGAAGAACCCGGACCGGCTCTTCAAGCCGGGGCTCGCGCTCACCGTCAGCGAGGACGGCGGCCGCAGCTTCGCTCCCAGCGGCGGCGGGTCGCACGGGGACTGGCACGATCTCTGGATTGACCCGACCAACCCCACTCACGTCATCGGCGGCGACGACGGCGGCCTCTGGCTCTCGCACGACGGCGGCAGCCGCTGGGCCCACGCGATGAACCTGCCCATCTCCCAGTTCTATCACGTCAGCGTCGACGCCAAGGACCCCTATCAGGTCTACGGCGGCCTCCAGGACAACAGCAACTGGGTCGGGGACTCCTCCTATCCGGGCGGCATCACCAACAGCCGCTGGGAGAACATCGGCGGCGGCGACGGCTTCTGGGCGGTCGTCGATCCCACCGATCCCGAGTCGGTCTACGTCGAGAGCCAGGGCGGCTACGTGACCCGCATCGATCGCCGCACCCACGCCGCGCGCGATATCCAGCCCAAGGCCGGCTACAAGGAGAAGCTGCGCTTCAACTGGAACACTCCGATCCATGTGAGCCCCACCCAGAAGGGCACGGTCTACATCGGCGCGCAGTTCCTCTTCCGCTCCAGGGACCGCGGGGACACCTGGGAGCGGATCTCGCCCGACCTGACCACCAACGATCCGGAGAAGCAGAAGCAGGAGCTGTCGGGCGGCATCACCGTCGACAACTCCTCCGCGGAGATGCACACCACCGTCTATTCGATCAGCGAGTCGCCGCGCGATCCCAAGGTGATCTGGGTGGGCACCGACGACGGCAACGTCCAGCTCACCCGCGACGCCGGCAAGAGCTGGAGCAACGTCGTCAGCCACGTCGGCGGCCTGCCCCCGGCGTCCTGGGTGAGCTGGATCGAGGCCAGCCGCTTCGACGCGGGCACCGCCTATGCGGCCTTCGACCGGCACACCTTCGGGGACATGACGCCGTGGGTCTACAAGACCACCGACTACGGGCAGACCTGGACGCGCCTGGTCGCGCCGGGCAGCGGCGTGCGCGGCTATGCGCACGTCATCAAGGAGGACGTCGAGGATCCGCGCCTCCTGTTCCTGGGCACCGAGCTCGGCCTGTGGATCTCGGTGGACGGCGGCGGCGCCTGGGCCGAGTTCAAGGGGCGCGGCTTCCCCAGCGTGGCGGTGCGCGATCTCCAGGTGCAGCCGCGCGACGGCGATCTGGTCATCGCCACCCACGGGCGCGGCATCTGGATCATCGACGACCTCACCCCGCTGCGCCGGCTGAGCAAGGAGACGCTGGCGCGGACGGCCACGTTCCTCACCAGCCGCCCCATCCAGCAGCGCCTCCAGACGCAGGGCGGCTGGGTCGAGGGCGATGCCACCTACGTCGGGCAGAACCCGCCCGGGGGCGCCGTGATCACCTACTACCAGCGGTCGCGCCACCTCTTCGGCCGGCTCGAGCTCGAGGTGCTCGACGGCGCGGGCAAGCTCGTCGACACCGTCGACGTCTCCGCGCGCCGCGGGATCAACCGGGTCGTCTGGTCGATGCAGGTCAAGCCGCCGCGCGTGCCCCGCGCCGCGCAGGTCGCCTTCAACGGGACCCAGGGCCCGCGGGTGATGCCGGGCACCTACACGCTGCGCCTCACCAAGGGCGCCGAGCGGCTGGAGACCAAGGTGGCCATCGGCCTCGATCGGCGCGCCCCCTACAAGCCCGCGGACCGCAGGGCGCAGTACGACGCCGCCATGCGCGTCCACGCCCTGTTCGGCGAGATGAGCACGCTCGTCGATCGCCTCGACGGCGCTCGCGCGGCGCTGGAGGCGCGCACCAAGGCGCTCAAGGCGGGAGACGCCCTCGCGGACAAGCTCCACGCGGTGGACCACCAGCTCGAGGAGGCCAAGCGGAAGGTGGTGGCCACCAAGGAGGGCGGCGCCATCACCGGCGAGGAGCGCATCCGCGAGCACCTCGACGTGCTCTATGGCGCCATCCTCAGCTGGGAGGGCAAGCCGGCGCGCTACCAGGTGGAGCGCATCGACGCGCTCGGGCGCGAGCTGCGCGAGGTGACGGCCGCGCTCGACGCCCTCGTCGCCGGCGATCTCGCGGCGGTGGACACGGAGCTGCGGAGCCGGGGGATGGCACCGATCCCGACCACGGGTGCAGGGGCGACGAGCGAAGGGGGGATGACGGACGAGAGGCTCGCCGACGAGCTCCGCTGCGTGCAGTCGCGCGGGAGGGACTGCGAGGACGTGAGCCGAGCGGCGCGGGAGCGGGACTAGCCGAAGCCTCGCCCCCTCGGGAGGATCTCCCGAGGAGGGCGAGCGGTGCCGGATCGCGATCTCCGTGCCCGATTCTGCAGCGGCAGTCCGCACCGCGAAGCGTCAGCGAGCGGAGGCCATCGGTGGCACCCAGCCCGGGTGCCGTCCCGACCCTCCGCTCCCTCACGGTCGCGGTGCGGGTGGCAATGCCCGCGCTGCTCGAGAATCGGGCTCGGTGACCTAGAGGCCCAGCTCTTCCTTGAGGAAGGACATCACGTAGGGCGCCGTGGCGGCCGCGGCGGCGTCCGCCGTGGTGGAGTCGAGGCCCATCTTGGCGGTGAGCGACTCGGTGATGCGGCCGATGATGACGCCGCCGGCGCCGTCCTCGAGGGCGCCCATGACGCCGTCGCCCTTGACGATGCCCGACGCGAACGCGGCGAAGAAGCTCATCCCGGCGTGCTCGCCGAGGAGCCCGCCGTTGTCCTTGTGCGCCTGCTCCACGTGCGCCGCGCCGGCGCGCGCCGCGTGGCCGAGGATGTCCTGCACCTGGCCGTCGTCGATGCCCTGCGCCGAGAGGGCGGAGGCGGCCGACTGACCGTGAACGGAGCTAAGGAACTTCTGTACGAGGCTTTCGATGTCCATGGTTCTCCTGAAGGGGGCGAGGTCGCGCGTCTCGGTGCCGCGTCTGCACGCGCGCCGGTCGCATTATCTCCGGCCGCGTTGATCTTGCAATGGCAGAGCCGGCGGCTGACCGGTTTGGGCGCGAGGCCCTCGCCGCTGCGCCGCCGAATGCTCCGTCACGGCCCCTGGCCCGAGCCGCCGTCGTGCCGGCCGCCGTGGCCGCCGTCGCCGAATGGACTCCCGGCGTCTGCGGCACCGCCACCGTCGTCGGGGGCGCTGGCGTCGCCCTCTCCGCCGCCGCCGTCGCTCTCCGGCGCCGCGTCCGCCGTGCCACCGTCCGCGCCCCCGGAGAACCCACCGATGCACGCGCCCCCCGAGGGCGACGTCGCCGGCGGGCCGCACGCCGGGCCCTGGTCCGTGCTGCTGGTCACGCACAGGCCGACGGCGTCCTTGGAGCTCGCCGGCTGGAGCACGATGGCGCCGAAGTTGGTGTCGCAGGTGCCGCCGGCGCCGCAGTCCGCGTCGGTGCAGCAGTAGCGGTAGCAGGCGCCGTCGCCGCTGCCGTTCGGGAGGACGCAGGTCAGATCCGAGCCGCAGAAGGCGGTGACGCCGTCGCAGGCGCCGCACACGTCGACGCTGTTGGGCGGGGGGAAGCAGGCGAAGTAGCCCGTGGGGCCGAGGTCACAGGTCGACCCATCCGAGGCGCAGCCGTTGCCGGTCACCGGGTTGCACTGGTCGCCGCTGGGGGCGCTGCCTCCGTTGCCGTTGCCGCCGCCGGCGCCGTTGCCGCCGAAGCCTCCCGATCCATCCGGACCGCCGAGGGTGACGACGCAGCCGATCGGGGCCGCTGCCAGGACGAGAGCGGTCAAGATCCAGGGATAAGTAGCCATGTGGCGGTGCTCCTCGGTGGCGCGCCGTGAGCGCGACAGGAATGTCCCCCGTGTGTAAGGCGCCCCCGGGTGGGGCGCTACGCCGGAGCACGATTGGCGCGGAGGGGTGGGGGAGAGGTCGGAGCGCTACCGGGCGTGGTCGCCGAGGAAGCGAGCCACGCGCGTCATCAGCTCGATCCGGTTCTCCCGCCGATCCAGCGAGTGCCCCTCGTTGGCGGCGACCATGTACTCCACCGGGGTGCCGTGGCGGCGCAGCGCCACCACGATCGCGTCGGACTGCGCCCGAGGCACGCGCGGATCGTTCTGGCCGGCGTAGACGAAGAGGGGGGCGGTGACCTTGTCGACGTCACGGCTCGGGCTGTACGCGTCGAGGAGCGCCGCGTCCTTGTCGACGTCGCCGAACTCGTCGACGAGGACGGCGCGGAGCCCCTGGTCGGTCGAGCGCAGGAGGGTCGGGAGGTCGGCGACGCCCACGAGGTCCACCCCCGCGCGCCACAGCGAAGGCTGCCGGGTGAGGCCCATGAGGGTCAGATACCCCCCGTAGCTCGCGCCCATGATGATCACCCGGCCGGGGTCGGCCCAGGGCTGGGCCTTCACCCACGCGTTGACGGTGGCCACGTCCTGGATGGCGTCCCCGCGCTTCTCGCGGTCGTCGGCCTTCTCGTAGGCCCGGCCGAAGCCGGTCGAGCCGCGGATGTTGGGCTCGACCACGGCATAGCCGAGCGAGGTGTAGAAGCGCACGAAGGGGTCCCAGCCGACGGGGGAGCTCTCCGCGGGACCGCCGTGGAAGATCACCAGCACCGGCAGCGGCCCGCTTCCCTGCTTCCCGGAGGTCGGTTGGTAGACGCCGAGCGGGATCATCAGCCCGTCGTGGGCGCGCACCTTCTCGAGGCTGACCAGGAGGCGCCCCATCCCCTCGAGGCCGGGGCGCGGGTCGTCGCGCAGCGCCCTCCGCGCGCCCGTCGCCACGTCCGCGAGGTAGATGTCCCCGACAGGGCTCGCTCCGGCCCCCGGGTGATCGCCACCGGCGCCTCCCCCGGCCGGTCCACGGCGCCGAGGTAGACCTCCCAGACGCCGTCGCGGTCCGACCCGTAGACCACGCGCTTGCCGTCCCTGGACAGGCTGACGCCATCGTTCTCGAAGGCGTCGACGATCGCTGCGGCCCGCGGGGCGAGCGCGTCGTCACGCGCCCGGTCCCGCGCGTCGAGCACCGTGGGATCGTGGTTCACGGGCGGCGCTACGGCCTCGGGCGGTGTCGGCGACGGCGCCGCCGAGGGGGGCGGCGCCACCGGTAGGACGGGCGCTGGGGTCTGCTCGCAGGCGGCGAGGAGGAGGGCGCACGAAAGCAGGGCGGCGGCTCTTCGCATCCGTCGATGCAGAGCCCGGCGCGGGGGGCGTGTCAACGCGCGGCGTGGGCCGAGCTCACCGGGGGCTGCGTCGGATGAAAAAGATCGCGGATGCGTGCGACGAGCGTCCGCGGCTGGTGATCCGGAGCAGAGGCCACGACGGTGACTCCGCCGCGACGCCTCCTGATCGAGGAGCCTCCGAATGTTTCCGTCGCCCGTCTCGCGCATTGTCGGTCGCCGCCCCCCCCTTCGCGTCCATCGTGCGGTCGTCGCCGTGGTAGCCACCCTCGTGGCGGCGGTGCCCTGCGGGGCCGCCGGTTGCGCCCGGAGCGCGCCCCCGGGGGCGCTCGACGTGCCCCCTCCCTCCGAGCCACAGACGACCGAGGCGCGGCGACTCCGCGAACGCTTCGCCGCGCATGCGTCCGCGATCCTCGACGGCGGCGAGGGGTTCGCGGTGACCGACCCCGGTTTCGCCCGCCCCCTGCCCGCCGAAGCCGCCGGGTGGGGGCGGTTGGGGATCGAGCTGCCCCTCGACGCGACGCAGCCGGTGCGGCTCACCACTGCGGCAGGCGTCGCGGTGCGCGTGCGCGAGGTCGGGCTCGAGGGGGTAGGGCAGTCGGCGTCGCACGCGGTCGCCTACCGGCGCGCCGGGGGGACGTCGTTCTGGACCGTCGCGACCGGCGCCGTGGAGGAGTGGATCCACCTCGAGCCCGGCGTCGCGCGCGGCGGCGAGGCCGTGGCCGCGTGGGAGGTCGAGGGGGCCACGCTGCGACAGGGCCAAGCCTCGGTGCAGCTGCTCGACGCCCAGGGCCGGGCGCTGATGCACGTGACCGCGCCCGCCGCCTACGCGGAGAGCGGCCGCGCCCTGCGGGCCCACCTCGAGGCGCGGGGAGCAAGGATCGAGCTCTTCGTCGATTCCGGGGAGGTCGGGCGCGAGGCCATCCTCGTCGACCCTTCGTGGTCGGCGGCGGGCGTGCTCAATCACCCGCGGTACGGCCACACGGCGACGCTGCTCCCGAACGGCAAGGTCCTGGTGGTGGGTGGCCTGCAGGTCGATGGCAGCCCGGCCCACGCCTCGTTCCCCACCAACCTCTGCGAGCTCTACGATCCGGCCACCAACCTCTGGAGCTTCGCGGCGTCGCTCACGTGGGAGCGGTCCGGGCACGTGGCCGTGCTGCTCCCCGACGGCAAGGTGCTCACCGCCGGCGGGGCGAACGACAGCGGCACCACGCCGTTCGTCGAGATCTACGACCCGGGCGCCGACACCTGGATCACCGTCACCTCCATGACGACCGCGCGGACGCTCCACGGGGGCGTGCTGCTTCCCAGCGGCAAGGTGCTCGTCGTCGGCGGGGAGGACACCAGCGGCATCCCCCTCGCGACCGCCGAGGTCTACGACCCCGGCGCCGATACGTGGTCGGCGGTCGCTTCCATGCCCGACGCCCGCGACCAGCTGCCCACCGTGCTGCTGCCGAGCGGCAAGGTGCTGGTCATCGGCGGCGACGGATCGAGCGGTACCCTCGCCTCGACGCTCCTTTACGACCCCGGCGCCGACGCGTGGTCGTCGGCCGGCTCGATGGCCACGGCCCGCGCCGGCGACGCCCCCGCGGTGCTGCTCCCGAGCGGCAAGGTGCTGATCGGGGGCGGTCTGGCAGCCTGCGAGCTCTACGATCCCGCGGCCAACGCCTGGTCGCCCACGGGGTCGATGACCGTCGACCGCGACAATCACACCTTCACGCGGATGCCCAACGGCACGGTGCTCGCGGTCGGGGGGATGACCGTCGAGTCCCTCGCCAGCGCGGAGATCTACGACCCGTCCACCGGCGCCTGGAGCGCGACCGCTTCGATGGCCACACCCCGGTACTCGCACACGGCGACGCTGCTCGACAGCGGCGAGGTGCTGGTGGCCAGCGGCAGGGTCGACCTCGGGGACATGGCAGAGACGGCGGAGCTCTACATCGGCTCCACGGGCGTCACCTGCACGGCGACGTCCGAGTGCGGCACCGGCTATTGCGTCGACGGCTACTGCTGCGACACGGCCTGCCCCGGCGGGTCCTGTTCGAGCGGGAGCTGCGTCCCATCCAGCTCCAGCTCGACCAGCGGCTCGACGTCGGCCAGCTCGACGTCGGCCAGCTCGACCAGCGGCTCCAGCACCGGATCGAGTGGCGGGGGCTCGTCGAGCAGCTCGACCAGCAGCTCGACCTCGGCGAGCAGCACGGGCGCGGGGGGGGCGGGCGGCGGGACCGGTGCCGGCGGCATGGGCGGCGGCTCGCCGGAAGCAAGCACCTCTTCGGGCGGCGGGGCAGCAGGCACGAAGGGTGGCTGCGGGTGCAGCGCGGCGGGGTCGTCGGGAGGCGGCGCGATGTGGCTGACGCTCGGCGCGCTGCTCCTGATGCGACGGCGGCGGTTGGCCCGGTGACGGGATCGTCCTGATCGAGGACCCCGGCGGAGGGCCCGGTTGTACCGGGCGGTTGTTCCGTCGTAGCGGGCGATTGCCTGGTTGTAGCGGGAGCTCGCCCCGTTGCACCGGGAGGTCGCCCCGTTCTACCGGGCGGTTGCCCCGTCGTACCGGGGAGTCGCCCCGTCGTACCGGGGAGTCGCCCCGTCGTAGCAGGCGGTTGCCGTGTTGTAGCGGGCGGTTGTCCCGTTGTACCGGGGAGTCGCCCCGTTGTAGGGGGCGGTTGCCGTGTTGTAGCGGGCGGTTGCCCCGTTGTAGCGGGCGGTTGCCCGGTCGTACCCTCGGACGTAGCCGTCGTAAATCACAAGCTTTTCATGGTGTTGCGGTTCTCGCCGCCCCCGCCGGATCCGGCCTCGTCCGCTTCATGCCGCTGGCGCAAACGGTGCCCGCCCGTGCATGCTGGGCGCGCCGATGCCGCCCTCCTTGGAAAAGACCCCGCCCGCCCGCCATCGCTGACGCGCTCCGCAAGCTCGCCGACCGTTGGGTCGATGCGAAAGCTCGGGAGCGGGCCAACTTCGCGCTCTACCTCGGCCAGCTCTGCACGGCGCTCGACCTCGAAGGACCGCGCCCCGCCGGCAGTGGCTACGAGTACGAGTTCCCGGTCAAGGTCATCGACCGCGACGGCAAGGAGAGCTCCAACTTCGTCGACCTCTTCAAGCGCGGTCACTTCGTGCTCGAGGCCAAGGACAAGGAGCCCGGCCACTCGGACGAGCTGATGCTCCGCAAGGCCTACGGGCAGGCCCGCAGCTACGTCACCCACCTGTCCGGTAGCATACCGCCATACGTCATTGTCCTCGACATCGCGCGGACGATGATGGGCGCTACGGCGCAGTGCCCGCGGTGGCCTGAGGCCAGGGAGCGGCACCGGAGGCTCGACCTCCCTCCGCCGAGGTTGACGTTGGCAGAAGGCCCTGGTCTGCCCACCCGCCCGTCGGAGCCAAGCGGACGAGGGACGGCTTGCGCCGTTGACCCATCTCTCACGCCCGAGTAGGGCACCCGATGAGCTGAGACTCACGAGGTACCTTACCGATGGCGCACTCCCCGCGGCAGATCACCGAAACCCGATCCCCTCTCCGTCCCTGCGTCCAGGCGAGCGTCGCCGCGCTGGCCTTCACCCTGCTCTTCTCCGTCGCGAGCTGCGGAGGCACGGCGGCGACCGGAGCGACCGGGAGCGGCGGAGCGTCGAGCGGCCCCACGGGGAGCGGCGGAGCCTCCGGCGGCCCCTCGTGCACCGCCGTCTGCGCGAACATCGCGACGGTCTGCGGAACGGCGCCCTCGGACTGCGCTCAGACGTGCGCCGGCGCGACCTCCGCCGACCGCACCTGCGCCGCGAACGCGACGAGTTGCGCGAGCGCCAGCGCGTGCGGGAGTGGGGCTTCCAGCAGCAGCGGCGGCGGCGGCTCCCCCGGCAGCAGCAGCAGCGGCTCCCCCAGCAGCAGCAGCGGAGCGATGGCCGGCACCTGTCCCAGCAATCTCGGCAGCGGCGAGAGCTGCCCGGACCCCTGTCTCCAGGCGGCGATCGACGGGGCCGAGCAGTGTCTGTTGACGTGCCCCAACGGCGGCGCCTGCAATGACGCGACGTACAACTATTGTGACACCAGCTACCCGGCGAGCCCCCTCTGCGTCCCGACGTGTAACGACGACGCGACGTGCACCGGCCTGGGATTCAACGGTTGCGGGATGCTGGGCTTCCCGAACGCCCACTGCATCTGAGGATCGGTGGGGGTGGTGTCCTCTCGGCGCCGGGCCGCCACGCTGGTTCGGCGCCCATGACGAACTTCAAGCTCCGCCATCTCTTCACGGTGCCGTTCGTCCTCCTGCGGGAGGCCTTCATGCGGTTCTGGGCTCGGCGCCGCCCGGACCCTGCGGAGCTTCCCCGAGATCCTCGCTGACCCGACAGCGCTGGTCGCGGTGATCGGCGGGCTCGCGGGGTACGTCTTCCTCTCCCGAGGGAGGTCGCTGCGGGAGGCACGAGCCGGCGCTCCTACTGGAAGAAGAGAGCGTCGCACATCAGGTTGCCGTGCCGGTTGACCGAGCGCGGACCGGGGAAGCAGCCCTGCTCGCCGAAGGTCGCGGCGCCGAGGAAGGGGGCGTCGCCGATGCGGCGCGAGAAGGTCGCGCTCACGTCGGCGGTGTGGGCTCCGATGGCCCCCACGCAACCGCCGCAGTAGACGAGGATGGCGCCGAGGACCCCGCGGCCGGCGCCGCGGGCGCGGTCGGCGACGTGGTTGGTGCGGTCGAGCAGGGAGTCGACGCTGCCGACCATCAGCACGAGCTCGTCGCCGACGCTCACCTCGGTGAACAACGACATCGAGCCGTCTGCGTGGATCTCGTGCGGGTGGGAGAGCAGGTAGCGGGGCACGCTGCCGATGCGGTCGATCAGCCGGCCGAGCGGGCGGAGGGTGGTCGCGGCGAGCACGATGCCCCCGCCGAGCTGCGCCTCCACGCTGCCGTCGGTCCAGGCGTTGTACACGCGGGCCGCGGGCTGGCCGTCGATGGTGCGGACCAGCCTCCCCTGCGCCTCGGTGACCTTGCCCCGGGTGGCCGAGGGCGAGTAACCGGCGACGAACGACCCGTGGATGGGGCGCGGCGAGGCGAAGCCGGCGAGGACGAAGCCCTGCGCTTCGACGCCGGTGGTCCCGAAGACCCGCCACTTGCCGCCGATGGTGTCGTCGGCGGCACTGCCCCCGTAGACGGGGGGCGGGGAGCCCTCGAACGCGTCGTCGATGCCCTCGAGGATCCGCTCCTCGAACCCGGGCGTGGCGTGGAGCAGGATGGCGGCGGGCGCGCGGCCGAGCGACTTGACCAGCGCGAGGGCGGCGGCACGGGCGTCGGTCCGGGCCCGACTCGGCTGGGTGGCGCGGAGGACCGAGGCCGCGTCGATCTCGTCCTTGGCCTCCGAGACGAGGACGTGGACGCCGCGGGGGAAGCCCTTACGGCAGAAGACGCCCTGGAACGACGTGGTCCCGAAGACCTGGATGCCGCGGTAGCGCGCCGAGAGCGTGCGCACGGCCTGCTCGAAGGGAGCGCCCTCGGTCGCGTAGACGAGCGCCCACCTGGGGGCTTCGGCGGCGAGCGGCTGTCCCTGGATCCATTCGAATGCGCGCAACGAGGTGCCTTTCTGCTCCCCCCGGCCCTGTCTCGAGGCTCTCAGGAAGCGTGATGTATCGGCGCCTGCGCGCGCGGGCAGCGGAGCGCGGACGAACGTGATGAGCGCATGAGACCGACGTTACGCCAGGTTGGCGAGCAGGTGACGCAAAAGGAGAATCAGGTCCGTGCATTCCCTGGCGAGCGAGCCCCGGCGGGTACGTCGGTTGTAGGGGAGCACGCAAGGGCTCTCTCTCCCCCGCACCGAAGGTCCCTCCGATGACCACCTGACCGAGCCGGCGGATCCGCGCGGGGTCCACGAGCTGGTGGCCCCGCGGGCGTCGCCGCCGGCGCGAGCGAAGCCACGTTGCCGCCGCCCGCGTCCGGCCCTACGGGTCGCCGATGCCCGAAGCGACGCTCTACTTCGCCTTTCGCGGTCGCGACCTGCTGGTCCTCTCGGACGGCCCCCGCGCGCGGGTGCCCGACGAGGCGGCGTGGACCGCGCTCGGCCTCACCTCCGTCCGCACCAACGACCTCGGGGTCACCGACGGCCAGCGCCTCGTCGCCGTCGAGCTCGCCGACGATGCCGCGCCGCCCGCGGGCACCTCCATCGAGAACCTGCGCCGCCTCTTCGCCCGCCTCGACGAGCTCTCCTATCGCCGTGCCTTCCGCGCCGTGCAGGTCGTCGCCTGGGATCGCAACAACCAGTTCTGCAGCCGATGTGCGGGCCCCGTGGAGCGCGTCGCCGCCGAGCTGGCCAAACGCTGCCCGCGCTGCGACCTGAGCTTCTATCCGCGCCTCAGCCCCGCCGTGATCGTGCTGGTGGAGCGCGACGACACCGTCCTCCTCGGGCGCAACGCGCGCTTTCCGGGGGCGATGTACTCGACCCTCGCGGGCTTCGTGGAGGCGGGCGAGACGCTCGAGGAGACGGTAGCTCGTGAGATCCGCGAGGAGTCCGGCGTCGAGGTGCGCGACGTCCGCTACTTCGGCAGCCAGCCCTGGCCGTTCCCCGATTCGCTCATGATCGCGTTCACCGCCGTGTACGCGGGCGGCGATCTGCGCCCCGAGCCCGGCGAGATCGCCGACGCCGGCTGGTTCCGCGCGGACGCCATGCCCGTGGTCCCGCCCCGGCTCAGCATCGCGCGCGCGCTCATCGACGCCTGGGTGCGGCGGCAGGGCGGCGACCCCGAGGCGCTGAAGACCGTGCTCTGACCGCCGCATTCGACACCGGCGGTGTCGGCCCGGCGAGCCTGGTGCCGCCCGGCTCGGCACGGTCCGCGAGGACTCGCCGGTCGGTCAGGGCTCGACGACGGTCGTCGGCACGAGGCTCGGCGTCGTCGTCATCGTGCCGTTGCCCAGCTCGCCGTCAGGGTTGTAGCCCCAGCACAGGGTCCCGCTCGCCGACGTGGTCGCGCAGGTGTGGGCTTCGCCCGCGGCGACGCTCACGGCCCCGCTCGAGAGGTTCGTCACGGGGACGGGCAGGAGGCTCTGCGTCATCGTGTCGTTGCCGAGCTGCCCGCTGTCGTTGGCGCCCCAGCACCACACGGCCCCCGCCGAGGTCACCGCGCAGGTGTGATAGGCGCCCGCGGAGATGGCCACGACGCTGGACGGGAGGCCCTGGACCGCGACGGGCACGAGGGCGTTCGCCGTCGAGTTGTTCCCGATCTCGCCGTACATGTTCATGCCCCAGCACCAGGCGCCGCCCGTCGAGGTCAGCGCGCACGTGTGACCGTAGCCGGCGGTCACGGCGACCACGCCCGTGAGGCTCGTGACGGCGACGGGCGTGAGCTCCGACCCTCCCATGGCGCCGTTGCCGAGGTTGCCCCAGTTGTTGAGGCCCCAGCACTGGACGCTCCCGCCCACCACCGCGCAGCCGTGGTAGGTGCCGCAGGCGACGGCCGTGGCGCCGGAGGTGATGCCCGTGACGCTCACGGGCGAGTCGTTGTTGGTCGTGGTGCCGTCGCCGAGCTCGCCGTCGTGGTTGTAGCCCCAGCACTGCACGGCGCCCGCCGAGGTCACCGCGCAGCTGTTGTTGTAGCCACCCGAGATGGCGGTGACGGCCGACGAGAAGCCAGAGAAGGCGGACGGGGTTCCTCCGTAGTCCAGGCCCCAGCACTGCAGGACGCCCCCCGCGGTCAGCGCGCAGACCTCGTATTCTTCCACCGCGAGGGCGGTGACGCCGGACGAGACGTCCGTCACGGCGACGGGCACATCGCTCGACGCGGTGGTGCCGTTGCCGAGCTGGTAGTCGTTGTTGTAGCCCCAGCACTGGACACCTCCCGCGCTCGTGATCGCGCACGTGCAGTACGTGCGCGTCGCGACCGCGGTCACACGCAGGCACGCGCCGGCCGAGCAGAACTCTCCTGCGGTGCAGGCGACGTGGGGACCGCACAACACGCCGCCGCTCGAGGTGGTGCTGGAGGACGACGTGGCGCTGGAGGACGTCGTGGTGCTGGAGGACGACGTGGTGCTGGAGGACGACGTGGTGCTCGAGGACGACGCGGTGCTCGAGGACGACGCGGTGCTGGAGGACGTCGTGGTGCCGGAGGACGACGTGGTGCCGGAGGACGACGTGGTGCCGGAGGACGACGTGGCCGCCGCGCCCCCGCCGGTGCTCGCCGTCGCGCTCAGGGAGCCGCTCGTGCTCCCCGAGCTCGCTGGGTTGCCACCGCTCCCGCCCGTTCCGGCGAGGTTGTAGTCACCGAAGTCGGCTCCGAGGATGCTCGCACAGGCGGGGGTGAGGCCGAGCGCCGCGAGCAGCAGCGCCGTGCGAAGCGTGACGAGGGGCGGCTCGTCCTTCGCTCCCGCTACACCGGCTCCCATGCGCCAACGCTACGGTGCATGCTTTCCGGTAGCAAGGTCCCGCGGCTCTGCACGCGGCGCTCGGGGCGAGCGACGGCAGGTGTCGTCCCCCGCTGATCTGCCGCGCGGGAGCGGGCGACCCTCGCGTCGCACAACCACGACGCGGGACTGCGCTCCAGGAAAATCGAAGGATTTCAGTGGGTGAGCTCCTCCTCTCGGGCTCAGCGGTCACCGCTATACTGGACGCGCCTCCAGATGGGCAGGGGTGCTGGTCCACGGACGCCGGCCACCGCGAGGCTTCGCCCGCCCCGGCCCGACGCGCTCGCTGCCTTGCTTGTTCGAGCGCCGCCGCGGTGCGATCCGAGAGCCGCATGACGGCGCGACGAGGTTCGAGTCAGCCCGCCGCGGGTGCGGACCTCCTGGAGTCGAGGCGGGTGCTCGCGCTCGTGGGGCGGAGGAGACACCGCGAGGGTCGAGCTTGCTGGATCGGTAGCTCCTGATGTCCGACGCTTCGCCCTCTGCTCACGATCCCCCCATCCCCGGAAGACCTGGACCGCGGCGAGTTGGCGTGCGATGCCGCGTGGGCGTCCTCGTGTATGCGGCGGCCGTGGGCCTCACGCTCCTGGCGCTCGTCGCGCGCGTGTTGCTGGAAGAAGCCTGGGGAGCCACCGCTCCGTTCCTGGAGTTCATGCTCGCGGTGACGATCGCGGCGGCCTCCGGTGGCCTCGGGCCGGGACTCCTCGCGACCGCCGCGAGCGCGCTGGCTGAGGCTTGGTTGTTGCCGCCGCAGTTCGCGCTCGCCGTCGAGAAACCCATGGATCGCGTGGATCTCTTCGTCTTCGTCGTGGTCGGGATCTGCATCAGCCTGATCAGCGAGCGGGCGCGCCGGGCGCTCGCGCGCAGCCGGGCGGCCGAGGAGGCGGTGCGCGAGAGCGAGGCGCGCTTCCGCAACGCCATCATGGCCGCGCCTTTCCCCGCCGTCATCCACGCCGACGACGGGCAGATCGTCGACATCAACCGCGCCTGGACCGAGCTCAGCGGCTATACACACGCGGACGTCCCGACCGTGGCCGCGTGGCAGGAGAAGGCCTACGACGAGCCGCAGCGCAGCCGGGCGCGG
>Ga0302267_10001596_pt1 | contig 28612 bp, 23 predicted proteins | sample III_Bog_E1_3_FD_194555 | JGI IMG/M metagenome (GOLD analysis project Ga0302267, IMG submission 194555) | Peat permafrost microbial communities from Stordalen Mire near Abisko, Sweden - III_Bog_E1_3 | ecosystem: Environmental > Terrestrial > Soil > Wetlands > Peat | place: Sweden: Abisko...
TGTGCGCGGCGGCAATCGGCTCAAGAATGTCGATCGGGTTACCCTTGAAATCCATCATCTCCAGCTCATCGGCGAAGTGGTAAGCGTCTATCGCCTTTTGCCAATCGGTAGCACTGCCTTTGCCCTTTCCCTTGCCGCCGGGCCAGCTTTTCATGTCGCAGACAGGTGCGTCTCCGTAGATGCAGCCTACCTTGCCGGTGTTTACATAAGCCCATCGATAGGCATAAAGACCACCACGGCTCAGGCCCTCAAGCGCCGGCTTGCGCGAGAGCCCGTATTGGCTAGTCATGGTGGCGTAGAAGGCGTCGAAGTGCTTCATCGCATCAGGGCAGCCGAAGGTGTTGCCAACGTCGATGAAAGCCAGATGGAATCCGGCCTTCAACAGAGCGAGATCGGCGATGGGAAAGGCATCCCAGAACATGGTGCGCCAGACCCAGGGACGACCGGGCAGAGGTTCGGTGGGCAAGACAACATGGACATTGCAGCCATCAACCGCGAAGTTGTGATGAGCGTAGCCGTTATAGTCGAGCGCCGGGCCCGGAAAGGTAATTGGGAAAGCGTCCGCAGCCCGCGCATCAAGCCGCGGAGTAAGACCGAGAATGGCAACGAACCGGATGAGTTCTCGGCGGGTCATGAGGATCTCCGATATTGAGCAGCAGCGATGATACAGGGTTACAACTGACGAACATGCTCGGCGCGGACGTTGTTGGCGGTAAACAAACGCAGGAACGGAGCACCGTGCGCGGCAGCTTCGACCGCGGGGCGGCCGTTGGCCTCTTCGCGCTCAACGATGCAGACGATGGCGGCAATGACCATGCCGGCTTCGCGGGCTGCTTCCGCGGCGTTGATGGTGGAAGCGCCGGTGGTGCAGACATCGTCCACGATGACCACGCGTGCGCCTTCGCGGCAGAAGCCCTCGATGCGGCGGCCGGTGCCGTGCGCCTTCTCAGCCTTGCGGACCAGGAAACCGTGCAGCAGCGGTGCGGACGGGTTGGACTGGGTACGCCAGGCGCTGGCCGTGGCCACGTTGGAGACGATGGGGTCCGCGCCCATGGTGAGGCCGCCGACGGCTTCGGCGACTATGCCATTGGCGTCGAGCAACTCGAGGATGGCGTGGCCGGTGAGGCGGCCGCCCTCGGCATGAAGGGTGGTGGTGCGGCAGTCGATGTAGTAGTCGCTGGTGCCGCCCGATGAGAGCTTGAACTGGCCGAGCTTGAAGCTGGTGCGGGAGAGCAGGGAGAGCAGTTGCTGGGTGTGGGTGGTCATCAACATCGATTGTAAAGGCAAGCAGTGCAGGTGGGCGGCTCGCTCTCTGAGCGGATGATTTCGTTCGTTGAGGTTTGTGCTTTCCCACCCATTCGCCAGAAAAAAGGCGAATGGATGGGGCACGGTGGATTCGTGGCTCATTGCGAGTGGGAGTGCGGGATTTGTACGCATTGCAAAGTGGTGGTGCAGGTCACTATAGATCCGGCCCTCAAATAACAGCACCGTGCCCCATCCATTTCGCAAGCTTCATCGCGAAATGGGTGGGAAGCCTACACACTATTTAAGGGCCGGATCAATAGTCAGAGCTTGTCGATGTGCTGGAAGCCGTTGGAGCCGGCCAGCATGATGGAGAACAACAGGAAGTTGTACGAGGCGTGGACCAGCACGCTTGAAGCCACGGAGCGCGTAGTGAGCCGCACCACACACAGCACTGCACTGACCAGCACCAGCAGCACAAAAGGGCCGACGGCGTAACCATTTTGTGCTGCATGGACAGCGGCAAAAGGCAGGCTGGTAAAGATGGAGCCGGTGATCATGGCTCCCGTGGACCACTGCGGATGGCCGTTTGCGCCCAGGGGCGGCGGAGCGGTGTGGCGAATGCGCTCGTTGACCCAGTCGCAAGCCGTGCAGAGGCTGGGCAGCATGAAGCCGCGGAAGAAAATCTCCTCAAAGAACGGCGCGAAGCTGATGCCGAAGGCAAACAGTAGCCAGGGAGCACCGGGCGATTGGAAGATCTTGTCGATGGGTGCGTCTTTGGGGCCCGGCATCAATGAGCCGGTGACGATGGCAAAAAGGAAACAGGCAATGGCGGCCAGAAACAGACGCGTGTGTAGCCGGTAAGCGGTGGCCCCGTTCCACTGGATGCCTGCGAAGAAGCTGCGGCCCCAGATCATGGGGAAACTGACCAGCGCGAAGACCAGCGTGAGCAGGTAGAGGATGGCCTCGCTGCCCAGAGTGTAGTGGATGTCGAGCGTAGCCTGCTCGCGGGACGTAACGCCGAACAAGTGCATGTGGAGAGCGAGGGCGATGACAAGGCTGGTGGCCAGAAGGCTGACCACGGCCATGGCGCCAACCAGAGCGAAGTGGCCGATGTTGGGGATGCGCTCGGTGCGTGGCCGAACGGGCTGCTCCCAGTTCTGGAACAGCTGTGGCTCGTCTGCCGTTAGCGGGTGCAGATGGATGCGCGCGGAGAGATCCGGATCGGCTGTGGCAACTGGTTCCGGCTCGGGGGCGAAGACATGAATGCGCTCGGCTAGCGCTGCTTCGAAGGAGGGATTCTGTTGCGGGCTGGTGTTTTCGCCAGCCCCCTCGCTCTCCGGTGAGAGTGGATGGGCATCGTTCTCAGGGGCGTTGCTCATGCGATGCCTGTCTTCTTCTTCCGTGGGCCGGTTTTTTGGGCTGCGGTCTTTGCTGCTGCGCGTTTGCAAGCGGGCTTGGCCGGATCGCTCGATTCTACCCGATCTGCAGCGGCGATGGCATCGGCGGCCAACTCGTTCAGCTCGTCTTCGCGTTCAATCGCTTCCAGCTTGCCATCGGTTGCGCTGTAATAGCGGCTGAGGAATTGGCCGGTGAATGAGGCCGGGGTGGCGGCGATGCGCGCGGGGCGTCCCTGGCCCACTAGGCGACCGCCATCTTCGCCGCCTTCGGGGCCGAGGTCAATGACCCAGTCGGCGTTGCGGACCACGTCGATGTTGTGCTCAATAATGATGACCGTGTTGCCGAGATCGGCGAGCCGGTGCAGGACTTCAAGCAGCTTGCGCACGTCGTCGAAGTGCAGGCCGGTGGTGGGTTCGTCCAGCAGATAGAGGGTGCGGCCGGTCTGACGCTTGGAGAGCTCGCGGGCCAGCTTCATGCGCTGTGCCTCGCCGCCGGAGAGCGTGGTGGCGCTCTGGCCGAGATGCACGTAGCCGAGGCCGACATCGACCAGAGTTTGCAGCTTGGGCCGCACCTGGGGCACGTCCATGAGTACGGCCAGCGCGTCTTCGATGGTGAGGTCGAGAATGTCGGCGATGGAGTGACCATTGAACCGTACGGCCAGGGTCTCCTGGTTGTAGCGGCGTCCGTTGCACACATCGCACTGCACGTAGACGTCGGGGAGGAAGTTCATCTCGATGCGGCGTTGTCCGTCGCCCTGGCAGGCTTCGCAGCGCCCACCGGCCACATTGAAGCTGAAGCGACCGGCCTTGTAGCCGCGCTCGCGCGACTCGGGCAGCATGGCGAACAGATCGCGGATGGGCGAGAAGACCTGGGTGTAGGTGGCGGGGTTGGAGCGCGGGGTGCGGCCGATGGGCGACTGATCGATGCGCACCACCTTGTCAATCTGCTCGGCTCCGGCCAGTGTGTCGTGCGCGCCGGGTTCCTCGCGGGAGCCGTAGAGGGCCTTGGCCAGCGAGCGATAGAGAATGTCGTTGACCAGGGTGCTTTTGCCACTGCCGCTGACACCGGTGACCACGGTCATGATGCCGAGCGGAACGCGGATGGTGAGCTCTTGCAGGTTGTGCTCGCGCGCGCCGGTGATGGTGATCCACTTGCCGGTGAGAGGGCGAGGGGCTTCACGCTGCAGCATGGAGGTAGTGCCGGCCAGATAGCGTCCGGTGAGCGATTCGGCGCAGTCCATGATCTGCTGGGGCGTGCCTTCGGCAACGACGTATCCGCCCAGCCGGCCGGCTCCGGGGCCGAGATCGAGAACGTAGTCGGCGTGGCGGATGGTGTCTTCATCGTGCTCGACGACCAGCACGGTGTTGCCCAGGTCGCGCAGCCGCACCAAGGCTTCGATGAGGCGGTTGTTGTCGCGCTGATGCAGGCCGATGGAAGGCTCGTCGAGAACGTAGAGCACGCCGCGCAGACGGGAGCCGATCTGCGTGGCCAGGCGGATGCGTTGGCCTTCTCCGCCGGAGAGCGTGGCGGCGCTGCGATCGAGGGCGAGATAGTTGAGGCCGACGGCGCAGAGAAATTCGAGCCGCTCCTCGATCTCGTGGCGGATGCGGTCGGCGATGAGCGACTCGCGCTGGTTGAACTTTAGGTTGATGATGGCCGAGAGCGCCTTGTTGAGGGGCAGGGCCGTGAAGTCAGAGATGGAGAGCCCGCCGATCTTGACAGCGAGCGACTCCGGGCGCAGGCGATGGCCGCGGCAGGCCGGGCAGGGAGTCGCGGACATGTAGTTCATCATGTATTCGCGATACTCGTTGGTGCGGGCCTCTTCGACCGAATCGCGGAGGTAGGTGAGGATGCCGTGGAAGCCGGTGCGTGGCGCCTCGTTTTTGGGCGGACCGTAGACCAGAATGTGCTGCTGCTTGACGGGCAGCTCTTCAAAAGGCAGCTTCAGATCGATCTTGTAGCGCTCGGCGGCGAGGTGGACGAGCTTGAGCAGGTACTGCGACGAGGAGCCGGGTCCGAGGCCGCCATCGAGCAAGGGCTTTGACCAGTCGGTGATGACCTTGGCGGGGTCGAAGTCGTAGAGCGAGCCGAGGCCGTGGCACTCTGGGCAAGCGCCGAAGGTGGAGTTGAAGCTGAAGCTGCGCGGCTCCAGTTTGGGCACGTCGAGGCCGCAATCGGGGCAGGCCATGGAGGAGGAGAACAACTGCTCCTGGCCGCCTGTGACAACCGCGAGCACCAGACCGTTAGCCAGTTGCAGCGCCTTCTGCACGGCGGCTTCCAGACGCTTTTCAACGGAGGGCTTGGCGGTGGCGGTGGTGGCAGAATCAACCGCGCCGATGCGCGGGCCGAAGGTGCGGGCCGAAGAGGGTGCGCCGTCCGGCTTGAGCAGGATGCGGTCAATGATGGCTTCAATGGCGTGATTCTTGCGCCGGTCAAGGAAGACGGGCTCGGAGAGGTCGAAGATTTCGCCGTCAATGCGGGCGCGAAAGCCTTGCGATTCAATCTGATCGAGCAAGTCCTTGAACTCGCCCTTTCGGCCTCGAACCACCGGAGCCATGATGGTGACGCGCTCGCCTTTGCTCAGGTCGAGGATGCGCTGGACGATCTGATCGGCCGTCTGGCGGGCGATGGGGCGGCCGCAATTGGGGCAGTGCGGGGTGCCGACCGAGGCGTAGAGCAGGCGAAGAAAGTCGTAGATCTCGGTGATGGTGCCGACCGTGGAGCGAGGGCTGCGGCTGGTGGTCTTCTGCTCAATGGAGATGGCCGGGCTGAGGCCTTCGATGGAATCCACGTCAGGCCGCTCAAGCTGGTCAAGGAACTGGCGCGCGTAGGCAGAGAGGGTTTCGACGTAGCGGCGCTGCCCCTCGGCGAAGATAGTGTCAAAGGCGAGCGAGCTTTTGCCTGAACCGGAGAGCCCTGTGACCACGGTGAGGCTGTTGCGCGGAATCCGCACAGCAATGTCGCGCAGATTGTGCTGGCGCGCGCCGCGCACCGTGATGTGAGAGATCGACATGTTTGGATTGCCTGGGAACGGCGGTTGACGCAGGATGACGAATCTTTACAAAATCGTGATCCCCATGGGGGTATTCTATTTGGCAATAGAAACAAGGGTCAACGCGTGCCAACTTCTGAGACAATCGTTCACAACGATTGCGTAGCAATGTGAACGCAAACACGGTCGAAAGAACAGAAGCAAGCGAACTCGAAACTAACCAGAGGAAGAGCAGGAATGGTTGATCTGACAATGTTGGTGTGTGCTTCGATTGGGTCGCTGGCGTTTGGCATTCTGTCAGCGTATGCGTTGTTGCGCGTGGGCTTTGCGTTGATACGGCCGCAGGCAAGGCCGGCAGTGGTAAAGACTCGCTCGGAGATAGCGCAGGTTCTTTAATTTTTCAGTAGAGCAGTTTAATAGCAGCGTTCCATCGCCGTGCAGAGGTTCTTTTGGCGCGGCGGATGGTTTATCCGATTTAACTCACAAACGAGCGGACCTTAAGGTTCAGGCGTTAGAGTGCGCTTACTGCGGCGGTCCCTGGCTCTGTGATGCGTCTGGTTGCTGTACGCGCTGCTGGCCGAAGTTGTTGCGGACTGAGGGTGGGTGCATCTGCTGCGGTTGTTGCTGCTGATCGTCGGGCTGCTCCACATCGTCCTCAGTGTCGTCGTCGGAGTGGTTGGCTGGCGCGGCTGCTACGGATTTGCCGTCACGGGGCGTGAGTATAATCTGGCGGGGCGTGCCCTGGCCTTGATCGCCGATCAGCATCATGTTGTACACCGAACCGTCAAACAGACGGGATAGCACGTCGCGCGCAGGCCCTGGGCCGTAGACGCCGAAGACGCGCTCGTCGGAGCCCAGTCCATCTACGGTGAGCCCGGTCAGCGTAGAGACCTCATACAGGATCTGTTTCAGGCTGGCGTTGGCCGCCACGATGCGCAATCCGGAGGCATTCCAGGTGATTGTGGCGGGCGTTGGCTTGTCGTTGACGGGCCAGTCAGGCGGCTTGGGCGCGGCGGGTGCAGCTGGCGGGGTGGAAGCGAGCGCAACGGAAGGGGCGGCTGAGGCCTTGGCCTGCTTGGCGGCGGCGTGCTTGCGGGCATGGACCGCGGACTTTGGCTTGGGGGCAGGTGTTGCGTCCTGGGCCGGATGCGGAGCGTCAGGGCCGACTGGGCGAGATGCCGCACCGGCTACCGGAACCGCCCCCAGCAGCGTCAGAACCAGGACAGAGATGGCCCAGAGCAGGCGGCGGCGCACGAGCGTGCAGGCGGTGGAGAAAGGCTGCGGCGATGGGGCGAAGCGCATGAGGGTGACTCCGGGGCGAACGGTGCGCAGACAGCTGTGACGGAACGCGATCATCCGCGCCGTTCACTGTACTAGACTAGCAGTGGCCCACGGACGCTCGAAAATGGAGTGGTTCTGGAAGAGAGGATTGGCTTGAAGATGGGATTGCGGAGTTGGGTAGTGGTCGCGACGATGCTGGCAGCGCTGCCGATGGCGGCGCGGGCGGTGAGCTGTGTTTCGCAGGGCGAGCTTGCAGCGGGCGACCACGAGGCGCTGAGCGCCGCCGCCGGAAAGCTGACGCAAGCCGTGTTCGCGCAGGATATGGGCGCACTGCGGGCGGCGCTGCTGCCGGCTGAGGCGGGCGCGTGGGACGGCATCCGCAGCGCCGTGGAGCAGTCAGCCGATCTGCTCAAGAACGGGCAGCCAAAGCTCAGGAATCTGTATCTGCTGGATGCGACCAGCCAAACGAAGGCCGCCGATACGCAGTTCTTCTGCTCCAGCGCCAATGGCGCGCTGACGGTGAGCATCAACATGCAGGCACTACCGCCGGGCAAGTACGCCGTGATTCTGGCCGATGCCGAGGGTGCTCCTTTGGCCGGGCAACTGGGCATCATCCTGGCCCAGGACGACGGCGCGTGGAAGCTGGCCGGGCTGTCGCTGCGGCAGGGAAGCATCAACGGGCACGACGGCGTGTGGTTCTGGTCAAAGGCGCGTGCGCTGGCCTCAAACGACGGCTGGACGGCCTGGTACCTCTATGAAGCCGCGCACTACCTGCTGTTGCCGGTGGATTTCTTGAGTTCGCCGAACCTCGACAAGTTGCATCAGGAGCAGTCGCAGGTGGTGAACGGTCCGCAAGCAGCCTTTCCTGACTCGATTCCCGATGGTGATCGCACCTGGAAGGTGACAGCGGTGCTGTTTGACGCATCGTTGCGGCAACCCGATCTGGCGGTGGTCTACGAGTCGACCGGCGTTACCGATCCAGCGGCGCTGCGGACCGAGGGAATCACCGTGCTGAGCGCGTTTCTGAAATCGCAGCCGGGATTGAGGGCGAATTTCCATGGGCTGTGGGCCGTGGCATCGAAGGACGGCAAGCAGACGCCGGTGATGGAGCTGCCGATGGAGAAGATTCCGTAAGTACAGGTGCTGGGTGCTAGGTGCCATTGATCCGGCCCTCAAATAGTGTCACGCTCCCCCATCCATTCCGCACAAAACGCGGAATGGACGGGGCACCCAATATCGGTATTTATGGGCCGGATCACTAGGTGCTAAGTGCCATGGCTTGCATTGGCAGCGAAACGGTAGCTGGTGACGGCAGAAAAGATGGCACCCAGCACTCAGCACCTAGCACTTGATTTTGGAGATTACGATGGCAGACTTAATCGATTTGCGTTCGGATACGGTGACGCGGCCTTCCGATGAGATGCGGGTGGCGATGGCGGCGGCGGAGGTGGGTGATGACGTCTATGGCGAAGACCCCACGGTAAACCTGCTGGAGAGGCTGGCGGCAGAGCTCTTTGGGCGTGAGGCGGCGCTGTTTGTGCCTACCGGGACCATGGGCAACCAGATCGGCATCCGGTTGCATACGCAGCCGGGCCAGGAGGTAATTGCCGAGTCCCGCGCGCACATTCTGGACTGGGAGATGGCGACCACAGCTGTGTTTTCTGGCTGCCTGATTCGCGCCGTTCCAGCCGAGCACGGCATTCTGACCTGGAAGCAGATTGAAGGCGCGATTCAGCCGGCAGGCGGGTTGCGTGCGCCTACTGGGCTGATCGAGATTGAGAACACGGCTAACCTGGCAGGCGGACGGGTTACCAATGTCCACGTTCTGGAGGAGATTTGGGCTGGCGCGAAAGAGCACAAGCTGCCCACGCATCTGGACGGAGCGCGCATCTTCAACGCAGCGGTGGCGCTGGGCGTGGATGTGAAGGCGCTGACGCACGGCTTCGATACGGTGATGTTCTGCCTGTCGAAGGGGCTGGGCGCGCCGGTGGGCTCCATGCTGGTGGGCTCGGCGAAGCTGATGGCGCGGGCGCGGATCTTCCGCAAGGCCCTGGGCGGCGGAATGCGGCAGGTGGGCGTGCTGGCTGCCGCCGGGCTCATCGCGCTTGAGAAGGGGCCTTCACGGCTGCACGAGGACCATGCGAATGCACGTCTGCTGGCTGAAACGCTGGCGGCGATGGATCAGGTGGAGATTCGCCTCAAGGATGTGGAGACCAACATCGTGATCTTCCAGCTGAAGGCGGGCAAGGGTGCGCCGGAACTGGTGGCGAGGCTCAAGAAGCGCGGTATCCTGGCTAGCGCCTTTTCTGCGAGTGCCGTCCGGCTGGTAACGCATTTGGACGTGGACCGCGCGGCATGCGTGAAGGCCGCCGATGCGCTGGCCGAGGAGATTGCGAAGGGATAGCCATATTTCCAGGCAAAGCAGAAGCCCGACCAGAATAAGCTCTGGCCGGGCTTTTGTTCTTGAAGCTACGCCTTCAGAGTGAACCTGAAGGCGTTGGATTGACTAGACGCCAGCTTCGGCGATCGTTTTGAGGATCTGGGAGACGATCTGGTAGGGATCAGCTTCCGAGTTCGGACGGCGATCTTCCAGGTAGCCCTTGTAGCCGTCACGGATGAAGTTTACAGGCAGGCGGATGGAAGCGCCGCGATCAGAGAGTCCGTAGCGGAACTGATCGATGGGGGCAGTCTCATGCAGACCGGTGAGGCGGAGGTGGTTGTCCGGGCCGTAGACGGCGATGTGCGCGGGAACATTCTTGCTGAAGGCAGCCATGAGCTTCTCCAAGTACTCCTTGCCGCCGGTTTCGCGGAGGATCTTGGTGGAGAAGTTGGTGTGCATGCCGGAGCCGTTCCAGTCACCCTTGATGGGCTTGCAATGCCACTGAACATCGACTTCGTACTTCTCGCAGAGGCGCATCAGCAGGTAGCGGGCAATCCAGACGTCATCGGCAGCCTTGGTTGAACCCTTGGCGAAGATCTGGAACTCCCACTGACCCTTGGCAACCTCGGCGTTGATGCCTTCGTGGTTGATGCCGGCAGCAAGGCAAAGCTCGAGGTGCTCTTCAACGATCTGGCGGGCAATGGAGCCCATGTACTTGAAGCCGACGCCGCAGTAGTAGGGGCCCTGGGGACCGGGGTAGCCATCCTCGGGGAAGCCGAGCGGACGGCCGTCCTGGTACAGGAAGTACTCCTGCTCGAAGCCAGCCCAGAAATCGGGATCGTTGGCGATGGTAGCGCGCATGTTGGTCGCGTGTGCTGTGCCATCGGGATGCATCACTTCGCACAGGACGATGAAAGCGTCCTTGCGGGACGCGTCAGGGTAGAGCGCTACGGGCTTCAGGATACAGTCAGAGCTCTTGCCTTCGGCCTGCATCGTGGAGCTGCCGTCGAAGCCCCACAGCGGAATGTCACTCAGCGTGGGCGCCGTGTCGAACGTCTTCAGTTGGGTCTTGCCACGCAGTTCCGGGATGGGCTGCTTGCCGTCAAGCCAAATGTACTCGAGTTTGTACTTTGCCATGGATCTCCTTCGGGCAGTTAGAAAGGACTATGGGAACAATTTATCTGCCAGGATATAAGGAACCTATGAAGATTTTGAGGTGGATGCGGTCAAAATCCGGTCATCGCTTGTGGGCGAGCAGCATCATCAACAGCAGCACGGCAACGGGGATCAAGGCCAGCGCGCCATAATAAAGAATTTTTCTGGATAGCTGGGATTTACGCTTCTGCCAGTCCCGTATTTCGGGACGATCTTCGACGCCCACCTGGTCAAGATGTTCGAGATCGTTCTTGAACTCGCGGGCGCTCGGGTAGCGATTCTTTGGATCGCGTTCGAGGGCGCGGTAGAGTACCTCCTGGAGCTGGGGCGAGACGGCTGGGTTGGCTACCGAGGGCGGCAAAGGGTGGTTAAGCAGGCGGTCGTTCATGGCCGCAAAGGGCGTGGAACCGGAGAAGGGAAGCTTGCCGGTGAGCATCTCGTAAAGCATGATGCCCATGGAGTAGATGTCAGTGCGGGCGTCGCCGCGTTTGCCCTTTACCTGCTCGGGAGCGATGTAGTTGGGCGTACCGAGCGTGGCGGTGAAGTTGGCATAGGTGAGCCGCCGTGCGGCAGCGTCGCCGGCGATGCCAAAGTCGATCAGCTTGATGCTGTCGCCGTTCTCCTCGTCCACCATGATGTTTTCGGGCTTGAGGTCGCGATGCACCACACCCTGCGCATGGATGTACTCAAGTGCATCGAGCACGCTGGCGGTGATGAGCAGGGCCCGCTCTTCAGAGATGGTTTCTTTATCGAGAATGGTGCGCAGCAACTGGCCGGGGCACCACTCCATTACCATGTAAATCCGCGAGCGCTTCTCGCCGCCAAAAACATGCATGACGGCAGGGTGATCGAGCTTTTCGCCGATAGCCGCTTCGCGCTGAAAGCGATCGAAGAGAATGGGATCGGCTTCCATGTCGGGGTGGGGAATCTTGAGGGCGACGGTGCGTTCATCGCGAGTGTCGGTGGCGCGGAAGATCGAGGCCATGCCGCTGCGTGCAACTGGCGCGTCAATGCGATAGGAGTCGATGATAGCGCCGGCTTCAAGGCTGTCGTGAAAACCCATAGTGGTGGAGATCTCCAGGGAATTGGCTGGTAGTTATTACTTTATCGGCAAAAGACGCAAGAAACCTAAGGAATACGTATGTTTTTGAGGCCTGAGCAGAGTTTTCTCAAGACCGATGAAAGGTTGGAGCGATTTCACAAATGATGTGGTGGAAAGGTCATTCCCTCAAGGGCTAAAGCCCGCATCCTTATTGCCGGATTGGACGTACGGGCTTTAGCCCGTACCCTTCAAAGCTATGTTGCGCCAAGAGAAAGCAGTGTTACTCCAAGAGTGAGAATGCCGTAACAACCTCAAGCCGAGGGCAGGCGGTAGGGACGTCCGCGATACATGGCGACACGTTCCACGTCGCGCACGCGGATGACCTGTGCGGTGGTGTTATCGCCGCCGTCAATCTCGACAGCGCGTGCGACCAACTCGCGGACGATTTCATCGATGGGCTTTTGCTGAGAGACGATGCGCGCTATCTCGGCGGGCTTCATCTCGTCGTGAAGGCCGTCGCTGCACAGCACAAAAACGTCTCCGGGCAGAATGGTATGCGAAGAAGTATCCGGTGCTACAAACATCTCCGGTCCAACAGAGCGGATGAGGACGTGGCGCGATGCGGACTCGGCGACATCTTCTTCGGAGAGCAGGCCCATTTTGCGTTGTTCGTTGACCAGTGTATGGTCCTGGGTGAGCTGGCGGGCCTGGCCGTTGCGGACCATGTAGCAGCGGGAATCGCCCACGTGGCAGACCACAGCCTGGTCGTAGCGCAGAGCACAGGTGACCAGCGTAGTGGCCATCTTTCTGCCTTGGTACTTGGGATTGAGTGTGCAGTCATGCACGGCTGAATTCGCCAGCTCGACCAGACGCGGCATCAAAGAAGGAAGCATGGTTCCAGCGGGGGCCTTGGGGAAATTTTCCGTGACGGTTTGTATTGCAGTAGCCGAGGCAACTTCACCCAGATCCATGCCGCCAACGCCGTCTGCAACCGCGAACAGGTAGCCGTGGGAGCGTGCCTGGTGGCGGGATGCGGGAACAAACGAACCCATCGCATCCTCGTTGTTGGTGCGAACCTTGCCGAAATCGCTTGCCTGGCCAAACTGTATATCCAACATGGGCGCCGTCGCCTTAAAAAGAGTCTGCGGAATCGCGGAGATGTTCCCGTTCAATGATTGTGAAACAAAGGTCGGAAAATGGCCACTGGGTGGCCTCGTCCGGTTGACTCTTGCGAGTCTTGGAACGAGATCCACCCAGCAAAGCCGGTACGGTTGGTGAGCTTACTTGGACTCAAGCAAGATGGACTTGCCCTTGGCCTTGGAGCTCTTGAGGAAGTAGATGGCGCCGTAGAGGCCCCAGACTGCCGAGATTCCAACTGCCAGTAGTGGTTCCTTGAAGGTGCCTAGCCCGAAGGCCGGGGAGATCAGGTAGAAGGCCATGCAGGTAATGTTGGCCAGCAAGCCAAAACCAGGAATCAGCAGGTGCTTGACCACGCTATAGTCGGGGCGCTTGTGGAAGGCCACGATGCACAGGAAGCAGCTGAGGGCGTAGAGGATGAAGGTGCCGAAGTTGGAGGTGAGGGTTACGGTGAGCAGGGTGTTCGGCAAAGCAGCCATCTTGTCGTGCGTCGTGTAGCCGAAGCTCGAGAAGATGCCGTGTGGCAGTGCAGCGATGGATGCGTCAGTGGGGGCACCGGCATCACCGAAGGCCAGCGAGACGGCAACTACGCCGATGACAGCCGAGATGATGGCCAGGGTCCAGATGGCGCGGCGAGGGGAAAGCGACTTGGCATGGAGGATGCCGAAGTGCTCGGGAGCCTCGTCGTCCTTGCCCATGGCGTAGGTAACACGGGCGCCGGTGTTCATGCAGCTCAGGGTGGTGCCGATCAGCGCGAGGAATACGGTGAAGGCTTCTGCCAGCATGAAGTACTTGCCATGGCCCTGCCCGAGCAGCCCGTCGCCGACGATGATCATCATGTCGCCGATGGGAGCAGCCGAGGTGGATGCCGCAGCCATGGTGTAACCCGAGTTTAAGAAGTAGTTAGCGGCGAAATACTCAATCAGATAGCACACTAACCCTTGAATCAGCAGCGAAGATATGACCGCAATTGGTATATGCTTGGTTGGATTCTTTGCTTCGCCTCCCATTGAAGTTACCGATTCAAAGCCCACCAGGATAAGAATTGCGACTGTGGCCTGAATGAAAATGTAACTGAACTTATGGGGAGCAATGACCGAAACCGCATTGGGGTGGGTCAGGAAGGCGCCGGTTGCGTCCTTCTCGGGGTAGTCAATGGTGAAGGGCACCGGCTTGCCGGCGGCATCGAGCAAGGGAAGGGGCGAGCCAGCGGCGTCGCGGAGTACCGAACCATCCTTGGGGCTGGTGGCGAACTGATAGGTGTAGGTGGCCAGGCTCTGGCCATCGTACTGGAACGACGGGGTGCCGGCCGGGTGGCTGGCGCGGTATCCGAGAGCTAGCACGCTGAAGACGATCAGGGCCGAGATCTGGATGATGTTAATTGCCAGGTTGACAGCCGTCGAAGCGCCTGCGCCCTTCTGTGCGATCCATGCGACGAAGAAGGAGAAGGCTACAGCGATCAGGGCCATGAACACAGGACCGGGGTTGGAGCCGGAGAGGAAGTTTGGATAGAGGAAGCCGACTACGTAGCCGATGAAGATGCCAGTTGTGGCAACCATGACGCCCGGATAGACCCAGTAGTAAAGATGCGAGCCCCAGCCAACGATGAACTTGGCAACACGGGCATACTTGAAGGCCTTATCCTTGGAGAGCAACGCCTGCTCGGCGTAGTAGTAGCTCGATCCGGTACCGGGGTAGAGCTTGGAGATTTCAGCGTAGGCAACAGCCGTGGCCAAGCAGAGCAGCAGAGCGGCAAAGATGCCGAGCCACATGGTGGGTGCGGTGGTTCCTGTGGTGGCCTGGATGTAGAAGGTGAGCCAAAGGAAGGCGCCGGGAGCGATCAGTGCCATTGCATTACTGGTCAATCCGGTGAGCCCGAGAGTGGCCTGCATCTGAGGTGCGTTCTGTTCTGCCATGAGCATTCTCCTAAAGTTGACTTTCTTTGTAGGGCTGCTCCCGGTAGTATTTTCCGGGTTCTTCTGATGCGTCTGCAACGCGAGCTGCGGAGCTTGTAGCGGTGCGGCTGAAAACTCATCTCGAAGTCCATCTACCGGCTCAGCTTGGTCTTCTTGAGAGGACCAATGCAGTTTGATCTCTGTTGGGAACCAGAAAAGGCCGCAACCGGAAGTGCTTCGGTATTCAGAGGCTAATGCCCTTCAGATCAGGACCGAATAAGGATGCACAATATTTCTCAGGAATCGATAAAGAACGTATAAGGAAAGAATATTGGCGTCTTGCACGGGTGGAGCGCTCAGTGACATGTCAGGATGATCGGTGCTACAGAGCAAGAAAGGGAAGCGTTAAGGAATCTCTGAATAAGTCGAGGTTTTGGAAAGGACCGGTTTCAGTCGTGTCACAAAACATGCATGATCCGCGGTGCTTTGGCCTTTGATGGAAAAATAGGTTAAGACTGAAGATTAGTTCAGAGCTTCGATAATTTAACTTGCTGGATTACGAAGAATCAGGCTTTCCTGGGGATGAGCTGCGGGGCCTTAACGCGGTCTCTTCTGCGGGTTGCAGCCCTGCGAATCGAGAGATTGCGCAGGGCTGCCTGAAAACCCAATCTTACAGAGGTTACTTGGATGTCACATTGCTGCCAAAGATGAACCCGAATTCTAGTACGCCTCGGAACTGGTTCGCATTCGTTCCCGTAGTGCCAAAAACATCACCCTTGGTGAAGTTCTTCGCATCTACCCATGCGAGATCGCCGCGAACAAACATGCCCCCTTTTTGGTAAGTCGGGGTCGCGGTGAAAGTGGTGCCTGCGCTGCCCGATCCAAAGCCCAACAAGTTGACCGATCCATCGGTTGCACTCCCCGAACTCGTCAGGTACTCCACGCGCACCGGAAGCGAGAAACCGCTCTTGAATGCATAGCTGGCGTTGAACGCGCCGCCGGTTGCGGATGTACCCTTGGCGACACCAACCTTCGTGTTCTTCGGCACGTTGCTGTACTGGAAGTACGGCGAAATGATCCATGGTCCCTTGGTGTACGTATAGATCACCGCGTGCATGGAGCTATTGTTCGCGTAGGTAGGCATCGCAGACGTTACATAGACAGTCTGTCCGAGGTTCCCCATCCCGTCGTACACCAGGGTATGAGGCCCCTTCGTCAAGGTCACCGAGCCTGAGAGCCATGAGTAGCGGTTGGAATAGTAACCATCGTTCCAGCTAACTGAGGCGCTCACGTACTTATTCAGGGTTTGATTTATCTGAACGCCGCGATTGATGGCGTTTTCCTGGTTCCAAATTATGCCGCGCTCGATGTTGAAGTTCTGATAGGTAAAGGTGGATTCGGCGCCCATCAGAGTGGGGAGTTGGCCGATAAGGAACTGCGTGTTCTTAGCCGCCTGCAACTTCAAGTAGGCGACGGGAACAGGTCCGTAGTAATTGTTCACTGTATTTTGGGCGTTCACAAACGGCACTGAAAGTGTCGGCATCGTATAGGCGCCGGCCTGGATGTAGTACTGAAGCTTCCCGTCTGCTTTTTGAATGAAGACTTGCCCATTGCTCAGAGTGGCCTGCGCTTTGTCGTCTCCCGGCACAGAATTGTTCTGGAACTGCGCGAAGCCGGTCACGATGCCGTTAACGGACAACTTGCCCAATGGTCCCGCATCGAAGGTCGCCGGCGGTAGCCATTGCAGCGGACCAGTGAGGACGAATGTAGAAAGTGGTGTGGGTGCGTCTGCGGCGGGAGCAGCCGCAGGAGCCGCGGCCGCTGGTGCTGCGGGCGCAGCCGGAGCTGGTGTTTGAGCTGCAGCCATCAAGACCGAACCCATGGCCGCGCCGGCCATCGTAAGCAGTATGCGATTCCAGTTTGTTTGCATCGACACTAATCCTCCCAAGCAAAATTGTTTGTTCCAGAGTGGAGATTCGGTTCAACCCCATAGGATTGAAAGCGGTAATTGCACATCTGCGCACCCATCTTGTCAGCGTCTTCTTCTGGCAAGCACGATGAGCCAGTTATCGGTAGATCTCGTGCTTTTGTAGCTACTTCCAGAAGAACGATGCGGCTGTTGGGTGCATCTTTAGTAACGCAAAGATTTCATAAGGAAGATATGAGGATGATAGAAGTTTTTTAGCGGAGGAGAAAGTGCAAGGGCGTCGAGTAGGTAACAGCCTGTAAATACAAGGGGTCCAGCGAGCAGGCCCCTTACACGTCACCGCAGTGGAGGCATTAAGATGGAATAAAGAAGTTTGGTAAACTTCTGATTAGCAGTTGTCTCGGACGGCCGATCGAGGGCCAGATGCCGGGGCGGGACGAGGCCCGCCTGGCACTCGGCAAGTAGCTGGAGCGCACATAGAAGACCAGCGAAACAGTAACGGATTTTTGGGGGAGCAAGTGTCAGCCAGCAATTCACCGGGGCGGGGTATGTTTGGATCGCGAGTCCGGTTCACGTCGGGAATGCGGGTACTGCTGTTCACGCTTGAGTGCGCGCTGGGCATTGTGGCTCTGATCATGCTCGCTTCGTTGGTCCACTGGTTGGGCTGGCTGCTTCCTGTTGGCTTTCTGCTTTACTTGCTGATCGTGGTGCCAACGGCGCTGCTGTGCGGCTTCTGGCAGGCGCTGATTGTGTCGTTGTCGGCGGTGGTGGTGCACGGGTTGATGATCAGCCGGCAGCCGGAGATTACGCTGGCCTCAGACCCGGTCAACTCGATTACCTTTCTGGCGTTTGTGCTTGTGGCTTTGACGGTGAGCCGGCTGTCGGCGCGGGTGACCGACCACGCGCGCGAGGCAGAGATGCGCGGCGAGCAGATGCACGATCTCTACGAGTTCACGCGGCGCACGCTGCAGTTGAATCTGCATGTGGAACCCGGTGCGCAACTGGCCGACTTGATTCACGACATCTTTGAACTCGAGGCTGTGGCGGTCTTCGATGCCGATCTGCATCGTGTTTATCAGGCCGGCTACTGGAGCCAAGACCCGCAGGAAAGCGCGCAGAACGTTTATTACTTTGAGACCAACGACGACGACCTGGTGCTTGGCGTGGGACGGCGTGTGGTGCGGCTGGGCGCAGTGCCGGTGGGTAGCCTGGTGGTGCGCGGCGAGACTAGCCCACTGACCAACAACGCCATCGCGTCTCTGATCGCAATGACCTTTGACCGCTACCGGGCCTTTGCCAACGAGAGCCGCATTGAAACCGAGCGGCGCACCGAGCAGTTGCGCGCCACGGTGCTCGACAGCCTGGCTCATGCCTACAAGACGCCGCTGACGGCTATCCGCGCGGCCAGCACGGGGCTGGCGGAGATGGGCAAGCTGTCGCCGGGACAGGCAGAGCTTGTAGGATTGATCGACGAACAGACTTCAGCGCTGAGCGAACTGACCACGCGGCTGCTGACAACGGCGCGTCTCGATGGCGGCGAAGTAAGGATTCATGCCTCCTCGATTAATGTGGGCACGTTCATTGAAGAAGTGCTGGGCAGCTTGCGCGACCGGCTGGCCAGCATGAAGGTTGCGGTTTCGCTGACAGACGAAGAGATGACCATGAGCTGTGATCGCCAGTTGATGGTGATGCTGTTGACGCAGTACATTGACAACGCGTGCAAGTATTCGATTTACGGAACGACAATCACGATCCGCGCCGAGCGGGCTAAAGCAGAGGTGATTCTGTCGGTGCACAGCTACGGGCCGGTGATTCCGATGGCAGACCGTGAACGAATCTTCGACCGCTACTATCGTTCCTCGACGCTCTCCCATCGAGCTCCTGGAACGGGGATCGGTCTTTCAGTGGCCAAGCGTGTGGCGCTGCTGCACGGAGGCTTTGTGTGGGTGACCAGTGAGGAGCACGAGGGAACGACGTTTTATGCGTCGATTCCGGATGCGGTACAGAAGGGAAACAGCCAATGAATCAGCAAGCAATACGGATTCTGATTGTGGACGATGAGCTAGCCATTCGCCGCGCGCTGCGGCCTCCACTCCTCGAGCTGGGCTTTCAGGTAGCCGAGGCTTCGCGTGGCGAGGAAGCGCTGCAACTGCTGCGTTCAGGTGGCTACGATGCTGTGCTTCTGGACATGAACATGCCGGGCATTGGCGGCATTGAAACGCTGCGCAGGATTCGTGCCTTTGCCCCGCGGCTGCCGATCCTGATGCTGACGGTGCGGGATCAGGAAGAGGACAAGGTCGCGGCTCTTGACCTGGGCGCCGACGACTACGTGACCAAGCCTTTCAGCATGCGCGAGCTGATTGCGCGCATTCGCACGGCAGTGCGCCGGGTGCGGGCTCCGGAGCGGGCTGAAGACGCGCCCATCGAGATCGGCGAGATTCATCTGGACCCGGTCAAGCGTGTGGTTACCAAGCGCCACGAGGCGGTGCACCTGACGCGCAAGGAGTTCGACATTCTGCATTGCCTGATGATCCGCGCCGGGCGCGTGGTGACCTACGCCAAGCTGCTGACGGCCGTTTGGGGAGCCGATTGCCGCGAAGAGGTTGAGTATCTGCGCACCTTCGTGCGACAGTTGCGCAAGAAGATCGAAGACGACGCATCGAATCCGGTTTATCTGCTCACCGATGTTTATGTTGGCTATCGCTTTGCCGATGCGCAGACCTTCCAGGAAGAGCAAGCGGAAACGCTGGCTGGTGCAACAACGGAAAAGGCCCCGGAGTAACCGGGGCCTTTGGCCTTTTATTGCCCCGTCCCTCAAATAGTGCGTTGGCTTCCCACCCATTTCGCGATAAAACCCGCGAAATGGATGGGGCACGGTGCTTGTATTTGGGGCTGGCGAAATAGGGGCAGGTTCGAGCAGCTATTCGTTGTAGTGCAGCAGGCTGAAGACGTCGAAATCCGGGAAGCGGTCACGGCCTTTGAGGAAGTCGAGTTCGACGGCAAAGCCGATGCCGGCAATCTGGCCGCCGAGCTGGGTGACGAGCTGGACGGTGGCCTCCATGGTGCCGCCAGTGGCCAGCAGATCGTCGACGATGACCACGTTCTGGCCGGGGACGATGGCGTCCTTATGGATTTCAAGGGTGTCAGATCCGTATTCCAGATCGTAGGTGACGCGGGCTACCGGCGCGGGCAGTTTGCGGGGCTTGCGCACGGGAACGAAGCCGGCATTGAGCCGGTAGGCGAGCGCGGGCCCGAAGATGAAGCCGCGAGCTTCGATGCCCAGCACCAGATCCACCTTGCGCTCGATGTAATGGGCCGCCAGGGCGTCGATCATCTGCGCGAAGCCGGTCTTGTCCTTGAGCAGGGTGGTGATGTCGTAAAAAAGGATTCCGGGCTTGGGGAAGTCAGGGACGGTGCGCACCAGCTTCTTGAGGCTATCAATATCGATGGGCTTGATGGGGTCTGACATGGATCGAGTTCGCTCCTTGAGCCGACGCGCTTTATTTTGAGACAACTCCACGCCGGAAAAATAAGCGCAGAAACGGGCCGGGGGTACGGTGTGATTATATCGGGCCGGAGCGGGCTTGGCGGCAGTGGGGTGGGCGAAGTTCGCAGAGCGAGGGTAGGGCGATCAGTGGGGTTCTGGAAGGGGTGCAGGCGGCTACCATGCGCCATCGATGCGAAACGAGCCCAGGCCTTCGGCTTCGGCGTCTTCGAGGTAGTGCTCGATGAGGTGGTCAACGCGGCTGCCGCGTGGTCCGCGGCGAAGGGTAGCGCGCAACTCGGCCAGTTCTTCTGCTTCGCCTGAGGCAACCACCTCGACTTCGCCCTCTTCGGTGTTGCGCACCCATCCGCGCAGGCCGATCTCCGCCGCCTCGCGCTGGACAAACCAGCGAAAGCCGACCCCCTGCACCCGTCCACGAACCAGGAAGTGAAGAACCATCGCCACCAGTGTGGCAGAGGGCAAGGGTAGCGCGCAACCGCAACCGACAAGACCAGGCATCGGTACCGGTCACCGGCAGCTCGCGCTACACTGGCTTCACAATGGTTTTCGTACTCGACAACTACGATTCGTTTACCTACAACCTGGTGCAGTATCTGGGTGAGCTGGGCGCTGAGGTTTTGGTGCGCCGCAACGATGAGCTGACGCCGGCAGAGGTGGAGGCGCTGGAGCCTGAGCGGATTCTGCTCTCGCCCGGCCCCTGCACACCGCGAGAAGCCGGAATTCTGATTCCGCTGATCCGCCACATGGCCGGTAAAGTGCCCATGCTGGGCGTCTGCCTGGGTCATCAGGCCATTGGCGAGGCCTTTGGCGGCGAGGTGGTGCGGGCGCGCGCCCTGATGCACGGCAAGACCAGCCTGGTGGAGCATGACGCCAGGGGCGTGTTTGCCAGGCTGCCGACGCCGCTGACCTGCACGCGGTATCACTCGCTGGTGGTGCGTGAGGAGACGCTGCCGGCCGAGCTTGAGGTGACGGCGCGGACCACGGAGGCGACCGGAACGGTGATCATGGGACTCCGCCACAAGAGTCTGAAGATCGAAGGCGTGCAATTCCACCCGGAGAGCGTGCTGACCGAGCATGGGCACGAGATGATCCGCAACTTTCTGGCAATGTAAGAGCGAGGCGCACTGTGGCCAATCGAGGAATCGGACCGCTGGTAGCGACGCAAGCCGCAGGATTGCTGCTGACCGGTACGCTTGCATGGGCGCAAAGCACGGCCGCGCCTGCCGCCGCGCCTATCGCCATGATTGCCATCGATTCAAATGCCAAGCCCGGTGAGGCCGCGACGCTGACCGGAGCGCTGGAGGTGACTGGAGGCCGCGCGTTGATCGCGGCCAGCGGCACTATCAGTGCGGGGACCAGGACGGCGCACGTGGTGCTGCCCAGACGTGGAGAGCTGCGCGTATGCGCCTCGACGACCGTGAAGCTGGCGGCCGATGCCGGCGCGGCGGAGGGCGGTGTTACCGGGCTGCTACTGGCCATTGACCACGGCGCGTTAGAGCTGAGTCTGGCCGGTGCGGCGCAGAGCAACTCCGACGTGCTGCTGACGCCAGACTTTCGCATTCTGGTGAGTGGACCGGGCGCGGCAGAGATAAAAGTGCGGCTGGGCGCCGGTGGCGACACGTGCGTGGAGAATATCGGTGCGCAAGCGCCCTACGTGCTGGTCTCAAGCGTCTTTGATGGCGGAGCCTACCGCGTGCAGGCTGGCCAGCATGTGAGCTTCCAGCACGGTAGTCTGCATGAGGTGGTGGACCAGGAAAAGGAGTCCTGCGGCTGCCCTCCGGAGGCACGCACTGGCAATGAGTTTCCCCTGGCGCAGAGCGAAGGGATGGAACCGTTACCCAAGCCTGCCGAGAGCCCCGCGAGTGTAATGGACCCAGAACCGCTGCACTACAAAGGCAAGGACGTCGCAGAGCAGACGGCAGCAGCGCTGCAGGTTGCCAGTGCGGCCAGCCTGCCGCAGCAGGCGCAGAAGAAGCCGGGAGTGATGGCTCGCATCGGACGGTTCTTCCGCAAGCTCTTTGGGGCCGAGGAGTAGAGCAGTTCTCCTGCGGCTGTAGAGAGGTTCCTCCAGTTTGGTGAGTCAGATGTACATTGAAGAACAACTGCAGATCCTTCGACTCACCACCCCCAGGCCGGAGAGAACGCCTGAGGCCCCGTTCGCTCAGGATGACAGCTATGTTTGTGTTGCGTTTTTCTGACTCAAGACACTATAGATCCGACCCTCAAATAGTGTGTAGGCTTCTCATCTATTTCACGATAAAGCCTGCGAAATGAATGGAGTACGGTGCTTCTATTTGAGGACCGGATCAATAACCGCAAGAACAAGTACGCGGCTAGGATGGTGACCCGAAGTTTCATTCTCCTCCGTGGGTCGGCTTCGCCGGTGGGAGAGGAATCAGCAAGCATAAACACTACGGCCGGTGAGAAGGAAAACCTCTCACCGGCCGTAGTGTGTGTGGGGAGGGAACTTGCCCTAAGCGCTGGTGCTGACGATAGACCCGGAGGACAAACTGGCAAGGAAGCTGCTCAGGTCGCCCTGTGCCGTGGTGATGTCGTTCGAACTCAGTGCTGAGCCGATTTCAGAGAGAAATTTGGTGAAGGTGTTGGTGCTGGACGAGGTGGAGGAGCTGGAATCGGTGGAGGAGGTGGAAGAGCTGGACGACGTAGAGGAGGTTGAACTGCTGGAACCAAGCAGACTGGTGATAGAGTCGTAGGCCGACTGCGCGGCGCTGGTGTCACCGGAGCTGATGGCGCTGAAGAGGCTGAGGACGTCTTTGCCCAGTTCGCTGATGGTCGCGTCACTCGATGTGCTGGAAGACTGCGACGAGGCGTCGGTGGACGAAGTCGATGGTGAGGCCTGTGATTCGAGCGTGGTGAGAGCCGTTTGCGCGCTCGATATGTCGTTCGAGGACAGAGCCGAGGAGACGCTGGTGATGAATTCGCCCAGCGGGCTGCTGGAGTCAGCATTAGACGGGGTCAGTTTTTCGACCTCCGCCAGGTAGGATTTGGCGCTGGTAGTGTCGCCGGATTGAATCGCCGACATCAGGTTGTTGAGGGCTGTACCGAAAGCGTTCGACGAGGTTGAAGAACTGGAGGTCGAACTGGTGGAGGAGGTGGAGAGATCGGCGAACAGCGAAGAGCTGCTCTGCAAGCTGGAAATCAACATGGGATTCTTTCCTTTCGCCTGGATCACTCAACCGAGCTCCGCTCAAGCCGGATCGAGTCGTAAATCTGAGGATAGTGTGCAGGAGGATGAGGGGATTTGCGACAAAAAGAGCAGCGGCCGATTCCAGGATGGAACCGGCCGCAGGTGTTTGCAGGATTGGGAACGGTAAGCGCTAGAGCCCGCGCGCCCGTTCAATGGCACGCAGAACGGCCTGTGACTTGTTGATGCACTCCTGGTGTTCGCTGGCCGGGACCGAGTCGGCGACGATGCCGGCGCCAGCCTGCACGTAACCCTTGCCGCCCACCGTGAGCAGGGAGCGGATAACGATGCAGGAGTCCAGATTGCCGGAGTAGTCGGCATAGAGCACGGCGCCGCCATAGGCTCCGCGGCGGGTGGGTTCCAGCTCTTCGATGATCTCCATGGCGCGGACCTTGGGAGCGCCGGAGAGCGTGCCGGCAGGGAAGCAGGCGCGCAGGGCGTCAACGGCGGTGAGTTCAGGCTTGAGCCGGCCATGGATGGCGCTGACGATGTGCATCACGTGCGAGTAGCGCTCGACGTACATCAACTGGTCCACCTTGACGGAACCGAACTCGCTGACGCGACCCACGTCATTGCGGCCCAGGTCAACGAGCATCACGTGCTCGGCGCGCTCCTTTTCGTCGTGGAGCATCTCCTCGGCCAGGGCATTGTCTTCAGCCTCGGTTGCGCCGCGTGGCCGGGTGCCGGCGATGGGACGATACTCCACCTTGCCCTGGTGGACGCGCACCAGTAACTCTGGCGAGGAGCCGGCCAGCTCGACGACCGTGGGTCGTTTGGACTTTTTGGAGGAGAGCTTCGATTTTGCCGGCGACGCTCCCAGCGGGCCCTCGGGTGAGAAGCGCAGGAAGAACATGTACGGGCTGGGGTTGACGGCGCGCAGTGCTCGATAGACCTGGAAGGTGTCAGTGCCGGGGTCCACATCAAAGCGCTGGGAGAGGACGGCCTGGAAGATGTCACCAGCGGCAATGTACTGTTTGGTGCGCTCGACGGCGTTCAGGAAGTCCTTCTTGCGGGTGCGGAAGTTGACCTCAAGCTTGCCGCTGTTCTTCTTGACGGGAAGGTTGGGCAGGGGTTGGGCGATGCGCCTTTCAAGCTTGTCGAGCCGGGCGATGGCGTTTTCGTAGGCGGCGGTAGGCTTATGGCGGGTGAGGTCGGCGGTGACCACCAGCCAGATCTCCTTGCGGACGTGATCGAAGGCCAACACCTCGTCAAAGAACAGCAGGCAGGCGTCGGGCACGCCGAGTTCGTCCTTGGCGGTCTCCGGTAGCCGCTCGATCTGGCGGACCGCATCGTAGGCAAAGTAGCCCACGGCTCCGGCCGTGAAGGGTGGCAGGCCAGGCAGGCGGGCGGGCTTGTGGCCGGCCAGATTGCGGCGCAGCACGTCGAAGATGTCGCCATCGAGCTGGACCACTTTCTTGCCTTCGGTGATGACGATGTCACGGCCGCGGGCGACGATGCGCTTGAACGGAGCAAGGCCGATGAAGGTGTAGCGGCCCACCTGTTCGCCGTTTTCGACGCTCTCCAGAAGGAAACACTCTTGTTCAGGCCAGGCAGCGCGCAGGAAGGCTGAGACCGGGGTTTCCAGGTCAGCGGTCAGGGTGCGGCAGACAGGGACGAGGGTGTGCTCCCTGGCCAGGGCCAGGAACTCCTTACGGGTGGGCAGAGCGGCGTGCATGGAGGGCTTCACAGCCACAGTGTAACTGTTTGTGGGCCGACTGTGTCCCGCCTGGCAGATGTGGCGTTATTGATCCGGCGATAAAAATTGTGACCCCTTCTTCCCATCCTTTCCCGCAAAAAGCGCGAGAAAGGATGGGGCGCCCTGACAGCCAAGGGCGACGGTTCCGGCCGGTCCGGAGGTGAGAGGGAAGTGCCGAGCTGGGAATCGGGGTTACCGAAGAGTTCTGTACCCTTGACTCATTAGGGCGGGTGACCTATTCTCACTGGGGTTTGGGCTTGTGCGGTGGTCAACGTGCAGCCTGGGCCGAGGCCGGTACAGATGGATGCGGTTTGAGCGCCGGAAGAGACAAAAGAGCCCGGCGCGGGACGTAATCCAGACATTTGGCGCGAGCGAACCCTGAGAATCGGTTTGCCGCCACCCGGCCTGCGTTCGGAACGGAGAAATGTATGTCGACAAGTATTCCGAAGCTTTCCTTGGAACAGGAGATCAATCCCTGGGAGGCGCAAAGCGCACGTTTTGACTTTGCGGCGCAGAAGCTGAACCTGGACGAAGGGCTATGGAAGCTTTTGAGAACCCCTGCACGAGAGATCATCGTGCACTTTCCGGTGTCGATGGACGATGGCCGGATCGAGATGTTTACCGGATACCGCGTACAACACAACATTGCGCGCGGACCCGGTAAGGGCGGCATCCGCTATGCGCCGGACGTGACGCTGGATGAGGTGCGCGCGCTGGCCAGCTGGATGACGTGGAAGTGCGCCGTGGTCAACATCCCCTTTGGCGGCGCCAAGGGCGGCGTGATCTGCGATCCGAAGTCGATGTCGAAGGGCGAGCTGGAGCGGATGACGCGGCGCTATACGTCGGAGATTATTGACTTCATCGGACCGGAGAAGGATGTGCCTGCGCCGGACGTGAACACCAACGAGCAGACCATGGCGTGGATCATGGACACCTACTCGATGCACATGGGCCACACGGTAACCAGCGTTGTCACGGGCAAGCCGCTGAACATGGGCGGATCGCGCGGACGGATGGAGGCTACCGGCCGGGGCGTGCGGGTGGTTTGCAACGAGAGCCTGCGCTACCTGAACATGTCGGTGGATGGCTGCAGGGTGATCATCCAGGGATTCGGCAACGTGGGCTCGAACGCCGCGCGGCTGATGATGGAACAGGGCTACAAGATCATCGGCATCGCGGAGAAGGATGGCGGCCTCTATAATCCTGCCGGCATCGACATGCATCAGCTGACTGAGTTCAAATATCGCAACGGTACGATTCTGGGCTTTACCGAAGCCGAGGCCATGCCGAGCGATGAGCTGCTGGTGAGCGAGTGCGAGATTCTGGTTCCGGCGGCAACCGAGAACGTGATTACCAGCCGCAATGCCGACAAGGTCAAGGCGAAGATCGTGGTAGAGGGCGCCAACGGCCCAACGACCGCGGTGGCCGACGAGATTCTGGCCGAGAAGCGCATCTTCATTGTGCCCGACATTCTGGCCAATGCCGGTGGCGTTACTGCTAGCTACTTTGAGTGGGTGCAGGACCGCCAGGGCTACTTCTGGAAGGAGTCGGTGGTCAACGAGCAGCTGGAGCAGATTCTGCGCGACAGCTTTGACGACGTGGTCCGCTACGCCGAGGCGCACAACGTGAACAACCGCATTGCGGCTTACATGCTGTCGATCGACCGCGTGGCGTTCACCATTCGTCAGCGGGGCATCTACGCCTAGCCACCTGCGATGGGGCCAATCGCCCGCTGTTCGGTCGCATGGACGGCTAAGGATAAAGTCACGGGACGATAGCACGACAAAGCGGGATGGCCATGGGGTCATCCCGCTTTCCTGTGTGCGCTTTGATCAAGTGCAGTACGTTGTATAGACGCTTCTCAAAGCCGTTACCACGCGCAAGTAGTAGGACGCGCGCCAGACGGCAACGCGGTTGAAGTGTCATAATAAGGCTACGTCACCAGAGACTTGAGAGCGTGGCGTGGCGACCCATGAATCTGCCCAACTCCATTACGATGAGCCGCATCGTCATGATCCCACTGTTCCTGTGGATCTTGTCGAATCACTTTTGGTGGCAGGGACACGGCGCGCAGGAGATTGTGGCCTCGGTGCTGTTCATCCTGGCCTCGATTACCGACGGGGTGGACGGGTATCTGGCGCGCCGCCGCGGGCAGATCACCACCATGGGGATGCTGCTCGATCCGCTGGCCGACAAGATCATGGTCACGGGCGCGCTGATTGCGCTGGTGGCCTACAACCCCGGCGTGGTGAAGGTCTGGATCGCGGTGGTGATCATCTCGCGCGAGTTCCTGGTCTCCGGGTTGCGTTCGATTGCTTCGTCGTCGGGGTTCACGATTCAGGCCAGCGATTTGGGCAAGCTGAAAACCGTCGTGCAGATTGTCGCGGTAGTTTCCGCGATTCTTGCGCACCGCTGGCACGATTGGCAGTTTGGTTTCCTGGTGATTCCGGTCAAGTGGTACGCGATAGCCGCGATCTACTTTGCTGTTGCGGTGTCATCGATCTCGGCGATCGATTATTTTGTCGGCTTCTGGAAGCAGATTGACCACGCCTCGAAGGACCGTCGTCAGGCTACTGTGATGGCACAGCGCAAGAGCGCGAGCATCCTTTAGACGAGAGGTTTTTTGCAGAAAGAAAGGGCGGCTCCTCGGGAGCTGCCCTTTCTTCATTGTGCCTTCGCGTTTCCTACTTGGGCAGTTCAAATTCAAGGTTGATTTCGGGCGTGTTGAGCAGGGTGTTGTGGACCAGACAGTGCTTCACGGAGCGGGTTAGAGCGGCAACCTGGTCCTCAGTGAGCGCCACTGGGCAGAGGACGCGGATGTTGAAGCTACCCAGGCGCGCCGGTGACTTGAGTTTCTCGGCAGTGACGGTGACTTCGACACCGCTGTCGGCCAGGTTGCGGGTCTTCAGGTACTCGACCGCGTAGTAGGCCGCGCAGGAGCCGAGCGAGGCCAGCAGCAGCTCGGGCGGTGTCATGCCGGCGTCTTCGCCGTTGTTTTCCGCGGGCTGGTCGCAGACGATGGAGTGCGAGCGAGCCTGGATCTTGAACTGAACCTTGCCCAGATGTGAAACCTTGACTTCCACGTATTTTCTCCTACCTTGCTTAAAGAAAAACTTGAAGAGTGCGAAACGTTCAACGGGTGCGGCAATCTATTTTGGGTTGATTTGGTCGGGGTTGTTTGTCTCAGTTGCCGGCTCGGCGGAATGCGCTTCAGCGTGATCGTGGCCGCAACCGCAGCCTTCATCCTCGCCACCACAGCACTCGCCGTCTTCATCACAGCAACCGCCGCAGCATTCGCCTTCGCCACAACCGCCGCCACAGCAACCCTCGCCCTCCGGCAGGCCCAGCGCGCGGAAGATGCTCATGGACGGGCACCAGTTGGTGAAGGCCGATTGCAGCAGGTTCAAGCCGACTAACGCAGTGAGCAGGAGCCAATAGTGCGAAAAGTAGTGGGCGAGCGTGAGAGAAAGCAGAATGACAATGCCTGCCATCAGGCGTAGAGCGCGTTCAACGGTCACAGGAGTCTCCTTCAGAGGTGCTGTCAACAGTATCGCCGGTGGCAGTTGTACTTGTTCCTTGGTGCAGAAGAGGGACGAAGGCCCGGGCCTAAAGGCCGCCTTATTTTGCTCTCTTCCAGGGGGTTAAATCCCCCTGCTCCCTCCGGAACGACTATCTGTAGAGTCGAGATGTGGTGCGGTTGTTTAGGTCCGGCCTATCTGTTTCCGGCTCTTTCGTTCACCGGTGCCTCACTAGC
>Ga0302267_10001601_pt1 | contig 28564 bp, 25 predicted proteins | sample III_Bog_E1_3_FD_194555 | JGI IMG/M metagenome (GOLD analysis project Ga0302267, IMG submission 194555) | Peat permafrost microbial communities from Stordalen Mire near Abisko, Sweden - III_Bog_E1_3 | ecosystem: Environmental > Terrestrial > Soil > Wetlands > Peat | place: Sweden: Abisko...
CATGGCCAACATGCGGGCCTACGCCGAACTGCTGAAGCGGTACGGCAAGCCGCTCATCCTCGACGTCTGCCGGTTCGCCGAGAACGCCATGTTCATCAAGCTGCGGGAACCCGGGATGGCCGACCGTACCCCCGAGAGCATCGCCCAGGAGATGTTCCGCCTGGCTGACGGCTGCCTCATGAGCGCCAAGAAGGACGGCATGGTCAACATCGGCGGCTTCATCGCGCTCAAGGACGAGCGCTGGGTGGAGGCGGCCCGGAACATGCTCATCCTGACCGAAGGCTTCCCCACCTATGGCGGCCTGGCCGGACGGGACCTGGAAGCCCTGGCCGTGGGCCTGGAGGAGGTGCTGCACGAGGACTACCTCCGCTACCGCCTGCGCACCGCCGAATACATGGGCGAGAAGCTCCTGGCCGGCGGCGTCGGCATCGTGCGGCCCACCGGCGGCCACGCCGTCTACATCGATGCCAAGACCTTCCTGCCCCACCTGGGGCCCGAGGACTATCCCGCCTGGTCCCTGGCCAACGCACTGTACCTGGAAGGCGGCATCCGCGGGGTGGAGATCGGCTCGGTGATGTTCGGCAAGCGCCTGGAGGACGGCACCGAGACCTACAGCAACATGGAGCTGGTGCGTCTGGCTTTCCCGCGACGGGTCTACACCCAGAGCCACTTCGACTTCGCCGCCGAGGTGATCTGCGAGGTCAAGGCCAAGGCCGAGACGGTGCGCGGGGTGCGGATCGTCAAACAGAGCCAGTATCTCCGTCACTTCGCGGCGGAGATGGCCTGGGCCTGATCTGCCGAGGCCATGGCCGAAGATTCCTGGCCGTTTGGGTTGAGCGACCGGATCGGGGCTCCGTTTCCTGGGGCCTCGCCGGCGCTCTAGCCAAGCCCAGGAATGGTTACCACCGCATTCTGCGACCAGGCTGCCTGCGCAAAAAGAGGACCAACCCGGTTGGCGAGGGTCTGCAGCCTGACCAGCAGGTTTCCAAGGACGTCTTCTTGTCCCCTGGCCCCAAGGGCTATGGCGTGCCCCATGCGGAAACGCGGGTCGTCATGGTTCCGGATTCCTGATTTCCTCGAACGCTAGGAATTGGGACCCGCCCCCCGGCCCACCGGCAGCACCGTGAGGATCTGGGTGTCCTTGGGCAGGTCCAGGGCCAGGCCCAGGGCCTCCATGTCCAGGCCCGCCGCGGTCCCGGCTTCCAGGCCCAGGGCGACCGCCTGGAGCAGCAGATCCTGGGCCGCGGCCCCGCCTTCGTAGTAGGTGAAGGCAAGGGCGTTGCCCTTGAGCAGGGGGTCGATCCGGGTGGGCACCCCGGTCACCACGAACACGGCCGGAGCGGCGGCGATCCAGGGCTGCATGCCTTTGACCTTGGCCAGGGTGGCGCTGGGCGTTCCACCGGTCAGCTTCTTCAGCTGGTGGCCGGCGGCCAGGTAGTGATAGAAGCCGGCGGCGAGGGTCGGGTTCCCTGAGGTGAGCAGATACATCTCCACGGCATACTTGCCGTGGGCGGAGGGGACCGTGCGTTTGCCGGGACGGTTCTCGCCCTGGGCGGCCCAGAGCAGCTGGGCGGCCTCGGGCAGGGTCAGGCCGGGGCCCCGGAGGGTGCGGACGGTCTTGCGGCCGCTGAGGGCTTCAGCCAGGGTCGCTCCGCCGGTGACGGCGGCGGGCAGGGCCAGGGGCAGGCCCTCCTGGGCGCCCAGGAGGCAGGTGGCGAAAAGGGCGAGGGCAATGCGGGTCATTTTCATGGCGGCTCCAGGTGCGGGATGCACTGCCTTGGACAGGTTTTTGTCTGGGAACTAAGCCATGTTACAGCTTCTGGACCGGCGGGGGGTAGCCGCCGCCCGCGGCGGTCCGGGCAAAAGCCGCTTGATTCCCCTTGACGCTGCGAAAAAAAGGCGAATGATTCGAGTATGGCTTCTTCGCTGTTCCAGCTCGAACCGTCCAAGGCACTCTTCCAGGACCTTCTGGTGGAGCCGGAAGAGGCCCACAGCATCCTCCGGCCCCAGCGGGACGGGCGGTACGGCTTCGGCTTCGCCCTGAGTCCTTACCGGGGCTGCGGGCATGGATGCAAGTATTGCTATGTGAGGGACTACCCCCAACCGGTACCCGGAGAAGGGCCAGGCGCCCAGCATGGACCCGAGCAGTGGGGCACCTGGACCGTGCCCAAGCTCAACGCCCCGGAACTGCTCTGGGCCCAGCGCCACCGCCTGCACCAGCAGACCGTGTTCATGGCCTCGGCCACCGATCCCTACCAGCCCCTGGAGCGGGAATTCCGCCTCACCCGGGGTTGCCTGGAGGTGCTGCTGCTCTGCCCCACCACCCGGGTCCTGCTGCACACCCGCTCGCCCCTGGTGCTGCAGGACCTGGAACTGCTCAAGGCCTTCGGTGACCGGATCTCCGTTGGCTTCTCCATCCCCACCGACGACGATACCGTGCGCCAGGTGGTGGAGCCCAAGGCGCCGCCCATCCCCTCGCGCTGGGCGGCGGTGGAGCGTCTGGCCAAGGCCGGGGTGGCGGTGACGGTGGCGGCAACCCCGCTCATGGCCATGGAAAATCCCGCGGTGTTCGCCCGGCGGGCCCGGGAGAGCGGGGCCTCCGGGGCCTGGGCCGGCGGTCTGAGGCTGCTGGGCAACGACCCGTTCTATGACCTGCTGGCCCGCAACGACTGGCTTTTCATCCTGGACCCGGACTACCTGCAGGGGGTCCGGGACGCGCTCCAGGCCGCCTTTCCCGCCGAGCCCGGTCCAGGCCGGCGGCGCAAGGGCAAGGCCGAAGCCGCGATGAGCCTGCCGCCGCGGCGGATTCCGGATCGGCAGCCGGGCCTGTTCGAAGGGCTCTGACCGGCTCATTCCACCGCAACCCGCGTCTTCGTGGGACAATGACCCTCCCTATGACCACTCTCGCCCTCACCTACCGTCCGCGCGTGCTTTCCGATCTGGTGGGCCAGGAGGCCAGCGTCAAGGCCCTGACCAATGCCTTGCTGCGCGCCAAGGCCAACGGCGGCGCCATCCATCACCAGGCTTTCCTGTTCGCCGGTGTGCGCGGCACCGGCAAGACCTCCACCGCGAGGATCCTGGCCCGGGCCCTGAACTGCAAGGAAGGGCCCACCCCGACCCCCTGCGGCGTCTGCGACGCCTGTCTGGCGGCGGAGCTGCCGGACCAGAACCTGGACATCATGGAGATCGACGCGGCCTCCCGTTCCTCGGTGGAGGACGCGAGAGCCCTGCGGGAGCAGGTCCAGACCCGGCCGGCCTTCTGCCGCTACCGGGTCTACATCATCGACGAAGTCCACATGATGAGCCGGAGCGCCTTCGACGCCCTGCTCAAGATCCTGGAGGAACCGCCCTCCCACGCGGTGTTCGTGCTGGCCACAACCGAGCTCCAGGACGTGCCGGACACCATCAAGAGCCGGGTCCAGATCTTCCCGTTCCGGCTGATTCCGGTGCCGATCATCGAAGCCAGGCTGAAGCACGTCTGCGAGCAGGAAGGGGTCACCTGGGACGAGGGTTCCCTGCGGCTGCTGGCCGAAGCCGGACAGGGCTCCATGCGCGACGCGCTCACCACTCTGGACCGGGTCATTTCCGCCGGCGGCGGCCACGTGGCCGAGGAGCTGGTGCGCGAACAGCTGGGCATCGTGCCGGCCGTGACCGTCCAGGCCATCCTGGATGCCCTGCTCCAGGGCGAAACCGTGGCCATCCTGGACAACTGCGCGATCCTGGCGTCCCTGGGCGCGGACTGGATCAGCTTCTGGCGGGAGCTGATGCTGGCCTTCCGCACCCGGATGGAGGCTGATCTGCGCCGGGGCGCGGCGCCCCACGAGATCCTGCGCTGGGCCCGGATGCTCCAACTCCTGCTCCAGCGGGAGCGGGATCTGCGCGACAGCAGCCTGCCCGATGTGGTGGTGGAGCTGGCCTTGATCACCGCCGCCCAGCTGCCACACCTGGCTCCCCTGGACGCGCTGCTGAAGGCGGGGCCGGGCGGGTCCGCTGGCGCCGCGCCCATCGTCCCGTCCCGGGCGGCGGCCGTTCCATCCGCCGCCCAGCCCCGGACCGCTCCCGCCCCGGTGGCGGCCAAGCCGGCCTCGAGCCCCGTGCCCACGGCGCCCCGACCCGTGTTCCAGGCTGCGCCCATGGCGCCTCCTCCGGCTGAGCCGATCGCCCCGCCCCGGCCGGCCCTGAGGCCGGTCCAGGATCCCGGAGACCTGGAACAGCTGCGCAAGGCCTGCGGCGAAGCGTTGAAGCAGGCCACGGGCGGGCTGCCCCGCACCCTCGGCTCCCTGCCGCACATGGCCACCGGCCTCAGCTTCCAGGGCAACGTCCTGCACTGGGTGTTCCCGACCAATGTCCGCAACACGGTCCAGGACCTGGAACGGGAGCAGGCCAACCCTCATCTCCTGGAGCAGCTCCGCCAGGTGCTGCCCGGGCTGACGCGGCTGGAAATCACCTTTGAAACCAATGACAAGCCGCGCCCCGAGGACGCCCTGCGCTCCGATCCCGCGTTCCAGCGCCTGCTGGCCGAAACCGGCGGGGAGATCGTGGACATTCGCCAAGGGGACTAGATACCGGCTCCACTGGGGCGTCCATGTCCCGGCCGGGCTGTGCCTGCCGGCGGCCCCAGGGGCGCGGTCCGTCTCGGGTATTCTTGCGCCGACCCAGACCGGCTCCGGGGGCCATGCGCCGACCCAGAAGTACCTCGCGGCGGAACACCGCCACTCGGTTTGCCGTGACAGCGCATTGGCGGGGAAACGTTGCCCTGTGTGATCCACGGTTCGGCGATCGATCCCCTCTCTGACGCCGCGAAGGCACCGAGACCCATTTCCTGCGGCGCCCCGCTACGGCAAACCGAGCGGCGGTGTTCCGCCGCGAGGTACTTCTGGGTCGGCGCAAGACCACCCGGGAAACACCGCGCCCAGGTCGCCAGCCGGCAGGCACAGTCTGGCCGGGGCCCGGACGCCCCGGGGCGCTAGATTGCCTTGAGCCAGGCGATCGCTTCGGCCAGGTCCGCGCGCATCGCTGCCGGGCTTCCCGCCCGGTGCGAGGCGCCGTGGCCGGGCAGGACCCAGGTGAAATCGAAGTCCAGGAGCCGCTCCAGGCTCCGCAGCTGGGTGGGCCAGTGATGCCAGCAGTAGCCCTTGGAGGCGGACAGCATGCCCCGCTCGGGATTCCACCAGAGGTGGTCCCCGGTGAACAGGAACTTGTTCCGGTACAACAGGCAGGCGCTGCCGGCGGTGTGGCCCGGGGTGGGGATGAACAACAGATCGGGCGCCAGCTGGACCGGTTCGTCTCCCGCCACCGGGAACTCCAGGGCGGCGGTGGCGCCGGCCATGTCCGCCCGGTGCATCACCCGCCGGCAATGGAAGCGCTCGGCGAACCGGGCGTGGTCGGCCACGTCGTCCCGGTGGGAGAGCACCATCAGGTCCACGCCCCCCAATTGCTCCAGGCGGTCCAGCAGGGCCGGCACCGCCCGGGGGGAATCCATGAGCACGTTGCCGGCCTCGCTCTGGATGAAATAGCTCCAGGCGCCGAAGCTGTCCGGGGAAGTGAAGCCGCAGAAGGAGACCTCCTCCTCGATGGGGTCGGGGAAACCGTGCCGGGCCTCCTTGAGGCCCTCGGCATCGCTGGTGCCGATGGACCCGGTGGGGCAGGCCAGGAGCGCCTTGAGCGCATGGAGCCGATCCGAGGGCCCTTCCGGCTGCCGGAACACCCGGCTGTGGTCTCCCGCCGCATGGAATACCCAAGGCAGGTACTCGTAGCAGGTTCCGCAATCGATGCAGGAACGGTCAACAAAAAAGGAGCCGGGAACGTTATCGGGGTGGCTCTTGGACCGTTGCGCCATGGGAAACCCTCAGTTCGATCCAAGATAGAGGCTTGGCGCGGTCGGTGCCACCGAAAAGGACCCAGTCTCAGGTCTTTGACGTTAAATTGGGTGGACGTTGAGCTTCTGGTCGTTGACAGGAAAGTCATGACTGGAAATGATTGAACTATGACAAAACCGAGGTTGTCCCAAGCCCGCTCGCACCATGAGTCCCATACCAGCGGGCGGGAAGGCTGGTTGCGGGCCGCGGTCCTGGGCGCCGATGACGGTCTGGTGTCCACCGCCAGCCTGATGATCGGGGTCGCGGCCACCTCCGCTCCCGGTCGCGCCGTACTCATCGCCGGACTGGCCGGCCTGGTGGCGGGGGCCCTGTCCATGGCAGCCGGGGAATACGTTTCGGTCAGCTCCCAGCGGGATACCGAAGAAGCCAACATTGCCCAGGAGAAGCGTGAACTGGCCGCGAACCCCAAGGACGAATTGCGGGAACTGGCCTTGATCTATGAAAAGCGGGGGCTCGACCCGAGTCTGGCCGAGGAGGTGGCCCGGCAACTCAGCGGCCACGATGTGCTGCAAGCCCATGTGCGCGATGAACTTGGCCTGATCGAATCGACCCGGGCCCGGCCCCTCGAGGCCGCCACGGTTTCGGCGGCCAGCTTCGGTCTGGCCGCCCTGCTGCCCATCGCCGCCCTTCTGCTCGCCCCGCCGGCCCTGCGCATCCCCATTCTAGCCATCGCGGCCCTGGCCGGCCTGGGGCTGCTGGGAGTGGCCGGCGGCATTCTCGCCAACGCCCTGAAGGGCCGGGCGGCCCTGAGGGTCGCGCTGGGGGGCGGGTTCGCCATGGCGGTGAGCGCCCTGATCGGCCGGCTCCTGGGCACGGTGGGGATTTAGGACCCGGACCCCTGACCCTGCCCGGGGGCAGGGTCAGGGGACGGGTCGAGGGGGAATCCGGGCGGTTAGGCCCGAAACCTCACTGCCAGAGGCTGAAATCCGCCACCCGCAGGAAGGCCCCCTGGAGTCGGCGCAGCAGGGCGATCCGGGCCGCCCGCAGGGCGGGATCCTCGCACTTCACCATCACGGCGGTGAAGAACGCTTCCAGCGGCCCAGCCAGTTCGGCCAGATGGTTCAGCAGGCTGTGCTGATCGCCGTCGGTTTCGGTGCGGGCCAGATGACTGGCCAGGGCCTTCTCCTCCGGCTCCTGCAGCCGGCTGGCATCCAGCTCGCCGCCCGGGGCCTCGTCCTTGAGGATGTTGCCGATGCGCTTGGCGCTCTGGGCCAGGCTCTGGAACCTCAGGTCCTCGGTGAAGGCCGAGAGGGCCTCGCACCTGGCCTTCAGGTCCACCAGGTCGGTCCAGCCGGCGGCCAGGGCCGACCGGCGCACCGGGCCCGGATAGCCCGCCTGTTCCAGCTGATGGGCCACCCGGTCCCGGAAGAAGCCCTCCAGGGCCTCCATGGTTTCAGTGGTCGGGCGGGTCGCCCGGTCCGCCACCCCATCCAGGGCCAGGGCGGCGATGCGCATGGGGTTGAGGTTCCACTCCCGCTCGAACAGGATGCGGATGATGCCCTGGCCGGCCCGGCGCAGGGCGAGCGGATCCTTGGAGCCGGTGGGCACCAGGCCGATGGCGAAACAGCCCGCCACCGTGTCCAGCTTGTCGGCGATGGCCAGGATCCCGCCCAGATCCGAGGCGGGGATCGGGCTGTCGGCGGAAAGGGGCTGGTACTGCTCCTTCACTGCCGTCCATACCTTTTCGTGGGCCTTTTCCCGCTTCAGGTATTCGCCGCCCATGATGCCCTGGAGTTCCGGGAACTCGCCCACCATCAGCGTCACCAGGTCGCACTTGCAGGACTGGGCCGCCAGCCGGCCGTCGGTGCCGTCCAGGCCTAGGCTGCTGGCCATGGCCTCGGAGAGGTCGGCGATGCGCCGGGTCTTATCGGCATAGCTGCCCAGCTCGCGCTGGAAGGTGAGGTGGGTAAGCTTTTCCATCCGCTCGTTCAAGAGCTGCTTGCGGTCCTCGTCGAAGAAGAACCGGGCGTCGTAGAGCCGGGCTCGAAGCACCCATTCATTGCCGCTCTTGATGAACCCCTCGGGGTCATCGGCCCGGTTGGCCGCGGTGAGGAAACTGGGCAGCAGTTCTCCGGCCCCGTTCTCCACGCAGAAGGCCTTCTGGTGTTCGGCCAGGGAGGTGACCAGCACCTCCTTGGGCAGGGACAGGAAGGATTCCGGAAACTGCCCGGCCACGATGGTGGGGTACTCCACAATCTCCGCCAGGGTATCCAGCAGATGATCGTCGGCCACCACCCGGCCGCCGGCCTGGGCCGCGAGGACGCCGATCTGGCGTTCCAGCCGGAGCCGGCGTTCGGCGCAGGCGACCACGACCCCCGCCTGTTCCAGGGCGGCCTCATAGGCCTCCGGGTCGGGGATGGTCACCGGTTCCGGGTGGTCCATATGGAACAGCCGGTGGCCCCAGGTCGTGGCCCCGGCCTGGACGGAATCCAGCTGGAACGGCACGATCTCGGTCCCGAACAGGCAGAGCAGGTTGCGGATCGGACGCACGAACTGGAACTCGCTGGAGCCCCAGCGCATGGCCTTGGGCACATGGAGCGAGGCGATCAGCCTCGGCAGGGCCTCGGCCAGCAGTTCCAGGGTGGGACGGCCCTTGCGGGCCAGGGTCACCACGGCACAGGGCTCCTTCTTGCCCGCCGGCTGCTCGAACCGCACCTGGTCGAAGCCCACGCCCCATTTCTCGGCGAACTTCAGGCCGGTCTGGGACGGCTTGCCCTGGTCGTCCAGGCACATGCGCTGGGGCGGCCCCACCTGGGTGTCGGTCTGGTCCGCCTGGGCCACGGGCAGGTCATGGATGCGCCAGGCCAGTTTCCGGGGCGAATAGAAGCACTCGACGGCCAGATCGGCCTTGAGGGATTCCCGGATGAAGGCCTGGGCCCCCTCGGTGAATTCCTTGCACAGGGGGGCGAGGAAACGGGCCGGGATCTCTTCGCAATGGATTTCCAGGAGAAGGGTGCGGGTTTCGCTCATGCCTGCACCGCCTTTCCCTGGGCCGGGGCAAGCATGGCCTGCTCCCGTTCCACGTGGGCCCTGGCGCAGGCGCAGGTGAGATCCCGGATCCGCTTGATGATGCCGGGACGCTCGGTGGTGGAGACGGCGCCCCGGGCGTCCAGAACATTGAATGTATGACTCATCTTGAGTGCCTGCTCGTAGCCGGAAAGGTAGTGGCCGTGGTCTTTGATCAGCTTCCAGGCTTCCTGTTCGAAGGCGGCGAACATGCGCCAGTGCAGGTCCAGGTCCGCGTGCTCGAAGCTGTAGGCGCTCAGCTCGAACTCCTCCCGCTGGCGCACGGTGCCGTAGCTCACCGGAAAGACGCCGTCGTCGGTCTTCACTTCGCCCCAGACCAGGTCGAAGATGTTGTCGATGCCGGTGAGGAACATGCAGATCCGTTCAATGCCGTAGGTGATCTCGGCCGACACCGGGCGGCAGTCCATGCCGCCCACCTGCTGGAAGTAGGTGAACTGGGTGATCTCCATGCCGTCCAGCATCACCTGCCAACCCACGCCCCAGGCGCCCAGGGTCGGGGCCTCCCAGTTGTCCTCCTCGAAGCGCAGGTCGTGCTTGCGCAGGTCCACGCCCATGGCTTCCAGGCTTTCGATGTAGAGTTCCTGGACCTTGGCCGGGGAGGGTTTGAGCAGCACCTGCATCTGCATGTGCTTGTAGAGCCGGAACGGGTTCTCGCCGTAGCGGCCGTCCGCCGGGCGGCGGGAGGGTTCCACATAGGCCACGTTCCAGGGCCGGGGGCCCAGGGCGCCGAAGAAGGTGAGCGGATTCATGGTGCCGGCGCCCTTCTCCAGATCGTACGGCTGGCCGATGAGGCAGCCCCGATCGGCCCAGAAGCGCTGCAGTCTTAGGATCAACTCTTGGATTTGCATGGGAACCCGCAGAAAGAGTGTATTTTACCCTGCTTTCCGCGGGAACGTGAGCGCTGATGCTGAACCGGCGACGATCGGCCCCGGGTCACTTGCTGGTGACGGTGAAGGTGGCCGGGGCACTGGATCCCGAAGCGGTGATCACAATGACCGGAACCGGGCCCACCTCCGCGTCGGCGGGGACCGTGGTCTGGGCTTCCATGGGGCTGGTCACGCTGATGGAGGCCTTGGCATCGCCAAAGTCCGCCTCGGTGGCGCCGGTGAGGTGCGTCCCATGGAGGACCACCTGCGTCCCCGCGGGGCCGGACGTGGGGGTGAGCGAGGCGATGGCGGGGGGCTGATCCTGATCCAGGTCGGGATCCGGAGCCGGAACGGGGGTCGGGGCCGGAGCGGGAACGGGGGGCGGGGCCGGAGCGGGGGACGGCGCCGGAGCGGGGGGTGGAACCGGAGCAGGGCTGGGCGCGGGAGCGGGATCCTGCTGGGCCTGGGCGACGGCGCTTCCACCTGAGAATGTCAGGCTCATCAGGATCCCGGTGCAGCCCAGAGCCAGCAGAGCGGAGAAGCGGAAGCGGCGGACGGACATAGGGCACCTCAAACATCCATGGAACTGCACTTGGCAAATTCATTCAAGATCAAAACCAAACAATAAATTTTCTGGATGACAGATTGTTGAACATGGCATTTATATCCACCCGTCCCGGGTACGGTAACGGCTTGAACCGGTGAAAATAGGTGTACCATCGCCCGAATCATCGAGGAGGTTTTCATGCGCAAAATGGGACTCTGGATCGTGGCCGCGAACCTGGCCGCTGCCCTTTGCCTGGGGCTGCCGGCCAAGACCCAGGGGAGCCCGGCCGCCCAGTCCAGCCCCACGCCGATGGGCGATGGCACGTTCCTCCTGACCATATTCCTGAAGCACGACCAGTCGAAACCTCTGGGTCAGATCAACGCGCAGTTGAAGGAGCAGGGCTTCTTCAAGACCTTCCCGCCGCCGGGGGTGCAGGTGGTTTCCTGGTATGTGATGATGGGCATCGGGCAGGTGGTGACCCTGCGGGTGCCGGCGGACAAGGTGCGCGAGGTGAACCGCACCATCGAGAACACCGCATGGGGCGGGTACCGCACGGAGTTCTACCCCACCTACGACTACCGGCCCATGGCCGAGCAGATGCACGCGGAGGCCCTAGCCCCCCGCTAGGAGCTCGCTCCGCTACGGCAGCTTGTGCCTCGCACGGTCATCCCATCCATCCAGGGCACCAACGGTGCTAATTTTCTCCCGAGCGCTTGGCGGCGAGGTAGCGGTTCACCAGGGCCACGGGCAGCTGGGCCGGCTCCACGTCCAGGGCCAGGGCGCCCCCCGGGGCCAGGCGGGCGAAGGCTTTCCGCCGCTGGTCCAGGTAGGCGTCGATGGCCCCGGCCCGGAGCGCGTGGCCGAAGTCGGCGATGGGCGACCCCAGGGCCAGGTCCAGTTCCGGCTCCCGCAGGCTGGCCAGGATCACCCGGTGGCGCCGGCGCAGCAACCGCAGGGCGGGGCCGAGGGTCTCGTCATCCTCGTCCCTGAGGTTGGTGATCACCACCACCAGGGAACGCTTCCTCACCCGGGTCAGGACCGCCCGGGCCGCGGCGAGGTAGTCGCTGGCCCGAAGCCCGGGCTGCAGGTCGTGGATGGCCGCCATCAGACGGTCCAGGGTGCCCCGGGTCCTGCGCGGGGGGAGCCAGAGCTCAGGGCCGGCGAAGGTGAGCAGGCCCACCGCGTCGCCCTCCGCCAGGGCCACGTGGGCCAGCAGCAGCAGGGCGGTGAGGGTGTGGTCGAAGTGCGACAGCCGGCCGTCCATGGCCCGCATGCGCCGGCCGCAATCCAGCAGGCAGACCACCTGCTGGCCCTGTTCGGCCTGGTAGTCCCGGGAGATCAGCCGGCGCATGCGGGCGGTGGCCTTCCAGTCCAGCTGGCGCAGGCTGTCCCCGGCCCGGTATTCGCGCAGCTGGTGGAACTCGCTGCCCTCGCCCCGGCGCCGGCGCCGGTGGATGCCCAGCTGCTCCAGCCGGTGGCCGCTGGCCAGGAGGGCATATTTCCGCACCGGTGCGAAATTGGGGTAGACCTTGACCGCCTGGGGCGAACCACCCCGGCAGCCGCGCCACCACAGGCCGAGGGGAGTGGCCAGCAGCAGGCTGGCGTCGCCGAAGGCCCAACCGCCCCGCTGGCCCGGCCGCACCTCATAGCGCAGATCCACGGTCGCGGCGGCGCCCAGGGTCAAGTCCTGGGGCAGGCCCCGTGTCGCCATGGCTGCGGGAATCCCGTCGAACAGGCGCACCCGCTGGCCCAGGGCGGAGCTGCTGGCCAGACGCAGCCGCACCGGGGTCCAGACCCCCACCGGCAGCACCGCCGGCAGGCTCCGCTCGAGCACGGGCTTGGCCATGCGCAGGCCCAGCAGGGCGTCCGCCAGGGCCAGGGCGGCCAGGCCGATGCCCAGGGTCCGCCAGGCCGGGAGCCAGGTGGCGGGCCAAAGGCAGGCCGGCACCGCCAGGACCAGCCAGGCGCCGAGCAGCAGGAGCAGACGGGAGGCGGGCCGCATCAGGCCCGGGGGGCGGGAACCTGTTCCAGCATGTCGGTCAGCAGCTGGTCACAGGTCTCGCCCTCGATCTCCCGCTCCGGGGCGGGGGCGACCCGGTGGCGCAGGGCGGGCAGGGCGAGCGCCTTCACGTCGTCCGGGGTGGCGAAATCCCGCCCGGCCAGGATGGCGCTGGCCCGGGCTGCCCGCACCAGGGCGATGCTGGCCCTGGGGCTGGCTCCCACCGAGAACCCGGCCCAGCCGCGGGTGGCCCTGGCGATCCGCACGGCGTAGGCCAGGACCTGGTCGTCCACCCGGACCAGGGCGGCCACCCGCTGGAGTTCCAGGACATCCTCGGCGGTCGCGACGGCCGCGACCGGTTCCACCCGCAGCCGGTCGCCGGCGTTGGCCGAGGTCACCAGGCGCACCAGCTCCTGTTCCTCGCTCTCGAGAGGGAAGTCCAGGGTGACCTTGAGCAGGAACCGGTCCAACTGGGCCTCGGGCAGGGGGTAGGTCCCTTCCTGCTCCAGGGGGTTCTGGGTGGCGAGCACCATGAACGGCCGCCCGGCCTCGAACGACCGGCCTTCGAGGGTGACCTGCTGCTCCTGCATCACCTCCAGCAGGGCGGACTGGGTCTTGGCCGGGGCCCGGTTGATCTCGTCGGCCAAAAGGAAGTTGGTGAACACCGGCCCCTTGCGGATCTGGAACCGCTCGCTTTTGGGGTCATAGACCGCGTGGCCCATGACGTCCGAGGGCATCAGGTCGGGGGTGAACTGGATCCGGGCCTGGGCGCACTGGACGGTCCGGGCCAGGGCCCGCACCAGCAGGGTCTTGCCCAGGCCGGGATTGCCCTCCAGCAGGACATGGCCGGCCGCCAGCAGGACCGTGAGCACCTGGGTCACGGTGGCCTCCTGGCCCACCAGGACCTTGTGGATCTCGGCCCGGATCCGGCCGGTGAGGCTCTGGGCCCAGAGCAGGCGTTCACTGGAGAGGGGAGGGGCTTGGCTGTTCATACGGGCCGATCTCGAGGGGAGGCTCGGCGGAAGCGCCGGCGCAGATGGTGGAGGGTCTGGACGGCTTCCAGGAAGCTGCCCGGGGAATCAGCCGGGCTGAACAGGGCGCGGGCGATCCGGTCCCTGGGCAGCCCCGAGCTCTGGGCCAGGCGCAGGCAGAGGTCGTCCGGATCCAGCCGCGGCCATCCGGGATGGACCAGGCCGAGGCGGTGTTCGAAGGCCTTCCGGGAGGCGGCGAGCAGCGGCCGGCCCCGGGCGGTCTGCCACTGGTAGCGGCCGCAGGCGTCCAGGTGTTCCAGGAACCCCCGGCGGGCGGGGTCCGGATCGGGGGAAATGGGGCCGAATCGGGGCGCGGCGGCCCAGACCGCGGCCAGGACCAGGGTGGCCAGGGCGGCCAGGAACGGCCAGGCCCGGGATAGCAGCCAGCCCCACAAGGACGGGGGGCGGTTTTCGGCGATGACGATCCAGACCCTTGCCCCGGGGTGCTGGCCGGCGACGGCGCAAAGGAAATCGGCGTGGTCCAGGGACCGGATCCGGCCATTGCCGAGACAGGAAAGGTCGGTGCAGAGCAAGGCCCGGCCCTGACCCCTGGCCTGCTCCAGCAGCCGGGACTCGCCGCCGCCCTCGAGCCGGACCGGCCCGCCCATGGCTACCCTCAGGGGTGCTCCGCCGACCCGGACGGTGACGGCCGAGGGTTGTGGGCCGGGGGCGGGCGCCAGGCCCAGCCCGAACCGTTCGAACAGCGGATCCGGGGCGGCCGGATTTTCCGGCGCTTCGGCCAGGAGCAGGCCCCCCGCCTCCACCCAGGCCGTGATCCGGGCGGCGTCCTGGGGGGCCATGGGCAGCCTGCGGACAGGCAGGATCAGCACGTCCGAGGGCGGGGGCAGCCTGGCCGGAAGGCCGTCGAGGCAGGCGGCCGGGTGCCCGGTGCGCTGGAGCAGCCGCTGGGCGGCGAGGAAATCATTGTCCCGGGCCTCCCCCTGATAGCCCGCCCAGACCTCCTCCCGGGTCCAGACGTACTGGGTGTGGAACAGCCAGCCCAGCACCGCCGCCAAGGCCAGCCCCAGGCCCAGCAGGGTGAGCCCCCGGGCGGTCATGGGCGGCCCGCCGGGCGGGGCGCGGAAAAGTGGCTGGACCAGGCCTCGCACAGGGTCCGGTCCTGGGCCGCTGCAGCCTGGCCGCCATAGGCCACCGCCTGCCAGCTGGCCATGAGCTGGGCGAAATAGCGGGCGCCGGGTTCCGGCATCCGGCCCGCCAGTCCCAGGCAGTCCCCTTCGGTGGAGCCGTCCGTGAGCGGCGCTCCCAGGCCGTGGGCCAGATCGGCCAGCGCCCCCCGGTACAGCAGGGCCAGGGCGCTACGGGGATCGCCCTGGTCCCAGAGTCGTGCCGCGACGGCTGGCAGGTCATTGGGGAGCCCGGCGGGCCGGATGTCCAGGCCGAACAGGCGGGCCGGGACCTTGGCGGAACCGGGAGCATGGCGCGCGGCCAGGGCCAGGGTCCGCCGGTGTTGCCACAGGACCAGGAGCAGGCCGAGGAGCACCAGGGCGGACAACAGCACCTTCATGAGCCGGGCCATCAGCTCCAGGGCCGGCGCCACCCAGGCCGGGGGCGGCGCCGGAGCGGCCGCCCGGGGCTGGGCGCTCCGGCGCGGATGGAGTCGCCATGCCTGTTGCCGGGTGGAGAATTCCGGGGCCTTCAACACCTCGGCCAGGGCCGCCTTGGGTCCGGTCAGGGCCGGTCCGGATGGCTGAGGGCCGGACTGGGCGCGCAGGGACAGGGCCGAGCACGCCAGCAGCGCCACCAGGACCAGGCCGGCGCCCTGGCCCGCCCGGTCCCGGGCCCGCTGGCCCAGCCGCCGGAACGCCAGTTCCAGATCCCAGGCCTCCAGCTGCACCCGGCGGTTCAGATAGAGGGCGTATCCGGCCGCCACGTACACCGGTTCCACCGCCGCCATGGCCAGGGTGGGCAGCAGAGCCAGCAGGGTGTCCAGCCAGGGTAGGCGGTGGCCCCGGCTGGCGGACAGGAATCCCAGCAGGCCCGGCCCCTCCGTGTCCGGCCAGAGATAGGCCAGGCCGGCCGCGGCGCCCAGGGCCAGGACCGCCGTGAACAGCAGGCAGACCAGGGTCAGCAGCCGGGCCTGGGCTTTGCCCCTCAGCAGCAGCACCCGGCGGCGCCGGCGAAAGCCGGCGCCGTCCGGCGCCTCCAGCTGCCATACCGGCAGCAGCAGGCCGCGGTCCGGACTGAGCCGCCGCCAGAGGAGGGTCGCCGCCAGGCCCCGGCGACAATAGCCGGGCCCGCCAGCCAAGGTCCGGGTCACGCCGGGAGCCTCGCCGAAGGTGGCCTTGGCCAGGACATGCAGCACCGGCCGGTCCAGGATCGGTTTCAGCCACCAGAGGATCAGCGGCGCCAGCCAGGGGCGGCCCGGGCACGCCAGGGTCAGGATCAGGGCCAGGGGCAACAGCACTGCCAGCCAGGCCCGGTAGACCGGGCCGGCCTCGGCCCGCAGCAGCGCCAGACCGAGGTCAACCGCCTCCCAGGGGGAGCGCGGCCGCACCGCCAACTTCAGCCGGTCAAGCATGCCGCCTCCCGGCCAGCAGCAGGTAGGTCGCCACGGCGGTCCAGAGCAGAGCCGCCGCGGACAGCTTCACCCACGCGGGAACCAGGGCGCTGGCCGACCAGAACGCCTCGATGAAGGCGGCCAGCACGTCCATGAGGGCGGCGCCGTAGACCAGGGGCATGCCGTCCCGGACCGCTTCCCGCAGGGCGCGGCCGCGGGTCCGCCGGCCCGGGGCCACCAGGGCCCAGCCCAGGTGCAGACCGGCTCCGCCCGCCAGCACCAGGGACGTCAGTTCCAGGGCGCTGTGCGTGGCCACGAACGGCCAGAACTGGGGTCCCAGCCCCGCGTGGGTGAGGTGGCCGGCCACGGCCCCGCCGTGGATGCCGTTGAACAGCAGGTAGAACACCGACCCCAGGCCCAGGAAGATGCCGGAGGCGAAGGTCTGGAAGGTGATCCTCACGTTGTTCCAGATGTAGAAGCCGAACATCTGCACGTCGGCCTGGGCCTGGTTGGCCCGGCCGAAGCGCCCCGCCCGGGGCTGGTACATGGCTTCCATGTGGGCGAGCTGCTGGGGGGCCACCACCCGGTAGGCCAGCCCTGGATGCCTGGCGATGGCCACCGGCAGGATGGCGAACGGCAGGCCCAGGAGGGCGGCGGCGAGCAGGACCGGCTTGGCCAGGGTCCTTACGCTGACCGCCAGGCCTCCGGCCAGGAAACGGCCCCACGGGGGCCCCAGGCCCAGGCTGGAACCGTACAGGGTCTGATGGCCGGCCAGGACCAGCCGGTTCAGCCGCCCCACCATGCCGACGCTGTAGCCCCGGTCCCGGGCCAGGGCCAGGTGCTGGCAGATCCGCCGGTAAGCTTCCGGCAACTGCTCCGCGACCTGGGCGTGGCTTTGGCCCGGGGCCACCATGGCCTCGAAGGCGGTCCATTGTTCCCGGTGCGCCTGTTCGAACCGTTCCTGGTTCACGGGCGCCCCCTCCGGGTCTTCAGGCCCAGGGCCATGGCCTGGATTCGCCTCACTCCCTGGTCGCCCCGGGCGCCGGTGAGGGGTTCCAGCAGGTCGGCCAGCTCCGCGGCCCGCTCCCGGGTCAGCCTCGGCGCCCGTTCCGCGAACCCCAGCAGCGCCCGCTGCTCCGCCAGGGACAGGGGGAACGGCGGAGCCGGAAGCGGTTCCGGGGGCTCCGGGCCGGGCCGGGGCGGGTCCGGGTCGGCCGGTTCCAGGTGGACCACCAGGGTGTCGGCGGCAAGGTCCCCCAGGCGCTGGAAGCGCCGGCCCAGAAGCATGGCCACCAGTCCGGCGGCGAAACCGAACGGCAGGAAATCGGCGAAGGCCAGCAGGCTGCGCGCGCTGGACCTGGACCAGCCCACCGGCGCTCCGTCGGCCCGCTGCACCCGCAGTCCCAGGAGCCGCTTGCCGGGGGTCTGGCCATGGCCCAGGACCTCGAAGGCCACCGGGTAGAACCACTCCAGCAGGAACACCGAGACCAGCAGGACGCCCTCGCCCACCCGGCCCAGGCCGCCCAGGGCGGAGGCGAGGCCCAGGTAGGCGACGGCGCGGATCCCGGCGTCGGCCATCCAGGCCAGGGCCCTGGGGGCCGGCCCGGCGGGGCTGAACTCCAGTTCGACGCCCTCGGGCGTTTCCACGGCGACCCGGGTGTCGATCATCCGGCCTTGACGACGATAGTGTCCGCGATCTGGTCGTGGAGGCATTGCCGGCTTTCCCGGAAGATGAGCAGGTCGTCGGTGAGGGTGATCAGGGTTCCCAGGAAGGGAATGGCGCCCAGAAGGGTCATCGGCAGGTAGCGCAGGGCGAAGATCCGGCCCAGGGAGGCCCGCTCGCCGTTGCTGCGGACGATCCTGATCCGGGCCACCCGTTTGCCGATGGTCTGGCCGTACCGGTCGAGCCAGACGCAATTCCAGACCACCAGACCGATCAGGCCCGCCGCAGTGGCCAGTCCCAGGGTCAGGAGCAGGGCGATGGGGGCGTGGGGCGGACCGCCGATGCGCCCCGGCCCGGAGATCATCAGGGCCGGAACGCAGATCGCCGCCACCAGCCCCACCGCCAGCAGCAGGCCGAACCCGGTGAGGTAGTCCAGGCATTTGGCGCCGAGCCGGGCGCCCCGGTCGGCCAGCTCCAGGGCATGGGGAGGGGCGTCCGCCAGGGGCGCCGCGGGGGGGGTGAAGTCCTGGTAGTCGTTCACGTCGTCTCCAGCTGCAGTTTAGCAGCCGTCGCGAGATATCCTGTGCACTTCAGGATATCTCGCGACGGCTGCGCCTGCCGGGGCCGTCCGAAGTGGCCAAGGTTGATTTTTGACAACGGCTTAGTAGAATCAACGCTTCCCTTGGGGAGGCCATGTCCAGAAAAATCGCCCTGATCGCCATCGGCGGCAACGCCCTTCTGCAGGAGAAACAGCGCGGGCTGCAGGAGGAGCAGCTGGAAAACGCCAGGCAGACGGCGGAGATGTTCGGCAACGTGATCCAGGAGGGCTATTCCCTCTGTGTGGTCCACGGCAACGGGCCCCAGGTTGGCAACCTGCTGATCCAGCAGGAGGCCGCATCCACCCGGGTTCCCCCGTATTCCCTGGACATCTGCGACGCCATGACCCAGGGCTCCATGGGCTACATCCTCGAGCGGATGCTCATCAACCGCCTGGCCTTCCTGAAGCAGGCGGTGCCGGTCACGACCATCCTCACCGAGGTGGTGGTGGACAAGGACGACCCCGGGTTCCAGAACCCCACCAAGCCGGTGGGGCCCTTCTACACCCAGTTCCGGGCCGTGGAACTGCAAAAGCAGAAGCGCTGGCACATGAAGGAGGACGACGGGCGGGGCTACCGCAAGGTGGTGCCTTCGCCCAAGCCGCTGGAGATCGTGCAGCTGGAAGCCATCAAGCTGCTGCTCAACGCCGGCCACTGCGTCATCGCCGGCGGCGGCGGGGGCATTCCGGTGATCCGCGACGCCTCGGGTTTCCTGGTGGGGGTCGAGGCGGTCATCGACAAGGACCGGCTTTCCTCGCTCCTGGCCGAGCAGCTGGGCGCCGACACCTACGTCATCCTCACCGGCGTGCCCAAGATCGCCCTGAATTTCGGCAAACCCACCCAGCGCTGGGTGGATCGGCTCACCGCCACCGAGGCCGCCGGGCACTTGGCCGACGGCCAGTTCCCCCCGGGCTCCATGGGCCCGAAGGTGGAGTCGGCCCTGGCGTTCATCCGCAGCGGCGGCCGGGAGGTCCTGATTACCAGCCCCGAGGCCCTGGAAAAAGAGAACTATGAAACCGTCGGCACCCGTATCGTGAAAGACTGAAACATCGTTCCGGAGGAACCATGTACGCTCTCGCCATCGTCCGCTACCGCAAACCCATGGAGGAGATCGAGAAGGTGTTGGTGCCGCACCGGGCCTATCTGGCCGGGCTGAAGGCCGAAGGCCTGCTGCTGGCCTCCGGACCGCTCGACCCTCGCAACGGCGGCGCCCTTCTGCTGCGGGTTCCGGACCAGGACGTGGACCGCAGCCTGAACGCCATCCGGGACGGGGATCCATTCGTCAAGGCCGGCGTGGCGCAGTATGAACTGCTGCCCTGGACCCCGGTGCTGGGCCAGGACGGTCTGGACAAGCTATAATCCGCAGCCTTCGGCGCTCCGGACCCTGGGCCGGCGGCAATGGATTCCGGCTCCCGGGCTGAAAATGACTTATCATCATTTGAACATGCCCTCCTCCCATTCCCTGACCCAGTTCGTCGAGCTTCTGCAGCGGGCCCACCGCAGCCAGATGGCTTATGCCCCTGGGCATCCCCAGCAGGTGCGGAACCTCGAGGCCCTGGCGGAATGGGTCCGGACCATGCTGGCGGAGGGGAATGGATTCAGGATCCTGGTGGCCGGCGAAGGTTTCATCAGCCAGGGGCTGCCCGTGGAGGAGACCTCCACCGAGGGCCAGTCCCTGGTCAAGGAACTGGCGGCCCGGGCCATGGGCGGGCTGGAATTCCGGCCCGGGGCCGGCATGGATGAATTGGATCTGCTCCTGTTCGCGCTGCAACTCCAGCCCCAGCGCTTGGCCGACATGGGCGGGGCCAGCAACCTGCTTCCGGACGACGGCCATCTGACGATCCTTCCTCTGGAAACCGTGATCCTGCTTCTGGCGGCCGACACGGACCCTCTGGTGGTGCCCTCGGAGGAGGAAGAACCGGACTGGGAACTGGACCTTGAGCCCGGCCCGGCCCCGGAGCCACCGCCGCTTCCGCCGGCCCTGCCTTCTGGTCCCGACCCCCTGGAGGGTGAGTTGCGGACCCTGTTCCAGGCGGCCCTGGCCACCGCGGCGCCGGTGCAGCGGGCCGGGGTCCGGTCGCCCTGGGGCTCTGATCATCGGGACGTGCTCCAGCGGTTCGGTTTCGCCATTCCGGATTTCAGCACCCTGGCCGGAGCCGGCGCCCGGCTGGCCCTGGACCCGGTCCCTTCCTCGGCCATGCGGGATTGCCTGCGCAAGGCGCTGGCCGATCTGGAACCGGTGGCCCAGGGCAACGTCCTGCTGGGGCTTCCGGGCTTCCCCAAGGAGGAATACGCCCTGAGCCGGGCCTTGGATTTCCTGGGGCCCGAGCTGCTGGCCCAGGCGGTGGCCCATGCCCACCTGCAGTACCACCCCTCCATGGTCGACCTGGCCATTCTCACCGTCGCCCTGATGCAGTGCGTCCACGACCGGGATCTTTCCCTGGAAGCCATCCGCGGGCGTCTGCAGTTCGAGGGCTGGGGGGTGCAGGAGGTGGAGGAGCTCAAGGAGGCCGTGCAATGGGAGTGCCAGGGCACCGACACCAAGGTCAGCCTGAGCCTTGAACGGCACATGATCCATGAACAGGATCCCCACCTGGTGATGACCCTGGGCCGTCAATTGATCCGGTCCCACCGCATGGATGATCTCCGCTCCCTGGTCGCCCAACTGGAGGAGGAACTGACCAGTTTGTCGGCCGGCCGCCGCGGCCACGGCACCAACATCCTCGCCGACCTGGCGGTGGGCCTGAAGCAGTACGGCCTGGCCAAGGATCTGGAACGGCGAATCCTGGCGGCCACCCATGACCGGCTGTGCGCCGACGAGGATCCGACCGTGTGCCAGTGGAGCGCCCAGGCGGTGGAGGCGATGCTTGGCCGGTTCTTCTTCTCCGGGGAGTTTCCGGAGATCCAGGCGGAAATGCTGGCCCTCAGCGGCTTCGTCCAGGGCTCCGGCCCGGCCGAGCCCTGGAAGACCCAGCTGGTGCGGGACCTCATGACCCGGGTGGCCTCCCCGGCGAACCTCGACCTGCTGCTGTCCGCCCTGGCCCAGGGGGTCGGAGGAGCGCCCATTCCGCAGCTCTATGCCATCCTGGTCCTCATGGGCTCTCCCGCGGCGGCCTGCCTCGTCGCCCGGCTCCAGTCCGAGCAGGATCCGGCCGGCCGGGAGCGCCTGCTGGACGCGATCCAGGGCATGGGCCGGGCCGCGGTCCCAGTGCTCAAGGACTGTCTGGCTTCGCCGCATACATTCATGGTGGCCCATGCCCTGATGCTGCTGGCCAAGGCCGGCGAGAAGGCGGTGCTGCCCCACGTGCTCCAGGCCATCGCCCATCCGGACGAGTGGGTGCGCCGGGCCGCGGTGAACGCCGTGGCGGACCTGGCCGGGCGGGCCAGCGCGGCCAAGGCCGTGGCCGATGCCCTGGGAGCCGCCGATGAACATCTCCAGCTGCAATACCTGGCCATCCTCGGGGAGTTGGGGGAGCCGGTCGCCGCGCCGGCGGTGGTCCAGCTGCTGCAGAGTGAACCATCCCAGAGCAAGAGCGGACTGCGGGTCAGGCTGCGGGCGGTGGAGACCCTGGGGCTCATCCCCTGCGTGGAGGCGGTGCAGCCGCTCCAGGACCTGTTCCTGAAGAGGGGGCTGTTCAAGGGCCGGGAAAGCCTGGGCATCCGTCTGGCCGCGGCTCGCGCCCTGGCCGCCTTCAACACCCGGGAAGCCAGGGAATCCATGGCGCTGGCGCTGGAGCTGGAATCCCAGGAAGAGGTCAGGGCGGTCCTGCGGCAATACCTGGTGCGAAACTAATACGGAAACCTCCGCCGGTCTGAATCCACCTTGATCGGTGCCGGGGCATGGCCGTAGCCGGGCCAGCAGCACGGCGGACCCCGGCGCTTTTCAGGACGCCGTGGTCGAGGTCCTGCCCCACGTCGTGTTCCAGGCCGTCGAGCATGTGCTGGGCACATCCTGGATCGAGCAGGCGACGGAGGTCGGCCCCCCGCCCCTCAGGCTGGAGATCCGGGAGCCGGGCCTGCTCGATGGTTTGGGGCAATACACCCTCCATGCGGAGATCGATAGCGCCGAGGAGGACCGGTTCGACTGGGATCTGCAACCCGACCAAGGGGAGTTCTGCTTCCTGGCCGCTTCGGAAAATGCCCGGGAAACCGCCCTCTACTCCCCGCCGTTGGTCCGTCCAATGGGAACCATGGTGCGGGTCCGGGTGCAGAGCCGGGCGAATCCGGACCATTCGCTCCAGATTCGGTTCAACCTGCCCCGCACCTCGTTCCGCAAGCCATTGGCGACGACCCCGTCCTTCCTCTGGCCCGGGCTCCATGATCCGGACCGGTGGTTCAACCGGAAAGGGAGCCTCATTCCCTGAGCCTGAGCCTGGGCCAGGGCTGGGCAGACCTTTAGAACCCGGCCCCGCCCAGATGGGCCTTGGCGGTGTCCAGGAACCGCTGCCGGGCCAGGGCGTGATCGACGATGGGGGGCGGGTAGTCCAGGGGCCGGCCCCAGGCGCTGGGGTCGTGGAGGAAGCGGTCGGGCACCTGGGCCAGTTCCGGCACCCAGCGCCGCACATACACGCCCAGGGGATCGAACTTCCGGCCCTGCAACTGCGGGTTGAAGATCCGGAACCAGGGCTGGGCGTCCACCCCGCAGCCGGCGCTCCACTGCCAGCCCAGGCTGTTGGCCGCCTGGCAGCCATCCACCAGCAGGGCGCGGTAATGGGCTTCGCCCAGCCGCCAGTCGAGCATCAGCTGCTTGGTGAGGAAGCTGGCCGCCACCATGCGGGCGCGGTTGTGGACGAAGCCCGTGGCCAGCAGCTCCCTGGCTGCGGCGTCCACCAGCGGAATGCCGGTCCGGCCTTCCCGCCAGGCGGCGAAGCCTTCCGGATCCTCCCGCCACGGGAAGCCGGCCCAGGCCGCCCGGAACGGCTGGGCCACCAGCCCGGGCCGTTCCCAAAGCGTGTGGTGGGCGAACTCGCGCCAGAGCAACTCGTTGAGATAGGCCAGCACATCCGGGTCGAAGCCCTGGCCCAAGTGGGCGGCCACCCCCTGCCAAAGGGTGCGGATGGAGAGGGTCCCGGCCCTCAGATCCGCGGAGAGGCGGCTGATGCCCGCTTCCCCAAGCCGGTTCCGGCCCTGGCCGTAACCCTCCAGCCGGTGCTCCAGGAAGGCCGCCATGCGGGCCCCGGCGCTCTCCAACGCCGGTTCCGGGCCGGTCCAGCCGGGGCCGGCGGCCTCGACCTCCCCGGGCAACGGGGGCAGGGACCCGGGCGCCGGCAGGGGGTTCGCCCCGGAAACCAGCTGGCGGAAGGCCCGGGCAAAGGGCGTGAATACCGAATAGGCGGTGCCGGCGCCGGTTCGAATCGAGCCCGGCGGCGCCAGAGTGTCCCCGCCGTGCAGCCGGTAGTCGCAGCCGACCCCGGCCAGTGCCGCCTGGAGCCGCTTATCCCGGCTGCGCCAGCTCGGTTCCACCCGGGCCAGGGCGGCGACCTGGTCCACTTTCCAGGTCTGCGCCCAGGCCGGGATCACCGTCTCCGCCTCCCCCCGCAGCAAAACGAGGCGCGAACCCCGGGCGCGCAGGGCGGCATCCAGCGTGGCCATGGCCTGGCGCTCGAAGGCATGGCGGAAGGGGGCGGGCGCGAGTGCCGGCTCCAGCACCACCACGGGGATCAGCTCCCCCCGGGCCGATTCCAGGGCCGCCTGATCCTCCACCCGGAGGTCCCGCCCCCGGAACCAGACCATGGATCGCATCGGCTAGAGCGACCTGGGTTCCAGCTCCCAGCGGGTGCGCTCCAGCCACACCATCACTTCCCGGCCCTTGTCGTCATTGCCCTGGTAGCGCAGCTTCACCGGCCCCTTGGCGTCCTTGCGGGTGACCTTCACCCCGGTTCCGGTGCCGTCGGCCAGCATCCGGTAGAGGCCGTCCGGGCTGCCCAGTTGCGGAAAGAAGGGCAGGGGCAGGGCGGCCAGGGTCGCGGCCTGCTCGTCCAGCTTCTGCCGGGGGATCTGGACCCGGTAGCCGGCGGAGCTGTCCCCGTCCAGGAGCATCAGGCGCTCGCCCAGGCCCTGCAGTTCCAGGACGGTCCGGCCGGTGGCGGGGTCGATGAGCACGCTGAGGGTGCCCTTGCCCTGGCCGTCGGCGCCGACGTAGCCCCACTGGTACTGGGCCCGGAGCAACGGCTTGGGGGCGGGGGCGGGCGCCGCCTGGGGACCGGGAGTGGCCGGCGGCGCAGGCTGGAGCGACGGGGCGGGAGCCTGGGCCCACAGGGCGCCGGCCAGGAGGAAGGCCGGAGCCAGCGATCGGAATGTCATCATCAATCCATTTCCCCTTCGTCCGGGCCATCGTCGTCGGTACCACCCGGGTCGGCGGGCTGGGCGTCCCCCAGGGCCTCTTCGGACCGGCTCTTGGCCAGACGGGTGCGCAGGGCCTGGGCCTGTTCCTCCAGCGCCTTGCGCTGGGGGAAGGCGAACGGCAGGGCCCGGTCCCATTCGTCCAGGGCATCCTGGAGCCGGTCCAGCTTGAGCAGGGTCTCGCCCAGGTGACGATGCACCTCTGGACTGAAGGGGCTCACCAGGGAGGCTTGGCGCAGGGCGGCCTCGGCCTGGGCGTACTTGCCCTGCTTGAACAGGACCCAGCCCCAGCTGTCCATGGTGGAGGCGTTCTTGGGATCCTTGTCCAGGGCGGCCTTGATCAGCCGGGCGGCCTCATCCAGGTCGCCGCCCCGCTCCAGCAGGGAAAATCCCAGGTTGTTCTGGAGGGTGGGGTGGTTCGGGTTGAGCTTCTGGCCCTCCCGCAGCACCTGGATGGCCTGATCGGACCGGCCCAGGTTCTCCAGGGCGGTGGCCTGCAGCAGCAGCAGTTCCACGTCCCGAACCGGGGCGGCCTTGCGGGCTTCCAGCACGACCTGCAGGCAGCGGTCCCAGCTGCGGAACTCGGCCCAGAGGCCGGCCATGGCTTCCAGGTTGAGCTGGGCCAGGGCCTGTCTGGATCCGGCCTGGAAGAACCGGCCTTCCTCGAAGACCTTGGGCGGAACTTCCGCCGCCCGCTGGAACAGCTCCTGGCCGTGGAAGCGGGCCATGCCGTCCTTGAACAGCGTCCGGGCCTGCTTCCAGTCCTGGACCTGGATCAGGGCCTCGCAGCGCAGGGAAAGGAGTTCGGGGTTGGCCGTCGCCTCGGGCCAGGGGGCCACCAGATCCAGCATGTCCTTGGGCCGCCCCTCGAGCAGCAGGCAGGTGGCATAGAGCACCTTCACCGAGGGGGTCAGCGACACATCTTCATCGGAGTTGCCCAGGGTGGGCAACAGATCCTTCCAGCGTTGCTCGGCTTCCGGGAAGCTGCCGAGCTTCATCAGGCAGAGCCCGGTATTGAAGGAGGTTCTCGGGGACTTGCGCATGGACTCGGCCTTGGCCAGGGTTTCCAGGGCGGACTCGAACCGGGAGGTGCGCAGCTGGATGATGGCGATGTTCTCCCAGATCGCCGGCTCCAGGGGGATGTATTGGCCCAGCAGCTGGAAGCTCTCCTCGGCATGGCCCAGGAAGCCGGAATCCACCTGGTCCCGGGCCAGCTCCTCCAGGAATCTCAGGTATCTCTGGTCGGGATAGCTGCGGTCGCACAGGGCCATGACCGCCTCCCGGCGGGCATCATAGTTCTTGAGCTGGATGGCGAGTTCCATCGCCCGCTCCCAGGCGAAATCCGACAGCACCCGGCCGCGATAGGTGGCGGAAGGCCTGAGCCGTCCCACGCTCAGCCAGGCCTTGAGGGCCCCTTCGTTGTCCTTGAATCCGTCCAGAAGCTCGGCGAGCCGGGTCCACAACTCGGGATCCGAGGACAGGGTCCGCACCGCCTGCCTCAGCGCAGCGACGGCTGCGGGCCGGTCGGATTCGTGGTTCTGGGTCAGGGAGTAGTAGAGCAGCCCCAGGTTGGCCCAGGCTTCGCCGCTGCGGGGATCCAGTTCCGTGGCCTTGACGGCCGGCTCGATGCCGGCCGAGGGATTGCCGCCCTCCACCAGGGACTCGGAGAGCCGCAGATAGGCCTGGGAGCTGTTGGGAACCAGGGCGATGACCTTCCGGTACAGGGCCGCGGCCGCCTGGGGGTCGTTGCCTCCGCCGTCGCGCTGCATCGACCTTGCCTGGAGCATGAGCGCCCTGGCGTCCGTGTCGGTGGCGGAGGCCGAACTTCCCGCCCCCAGGAACATTGCTGCGGCTAGGGCTGGAAGGATTTTCATGGGCAAGGGCGCATCTCGGGTTTAGTTGAGAAGGGCGATCAGCCGCTGGTAGGCGGGACCCCAGGCCTCTGGGGGCAACAACCGCTGTTCCGCAAGGGTGCGAGGACAGGGCAGGATGCAGTGTATCGCCGTTCGGGCCGAATTTTTCTCATCCGGCACACACTTTTTATCCCGGGCCAACCACTCCAGGCAGGCCTCCCACGGGGGAACCAGGGGGGCCAGTCCGCTTAGCCGGTCCGCGACCCGGGCCAGGAATCCTGCGGAAAAGGGCGGCAGGCCCGCGTCCGGGCCCAGGCAGCAGGCTGCCAGGGTGCCCAGGCCCACGGCTTCCCCGTGCAGCAGCTGGTATCCGGAGGCGGCCTCCAGGGCGTGGCCCAGGGTGTGGCCAAGGTTCAGCAGGCGGCGCTCGCCGGCCTCGAACGGATCCCGGTGCACGATCTCCGCCTTGGCCTGCAGGGCCCGGAGCAGGGTTTCCGGCCCGGGCAGGCCCGGCTCCAGGAGCTGTTCGGCCCATTCCTGGTCGCCGAGGATCAGCGCCATCTTGAAAATCTCCCAATTCCCCGCCGCCAGGTGCCGGGGCGGCAGGGTCTTGAGGAAGGAGCGGCAGACCACCATCTGCTCCGGGGGGTGGAAGGCGCCGGCCAGGTTCTTGCCGGTCGCAAGATCCACTCCGGTCTTGCCGCCGATTCCCGCGTCCACCTGGGCGAGCAGGGTGGTGGGCCAGGAATGCCAGCGGATGCCCCGCATGTAGAGGGCCGCCCCCAGCCCGGCCATGTCGGTGAGCACGCCCCCGCCCACGGCCACCACGGTGGCGGTGCGCAGCAGGGGGATCCTGGCCCAGGACTCCAGCCAGGGAATGATCGTCTCCAGCCGTTTGCTGGCCTCGGCCACCGGCACCCACAGGGTTCCGGCCGGTTCGGGCAGGGCGGCGCTTCGCCATGTGTCGCGCACCGCCTGGTCGCCGATCAAGGTCCAGTCGGTGGTGGGCAGGAACCCGGCCGACGGCTCCTCCTCCACCCGGACCCGCGTGGGAAAGCCTTCGGGAAGCTTCAGTTCCATCCTGGCACCTCTGGGGTCACAGCTTTTCCCGGTAGTCGTCGCTGTCGTCGTCGCTCCCGCCTTCCTTGCGGAAGCGATCCGAAAGCAGGTCCAGTTCGATGTAACGGTCGGCGGTGTCCATCACCTTGTTGGCCATGGCCGAACGGAAGCCGGCCACCTCCACCCGGACGCCGTTCTGGGCCAGGGCCTGGAGCGGGTAGGCGAAGTCTTCGTCGCCGCTCACCAGGATGATGAGATCGACCTTGTCGGCGTAGTTCATCATGTCGGTGGTGATCTCCACCTCCAGTCGGGCCCGGCGGGTGCCGTCCCGCTCCAGTTTCACCGGTTTCTGCACCACCCGGAAGCCGTTGCGGCGCATCCAGTGGAGGAAGCCCCGCTGGCGGTCCGCGGTTTCGTCCACCCCGGTGTAGAAAAAGGCCCGCAGGAGCTCCCGGTCGCGCCCCACCAGCAGGGCCAGAAGCCGGCTATAATCCACCTCGAAGCCCAGTTGCCGGGCGGAGTGGAAAATATTATTACCGTCTATGAACACGGCGCATCGCATCATGGCAAGTTCCTAAAGGTGAGGGCTTTCCCCGGGAATTTGAATAGATCCGCAACGCGGATCATTCATCATGCCATGAGGTTAAATATGAAAGAATCCCTACATGGCCGAACCTTCGAGTAATTTCTTTCAGACCGATCAGGTGGATGAACAGCCGCATCGCCACACCCTCATGGTGCGGCTGGTGGGCTACCTCAAGCCGTACTGGCTGGGACTGGTGGCACTGCTGCTGCTGATGGTGGTGGGAGCGGTGCTGGACGTGCTCCCGTCGGAGTTCACCCTGCGCCTGATCGACCACCACCTGGCCCACGGCTCCATGCGCGGGGCGGGGCCGCTGGTGGGGGCCTTCCTGGGCTTCGTGATCCTGGGTTTCGTGGTCCAGACCGCCCGCTTCGCCCTGCTGGCCTGGGTCGGGCAGCGGGCCATGCTGGACCTCAGGATGCAGGTGTTCTCCCACCTGATGAAGCGCAGCACCCACTTCTTCCACCGCAACCCGGTGGGCCGTCTGATGACCCGGGTCATCAGCGACGTGCAGAACCTCAACGAGATGTTCTCCTCGGGGTTCGTGGCCATCGTCGGCGACGCGCTCTCCCTGACCGCCATCGTGGTCTGGATGTTCAGC
>Ga0302267_10001610_pt1 | contig 28476 bp, 30 predicted proteins | sample III_Bog_E1_3_FD_194555 | JGI IMG/M metagenome (GOLD analysis project Ga0302267, IMG submission 194555) | Peat permafrost microbial communities from Stordalen Mire near Abisko, Sweden - III_Bog_E1_3 | ecosystem: Environmental > Terrestrial > Soil > Wetlands > Peat | place: Sweden: Abisko...
TCCTGCAATGTCGTCGCCAGTTTGGCTGCTCCCCGCACCGTCACGTCCCAGTCGCCGTGGTCCGGCGGGATGTCCTCAATGTGGTGCCAACGGGCCAACACGGTGGCCGCCGATTTGGCTCCCCAGCCGGCGAGTCCGGGGAACCCGTCTGCGCTGTCACCGACGAGGGCGAGGTAGTCGGGGATTGAAGGAGGCGCCACCCCGAACTTGGCCGTGACGCCCTCCTCGTCGAGCATGACGTCCTTGCGCCGGTCGAGCTGCACGACGCGGATCCCGCGCACGCACTGACCGAGGTCCTTGTCCGGGGTGCAGATGATGACCTGGTCGACCTCCGTGTCATCGTCCGCCACGGCTGCGCCGCTCGCCAACGCGTCGTCCGCCTCGAGTTCGACCATCGGCCACACCAGCACACCGAGCGCACGGAGCGCCGTCTCGAGAGGCCAGGCCTGCGACCACAGATCGGGGTCGACTCCTTCACCTGTCTTGTAGCCGGGCCAGAGTTCGTTGCGGAAGGACTCAATGACGTGGTCGGTCGCCACACCGACATGGGTCGCCCCCTCGCTCAGCAGCTGCAGGACCGAGCCGACCACACCCCGTACTGCGGCGACCTCCTGCCCGGCGGCGGTGCGGTGCGGTGGGGCGCCGAAGAAGTGGCGGAACAGTTCGTAGGTCCCGTCGACGAGGTGCACCTTCATGGCGGAGGAGAGTCTTTCACCGACGCGGCGGTTCGGTCGGCGCCAGGAGGGCCCGGGCGCTCCCCGCAGGAGCTCGAACAGGCTCTCTCAGCCCGGAGGCTCTTCGATCTGTTCCATGAATTCGAGGCGGATGCCGCCCGGAGCCTCGACGAAGGCGATGCGCCGGGTGCCGAAGGTGCCACTGACCGTCCTCGGCCCCCAGAGCACCTCGTGACGCGCCAGTTCGGCGTCAAGATCGTCGACGAAGAGGGCGGGGTGCAGGAACCCCTCGACCGGCAGGGTGCACGCATCCTCGTAAATGGCTTTGGTGAACAACGTCAGCGAGAGCACGCCGAGTTGGACGTCGGCCCGTCGGCCGTTCTCCCATTCGATCGGTTCGGTCACCGTGGCACCGGCCGCCTCGTACCACGCGCACGCCTCTTCGAGGTCGGCAACCTTGATAGCCAGGTTGGCCATACCGGTGACGGCCATCAGTGCAGCGGAGTGCCGTAGAGCGAGCCGAGATCCTCGGCGATGAGCTCCAGCCGCACACCGTCGGGATCCGAGAAATACAGCGAGATCTCACTCTCGATCTGCGTGGGGATGCCGGCCTCGTCCAGGCGGGCGCGCGCGGCGTCCCACTGCGCACGGTCGACCGAGATGGCGAGGTGATGGAACCCGCCCACCACCTCGGCGTAGGGCCCGAGACCGAGATCCGGAAAATCGAAGAAGGCAAGCGTGTTGTCGTGGCCCAGATCGAAGAAGAGGTGGGTCGACCCCTTGTAATCCCGGTTTTCGAAGAGTTCGACCAGCGGGAAGCCGAGGAGACCCTGGTAGAAGCGGATGGTCTGTTCGACGTCGGAGCAGATCAACGCCATATGGTGGACACCGCGGGCAGTCGAGGACGGTCTCTCCTTCGGTTCTGCCAGGTAGGCCACGCGCAGGCGCTCCCGCTCCGCCGCCGCTGCCTCGAGATCGATGGTCACAGGCCGAGGAGCCACGCTGCGTTGGCTCCCAACATGTTGGCCCGAGCGGGTTCGGGCAACCCGGCCACGGCGCGCCGTGCCTGCGCCATCGGGTCTGCCACGCCTTCGGCGTGGGGCCAGTCACTCCCCAGCATGTAGGTGGTGTCACCGACCTTGGGGACCAGTCGGTTCGGCATCTCGTAAGGAAGCGCCGCCACTCGGACCTGGCGCAGGAAGTAATCGGAAGGACGATCGGACAGCTTGTGGAAGGGCTCTCCATGGCGCTGGGTATAGAAGTCCGACGCACCGTCAATGTGCAGCAGGAAATGCGGCACCCAGCTGGCCGTCAACTCGACCACCCCGATCCGAAGGTCCGGGAACCGCTCCAGGGTGCCCGTAAGAATCAGGTTGGCCAATGCCACCGCAGGAGCGAGGTACAGGAAGATGGAATCGAAGAGCTGCTCACCGTCCTCGTGCTCCCCGGTTCGCCAGGCGGGGTGCAGCGGGCTCTCGAAGTCCGAGATATGAAAGACCGGTGCGACCCCTTCATCGCTGAAGGCAGCCCACACCGGATCGAAATCCGTGTGCGAAAGGGGCTTTCCATCCACCGGAGCGGGAGCGATCATGGCGAGGCGCAAGCCCTGGGCGCGTACGCGTCGCACTTCCTCCACGGCCCAGGCCGGGTCATGCAGGAGCACGTGGGCCACCCCGAAGAGCCTGCCTTCACCGTCACCACATACATCGGCGACGAATCGGTTGTAGGCCTGGGCGTTCGCCCGCTGGGCCTCGCGATCCGACGCCAGCCGTTGTTCCCACAGGAGGCCGTAGTTCGGGAACAGCACCGCAGCATCGAGTCCGAAGGCATCGAGCGAGGACAACCGTGCGCCGGCAAGACGGTACGAGTCGGGCACCAGTTCTTCGAATGGCGCTGGAGCGTGTTCACCCTGCAGGCGCCGCATGCGGTCGTCGCCGATCAGGCTCGAACGCTCCGGAATCGGGACCTCGAGCGGCGTGAGCCTGTCCCCCCGCCACGCCAACCAGGGCCAGCCGGCCTCGTCATCGGCGATGGTCAATGCATCGGCCCGCCGCGCCGGATCGATGTAGTCGGACCAGGTCGTCCTCGACTCGAACAGGTGCTGATCGACGTCGATTGTCTGCAGCGTCACAATGCCCTCCCCCGCGCACAGTACCAGCGGTCGCTGCGCCGAGTCTCGCCCACACGAACACCGGCCAACCAGGTCTACGAGTCGATCGCCCCGCGGATCTCACCCAGCCAGGTGTCCGCCGCCTGCCACGCCGCATCGGCCTGGCGCCGCTGTTCGGGCCCATGGTCCCCCGCCGCCGGATAGGAACCGAGGAACTTCACGCCGGCCAAACCCGCATGGAGATCACGGAGACAGTCCGCGATGACCTCGTCAGCGACGTGACCCGAGAGATCTATGACGAAGCAGTAGTCACCGAGCGCCTGCTTCGTGGGCCGTGATTCGAGCTTGCTCAGGTTGATGTTGCGCGCCGCGAACTGCCCGAGAATGCCGTGCAGGCTCCCCGGGTGGTCCGCCCGCTGGAAACAGACGATGCTCGTCTTGTCGTGACCCGTGGGGGCCGGGACGCTGGTTCGGGCCACCAGGACGAAGCGGGTCTGGTTCTCGGGGTGGTCCTCGACGTCCTCCGCGACCACTACCAGCCCGTATCTCTCGGCGGCCAGCCTTGGGGCGATGGCGGCCTCGCCGGCGGCACCCGATTCTCCCAGAACCCGTGCCGCATCAGCCGTGGAGTTCGCCACCCGTTGTTCGGCGTGGGGCAGGGTCCGGGCCAGGTACTTCTGGCACTGGGCCAGCGCATGGGGATAGGACGACACCACGTGGATCTCCTCGAGCTCGGTGCCGGCGCACGCCATGAGGTGCAGGTGGATGTCCATGACGACCTCGCGCTGAATGCGCAGGTCGACGTCGTGAATCAGGCCGTCGATGGTGGCGCTGACGGTCCCCTCGATCCCGTTCTCAATGGGCAGGAAACCGAAGTCGACCTCGCCCCGGGCCACCGCCTCGAGGACGGCGGTGATGGAGGCCATGGGCCGCAGATCGGCCGTGGCCAGGTCGGGCTGGGTCAGGAGCGCTTCCTGGGTGAAGGTCGCTTCCGGGCCGAAGTAGGCCACGGAGGTCGCAGAGGGGTTCACAGTTGGGCAGGATAGAGCAGGTCATGGACGCTTCCTCGCTTCGCACCCTCATCGAAGACGTCGCCGAAGGGCGCTGCACGCCCGACGACGCCGTTCTGCAACTCCGGCGCCTTCCCTATTCGGACCTGGGGTTCGCCCGGGTGGACCACCACCGCGACCTGCGTCTGGGCATGCCCGAGGCTGTCTACGGACCCGGGAAGACGCCGGAGCACTGTGCGGCCGTGGTCGAAGAGCTCCTCACGGCGACCGGCGGCCCGGTCCTGCTCACACGAGCGACCGAGACGCAGGTGAAGGCGGTCACCGCTGCTGCTGCCGCACTCGGAGTCGGCCCGGGCACGGTGGCCGAGAGCGGGCCCCTCTCGACGGTGGTCTTCCGCCCGGCGCCGCCCAGGAAGGGTGCGGTCGTCGTGATCACTGCCGGAACGGCCGACCTGCCGGTGGCCACCGAATGCATGGCCGTGCTGGAAGCGCTCGGCTTCGCACCCACCCAGCTCACCGACTGCGGCGTGGCGGGGTTGCATCGTCTGCTCGCCGAGGTCGACACCCTCTCCATGGCGGACGCTGTCGTCGTCATCGCCGGCATGGAGGGTGCGCTGGCCAGTGTGGTGGGCGGCCTCACGCCGGCCCCCGTTGTGGCCGTGCCCACGAGCACCGGGTACGGCGCCGCGTTCGAGGGTGTGACCGCGTTGCTCGCCATGCTGTCCGCCTGCTCCTCGGGCATCACGGTGGTCGGCATCGACAACGGCTACGGCGCCGCCTGCGCGATCGCCCGGGTGCTCCCGTGACCGAATCACGAACGGGGCCCGCCACCGTCGCCTGGTTCCATTGCTTCGCCGGTATTGCCGGAGACATGGCTCTGGGGTCGCTCGTGGACGCCGGCGCCGACATCGCAGAGATCCGGACGCTGCTGAATCGACTGGCCCTTCCCGGCTGGCACCTTGAGTTCGAGGACGGCATTCGCGGCGGTATCGCGTGCACCCGTGCCATCGTCGGCGGCGACGACGTGGTGGTGCGCACCCACGGCGTGATCACCGCCCTCATTGAGGAGGCGGCACTGCCGGAGCGGGTGTCCGCCCGAGCCCAGGCCGTCTTTCACAAATTGGCAACGGTCGAGTCCGCCCTGCACCGGCGCCCCATCGACCAGGTCCACTTCCACGAGGTCGGTGGACACGACGCCATCATCGACGTCGTCGGGACGGCCGCTGCGCTCGAGGTTCTCGACGTCGACGAGGTGTGCGCCTCCGCTGTCGCCACCGGCACGGGTATGGTCCGCAGCGCGCACGGGCGACTGCCGAATCCTGCGCCGGCCACCGTGCGGTTGCTCGAAGGCATCCCCTCTTACGGCCGCGACGTGGCCATAGAGCTCACGACACCCACAGGAGCGGCATTGTTGGCCGCGCTCTCCACCGCGTTTGGTCCCCTCCCCGACATGACGGTCGCCTCGTCGGGGTTCGGAGGAGGAGCCGGCGAAATGGACGACTTGCCCAACTGCACACAGGTCGTGATCGGACGGCGGTCGCCGCACCAGGTGGTCGGTCCCGGCCAGGGCGCCCTGCTCCTCGAGACGAATCTCGACGACGTGACCGGTGAGCAACTCGGTCTTGCGGTCACCACCGCCCTCGAAGCCGGGGCATTCGACGCCTGGGTCAGTCCGGTCACCATGAAGAAGGGCCGGCCCGGCCACGTCCTCCACGTCTTGACAGACGCCACGCACCTCGAGAGGCAGCGCGCCGAGATCGAGCGCGTGACCGGAACGATGGGGATCCGCGCCACGGCCGTCGAGCGGTGGCCGGTTGCCCGCGCACTCCAGCAGGTCACCGTCGATGGGATGAGCATCCGGATGAAGGTCAGCAGAGGGCGGGCCAAACCCGAGTTCGATGACGTCGCGCTGGTGGCAGACAAGACGGGTGCTCCGCCGCACGAGGTCGCCAGCCGAGCCGAGGAGGCCTGGCGGGCTGACGGGCACCCGACCACCGATCCGGAGGGTGCGTCCACCTGATGGCGAGTGCGATGTTCCACTACGACCAGGCGATGACCGACCTCGTGCTGGCGGCGTGCAGGGATCGCCTGTCCATGGACCCCGTCGCACTCGACTTCGGTGGCCTCGTCGAGTCACTGGACGCCGAATTGGCAGGCCTCATGCGACCTGAGGGCAACGACGCGGCGCAAGTCCTGGAGCTGTTCATCGACAGACTTTCGACCGCTGTCGTCTCGTGCGACAGCCCGCGCTTCTTGTCGTTCATTCCGGCCGCACCGACAAAGGCTTCGCTTCTCTTCGACATGTTCGTCTCGTGCTCGTCGCTGCACGGCACCTCCTGGCTCGAGGCGGCAGGCGTCGTGGTGGCGGAGAACCAGGCCCTCGGCGTGCTCTCCGCACAAGCCGGCCTGCCCGCCGGTGCCGGTGGTTGCTTCGTCGCTGGTGGGTCGGCCGGCAACCTCTCCGCCCTCATGGTGGCCCGCGACACAGCGGGACATCGACGCCAGTCAAACCCGCCGCTGCGTCCACTCATCGCGCTGAGCGAGGAAGCGCACTCTTCGGTGGGCAAGGCCCTCCATGTCCTCGGCGTCGGCACCCTCATGGTCGCGACGCACGACCATCGACTAACCGGCTCTGCCGTCCGCGCCGCGCTACGGGATGACCCACGGCGCGACGACGTCATCGGCGTCGTTGCCACGGCCGGAACAACGAATGCTGGCATTGTCGACGACCTGGCGGGCGTGGCAGATGTCGCCGCCGAACACTCCCTGTGGTTCCACATCGACGGTGCCTATGGCGCCGCCGCCGCCCTCTTCGCGCCATCCGTGCGGGATACGTTCGCCGGGTTCGAACGGGCCGACTCGTTCATCGTCGATCCCCACAAGTGGCTGTTCGCGCCCTTCGACTGCGCCGCGCTGATCTATCGGCAGCCCAACTTGGCCAAGGCCGTACACACGCAGGATGCGCAATACCTCGACGTCCTCCACAGCGACAATCCCGAGGAGTGGAATCCGAGCGACTACGCCTTTCACCTCACCCGGCGGGCTCGAGGGTTGCCGCTGTGGTTCTCCCTGGCCGTCAACGGCCTGGACGCGTACACCGAGGCGGTAGAAGCGGGTTTGGCCATGGCCCAGCGGGCCGCCGAGCGGATCGTCGCAGCACCTCACCTCGAGTTGGTCCGCGACCCCGGCCTTTCCATCGTCCTGTTCCGGCGTCCGGGATGGAGCAAGATCGATTACGAGGACTGGTCGGCCCGCCTTCTCAACGACCAGATCGGTTTCGTCACACCGACGAGCTGGGAAGGCGAGACGGTGGCCCGCTTCGCCTTCCTGCACCCCAACACGACCCTCGACATGGTCGACGAGATCCTCGATTCAATGAGGGATGCGTGACCAGGCTCGTTGCAGCACAATGCCCAAGGTCTCGACGTCCTGCGCACCCGGAACTGGCCACGCACCACCGATGAGGAAGTAGGGAACGCCGGACACGCCGAGCTCCTCGGCCGCGGCCTCGTCGGCACGCACCTCGTCGGCGTAAGCCGTGCTGCCGAGCACTTTCTCGATGAGCATTTCCGGCAGCCCGACCGACTGGGCCACATCCCGCAGCACGTCGTGATCCGAGAGCTGCCGTCCCCCGAAATGGGCGACGAACAGCTGCTCCACCAACGCCGCCTCCCATTCGGATCCGCGTGCTGCCTCTGTGAGACGGTGGGCGTCGAAGGTGCTGCCCAGCCGTACATGGTCAAAGTCGAAAGCGAAGCCCACCTCGGCTCCGAGCGCGGTCAGCTGCGCGTGGCCGGCGCGCACCTGCTCGAGCGGCATGCCGTATTTACGGCTGACAACCTCCTCCACCGTGCCCTCGGTGCGAGCGGGCGCGCCACGATGCAGCTCGAAGGCTCGATGCACCACGGTGACCTCGTCGCCGTGCTCGAAGTCGCGTAGCGCGACCTTCAGTCGCGCTGTGCCGAGCGCGCACCAGGGGCAGGCGTAGTCCGACCACACTTCGATCTCCATGCACCACCACCCTATGGCCGGGGAACACGGCCTCCTCCGCTCGGTCCTGGGCAGGTCAGGCCTCCGGCTCGAACAGGAATCGCCGTCACACCGAGGCGAGGGCGGCTTCGAGAAATGCTCCCGCCACCAGCAGTCGCTCCTCGCTATGAGCGGGCCCGATCAGCTGCATGCTGGCGGGCAACGGGCCACCCGTCGGCACGGGAAGCGACAGAGCCGGGACGCCGGCCAGGTTGACCGGAAGGGTGAAGCGCGAGACGAGCAGGTCGTCGCCGTCCTCCAGATGGGGCGGGAAGATGCTCAACGTGGGCGTAACGAGGAAGTCCACCTCAGCAAACGTCCGCTCCAGTGTCTCCTTCCACGCTCGCTGGACTCGCCAGGCTGCCGCAACCGTGTCGTCGTCGAAGGATCCCCCGAGCTCCAACCGACTTCGCACGCCATCGCTGATCCCCTCGGGGTCTTCGGCCACCAGTACCAAGTCGGACTGCCACGCCTCGACGACCAGCAACAGACCCGCCTGCAGGGTGGCCTCGTCCCAACCGGGGACAGCCAATTCTCGGCAGTCCCACTCCACCAGCCCCAGGGCTCGGTCCAGCGCGGCGGTGATGGCCGGGTCCGCCTCAACAGGCAGTCGGCCGATGACCAGGTTGTCGCCACCGCCACCGCCACCGCCACCGCCACCGCCAATGCTGAAGCCCGGTTCGAGCAGCTGCATCCCCGTGACCAGACCGGCGACGGTGCGGGCCATGGGGCCGACGGTGTCGAAGCTGGGCGCCAGGGGCCACACCCCCTCCAGCGGGACGCGTCCCCACGTCGTCTTCAGTCCGGCAATCCCGCAACAGGCGGCGGGAATTCGGATGGAGCCACCGGTATCGCTGCCGTACGCCACATCAGCCTCGTCCGTGGCTACCGCCACTGCAGAGCCGCTCGATGAGCCACCGGGCACTCGGGTGGAGTCGAGCGGGTTCACCGGGGTCCCGTACCACTGGTTGAAGCCGGTCACACCGAGTGCCAACTCGTGCAGATTCGTCCGGCCGACGATCCGGGCCCCCGCCTCCCGGGCGCCGGCCAGGCAGGCCGCGTCACGTCCTGCCGGAACTGCCCTCTCCGCCACGGCACGGCATCCGGCGGTCGTCGGCTCGCCCACCATGTCGATGAGGTCCTTGACGGCGAGACGGACGCCGGATCCCGACGTCTCGTAGCGGGTGATGAAGGTCGTCATCCCTTCATTGTGTCCGCCTGTCGCGGGGCCGGACGATTCCTACGTCGTGGGCGTCGTCACGGTGGCGCCCGGTGGCAGCTGGAAGAGCGACGCCGCAGGGGACGACGAGTAGTTGGTGATCTGGAAGCTGGTCGAGTCCGAGGCAACGCTGACATAGCCGAGAATGCCTTGCGACGTACTGCAGATGGTGCTGGTGCCCGAGACGCCCTTGGCGACCAGGTCGACACAGTTCAAGTCGAAACCGTTGAGCGATTTGGTGGAAGTGGTGACTTTGTCGCCCGCCAATCCGGCGACGAGCGACACACCCTGCAAGAAGGAGACCCAGTGCGCCGGGGTGTAGATGTCGAAGATCTCGTTCTGTGAGGCAGCATCGGATTTGCTCAACTTCTGACAGGACCAAGCGCTCGCAGACTCGCTCTGGTTGCAGGCGTACTCGCCAGACGAGTTCACGATGATCTGGACATTGGACGCGTTGGATCCCGTCTGCGTCTCGTGGAAGGCAAGGCCGCCGCTGGACGGGTCGACGGCGTAGACGACGGTGGCGGGTGAGCTCCCCGTCGTCGCATAGGTGGCCTCGAAGGGTGAGTCTTTCGTGGACTGCAAGTTCTGGCTGAACGAGTCGATGGTCGCCTTGTTGCCTTCGATCGTGTGGACGGCATGGCTGAGCTTGCTCACCGCGCTGCAGCCGGTGGCCAGAGCGCCGACCGCGATCAGAACCGTCATGAGCCCGATGCGGCTCCACTGCGCCATGTTTGCCTCCCCCACTTGCACCGTCAGGAATGAGACGGCAACGCCGGTATGAGGTTACGGCAGGCCCGGGCCCGCAGCGCGGCATCCGGAGCGCCGACGAACGGGTCAGCCGGTCTCGGCCGGCGAGGGTGCCGCGCCGTCCTCGACCGGTACCACCTCCTGGCGGCCCCGTTTCAAGCCGAGGAGCGCGACGACGCCGGCGAACGCCATGATCCCGCACATGACGTAGAGCACCGTCTCGGTGGACTGGGCGAAGCCCAGCGAAACAAAATGCGGAATGGAGGTCACCGAGCCGCCGCTCTGCTGGCTCTGCGTGATGCGGTTGGCCTCGGCGGCGGCATTCGGATCGCCCATCTTTTGCAACGATGTGGTCAGGTGCGACCGGTAACTGAAGAGTTCGATGGTCCCCAGCGCCGCCAGCCCGAGGCTGGCTCCGTAGTTCCGGATCGTCTGGGTGATCCCCGTCGCCTCGCCGTACGAGAGGTTTCCCGCCCGGTTCACCGCGTCCGTGTTCGCCGGTCCCAGCATCATCCCCATACCGGCACCGGCCACAATGACCCAGATCTGCTGCTTCCCGAACGAGAGCGTGGTGACCTTCGAAGCCCAGAAGCCGAAACCGACTGCGGCAATGGCGCAGCCCAGGACGACGGCACGTTTGGCCCCCTCACGGTCCAGCATCCTGCCCCCGACCTGCGCCAGGATGACGAAGCCGAGGAAGAAGTACAAGAGGAAGATTCCCGCATTCGAGGCCGAGTCGTGCAACGAGATCTGCGCGTACTCACTGGCGAAGAAGAAGATGGGAATGAACGCCATCATGGCGATCAGCAAAACGACGTTCTCCACTGCAAACGCGCCTATGCGGAAAATGTTCACCTTGATCAGCGGCGACTCGGTCCGCAACTCGACGAGTACGAAAACGCCGATGATGGCCAACCCAGCCATGATGCAGATCCAGGTCCACGGATTGCTCCATCCCCACGGGACGGACTGCTGCAGGCCGAAAATACTCAGTCCGATGCCCGCCGCAATGAGGACGGCGCCCCGGTAGTCGATCGGAGCCTTGCGGTACTGCGTCTTGGGCTTGGAGACCGCGATGAGGACCAGGGCGATGATCGCCACGGGTATGTTGACCCAGAAGATTGCCCGCCAGGTCCACTGGGTCAGATAGCCGCCGAGGATCGGGCCGATGGCAGTGAGCCCCCCGGCGATGCCGAAGAACAGAGCGAGTGCCTTCCCTCGATCCCGGAGGGGAAACACGTTTACCACGATGGCGAGCGCCGCCGGGAACATGAGCGCTCCACCGGCGCCCTGAACGACGCGAAACGTCACGATCCACGCTTCAGCGCCCGAGCCCTTGGGCGTCAGACCGCACATGGTCGACGCCACGACGAAGATGATCACGCCGATCACGCAACACTTGGTGTGGCCGTAGATGTCCGACAACCGGCCGCCCAGCGCGAACAGCGCAGCCAAGGAGATCAGGTAGCCGTTGACGACCCACTGCACGCCGGTCGAGGTCAGGCCGAGCTCGCGTTGAATGTTCGGCACCGCGATGGAGACGATCGTCTGATCGATGAAAGTCATCGAGACCGCGAAGATCATCGCGGCCAGCACCCAGTTGCGCCCCTGCATACCGCTGCCGCTCAATGCCCTCTCCCTCCAGTCCAGGATTTGGCAAAACCCTAACTGCGTCGCTCGAGCGGTCGGGCTTCATCCATTGGTCATCATCAACGGCCTCTCTGGTGTGCCTGCGTCATCCCGGCGACAGTTGTCTCCTTCTGGCGGAACCGGGCTCGGCTTCTTCGGCGGCCATTGGGTCTCCGTTGTCCTCGCCGTCGCCAGGCCGAGGTATTGATCCCCTTCGGCCGACAACCCGTCGTGCAAAGGTCGTCACGAACGGCACCCTGAATCGGGTACCGTCGTCCCAGCAGGGAGGGGACGCTCGTGCGACGATGCTGGACCGCAGGGCCGGTGGTGTTCGTGGCAGTCGGAATCATGTGGCTGGGACTCACCGTCGCCGTGTCGCCGACGACAGCATCCGCCGGTACTCCTGTACCCGGCGCGCCCAACTGCCCCATGTTCCCGGCCGACAACGTGTGGAACACGCCGATCGCAGGGTTGCCGGTCAATCCCAACAGTGCGGCCTGGCTGGCCAGCATGGACGCCGGGACGACGAACCTGCATCCCGACTTCGGGCCGTCGGGCGATCCGTCCAATCCCTACGGCATCCCCTACACCGTGGTGTCCCCGTCGCAGCCCCAGGTGCCCATCTCGTTCGAGTACGCCGACGAAAGCGACCCGGGTCCGTACCCGTTCAGTGCGAGCACTCCGATTGAGGGCGGTCAGCAGTCGACCGGAGACCGCCACGCCATCATGGTCAATCCGGAGACCTGCAACCTCTACGAGCTGTGGGACGCGCAGTACAACCCGTCAGGCTCAACCGCCGGGTCGGGCGCCATCTGGAACCTCAACTCGAACGCGCTGCGCCCCGCCGGATGGACATCGGCCGACGCCGCAGGGCTGCCGATCCTGCCGGGGCTCGTCCGCTACGACGAGGTGCAGTCAGGCACCATCACCCACGCCATCCGGATGACGGCCGAAACAACGGACACCTCGTATCTGTGGCCGGCCCGCCATGAGGCCGGGACATCGTCCGATCCGAACCTCCCACCAATGGGAGCCCGCTTCCGCCTGAAGGCCAGCTACGACATCTCGGGCTTTTCGCCACAAGCCCAGGTGGTGCTGCGGGCCATGCAGCAGTACGGCCTGATCCTGGCCGACAACGGCTCCAACTGGTACTTCGGCGGGACGGCAGACAACGGTTGGCCCGCCGCGCTCGTCAACGAGCTCAAGGAGGTGCCGGCCAGCGCATTCGAGGCGGTCGACGAGTCGTCGCTCATGATCGATCCCAACTCGGGACAGGCCCGGCAGCTCGGGGTAGCCGTCAACTGCGGGTCGGGGCCGGGGTACCGCATGGTGGCATCCGACGGGGGCATCTTCTCGTTCTGCCAGTCGTTCCTCGGGTCCATGGGAGGTCAGCACCTCAACTCCCCGATGGTCGGCATGGCCGAGACGACTGGTGGCGCTGGCTATTGGGAGGTCGCCTCCGATGGGGGCATCTTCAGCTACGGCGATGCCGCCTTCCACGGCTCGACGGGGTCCTTGCACCTCAACCGACCCATCGTCGGTATGGCAGCCACACCAGACGGCAACGGGTACTGGCTCGTCGCCTCCGACGGCGGGATCTTCAGCTACGGCGACGCGCATTTCTACGGGTCGACAGGGTCTCTCCACCTGAACAAACCGATCGTCGGCATGGCGGCCACACCCGACGGCAACGGGTACTGGCTCGTGGCCTCCGATGGGGGCATCTTCAGCTACGGCGATGCCGCCTTCTACGGCTCACGCGGCGGCCAGCCGCTCAACAAGCCCATCGTCGGCATGGCGTCGAGCGCGTCAGGGCACGGCTACTGGTTGGTCGCCTCCGACGGCGGCATCTTCAATTACGGCGACGCCGGCTTCGACGGCTCGGCCGGCTCCGTCGCCCTCGCCAAGCCGATCGTCGGCATGCTGGGCACTCCCAGTGGCCGCGGCTACTGGTTGGTCGCCTCCGACGGCGGCATCTTCAGTTACGGCGACGCCGTGTTCAACGGATCGACGGGAGGCCTGGCCCTCAGCGCACCGGTCGTGGCCATGGGCTGAGAGGAGACACTCAGTCCGAGAACGTGGCGAAGGCTCTCCGTCTGCGGAGAGTAGGACGCAGACGAAAACGGCCGTGGTACCCGAGGTCAGACCCCCCGCGCCGAATGCCACGGATCGATGCCGGCGCCGGCTCCCGTCGAGGGGCGGCCTGGCACGGCGACACAGGCCAGGAGAAGGAAGAGAGCCACGCCGAACAGGGAGCCCCCACCGACGAGACCCAGGATCACCGTGGCGATCGAGACGCCCCAGGCAAGGCGGCCGGCGCCGCGCTCGCCGCGGCTCCGGCGCCGGGAGAGCGTAGAGGCCACGAGGAGGACGGCGGCGAGGCTCAGCAGCGTGAGGATCACCTCGGACAGATCGAACGCCTGGAAATTGGTCTTTGTCGGGGGCACGACAAAGGCCGAACCGGTGGGCCGGGCCCGTTCCACGACGTGCACGAAGAAGGACGACACGAACCGTGCAAAAGCCCAAAGCACGGCGAGAGCCAAGAAGACTGCAGCGGCCCGATCAAACCGTTTCATTCCACCGATGGTCGCACGTCCGGCCGCCGATGGCGATGGCGAGGCCGAGAGAGTGGGGAGCAGCGAGCCCGGGCTGCGGACCGACCCCGATCTCAGCCAGGACTGTCCAGCGTCCTGCGGTACACGTTGGTCTGGCGGATCTCGAAACCCATGCGTAGGTACAGCCGGTTGGCCGCCTCACGGTCGGGTCGCGACGTGAGGTCGACCGTGCGCGCGCCGAGCTGGCCAGAGAGATCGAGTGCCGCCTGCACCAGGGCCTCCGCCACCCCGCTCCCGCGGGCAGTGGCGTCGACCACGACGTCCTCAATCCACGCCCGCACGCCCGTCGGGATCTGGAAGGTCGCAAGCGTGAGCATGCCCACGATGCCGTCGTCGTTGCGGGCCACGTAGAGCGTGGTGGCACCGTCCGCCACAATGCGTTCCAGGACGGCGCGGCTGGGCGCCGGCGAGGAGCGGGACAGCTGTGGAACGAGACGGTCGACCGCGGCGCAGAGTTCGTCGTCGACCGCAGTGGCGGCGGCGACCGAGATCACGACGTCGTCGACTCGCCCCGCCACATCGGTTGGCGCACGCTGTCGTAGAGCACGTCGCGTCGCTCACCATTGATTGCGGCGAAGACATGTTCACCCCAACGGTCGGATCCGACGAGCGGCTGGGGCAGGGTCTCACGGGTGAACCAGCCGACATCACGAGTCTCGAGCGGGTGCGGCGACAGCTCCCCGCCCACGGCCCGGCAATAGAAGAGCAGCGAGTAGAGGGGCACGCGAGTGAAACCGAGGCGGAGTCCGTCGAGGACGGCAATGAGACGCACCGGCTCCGCGATGATCCCGGTCTCCTCCTCCACCTCTTTCACGACGACCTCGGCGGCCGAGTACCCCACATCGCACCACCCGGTCGGGTACAGCCAGATGCCCGAGTCGGCTCGCTGAATCAACAGCAGCTCGCCCTTGTCGTTGCCGACGGCGGCGCCGACGGCGACCTTGGGGGTCACGTAGCCCGGCACACCCTTGCCGACGACGTCCATCCACTCCTGCACCAGGCTGCTGGCGTAGTCGGGGTCCTCGTCGGCACCGTCCGCCTCGGTGCGGATGTCCGCCGCCACCTTCAGGATCTCCTCGAAGCGCTCCTGCTCATAGAGGCTCTCGGTGAAACCGAGCCCCGTGCGGGCGATGCCCGAGAGCGTCTCGCTCCAACGCAGGAGCGTCTTGAGGGGGACGTCACGGTCGGCACTCGGGTCCACGAGCGTGACGCTACCGCGGCCCGCCGCCTGAGCCAGAATGGGGTGTGGCCGTCAACGAGGATTGCCGTCATTACGTGATGCGGACCACGCCCGGGGGCGAGCGCCTGGAGCGCTGCAAGGTCGACGCCAACGAGCCGCTCCCTTTCGGCTGCCCCGCTGGCTGCGTGTTCTACGAGCCCCGACGGGTCTCCTCGGCGGGGTGGCACGTGCCCCAGGACCCCGACGGGGGCTGAGCCCGAGCGCCGGTCCCCAGGACCGGTCAGCCCTCCAGCACATCCCCCAGCAGGTCCACGGTGATGCCCTCGCCGCGCAGCCAGTCGAGTGCCGCTTCCACCTGGGCCGACTGACCGTCCATTTCACAGACGATCCAGCCCCGGTGCTCCTCCACGTCAGCCCGGCGGATATCAGGATCCACGTCGAACCGGCGCACAAGGGTGGCGAGCACCGCACGACGCACTTCGGACTCGGGGAACGTCAGCCTGACCTTGACCCGGACCTCGCTCACAACGCCTCCTCGCTCGCCCCAGCCTGCGGCAAGCCGCGGTTCAGGCTGCCGGACCGGAAGCCTTCCAGGTCCAGCGCCACGAAGCGGAATCCGGCACCGCGCACCGCGCGGACTACCTCGTCCCGGCGGGCCACCACTTCACCCAGCACGGCAGGCTCGACCTCCAGCCTGGCGGCGTCGCCGTGGTGGCGCACCCGCAGCTGCCCGAACCCGAGCTCCCGCAAGGCGGACTCAGCCGCCTCCACGGCGGCCAGGCGGCCGAGGGTGACCGGTGTTCCGTATGGAAGCCGCGAGGCCAGGCAGGCCGCCGCAGGCTTGTCCCAGGTGCGTAACCCGAGTTGGCGGGACCAGCGCCGGATGTCGTCCTTGGTGAAGCCCGCCTCGACCAACGGGAAGGCGGCGCCGGCCGCGGCGGCGGCGGCCTGGCCCGGCCGGTGATCGCCCAGGTCGCTCACGTTCACCCCGAGCACCACGGTGGCGCCTTCGGCGGCGGCGAGCGGACCCACGACGTCCATCAGCGCGGTTTTGCAGCGGGCGCACCGATCAGGGCCGTTGGCCACGTACGCCGCGTCCTCCATTTCGCTCGTCGGCACGCCGACCCAGCGAAGATCCCATTCGGCGGCCAGGGAACGGCAGTCCGCCTCTTCGGCGCCGGCCAACGACGGCGACAGGGCGGTCACGCAGAGGACGGCGTCTCGCCCGAGCGTGTCCTGCGCCACCTTGGCCAGCAGCGACGAGTCGGCGCCCCCACTGAACGCCACCACCACCCGTCCGAGGCGACACAGCGCGTCCTTGAGGTCGTCGAGCGAGCCCTTCGAAACGGTCGAGCTGGTTGAAGAGGTGACGGTCATGGCGTCGGGGCTCAGGCGCCCAGGACCGACAGCACGTCGTCGAGCCCGCCCACCATCCCCGTGTAGAAGGGCCCGAACTCGGCGTAGATGGCCGAGCCCTCGTCGAAGCGCATTTCGTAGACGCACTCCTTCAGATCATCGGGATGGGTCCCGAAGAGGGTGACCCCCCACTCGTAGTCATCGAGCCCGGTCGACCCGGTGATGACCTGGACCACCCGGCCATGAAAGGTCCGCCCCACCTTGCCGTGGGCCATCATCAGTTCCTTACGGGTCTCGAAGTCCAAGGCGTACCAGTTGTGCTGCTCGCCGCGGCGCTTGCTCATCGGGTAGAAGCAGAAGGCCTCCTTGCCTTCGGGCGGCAGCTGGGGGAAGAGCCGGGCCTGGCGCATCGCCTCGGGGACGCCGGCGGCATACTCGGAGACCTCTGTCAGGGACACGTAGGACTCGACGGCCACCAGACCGGACCCGGCGGCCTCGGTCTGCAGGCGGCGCAGCCGCCAGATGTCGGGCCCGAGCGCCATGAGGCCCAGATCCGCCTTGTGGCCGAGGAGCGCCACAGGGACCACCTGGTAGCCGTCCGCCTCGGCGGCGCTCACCGCCTTGCGGAGGGCATTGGCGTCGAAATCAGGCGTCAGCCGGCAGAAGAGGTGCAGGACACCCCAGCCGGTCGTCGGGGTCAGGGGCACGTGGTCAGTGTAGAGAAGGCACCGTCGCCCCAGAACGGCGTCCCCTGGACGGGGTCTCCGAAGCCAGCGTCTCCGAAGCCAGGGGTCCTGACGACAGTACGCCCGGCCTTGCGGCCGGGCGCACTGCTTCAGCCTCGGTTGGGGGTGAGGCAGTCCCCAGTGTCACCTCCGGCTGTTGCAGCACCGTGGCAACGGGGTGACAGCCCCATCCCGACCAGCTCAGGCTGGTCTAGTAGTCGTCCATCCCGCCGGGCATGGCGGGCGCGTCTTCTTCGGGCTTGTCCACAATGACGGCCTCGGTGGTCAGGAACAACGCTGCGATGGAGGCCGCATTCTGCAGGGCAGAGCGGGTCACCTTGGCGGCGTCGATCACACCGGTCTTGAAGAGGTCCTCGTACTCGCCGGTGGCGGCGTTGAGGCCGTGGGCACCCTTGAGGTTGCGCACCTTCTCAATGATGACGCCGCCCTCGAGACCGGCGTTCACCGCAATCTGCTTCAGCGGCTCCTCGACGGCCTTGCCCACAATGCGGGCTCCGGTGGCCTCGTCGCCCTCGAGCTTGTCGGCCCCTTCGTAAATGGCCGTCTGGGCCCGCAGCAGGGCAACCCCGCCACCGGGCACGACGCCCTCTTCGATGGCAGCCTTCGTCGTCGAGACGGCGTCCTCAATCCGGTGCTTCTTCTCCTTGAGCTCGACCTCGGTCGCGGCCCCGACCTTGATCACAGCCACGCCGCCGGACAGCTTGGCCAGACGCTCCTGGAGCTTCTCCCGGTCGTAGTCCGAGTCGGTGTTCTCGATCTCGGCCTTGATCTGGTTGATCCGGCCCTTGATGTCGGACTCGGTGCCCGCGCCCTCGACGATGGTGGTCTCGTCCTTGGTGATGACGACCTTGCGGGCGGTGCCCAGGAGGTCGAGCGTCACGTTCTCCAGCTTGAGACCGACCTCTTCGGTGACAACCTGGCCACCGGTGAGGATGGCGATGTCCTGCAGCATGGCCTTGCGCCGCTCACCGAAGCCGGGAGCCTTGACGGCGACCGAACGGAAGGTGCCGCGGATCTTGTTGACGACCAGGGTGGCCAGGGCCTCGCCCTCGACGTCCTCGGCGATGATCAGCAGCGGCTTCCCACTCTGCATGACCTTCTCCAGCACGGGGAGCAGGTCGCGTACGGCCGTGATCTTCGAGCCGACCAGCAGCACGTAGGCGTCCTCGAGGGAGGCCTCCATGCGCTCGGGGTCCGTCACGAAGTAGGGGGCGATGTAGCCCTTGTCGAAGCGCATGCCCTCGACCAGATCCATGTCCATGCCGAAGGTCTGCGACTCCTCGACGGTGATGACGCCGTCGCGGCCGACCTTGTCGATGGCCTCGGAGATCATCTCGCCGATCTCGGTGTCAGCGGCCGAAATGGAGGCCACCTGGGCGATCTGACCCTTGGACTCGGTCTCCTTGGCGATGCCGTGAATGGCACCGACAGCGATCTCGACCGCGGCCTCAATACCCCGCTTGAGCGCCATGGGGTTGGCGCCGGCGGCGACGTTGCGCAGGCCCTCGCGGACCATGGCCCAGGCCAGGACGGTCGCCGTGGTGGTGCCGTCACCGGCCACGTCGTCGGTCTTCTTGGCGACTTCCTTGACCAGCTCGGCGCCGATCCGCTCGAACGGGTCCTCGAGGTCGATCTCCTTGGCGATGGACACGCCGTCGTTGGTGATCGTCGGGGCGCCCCACTTCTTGTCGAGCACCACGTTGCGGCCCTTCGGGCCGAGGGTCACACGGACCGCGTCCGCCAGTTTGTTCATGCCGGTTTCCAGGCCGCGGCGGGCTTCCTCCTGGAAGGCGATGATCTTGGCCATCTGGTGTATTCCTCCGTTAGCACTCTCGTCTTGTGAGTGCTAATAGGTAACCACCTTAGGGCGCCGTGCGCAAGGGCGGCGCGGCCGTGGCCCCGCGATCAGCCCCCGCCGTCAGCCCCCGGCGACAGCGGGGACGATGGAGAGCGTCTGGCCCGGCGTGACCGGCGTGGCCAGGCCGTCCAGGAAGCGGACGTCCTCGTCGGCCAGGAACACGTTCACGAATCGGCGCAGATTGCCGGCCTCGTCGAAGAGGCGGTCGGCCAGGCCCGGGTGGGCGGCATCGACGGCCTTGAGCACCTCGCCGACCGAGGACCCCTCGACCTCGACCTCACCGGCGCCCCCGGTCAGGGTGCGCAGCTGGGTGGGAATGCGGACGGTCACGCTCATCGGGGGTTCTCCTCGTTCTTCTGGGTACCGGTCTGGTGGTCGTCCAACGCGGCGTCGAAGGCGTCCAGGGTGGGGGCGATGGTGGCGGTCGGGGTGCTTCCTGGTGCGCCGGCCAGGGCCTCCACCGTCTTGAGTCCATGCCCCGTCACCAGCGCCACCACACGCTCGTCGGGACGGATGGCCCCCGAGGCGGCCAGCTTGCACAGCGTGGCGATGGTCACCCCGCCGGCCGTCTCGGCGAAGATCCCCTCGGTGCGGGCCAACAGCCCGATGGCGTCAATGATCTCGGCATCGTTCACCGTGGCGCACGAGCCGCCGGATCGGCGCACCACGTCGAGGGCGTACCAGCCGTCGGCCGGGTTCCCGATGGCCAGCGACTTGGCGATCGTCTTGGGCTTGACCGGCCGGATGGCATCGCTGCCCTCGAGGAAAGCGGTGGCCACCGGCGAGCACCCCTCGGCCTGGGCGCCCGAGACCCGGACAGCCGGCTCCTCGGGCAGCAGCCCGACCCGGCCCAGCTCGGCGAAGCCCTTGGCCACCTTGGTCAGCTGGCTGCCCGAGCCGATGGGGACCACCACGTGGTCCGGGGCCTGCCAGCCCAGCTGCTCGGCGATCTCGAAGGCGAGCGTCTTGGAGCCCTCGGCGTAGTAGGTGCGCACATTGACGTTGACGAAGGCCCAGCTCGGGCGCTCGCTCGTCAGCTCGGCACACAGGCGGTTGACGTCGTCGTAGTTCCCCTCGACGGCGATCACCGTGCCCCCGTAGACCGCGGTCATGGTCACCTTGGCCGTCTCGAGGTCATGGGGGATCAGGACGACCGAGTCCATCCCGGCCCGGGCCGCGTGGGCCGCCACCGAGTTGGCCAGATTGCCCGTCGAGGCGCAGGCGGCCACCTTGAAGCCGAGCTGGCGGGCCTTGGTCAGCGCCACCGAGACCACCCGGTCCTTGAACGAGCCCGTGGGGTTGGCCGTGTCGTCCTTGATCCACAGCTCGCCCAACCCGAGCTCGGCGGCGAGGCGGTCGGCCCGCACCAGCGGGGTGAAGCCGGCGCCCAGGTCCACCGGCGTGGCATCGTCGACCGGGAGCAGATCCCGGTAGCGCCAAATGGAACGGGGGCCGGCCGCGATGCTCTCCCGGCTGATGGAGGCGGCGATCCGCTCGTAGTCGTAGGCGACTTCGAGCGGCCCGAAGCAGTAGTCGCAGACGTGCAGGGCTTCGGCGGGGAAGGCACGTTGACATTCACGACAACGCAGCCCGGTGACAAAATCGACCATTGGTCCTCCTCATCGATCGGGCATTGGCACCAGGCGCCCTACGGTTCCCCGCATTGCACTGGTTGCCGCGACGTCGACGGGCCCGTCCCTCAGTCGCTCTGGATGATGGGAGCAATGGTAGCCCGCCCGGGCCGACCCGCTCAACGCAGCGCGACTGCTTGAATCGGGGGCGTGGCGCACACCTATCACCACGGGGACTTCCCCACCGCAGCCGTGCTCGAGGCCAAGGCCCGGACCGGGCGGACCGTGTCGGTCTGCATCCCGGCCCGCGACGAGGGCTCGACCGTCGGCTCGGTGGTGCGGGCGGTCGTGCAGCCGTTCCTGGCCTCCAGCGGCGGGAACGGGCTGGTCGACGAGGTCATCGTCCTCAACGACGGCTCGCTCGACGACACTGCCGAGCAGGCCCGCGACGCCGGGGCGATCGTGGTGGCCGGGCCCGGCGGGGCCGGCGGTAAGGGACAGGCCATGGCAGCGGCGCTGGCCGCCTCCACCGGTGACGTCATCGCCTTCCTGGACGCCGACGTGGCCAACACCACCCCGGCCTTCGTGACGGGGCTGCTGGGGCCGCTGCTCACCACCGAGCACGTCGCCCTGGTCAAGGGCTTCTACACCCGGCCGCTGCACGGTGACCCCACCGGGGGCGGCCGGGTCACCGAGTTGGTGGCCCGGCCCGTGCTCGAACTCCTCTTCCCCGAGCTCTCCTGGGTGCGCCAGCCCCTGGCCGGCGAGACGGCAGCGCACCGCTGGGTCTTCGAGAAGCTCGGCTTCGCCGGTGGCTACGGGGTCGAGCTCGGCCTGCTGATCGACGTGGCCCAACAGCTCGGGCCCGACCGCCTGGCCCAGGTCGACCTGGGCGAGCGCATCCACCGCAATCGGCCGCTGCACGAACTGCGGCCCCAGGCCGTCGACGTCCTGCGGGCCGCCCTCGAGCGCGTCCCTCCGGGCGCGCTGCCATGAGCGGCACCTTCGTCGTCTCCAATCGGGGCCCCCTGACCTTCCGCACCGGGGACGGCGGCGCGCTCGTCCCCGTGCGTGCCGCCGGCGGCCTCGCCTCCTCCTTGCACCGGCTCTTGGCCGGGAGCGGCACGACGTGGGCCTCGGTGACGATGGGAGCGGCCGACCGCGAGGCTGTCACCCAGGGCCTCATGCACGAGGACGGGCTCGACCTGGTCCCGGTGGTGATCGACGACGAGACCTACCGCCAGGCCTACGACGTGGTGGCGAACACGACGCTGTGGTATTGCCACCACCATCTCTTCGACCTGCCGCACCGGCCCCGCTTCGACCGCTACTGGCGGACGGCCTGGGAGGGCTACCGGACCTACAACCAAGCCATGGCCGACGTCGTGGCGGCGCGGGCGGGCCCGGGAGATGCCGTGTTCGTGCAGGACTACCACTTCTCGCTCCTGGGCAAGCTGTTGGCCGAGGCGCGCCCGGACCTGCGCACGGTGCACTTCCTGCACACGCCGTTCGCCGCACCCGACATGCTCGGCGTGCTGCCCGACGACGTGGTGGCCGAACTGCTCGACGGCATGGCCGGCTACGCGGCCTGCGGCTTTCATTGCCACCAGTGGGAGGACGGCTTCCGCGCCTGTTACGCCGCGGCAGGGCGCAGCGCGCCGCCCACCTTCGTCGCACCGCTCGGGATCGACGCCGGCGTGCTCGAGCAGGAGGCGGCCTCACCCGCCTGCGCCGAGGCGGCGGCGGCGTTGCGGGCCGAGGTGGGTGACCGGCGCATCATCGCCCGCACCGACCGCATGGAGCCCTCCAAGAACATTGTGCGGGGGATGCTCGCCTTCGAGGAGCTGCTGACCGTCCACCCGGAGTGGCGGGGCCGGGTGGTGCACGTGGCGCAGGCCTATCCGAGCCGGCAGGGGCTGGCTGAGTATCTTGCCTACGCCGCTGACGTGGAGCACACGGCCGCGCGCATCAACCACGCCTGGGGGACCGGCGACTGGACGCCCATTGTGCTCTCCGTCCGCGACGACTGGGCCCGCTCACTGGCGGCGTTGACGCTGGCCGACGTGCTGCTGGTCAACCCGGTGCGCGACGGCCTCAACCTGGTGGCCAAAGAAGGACCCCTGCTCAACGCGGCGGACGGTGTGCTGGTGCTCTCGCACCGGGCGGGGGCCTGGGAGGAGCTGGCGCTCGACGGTGGAGGGGCGCTCGGGGTGAACCCCTTCGACGTGGCCGGCACGGCCGACGCCTTGCATGACGCGCTCACCATGGACGGGCCGGCGCGTGCGGCGCGTGCCGCGGCACTACGTGCCGTCGTGCGTGGTCGGACTGCGGCCGACTGGTGGGCCGACCAGCAGGCGGCCGCTCAGCGCTGAGCGGAACGGGCGGTCGCCGCCGCGGCATCCGCCAGGTCGCGCAGCAGGGCCACCGCACCGGCAGCACCGGCCACCGACAGGTCGGCGGCGTCGGCCACCGCGGCCGGGCTCTCGGTGTCGACCGCCGCCACCAGCACGGCGGTGCGCAACGGCCCATCGGCCTGTTGCAGGGTGGACAGGGCGGCAAAGGCAGGGAGATCGCCGACGTCGTCGCCGAAGGCCGCCGCGGCCCGCAACGGCTCGACCCGCTCGCCATCGTCGTCGTGCTCGGCCACCAGGGCACGTACCACCGACCCCTTGTCCACGTCGAGCGGCGGGCGCAGCTCGCGCTCGCGCCGGCCCTCGACCACCATGAGGCCGCGCTCCGCGTGCTGGCGCTCGGCGAAGTCCAACACCCAGTCCTTGTGCTGGGGGGCCCGGCGGAAGTGCAGTGTCACCGTCAGGCCCTTGGGCTCGACGTAAATGCCCGCGGGCGCCGTGGCCAGGGCCTCGGCCACCACCTCGTCGATCACGGAGGCCCAGGTGTCGGCGGCTGCGCCGTGCAGGGCGCGCTCGAGGCCGTAGAGGCCGGCGAGCGTCACGCCGGGCGGCGCGCCCAGGACCTCGGCCAAGAATGCGGTGGGCCGCCCCGAGATCACGGCGACCAGCGCGAAGGGGACAGCCAGGTCGGTCAGCAGGGCCGGCACGCCCGGCAGCGGCGTGGCCTCCCTCGGGTCCTTGACGACGGCCGACAGCGTCCCGTCGAAGTCGAGGAAGAGCGCAGTGTGCTCGGGTTCGGCCGCCAAGGGCCGCAACAACTCGGGCAGGCGCGCGGCGGCCTCGCCCGGCGCAGGCAACGTCAGGTCGTCGAGGCCAGGTCGGCGCCAATGACCACCACGACGTCGACCCCGGTGACGCCGGTCACCGGCGCGGCCGAGGTGAGCGGCAGCACCTGGGCCGGCTTGATGCCGATGGACGTGGCGATGGTCCCCGCCTGCTGCTGCTGCCCCGCCGCGTAGTACACGGCCGACGTGGCCACCGAGGTGGCGGCGTCCACCGGCGTCTGCATGGCCCAGCCGCCGGCACCGATGACCGTCGAATAGTGCGCGGCCAACCCGTTCGTGCTCGTGCCGTTGGCCACCACGACGCTGGTGGCGCTCGGGGCAGCCGTCGTCGTGGTCGTCGTTTTCCCCTTGCGCCCTCCCTTGGTCGTGGTCGTGGTCGCAGCCGTGGTCGTGGTCGTCGGGGCGGGCGCACCGCCACCGGCCACGGTGGTCGTCGTGCTGCCACCCACGGCCACCGTGGTGGGCGTGGTGGTCGGTGTGCTGCTCACGCTCGGGCGCGTCCCGACCGACACCAGGACCGCCACCGCCACAACGAAGATGATGATGACACCCGCCGCCCGGACGATCGAGAGCGAGCCGGACGGTGCGTTCTTCGGCTGTTCGTCATCCATTGGGGGTCCAGCCTGCCCCGGCACCCGGCCCGAAGCAAGCCTTTCCGCTGGTGGGACGGGGGGCGGGGCCGCAGGCCTGTAACCTGGGGCGCAGCGCCCGAGTAGCTCAGTTGGTAGAGCACTTCACTTGTAATGAAGATGTCGCGGGTTCGATTCCTGCCTCGGGCTCCCAGCCTCGGCGTCCGTGTCGGGTCCCTTCCGGTGCAGCCGGCGTGGAGGATGGTGCACGGGCGAGAGAGATGTATGTCGGCCGGTGGCGAGCAGGGAGGACTGCATGCTTTCTGATTTCAAGAAGTTCATATTGCGGGGCAACGTCGTGGACCTCGCGGTGGCGGTCGTGGTCGGCGTGGCCTTCACGGCGGCGATCACCGCCTTCGTGGCGGACCTCATCACGCCGCTCATCGCCGCCATCTTCGGCAAGCCCGACTTTTCGAGCCTGACCTTCACGGTCAACCACTCGCAGTTCAAGTACGGGTCGTTCCTCAACGCGCTGTTGTCGTTCCTCATTGTGGCCACGGTGGTCTTCTTCGCCGTCGTCGTGCCGCTGACCGCGCTCATGCGCCGGCTCAACGTCTTGCCCAGTGAGGAGCCCAAGCCTGAGACGCGGGAGTGCCCGGAATGCCTGAGCGACATCCCCGTGGCGGCGCGGCGCTGCGCCTTCTGCACGTCCGAGGTGGCGAGCGCGGCCTGAACGGGTGGTCGCGGCCTAACGGAGGCTGCGCTGGCGGGCCACCTCGAAGCAAGCGACCGCTCCGGCCACGCCGACATTGAGCGAAGGCAACTTGCCGTGCTGCGGGATGGACGCCACCGCATCGCAGCGCCGGCGTACCAGGGGAGCCAGGCCCTTGTCCTCACTGCCGACGACCAACGCCACCGGGCCGACGCCGAGCGGCAGTTGGTAGAGCGACTGGTCCGCCTCGCCTGCCAGGCCGATCGACCACACGCCGAGGTCGCGCAGTTCGCTCAGGGCGGCCGGCACGCCACCCACCACGGCGAAGGGCAGATGTTCAATGGCCCCGGCCGCTGTCTTGGTCACCGTGGGCGACAGCCGGGCCGAACGGTGGCGCGGCAGGACGACACCGGTCACTCCGGCGCATTCGGCGCTGCGCAGCAGCGCGCCCAGGTTGCGCGGATCGGTGATGCCGGCCGCCACCAGCAGGAACGGGGCGGTGCCGTGGCGGTCGGGCGCGGCCAGGTCCTCGAGCGCCACCGGCTCCAGAGGGCGGGCCAACGCCAGGACACCCTGGGGTGACTCGGTGCGGGCCTGCGAGTCGAGCCGGGCCCGCGGCACCGTCTCGACCGGGACGCGCATGCGCCCGGCCAGCTCCTCAATGCGGTCCAGCTGGGGCGAGGGGTCCTGGTCCTCGGCCAGCATGATCCGGCGCACAGTCCGGCGCCCGACGCTCAACAGCTCGAGCACGGCCTGACGCCCCTCCACCTGGTCACCGCCCAACTCGCTGCGCGGGCCCGGCCGACGGTCGGGCCGCTGGCCCCCGCCGTCCTGACCGCCGCCACGACGACCACCACCGTCGCCACCACGGGGCTCGGGGCGCGACCCCGTCCGTCTCGACCCGCCGCGTGGCGGCTGCCGGGGGCTCACGCCGACTCCATCAGTACGACGGCCATGCAGGCGATGCCTTCCGCCCGCCCCAGGGCACCGAGCCCTTCGGCCCGCGTCGCCTTGACCGAGACGGGAGCCCCCAGGACGGCACTCAGGCGCTCCACCATGGCCCCTGTGTGCGGGGCCAGCCGCGGCGTGTCGGCCACAATGGTGCAGTCGGCGTTGGTGCAGGCGAAGCCGTGCCCGGCCGCCATGGCGACCACCTCGGTGAGCAGGGCCACGCTGTTGGCGCCCTCCCACACGGGGTCCGTGTCGGGGAAGTGCCGGCCCAGGTCGCCCAGGCCCACCGCGCCCAGCATGGCGTCGGCCAGGGCGTGGCACACGGCATCGGCGTCACTGTGGCCACCCAGGCCGCGGGCGCCCTCGATCTCGACGCCCCCGAGCACGAGCGGGCGATGGGGGTCCTCGGAGAAGCGGTGGACGTCGATGCCCTGGCCGATGCGCATGCTCATCGGGGCCGTGCCGCCACCAGGCGCTCGGCGGCCTTCAGGTCGTCGGGATCCGTGATCTTGAGGTTGCCGGGCTCGCCGCGCACCACCAGCACGGTGCCGCCGAGCGCCTCGACCAGCATGGCGTCGTCGGTGGCGGCGGCCGGCGTGGCAGCAGCCGGTGTGGCGGCGTCCGGTGCGGCCTCGGCATGGGCCCGCCGAAGGGCGGCGGCGTTGAAGGCCTGCGGGGTCTGGACGGCCACCAACCGGTCGCGATCAAGGGTGTCGGTGACCCGACCGGACTCGTCCACGACCTTGATGGTGTCACTCACCGGGACTCCGGGCACGGCGCCGTCCGCTCCCCCTTCGGTCACTGCCGCGATCACGGCATCGAACAAGGCGGGCGACGCCAGTGGCCGCGCCGCGTCGTGCACGACGATGATTGCGGCCTCGGACGGGACGGCGGCCAGACCGCAGCGCACCGAATCGGCCCGCGTGGCGCCACCGGAGACGACGGCGTCGGCGCCGTGCGGATCAGGAGCCTCGGCGGCCCCCGAGGCGGCGTCGGTGGCCGGCACCACCAGGACCACACCGGCGGAACAGGGCCGGCACGCCTGCACGGCCCATTCGAGCACCGGGCGGCCAGCCAGTTCGGAGAACTGCTTCAGCCGGCCGAAGCGACGGCCGGAGCCCCCGGCCACGACGATCGACCACACCGGTGCCATGGTGCGGCCGGTCCCGTCGATCAGGTCAGTGCCTCGTTCAGGCGCTCCTCGGCCGTCTCCTCGTCCACGTTGAGCGCGAAGGTCAGCTCGGACACCAGGATCTGGCGGGCCCGCTGCAGCATGCGCTTCTCGCCGGCGGACAGGCCCTTGTCCTTGTCCCGGATGGAGAGGTTCCGCACCACTTCGGCCACCTGGTAGATGTCGCCGGAACGCAGCTTCTCGGAGTGGTTCTTGTAGCGCCGGGACCAGTTCGTCGGCATGCGCGCTTCCTTCTTGCGTAGCACGGCGAACACCTCCTCGACCTCCTCGTCGTTGATGACCTCCCGCAGGCCGACGCCCTCGGTGTTGTCGGCGGGGACGTTGAGGATCAGATCGCCGTAGGCGAGGCGCAGGACCAGGTACTCACGCTTCTCACCGAAGGCGACCTTGGTCTCCCGCTTCTCTATGACGGCCGCCCCGTGGTGGGGGTAGACGACTTTGTCTCCGACCTTGAAAGACACAGGACTCAGGGCTCCCTTTTGGGTGGTTCGGCTGCGCCCGCACGGGCACGCAGAGCTGCGGCGATGCTGTGCGGAGGCGACCGGGACGGAGGTGGGCCGTCCGAAGGTGACTGCCTATTTTACCAGATCACCCGCTCATTCGTACCGCTCGAAGATGCTGGCCTCGACGAGACGGGCCAGGCCGTCGCGGATGTGGCGGGCCGTGGCGGCCCCGATGCCCTCAATGGACTCGAGCTCGGCCGCGGAGGCCGAGAGGATTTCGGGGAGTGACCCGAAGCGATCGACCAGGCGCACAATGAGCACTTCGGAGAGCGTCTGGGGCAGCCGGTGCAACAGGCGGTAGCCGTGCGGGGCCAACTCGGCGTAGAGCTGGTCGTCGGAGGCGGGCAGGTGGAGGGCGGCCACCACCTTGGGCAGGTCCATCAGCGCGTCGTTGGAGAGCGAGCGCAGGTGGGCGATCCCGGTGTCGTCGGCGTAGTCGCGCAGGACGAGCTCGAGGCTCTCGGGCACACCGGAGCGCAACTCCTCGGTCTGCAGATGGATGAGGCGGCCGTCGGACCCCAGCTCGACCAGGTGCCCTTCGATCTCCTCGGCAATGCGGCACACCATTTCGCCCGGCTGCAGCACCGCCACGACGTCGCGCACCGA
>Ga0302267_10001611_pt1 | contig 28475 bp, 26 predicted proteins | sample III_Bog_E1_3_FD_194555 | JGI IMG/M metagenome (GOLD analysis project Ga0302267, IMG submission 194555) | Peat permafrost microbial communities from Stordalen Mire near Abisko, Sweden - III_Bog_E1_3 | ecosystem: Environmental > Terrestrial > Soil > Wetlands > Peat | place: Sweden: Abisko...
AAGCGCGCCCATGAGTCCCACGAAGGCGGAAAGGATGCACAGGACGGGCAGCATCACCAGTCCGGAGAGGATGCGAGGGGCCACCAGGAACTGGTGGCGGTCCAGACCCAGGACGTCCATGGCGTCCAGCTGTTCGGTGACGGCCATGGATCCCAGCTCCGAGGTCATTCCGGCTCCCGTGCGCCCCGCCACCACCAGGGCGGTGAGGACGGGGCCCATCTCCAGCATGATGGATTTTCCGACCGCCGTCCCCAGGAAGGTGAGGGGGATGTAGTCGGAGAAGAGGTAGGCGGCCTGCCAGGCCGTGACCGCCCCGGTGAACAGCGATGTGGTGGCCACCAGAGGGATGGAACTGATGCCGATGGCGTACATCTGCTCCACGGTGAAATGCGGATGCCGGTAGAACTTCCAGCCCGCCACGGCGGTCTGGCCCAGGAACTCGAGGAAATCGAAGACGGTCTCGATGGCGCCGAGGACCCAATTCCCGATCCAGACCACCAGCCGGTCGATTCCCGACAGGATGGCGCCCAAGGGCTGGAGCAGGAGACCTGGGCTGCCGTTCATCGGAAGGGAAGATAGATCGGTGGCCGTGTCGCGCTCGGTGTCCCCATTCCCGGATTGAACCATTTCCCGGTGGAGGGCGCAAAAAAACGGCGGAGACCTGGTTTCCGCCGAAAGGATCTCCCGGTGCGGGAGATCGGTCTCCTACGACCTCAGGTGGCGTAGGTGTCGAGGTTCTGGCCGGTCATCCCGGATGGATCCGGAGGCGCCGGGGGAGGATTGTTCTTGAAATCCGACTGGAGCGTCGAAAACGCCGTCTGGGCGTCGCTGAGGCTGCCGGAGCTCAGCGCGGTGGCCAGCGCCTTGAAATCGGACTGGATCCCATTCGCCGAACTGCTGCCGCTGCCGTCCGTCGAGGAGCCGGTGGAACCACTGGAAGCGGTTCCGGATCCCTTGTGGTGATGGTGGTGACCCTTTCCGCCCTGCTGGAGTGCCGCGAACGCCTGTTGCGCGTCCTGGAGATTTCCGCTCTTGAGGGCCGCGGCCAGGGCCTGCATGGGGTTGCTGCTGCTGGAGGAGCCGCTCGAACTCGACGACGAAGTGGAGGCGGACGCGCTTCCTCCGGGTCCGTTCTGGATGTCGGTCTGGATGCTGGCGAAGGCGGTCTTCGCGGAAGTCAGGTCGCCGGAACTCAGCGCCTTGGCCAAGGACTGGAAGTCCTGCCCGAGTTGGCCACCGGGGAGGTTGTTGTTGTTCGTCGCGGTCGTGTACGCCGCGTTGTTCGAGGATATACTGTCGATGCTCATGGAGTGCCTCTTTGCTGGTGTCGAATACGGTGCCGGCGAATCGAGTCTACGATCCCCGGAGGCCACAGGGCGAGGCCTCTCTCCAACCCGGGTATCGGGATGGATTGCCCGGAGCGGTAAACAATTCGCGGGCCAGTTCGATTTCCCGGCTCAGCGGGTCCCCTGTCGGAGGGGACTCGGCAATACCAGTCCTTCGCCGATGGAGATCCTTGCCGCTGTCGCAGACCGGCAGCCGACCCGAAGCATGGAGCAGGTGTGCTAAGCTTGGCGACCACATGGAACCCTTCCTGGAACGCCTGGACGAGCGCGCGGCGGCTTTGCAAGTCCAACTTTCACCCCTGGTCGCGGCCCTGTCCGAGGCGCGATGCCTTCCGGAGTACCGCGAGGCGCTGCGCCACGATCTCCTGTGCATCCAGGTCCTGCTGGGCTATTTCTGGGACCGCATCGGAGCGCGCGAATTGGCGGCGTTGGCTGCCTTGGACTGGGCGCTGGTGCAGAGCCTGGGCTTGGGGGCGAAGATCCAGCAACTCTCGGCACGGGGCGATTGGGTGGCCCAGTCCTTCCTCGAAGCCGAACTGGAGAGGTACCGGTTCCTCCTCAAGGAGCATGGCGGCGAGACGCGCTTCCAGGTTCCCCACTGGGCGCAGTCCTTCGAATCCAATCCTGTCCTTTCGGGGGGACTCTCGCGTCTGGCCACCGGACTGTACGCCTACTACTCCCTGGTGGTGCGGTTGGACGGGAAGGTGGATGATCGGGAAACGAGGGGATTCCGGGCGTTTTGGGAGGCCTACAAGGCGTTGAAGACCACGGAATCACCTCCATGCGGTGTCGGTTCCCCATCTTCCGCACCCGCCGATACCGGCCTCCCCGAAGCGGCCCGGCGCGTCCCCTCCGCATCGGAACAGGTTCCGAGGTTCGTCCCGCAGGCTTGGGGAATCGCCGGATCGTCGCCGATGGAGTCGGCACCCCCCTCCAGGCCCTCGGCATCGGCAGCGGTGCGTGCGGAATCGCCTTCCCCCGGCGATCCCGCGTCCCCGCCACCGGTCCCGACCGCCGCCGCCCGCGAGGACGAGCTGGCCTCCGCCCTGTCCGAACTCGACGCCCTGGTGGGCCTCTCTTCCGTGAAGGACGATGTCCGGAAATTGTCAAACCTCCTGAAGGTCCAGGTCCTCCGGCGCGAACGCCACCTCGCGGAGGTCCCCGTGAGCCTGCACGTGGTGTTCACCGGCAACCCGGGGACCGGCAAGACCACGGTGGCGCGCCTCTACGCCCGCATCCTCAAGGGGCTGGGGCTCCTGGAACGCGGCCACCTGGTGGAGACGGACCGGGCCGGCCTGGTGGCGGGCTACATGGGCCAGACGGCGGAGAAGGTGGACGAGATCGTGAGATCCGCCCTGGACGGCGTCCTGTTCGTCGACGAAGCCTACGCCCTGACCACGGGCGACTCCGCCGACTACGGCAAGGAGGCGGTGGCGGCCCTGATCGCGCGCATGGAGACCTTCCGGACCCGGCTCGTGGTGGTGGCCGCGGGCTACGGACCCGAGATGGAGACCTTCCTGGAGTCCAACCCCGGCTTGCGCTCCCGCTTTCCGCACGTCTGGGAATTCCCGGACTACGATCCGGGGGAGATGGAGGAGATCTTCCTTTCCCTCTGCCGGCGCTACCAGTTGGAACTTTCGCCGCAGGCGCTGGACGCGCTGGTTTCCCGCCTGGAAGCCCTGCAGAAGGGAAAGGACGGGTCCTTCGGCAACGCCAGGGCCGTGCGGAACCTCTTCGAGGCCGTCGTGTCCCGGCAGGCCGACCGGGTGGCCGGAGGTCGGGATCTGTCCGACAAGGCGCTGTGCTCCATCGAGGAGTCCGACCTGGGGCCTTGAGGTTCACGACATGCCGCGCAGGTCCCTTTGCCGGAGGTTCCTCGCCAAGCCACGGGAGGCCAGGTCCCGCGCGAGGGCTTCCTGTTCCGTCTGTCCCGGCGTGGGCACGAAGAGGCATCGCGGACCCAGGAGACCCAGGACCTCGAGGTCCATCACGGTGGAATAGCCGCCACGGCTGACGATTTCCGTCGCACCGAGCAGGGCCGCCGCGAGCGCGGAGGATCCCAGGTGGGGCGCTTCGACCAGGTTCCCCTCATCGGGAACGGGCGAGGACGGCAGGTCCGGACGACCGCGAAGCAGGAGATGGCGACCGGGTCGGCGGGAGAGGAGATCGCGCAGCAGCGCCTCGAAGTCCGTCCGGGTGGGTTCCGGTCCGCTGACGACGCCCACCGTGGTCCAGGGACCCGACCAGAGCGGATCGGGACGCGTCGCGGAGAACCGGGAGAGAGGCCCGAGGTACCGCAGGGGAGGAAACCTGGATGGCTTGAGGGGATGGCCCAGCCGACCCGAAAGGATCCGCCCGGATTCCCGGTCCGGGATCCAGATTTCCGAGAACCCGCGCACCAGCCCAGCCATGGCTCGCTCCCCGAGACTCTCGGCGAACCCCAGGCCGGAGGGCGGGGCGGGACGGAGCTGGTGGGACAGGAAGACGGAACGGACCCCGCGCATGGCGCAGCCGTACCGGTTGTCGGAAAGGACCAGGTCGAAATCCTCCGTGCGCCACGAGGCCACCTTCGCCGCTTCCGCCCGGATCGCGCTTCGCAGGCGGGGCAGGGAGAGGAGCAGGGAAGGGACCAGGAGAGGACCCGAGACGTAGCGCACCCGGTAGTCGGGAAGTTCGCGCAGTTCGAGTCCCGGGAATTCCTTCCTCCACCAATCGGCGGACCTCCCGTTGGAAGCCAACACCACCTCGCATTCCCGCGAGAGGAGTTCCCGGACCAGCGGGGTCGTGCGTGCCACGTGGCCCAGTCCCCAATCCAAGGCGCAGACAAGGGCGCGGCGGGGGCGCATGTCGGCGGGGAGAACATCGGGCATTTCGGTCCTCCCTTTCGGATTCCGCATTCCAACCACGTTCGACGAAAATCAAATCTAGCGGAGAGAAGGAACCGGGACGCGGGGCGTTTCCCGTCGCGGGAGGGACGACGACCACCTCGATTTCTTTCTTTGGGGAAAGAAGGAGAACCGAACGATGTCCACCCACGCATTCCTGGGCAAGGTGCCCGTCCTGGCGAAAGGGGCCTGGATCGCGCCCGGCGCCCAAGTCGCGGGCCGAGTCTTCCTCGGAGAGGACGTGTCCGTCTGGTTCAACGCCGTCCTGCGCGCCGACATCAACACCATCTCGATCGGGGCGCGATCCAACATCCAGGACAACACCGTGATCCATCTGGCCGACGATTTCGGCGTGGTCCTGGGCGAGGACGTCGTGGTCGGACACTCGGCCATCCTGCACGCCTGCACCGTGGGGAACAACGTGCTGGTGGGCATGGGTTCCATCGTCATGGACGGAGCGGAGATCGGGGACGACTGCGTCGTGGCCGCCGGCGCTCTCGTGCCCCCGGGGAAGAAGATCCCCGCGGGCTCGCTCGTCGTGGGCGCCCCGGGCAAGATCGTGCGCGAGACCACGCGCGCCGAACGCGACTCCAACCGGGCGATGGCGCTCAAATACATGCGCATCAAGGACTCCTACCGCGGAGAAGGAGACCACTCCCTCTAGCGGATCCGCTTGGTACCTTGGCCCACATGGTTCCCACCAACGCCAAGCCGGGAGTTCGCAGGTTGGGTCGACTCGGGTGGATCGCCGTCCTGGTGCTGCTCCTGGGCCCGGACTTCTGGGTGCTGTTCCGGGGAGCTCCCCTCGTACGCACCATGGCAACCCTCCCGACCCCCGATGTCCTCCTGGTTCCCGGCGCTTCGGTCCTGCGCAACGGGAAGCCGAGTCCGGTGCTGCGACAGCGCGTGGAGGCGGCCCTCGGCGCCGCCCGGCGCTGGCCCGACGCCCGCATCGTGCTTTCCGGGACGGCGGTCCCCGGCGGGTACGACGAGCCCCGCGCCATGCGGAGGTACCTGGTGGACCACGGTATCGACAGCCTGAGGATGTTCCTGGACAGGAATGGCGTCAACACCCGTTCCAGCGTCTCGGACCTCGGGAAGCCCGGCGGCAGCCTCGCGATCGTGTCCCAGGAATGGCATCTCCCGCGCGCCTGCTGGCTGGCCGAACGGGCGGGTTGGGACGTCCATGGCCTCGCGGCCGGAGAGGAAGCTTCCTCCGGCTGGGTGAACCTCCTCCGCGAGCACCTGACCCGGACCGCGAATTTCTGGGAATGGATTTTCCGCCGCGGGCATGCCCAGGTAGTATCGTTTCCGCCTACAACGCGATGAACGCTTCCACCGTCGGCTTCGGGGCCGGCCTTCGATACGGATTCCTCGTCAACCCCGTGTCGGGCAGCGGCCGGGGGAGGTTGATCCACGACCAGCTTCCCTCGATCCTCGATGGGCTCGGTCTTCCGCGGTCGGCATGGATCCGCGAGCTCACCGTCCCCAAGGCGGTTCCGGAACAGGCTCGACGGATCCTGTCCGAATGCGACCGGCTGGTGGTCGCCGGCGGGGACGGAACCATCGGACAGGCCCTGGAAGGCATGAGACTCTCGAACCGGGCCGACGCGGCCCTGGGTGTCATCCCCCTCGGAACGGGAAACGACCTCGCGCGCGAGCTCCGGCTGCTGGAGGTCTTCCAGGACAAGGGACTTGGCGAATTGGTGCGGACCCTCCTGGAGGATCGCATCTCGCCTTTGGACCTGTGGGACGTCGGTGGCCGCGCGGTTCTCGCCAACTACCTCTCCTTCGGGTCCGACGGCTGGGTGACGGAAGTGTTCGGGAGATCCCGGGACCTCAGCGGATCGAGGCACAGCACCCTCGGGATCAAGCTGGGCTACGCTCGAGCCGGCATCGGGAGCCTGGCCAGGCACCTGCCGCAGAGCTTCCGCATCCGGGCGCGACTCGCCGACGGCTCGATCCTCGACCGCGGGCTCGGCGGACACCGCTCGCTCCTGGCGCTGAACGTCGGGTCCTACGCCTCGGGACTTCTCAGGCCCATGCGCACGCGGGCGGACGACGGGCTCCTGACCCTGATGTCCATTCCCCATCTCTGGAACTATCCTGTCCTCGTGGCCACGTCCGCGTTTCCCAGGCTCCAGGGATTCTTCCAGAGGCGGATGCTCCTCTCCTGGCAGGCCACCTCCTTCGAAGCCTCCTGGACGGGACCCAACGCGGTGCAGGTGGACGGCGAAGGCAGGCGCGATCTCCTGTCCTCGGGACGGTTGGAGGTCTCGCACGCCGGTCGCGCGCGACTCCTCTCGGGAAGCGGGCGCCCGTGAAGGGATCCGTCCAGCTGGATTGGAGGCGGATGGACGAGACGGACATACCCGCCGTGTTCGTCCTCGACCACCACTGCCAGGGACATCCCTGGACCCCCGGGAACTTCCGCGAGGAACTCGCCCGCGGCGACGCCGGCTACGCGCGCGTACTGGAGGAACCCGGGGTCGGAATCGTCGGGTACCTGTGCGCCTGGCTGGTCGCGGACGAGCTGCACATCGGCACGTTGGGAGTGGACTCGGAACTGCGGCGGAAGGGACTGGGATTCGGAATGGTGTCGCAGGCGCACGGCTGGGCCGTCCACCGCGGGGCGCAGCTCGCGCACCTCGAGGTCAGGGCCTCCAACGCGGCCGCCCTCGCGCTCTACGCGAAGCTCGGGTACCGCAGGGTCGGAATCCGCACGGGCTACTACGTGGACAACGGCGAAGACGCATTCCTTCTCCTTTGCGATCTCGCCGCTCCGGGGCCCGGAGCCCCCGCTTGACCGGGATCCACGGCATAGAGGCGGCGGTCCTCGCCCTCTTCGCGGCGGCCGTGGGATCCACCGCGGCGCTGTTCCGCGTCGTGGACAGGATCCGTCGTTCCAAGCGCGACCTCGAGGGGATCTTCGACCACGTGGATCCGATGGCGGTGGTCGACCGCGACCTGCGCGTCCTGAGGGCCAACCGACCGTTCGCGGAGCTTTGCGGGAGGACATTCCGCGATCTCCTCGGACGGCCCCTTTCCGAACTGGCCCCGTTCCTGGAACCCGCCTTCCCGCTACTCCTGGAGTGCCTGGACCAGGACCTGGCGGCGGGGCCGATGGAACTGCCCGAACGGAAGGGACTGGTCCAGGAGGCGAAGGCATTCCCTCTCGCCGCCGGAGTCCGCGGCCTTTCCATACTGCGACTTCGGGACGTCACGGACCTTTCGTCGGCGCGCAAGGAGCTGGTGGACAGGAACATCTCGCTCGGTCGGCTGACCGATGCGTTCCAGGCCGAGGTGGAGATGGCCCGCGAGATCCAGAGGGCGTTGCTCCCGAAGGACCTCCCCAGGATCGACGGTCTCGCCTGCAGGGTGCGCTACCAGCCGTGCCGGCCCATCGGTGGAGACCTCTACGACGTCAGCCTGCTGGACGAACGGCACCTTTGCCTGTTCCTCGCGGACGTTTCGGGACATGGTCTTCCCGCCGCCTTCGAGGCGGCCCTGGTGCGGATGAGCCTCCTGAACCACGCCTTTCCCGATGTGGGACCCGCCCGGATCCTGGAGGGCATGAACCACGACCTTTGCCGCAGCCTGGTCCTGGGCCACTACGTCACCGCCTTCCTCGGCATCCTGGACCTGGAAACCCTGGAACTCCGCTATTGCAGGGCGAGCCATCCGCGACCGGTGGTGTTCCACGCCGACGGCACGAGGGAGTCGCTCGGCGCCAGGGGCCTGTTCCTCGGGATCGTGGAGCAGGGCAGGTACGAGGAGGATTCGATCCGACTCGCACCTGGAGACAGATTCTGCCTCTTCACCGACGGCTACTACGAATCGGCGACTGTCGAAGGCCGCCGCCTCGGCTACAAGGGGTTCGTGTCCCGGATTCCGTCCAGCGTGGAGGTGGATCCGGAACCCGCGCTCCAGGCCGTGGAGGAGGAGTTTCCCGGGATGTCGCCGGACGGTCGGGACGACGACCGGACCTTCCTCGCGCTGGACGTGCTCTCCCGGACGCGGGACCGACCCGCGGTGCTTCGACGGTTTCCGTCTTCGTCGGATCCCGGGATCAAGGTGTTCCGCACCGCGCACGAGGCCTGGGACCTGGTGGACGGTTTGCGCGCCGAACTGGAGGCGGCGGGCTGGTCTTTGCGCGACTCCAGGCGCGCCCAGCTCCTGGCTTCGGAGCTTTGCGTGAACGCGGTGGCCCACGGACTGCGCGATCGCCCGAGCGCCCGCGCTTTCTGCGCATGGCTCCTCCAGGGAAGGGAAATCCTCGTTTCCGTCCACGACGAAGGGTCGGGGTTCGACGTCGATTCCGTTCCCGATCCCCGCGATCCATCGAACCTGGGCATGGACCACGGCAGGGGGATCTTCCTGGTGCGACGGATGTCGAGCGACCTCTGGTTCGACGACGGCGGCACCACGGCCACCTTCCGCCTCGTGCGCACGGCGACGGCCTGAGATGCGGGGACGGAGGAACCGGCGCTTCGCGGGAGCGCAGATCCCGGCGCTGGCCGTCCTCCTGTGGGCGGGGCTCTCCGCATCCAGGGCGGGGCTCTTCCGCGGGCCGGATCCACTGCCCGGCCACGTTCGGCACGCCATGGTCCTCGACGGCCAGGGACCCTCCGGGTCGCGCGCCCTGGAGGGGCTCCGCCTGCTGCGCGAAGGGCGGACGGACACGCTGGTCCTTTCCGGAGTGGAGATCGGCGGCGGCTTCTTCTACTCCATGCTCTGGGCGCGGATGCTCCCCCTGACGCACGCCGAACGCGGGCGCGTCCTGGAACTCCGCTCAGCCTGCACGAGCACCCAGGACGAGGCCCGTGTCGCGGCTGCCGCGTTCTCCGGCGACGACACGGTGCTGGTGGTCACCAGCGCCTTCCACGCTTGGCGCGCGGCCTCCATCTTCCGCCGACGCGCCGCGTCCGGAACCGTCTTTCGCGTCCACGCGGCCGCGGACGAAGTCTGGGACCGGGGCTGGTCGGACCGCGAATCCCGCAAGATGAGGTTCCTGGAGTGGACCAAGCGCGCGGTCTGGGTCCTCTGGGAACAATGGCTGCCCGTCCGCGGAGAACCCGCCCGGCACGAATTCGTCGGCGGAGAGGCGCTGGGCGGGATGCCGGCGCCGGCCTGGATTCCGTGAAGCCGACCCCGATCCTCCCCCGGTGCCCGTCCCCGATGCGGCGCCGTCGCGAACAACACGCACGAAAGGAGCCCTGAATGTCCGGGCCGTGGGAAAGAAAGATCCGCAAGCGCGACTGGGCTCGCGAACTGCTCGAACTGGTGCACGCCCAGGGCTACGAGGCCTCCACCTTCAAGGAGCTGCGCCACATCCTGAACGCCGGTCGGGACGAAATCCCGGCCCTGCAGAACGCCTTGGCGGCCCTCTTGGAGGAAGGGCAGATCCGGGTGGGGTCCCGCGACCGCATCCACGCGGCCAAGGAGAGGCCCACGAGGGCCGAACGCAACGCGAAGCGGGAGCTGAGCCGCGAGCTCGGGAGGAATCCGGCGAAAGGTCCGGACGCCGTCGTCTCGAAGACGGAATCCGTCACGACGGGGCCGGGATCCTGGAAGGGTCCGTCCTGGAAGCAGGTCCAGAAGCTCTTCGCGGAGTCCCACGAACTGCCGGGGCCGTTTCCGCAGACGGTGAAGGACCAGGCCGAGAGGTACCGCGAACCGGGCCAGGCGGAGATGGAGGGACGCGTGGACTGCCGCGCCGACGAGGTCTGCACCATCGACCCCTGGAACGCCCACGACCACGACGACGCGGTCGGGGTGGAGGAGCTCCCCTCGGGCGGTTGGAGGTTGGACGTCCACATCGCCGACGTCTCCCACTACGTGGCCGAAGGCGGCCCGCTGGACAAGCAGGCGCTGAAGCGCTCCTTCACCACCTACCTTCCCTGGACCGCCGTGACCATGCTTCCCCAGGGCCTGGCCGCCGACCTCTGTTCCCTGCTGGAGGGGAAGGATCGCCTGGCGCTCTCCTGCCGGATGGAGATCTCGGGAGACGGGCACATCCTGTCCTATCGCTTCTTCGAGTCCGCCGTCCGCGTGAGGCGGTTCCTTTCCTACGAGCAGGCGCAGGAGCTCGCCGACAAGGGCGATCCGGCCCTGCTCCGCCTGAAGGCCTGCTCGGAAGCCCTGCTCAAGCGACGGAGGCAGGAGCATCTCCTCGAATTCGACATGCCCGAGCCCCGCGTGGTCTTCGACGACGGCGGCGAACCCGTGGACGCGCGGCCGGGGGTTCGGCTGGCTTCGCACCGGTGGATCGAGGAGGCGATGCTCGCCGCCAACCGCTGCTGCGCCCGGCTCCTGGACGAGAAGGGTCTTCCCGGGCTCTACCGGGTGCACGAACCCCCCGAACAGGAGTCGCTCTGGACCATCTCTGCGTGGGCCGTCGCGCTCGGTCTCCCGCGCTGGAATCCCTCGCGCCGCGCCGACGGCGTGGAGGAGACGAACGTCCGTCCGCAGGCGCAGGAATGGCTCGCGAGGATCCTCGGAAGCGGCGAGATCCCGGCGGGTCTGCAGGGGAAGACGATCCGGTCCATGAAGAAGGCGCGCTACAGTCCGGACTGCCGCGGCCACTTCGCGCTGGGTTGGCTGCACTACGCGCACTACACCAGTCCGATCCGCCGCTATCCGGATCTCTGGACCCACCGCGTGATCAAGGAACACCTGAAGAACGGCCAGGTGCCGGGGCGATGGCCGGCGGCGGTGCGGCGGCTCGCAACCCACGTCAGCGGTCGGGAGGACGCGGTGGTGAAGGCCGAGCGCTCGGGGATCAAGTGCTGCTCGGCCTGGATCCTGCGCGAAAGGCTCGGCGAGGAGTTCTCGGCGGAGATCACGGGGGTTGAAGCCATCGGGATGTTCGTTCAGCTCAAGGACCCCTGGGCCGAGGGGATGATCCACGTGCGCCGCATGTCCGACGACTTCTACATGCACGACGAGGAGCGGATGGAACTGAAGGGCAGATCCAACGGGAAGGTCTTCCGCATCGGGGATGTCCTGCGCGTGCGGCTGGCCCAGGCCGATCCCGTCCAGGGCTGGGTGGACTTCGAACCGGTCATTGAAGGACGCGAAGGTCTTCCATCCGCGCCCGTGCGCGCTTCTTCCTCCGCCCGTCGCGCGCAGATCCCCGGTTCCCGCGGACCCGAAGTCCGCGGACCCGGAAGGAAGGGGCGGGGCCGAAGGCAGTGAGCCGACGGGGAGCGTTCCGGAGGTTCTATCTTTGCCTTCCTCATGCACGAAGCCCAAGTGGTGGAATTGGTAGACGCGGCGGACTCAAAATCCGCTGGAGGTGACTCCATGACGGTTCGATTCCGTCCTTGGGCATGGTTCTTCGTTTTTCTGTTGCTCGCGGTGGCGGCCCATGCGGGAGACGGGGTGCGGTTGCAGGACCACTGGAAGTCGTTGGGCGTCTCGGCTTCGGACATCGATCTCATCGACAAGCTGGGCCTCAAGAAGTCCAAGGTGGAGATGCTCATCACCAGCGGGGTGTCGGTGCGGGAGTACTCCCACCGCCCGTGGGAACCCATGGGGATCACCGAGGAGCAGTGGTTGAACCAGCTCCAGAACGGTTCCGACATCGGCCAACTCGAGCGGATGTATTCCCGCGACAACGATGCCGCCCCGACCGCCGATCGACCGAGCCTCGTCGTCGCCTTCCTGCTCCCCGGCGTGCAGCAGTTCCGGGAAGACAGGCCGGTGCCCGGCGCCGTGCTTTCGGGAATCGCCGTCGTTTCCGTCGCCGCCCTCGCGGTGGACATCGCGAACAAGAATTCGGGATCGACCATCCAGGTCTGGGCTCCGCTCCTCGGGCTGGACATGCTCGCGTCCGCCGCGGACGTGTGGTTCGACCATTACCGCGTCCAGTCCTTGACCAGCTTCTCCCTGCGCGTGGAGCCGCGTCCCTCCGGCATGGGCGCCGTTCTCGCCGCGAGGTTCTGAGGATGCTCCTGCGCGAGATGGGCAAGTCGAAGATCCATCGCGCCACGGTGACGCAAGCGGAACTCCACTACGAAGGTTCCATCACCGTGGACGCGAAGTTGCTCGAGGCCGCCGACATCCTCCCGGGCGAGAAGGTGCAGGTCGTGGACATCTCCAACGGCGCCCGGTTCGAGACCTACACCATCCCGGCCGCTGCCGGTTCGGGGGTGGTCTGCGTCAACGGCGCGGCGGCCCGCCTGGTCCAGCCGGGGGATCTCGTCATCCTCATCACCTATTGCCACCTCCCCGACGACGAGGCCCGCGACCACGCCATGAAGGTGGTCTTCGTCGACGCGTCCAACCGACCGTTGACCGACGGAGTGGCCCGCCACGACGACGGAGAGTAGACTCTTGGTCATGCGTGGCTTCCTCCTTGCGGTCGTGCTCCTCCCCGTCGCCCTTTGCAGGGCGCAGTTCTCGGGAAGCTTCCCTTCGGGTTCCTCGTTCGGGTCGTTCCCCGCCTTGGGACCGGGTTCGGAGCAACCGGTGCTGGCGGATTCCCGCGACTTCCAGATGCACCAGAGCGTTACGGTTTCCTCCATGTCCGGCGGCGGCGGGAGCCTGACCCAGAGCATGGTCCAGAACCGGATCGACTACAGGCTCTCCGATCCCCTGACCCTCCAGCTCGGACTCGGGATCCTCACTCCGCTCCAAGCGACCGGAGTCGCCGCGCAGGGACTCCAGCGGGGCGCCTACCTGATCCCGGATGTCGGACTCGAATACCGTCCTTCGGAATCGCTCCTGTTCGCCTTGCGCTACGTGGCCATCCCCTCCTCGCCGCTCGGTACCGCGGGCGGATTGCCTTGGCATTGAACCCGATGTCCGCTGCGGACCCGTGCGCCTAGTCGCCATCCTGCTCGTCGCCTGCTTCGCGAGTTCGTGTCGGCGCGCGCCTTCGGCCGTCGGTCCGTCCTCCTCGCGGCGCGACTCCTCCTCGCGATTCCCGGCCGCATCGGCCGGGACGGTGGAGGTGCTCAACGGCACCGGCCGCAAGGGCGTCGCCTCCCTGGTGGCCGAACGCCTGCGCCGCGACGGCTTCGACGTGGTGAAGGTGGGCAACGCACCGGAAAAGACCTTCGCGCGCACCGTGGTCGCGGAGAGGCGCGATTCGGCCCAGGTGGCCTCGCGCGTGGCGGCGGCCCTGGGCGTGCACGGAACCTGTCCCTTCCACAACGAGAACCTGCTGGTCGACGCAACCGTCTTCGTCGGCCGCGACATCGAGGAGATCCTGCCGCAATGAGCACAGAAACCGAGCTGGACGACGTCCGGCGCCTTGCCATCAGCCACCTTTTCGCGCGCAAGGCCCAGGACGTCTCCTGGCTGGATCTGCGCGACCGGTCCACGCTGTGCGACTGCTACGTCCTGGCCACGTGCCAGAGCGAGGTGCAGTTGCAATCCATCCTTTCGGGAGTCCGCCGCGACCTGCGCAAGGCCGGCGTGGCCGCGCTCCGTTCCGAAGCCGCTCCCGGATCGCGGTGGGGGGTGCTGGATTTCGGCAACCTGATCGTGCACGTGTTCCTTCGCGACGCCCGCGACCACTACGCGCTGGAGCGGCTGTGGCAGGATGCCCCGCAGCACTCCGCCCGCGTCGAGGACTATCCGGTGCCGGAAATCCCCGACGAGGTGGAAGAAGAAGAGGAACAGCTCTCCGGAGAGGACTGGGAGTGAAGGGTCGGCGCGGAGATTTCGCGGCGGCCCTGGCGGCGCGGCTGGAACAGGATCCGTCCATCGTCGAGGCGGCCATCGTGCGACCGCCGGACCCGAAGATGGGGGTCTTCGCCTTTCCCTGCTTTTCGCTGGCGAAGTCCTGGCGCAAGTCTCCCCCGCAGATCGCCAAGGAGCTCGCCGAATCGGTGCGGGCTCCCGAGGGCTCCGAGATCGCCGCCGAGGGCGGCTACCTCAACCTGCGACTGAAGCCGGGCATCCTGGCCAAGGAGGCCGTCGCGGACGCGTGGCTCCTGGAGGCGGGAGGGCCGGTGACGGATTCCGGTTCGGGGAAGACGGTCCTGGTGGACTATTCGTCGCCGAACGCCGGCAAGGAACTGGTCTACCACCACATCCGGTCCACCGCGATCGGCGCGGCCCTCTGCCGGATCCACGAGGCCGCGGGGTGGAAGGTCGTGGCGGTCAACCATCTTGGCGACTGGGGCACGCAGTTCGGAAAGCTGATCCTCATGTGGTTGCGGGAGCACGGAAACGACCCGGAGTCGGCGTTGGCCGATCTGCCCTCGGTCACGCTCTCCGCCCTCAACCGCATGTACGTGGGATTCAAGCCCGCGGCGCTGGAGGATCCCGCCATGGACGGCGAAGCTCGCCTCTGGTTCTCGCGGCTGGAATCCGGCGACGGCTTCGCCCGCGCCTGCTGGGAGAGGTTCATCGCGGTGTCCATCGAGGCGTTGCAGGAGGTCTACCGGCGGCTCGGAGCGCGGTTCGACCATTTCCTGGGCGAGAGCTTCTACGAGGACAAGCTGGACGCGACCATCGAACGCATCCGTCGATCGGGCCTTCTCGAAGAGAGCGAAGGTGCCCAGGTGGTCCGCGTGGGAGACGACATCCCTCCGTGCCTCATCCGCAAGAGCGACGGTGCCACCCTCTACGCGACGCGGGACATCGCCGCCGCGATCTGGCGCCACGAGCGCTTCCATTGCGATCGCGCCCTGTACGTGGTGGATTCCGGCCAGAGCCTGCACTTCCGCCAGGTCTTCGGGGTCCTCGCTCGGATGGGAGAACCCGCCGCGGCCGGTTGCGTCCATGTACCCTTCGGGCTCGTGCTGGGAAGAGGCGAGGACGGGACCTGGAGCAAGGTCAGCACGCGTTCGGGCACCGGGGCGCCTCTTCCCGAGGTCATGGACATGGCCGTCGAGCGCATCCGCGGGACCATGCGGGAGCGCGGCGCGGACCTCGCCGATCGCGAAGACCTCGCGGAGGCGGTGGGCATCGGAGCGCTCCTCTTCAACGAACTGAAGAACCGCCGCATGGTCGACACCCGGTTCGACCTCGACGCCATCCTCTCCTTCGAGGGGGACACCGGACCCTACATCCAGTACGCCCACGTGCGCCTCTCCAGCATCCTGCGCAAATCGGAGGGCCTGCCGCCGTTCGAAGGCGCGAGATGGGAGCTGCTGCGCGAACCCGAGACGGAAGCTGTCCTTTCCGTGCTCGCCCAGTTCGGCGAGAAGGTCGACCAGGCCGTGGAATTCGCGGAACCCTCCATCGTCGCGCAGTACGCCCTGGAGCTCGCCGAGAAGGTCCACGCCTTCACGCACCGGCACCGGGTCCTCGACGTGGAGGAGACCCCCGAAAGGCTGCTTCTCGTGGAGGCCGCCCGGCGCACGCTTGCGCGGGCCCTCTCCCTGGTGGGACTGGAGCCCGTCGCCAGGATGTGATTCCCCGAACGGGGAACCGGGGGGCACCCCCCAAACGCGATTCGGATATGCCGAGCAACCGGGGCGGGTATCGATTCGGCGCGGACGGGATTCGATTCGCCGAATCGGGGTGCGGCAATCCGGGCGATCGGCGGAGCGATTCGGGCGCAAACAAAAATCGCCTTCGCGGATGCAATCCGCGAAGGCGACGTTCTTTACACTACGGAGGAGAAGGCCCTCAAGCCTTCTTCGGGACGACTTTCTTGGCGACCTTCTTCGGAGCGGCCTTCTTCACGACGGCCTTCTTCGGAGCGGCTGCCTTCTTGGGGGCTGCCTTCTTGGCAGCGGCCTTCTTGGGTGCGGCTTTCTTGGCGGCGGCCTTCTTCGGAGCAGCTGCCTTCTTGGGGGCAACCTTCTTGGCAGCGGCCTTCTTGGGTGCGGCTTTCTTCAGCATGGCGTTCTCCTCCATGGAGTCGCTTGTGGTTTGCAGTGGCGCGAAAGAGCGCCTGTTCATGGGATCCCGCGACGTATTTGACAACGCAACGGGACCGTCTTGAGAAATGATACGCTGGCCTTTGTCAAGAGTCAACACATCCGCGCAATTTTTTTTCGAAACTTTCGCCGACTAGACAAAATATGTCTAGGATGCTGTCGGTCTGAGGAGGTTCGACAGTTCCTCGATGGCCGTCCTGCGCGTTTCGTCGTCGGGAATCCTCCGGCCCTCGGTGGTGGCCAGGTAGAAGGAATCGATGGCCCTGTCGGCTTCCGTCCACACCCGCGCGGAATGGATAACCCATTGTCGCCGCGAGAGATGCGCGGTGAGTTCGAAGAGCAGGCCGAGCCGATCGGGTGCCGTGATGTCGAGCACGGTGTAGTCGTCGGAGACGTGGTCGTGGACTTCCACGGACACTCCGGGGACCATGATCCGGGACATCGAGGCCTCCCAACGGCGGATGTGGACGCGCACCGTGTCCTCCAGGGCCGCGCGGTCCAGATCCCGCACCTCGGCGATCCGTTCTTCGCACAGGCGCGCGAGAGCCTCTTCCCCGTCGAACTGCGGCGGCTCCGTGGGGATCACGGAGAAGAGGTCGATCGCCAGGCCGTCGACCCTCGTGTAGACCTGCGACGCGGCGATGGACAGGCGGAGCGTGGTGAACCCGGCGCAGATGCGGGAGAGCAGACCGGGCCGGTCGGCCATCACCACGGCGACATCCCAGTGCGATCCCTGGTCGCGGACCTTCACGGCGATGCGGTGCCTGCTGGACAGCGATTGGACGAGGTCGAGATGGTCGGCGACCTGGCGCGCCGACACCGACGAGGCGTAGCGGCGCGGAAGTCGCTTCAGGTGCTCCAGCACCTCCTCGCGGGGATGTCCATACGCCTCGCCTGCCAGGGCCTCGCGCCGGGTGGCTGAATCCACCTGCGCGTTCTCCTCGCGCAGTTCGGAGAGGGTGGCCTCGTAGAGTCGCCGCAGCAGGATCGCCTTCCACGCGGACCAGGCGTCCGGATGCACGGACGACGTGTCGGCCCATGTGAGCACGTAGAGCTGGCGCAGCAGATGTTCGTCGGGGACCTTCGCCAACAGGTCGCGGATGGTCTTCGGGTCCTCGATGTCGCGTCGCTTCGCCAGGTGGTTCAGGAGAAGATGGTGCTGCACGAGGAGCCTCGCGTGCGCGGCGCGGGCCTCCGAATACCCGACCGAGAGGCAGTACTGGTGGACGAGCTTCGCGCCCGAGTCGCTGTGGTCCGGTCCCAACCCCTTGCCCACGTCGTGGTAGAGGGCGGAGAGGTACAGGACATCCATGTCGGTGACCTTGGCGAGTTCCCCGGCAAAGTGGTCGAGCACGGGATCGTCGTTGTGCGCCAGCGTGGATATGCGGGTCAGGACCGTGAGCGTGTGCTCGTCCGTGGTGTACACGTGGTAGATGTCGTGCTGGCTGTGGCAGTCGATCAGGCGGAAGTCCGGCACCACCAGATCCACGACGCCGAGCCGGTGCAGCTCCCTCAGGGTGAAGCCCTTGGTGCTCGATGCCTTGGCGATCTCCAGGAGCAGGCCAAGGCACTTCGCGCGATCCACTTCCGCGTCGGCCATGACGGAAACGGCCTGTCGGACGTACCATCGGGTGCGCGTGCCAACGCCCACGTCGGCGCGTTGCGCCGTCCTGTAGAGCTCGAGCACGAGCGGGAGATTCGCGAGGAAAGGGTTCGCGCCGCGTTCCGGGGTTTCCAGCGCGCCGTCGACCACCTCGAAGCGAGGATCGGGGGACTTGGCCCGCTTCTTCCTCTGGTTCTCGGCGAGAAGATCGCAGTACTGCGAGGTGATGGAGTCCACGGTGCGCACGTGGCGGTAGAAGTCCTTCTGGAACGCCTCCACCGCCTTCACGCGTTCGTCGGCGCGGTAGTGCAGCGCCTGGGCGACGGACACCTGCTCCTCGAATCCCAGCCGGTCGCCCTTTTCGCCGGTCGCGTTGTGGAGGGCGACGCGCGCGCGCAGCAGGAACTCGTTGGCGTCGCGCAGTTCCTCCAGTTCCTCCGGCCCGGCGATGCCCGTGCGCGCTAGGTCCTCCAGGCCGCGTGCGCCGTGCTGGATCCCCGCGAGCCACACGAGGGTGTGGAGGTCGCGCAGGCATCCGCGCCCTTCCTTCAGGTTGGGCTCGAGCATCTGCGCCAGCTTGCCCTGCGCGTCCAGCCGCTTCGCCCTCTCCTCGAGCTTCATCGCCACCAGCTGCTTCTGTCGGCGACCGGAGGGGCGCTCGGACACGAAGTCCGCGAACTGGCGGTAGAGGGAGAAGTTTCCGCCCAGGAACCTCTCCTGCAGGAAGGCGGTGTAGGTCTCCACGTCGTCTTCGCTCGCCTTGCGGCACTCCGAGATGGAACGCACGGCCTGCCCCAGCACGAACCCAAGGTCCCAGAGGGGATAGAGGAGTTGCTCCACCTCCGCGAGCACGGAAGCGGAAGGCTTCTCCGGCGTGAGGATGAGGAGGTCGACGTCGCTCTTGGGACACATCTCGCGGCGACCGTATCCTCCCACCGCGACCAGGGCGATTTCCCAGGCCGAGCCGGTGGCGTTCATGCGCGCCTCCAACTGGCTTCGCAGGAGGGCGTCCACCATGTCCGCGGTCTCCGCGGTGGTGGACACGGCGGACTCCCCGGAGTCGAAGTCCGCGCGGATCCGGGATCTCTCCGTCTCCAAAAGCAGGCGCAAGGCCTCCAGGCGCTGCAACGGGTTCTGGATGCGTACGAAGACGTGTCTGAACTTGGAAGTGAGCTGGCTCATCGAATGAAGGTACCATCCAGCTCCGCCATTCCCGCAGGGACGCAAAATTTTGCGTCCCTACGGGAATGCCTCACATATGAACTGCTCTTCCAAACGCGACTCCGCTCGCGTCCGCGATCGCCTCCGAGAGGGTGGGGTGGGCGTGCATGGTCGCCAGGATGTCCTCCACGGTCGCCTCCATGTTCATGGCCAGGTTCAGCTCGGCGATGATCTCGGTGGCTTCGGCTCCGACCACGTGTGCGCCCAGGAGCTCGTGGTTCGCGGATCCGTAGAGGAGTTTCACGAACCCGTCGGTGTCTCCCGTGCCCACCGCCTTGCCGTTGGCGATGAACGGGAACTTGCCCACCTTGTAGGCGACACCCTCTTCCTTGAGCTTGCGCTCCGTCGCCCCCACGCTCGCGACCTGCGGCTGGCAGTAGGTGCAACCCGGGACCAGGTGACCCTTGTGCGGCGCGATGCCGCCGTAGATGCCGTCGATGCACTGCCCGGCTTCCCAGGAGGCTTCGTGGGCGAGCCAGGGCGGCCCGATGACGTCCCCGATCCCGTAGATGCCCGGGAGCGAGGTGGAGTAGTCCGCGTTGGTGCGCACGAAGCCCCGCTCCAGGTCCAATTTGATGTCCGGACCAAGCAGGCCGTCGAGCTTGGCTTCCACGCCCACCGCGACCAGGACCTTCTCGAAGGTGTTTCCGCCCTTGGGCGATTTCCCCTCGAAGGTGGCGGTGGCTCCGGAATCGGTCACCGAAAGGGCGGTGACCTTGGTGCCGGTCAGGACCTCGATGCCGTAGCTTTCGTACTTGCGCAGGAGGAGGGCGGAGGATTCGTCGTCCTCGATGGGAAGGATCTTGGGGGCGAACTCCACCAGGGTGACCTTGGTCCCGAAGGCGTTGTAGAAGTAGGCGAACTCGACGCCGATGGCACCGGCTCCCACGATGAGGATCGATTTGGGCGCCACGGTGAGCGCCAGCGCTTCGCGGGAAGTGATGACGGTGCTCCGGTCCAGAACGAGCCCCGGCAATGTGCGCGGCTTCGCACCGGTGGCGATCACGATGTTCTGGGCTTCCAATTGTTCGGCGGGCTTGCCGTCCTGGTAGGAGACCTCCACCAGGCCCGGGCGGAGGATGGTCGCCAGACCCTTGATGGAGGCGATCTTGTTCTTCTTGAACAGGTGGTCGATGCCCATGGCCATCTTGTCGGCGGCCTTGCGCGACTTCGCGATCACCTTGGCGAAGTCGAACGAGACGTTCCCGACCGTGAACCCGTAGTCTTCCGCGTGCTGGAGATGCACCGCGAATTCGGCCTGGTTCAAAAGCGACTTGGTGGGGATGCAGCCCCAGTTCAGGCAGGTGCCTCCCGCCCGCTCCATCTCGACCACGGCCACGGACTTTCCGTATTGGGCCGCCTTGATGGCCGCCACGTATCCGGCGGGTCCGCCACCGATCACCACCAGATCGAACTTCTGCGACATGTCGACTCCTTGGAATCCCCCGGATGGGCCAAAGGAGCCGCCGGGAGGTGTGCCAGAAAAGCCCAATCTAGAAAGCGCGCCGGGGGCGATCGAGATCGTTTCGCGATCCAGTCCGGTGGCCTCCATGCGGATTGCCGGTCCTACTTTGGGACCCATGCGCCAGGACGAACTCTTCTCCCTTTGCCGTTCCCAGTTTCCCCGGACGGTCCGACGCCTGTCGGATCTCGTCGCCATCCCCTCGTGCAGCTTCCCGGGCTTCCCACGGGAAGAGGTGGAGCGTTCGGCCCGGGCCACCGCGGATTGGTTTCGCGAAGTCGGCTTGCCCGATGTGCAGGTGCTCGCGCCTCCGGGAGTGAACCCCTATGTCGTGGCGCGCGACCACCGCGCCGGTCCGGACCGGCCCACTCTTCTCCTGTACGCCCACCACGACGTGCAACCCCCGATGCGGGAGGAGCTGTGGACCACGCCGCCGTTCGAGCCGTCCGAGCGCGACGGGAGGCTCTACGGTCGCGGATCGGCGGACGACAAGGCGGGGATCGCCCTGCACGCGGCGTCCATCGCGGCCTGGTACGCGCTGGAGGGACGGCTCCCGATCAACGTCACGGTGCTGGTGGAGGGCGAGGAGGAAGTCGGGTCGGGGAATCTGGAGACGTTCCTGCGCTCCCGACTGGATCTGCTCCAGGCCGACGGCGTCGTGATCGCGGATCTCGCCAACTACGACGTGGGTCTGCCTTCGCTGACCATCTCGCTGCGCGGGCTGGTGGCGGTGGAACTGGAATTGCGCGCCCTGGAGCGGCCCCTGCATTCGGGCCTCTGGGGAGGAGCGGTGCCAGACGTCGTGCAGGTCCTGTGCCGGATGCTGTCGAACCTGACCCGTCCCGACGGCACGCTCGCCATCCCCGGGATCCTGGAGGGGATCGCGCCCGCCACCGAGCGCGAACTCCGCGATTGGAAAGACCTCCCCTACGACCGCGCCGATTTCGCCCGGGTCGCGGGATCGGACCCGTCCCTGGTCCCGACGGATTCCGTCGACCTGGGGCGGAGGTTGTGGCGCACGCCGGCGCTCACCATCAACGGGATCCAGGCCGGCACCAAGGGGAAGACGGGCAACGTGCTGATGGACTCGGCCTGGTCGCGCGTCGGCATCCGCATCGTTCCCGGCATGGATCCGCGCCGGACCATGGACCTGCTGAAGGAGGCGCTCCAAGCCGGGGTGCCCGCCGGATTCGAGCTGGGCATGTCGGAGGAGAGCCTCGCCCCCGCCTGGGGAACATCCACCTCGCATCCGCTGTTCGCGGTGGCGCGCGGCGCGCTGGAGGCGGGCTACGGAAAGGCCCCGGTGGAAGTCGGATGCGGAGCCTCCATCCCCTTCGTGGAAGCGGTGACCGGAGCCCTCGGCGGCGTCCCCGCCCTTCTCCTGGGCGTGGAGGATCCCTCCTGCAACGCCCACTCCGAGAACGAGTCGTTGCATCTGGGCGACCTGCTTTCGGCCATCCGCAGCCAGGCGGCGCTGTTCGGCGAATTGGGAAAGGACACCTTCGCTCCGCGATCCGCCTAGCCTCCACCTCCCGCAAAAGCGGGGGTGGGGACATCATCGCGCGAAGCGGTGGGTCCAAGTGGGGAAGAGGGCCAGATCCTTCTTGTGGAACGACAGGTCGTGGTCCGCTTCCGGATCCTCGTGCTCCTCGACCTCCACACCGGCCTTCGCGAACACGGCCCACCACGACCGGATCCGTTCCAGCGGGAACAGATGGTCGCGTCCGCCCGCGGTCCAGCGCACCGGAAGACCCTTCAACGCGTCCGGGGACCAGGGGATGCCCTGCGCCACCAGCACGTCCGGGTCGCAAGACCACACCGCCACGCCTTTCAGCCGCTTGCCCCAGAGTCCTCGAAGACGCGCCGCCAGCCACAGCGCCCCGATCCCTCCGTCGGAGACCCCGGCGAGCACCAGTCGGGATCCGTCCACGCCGGGCCGTCGGGCGGCGGAATCCACGAAGCCCGCGATGCGCAACGCGGCCTCGTCGCTCCACCACGGCGAGGCCGGCCAGGCGGATGGCGCCAGGAGCGCGAAGGCCCCGGATTCCCCCCAGGTCGTCTCCATGTTGGAAGCCGCCGCGATTCCCTTGGCGGGATTGTTGGCGCCCAGACCTCCGTGCAGCCAGATCACCAGCGGATGGCGGACCTTTCCGGAAGGAACCCACAATCCCGCGGCGGAGCCGTCGGGTGCGATCAGGGTGTCCGTTCGCAGGGGAGAAGAGGACAGGGCCAGGAGAAGGAAAAGGCTATTCATTCCACGAGACTCCGGATCGGACGGAAGGGATCCAACGAAGCGGGCGCCCCGGGACCGAAAGATCTCCGATGCCGCCGCCGAAGACCACCCTCCAGCGCGGAGCGAACCGCCTCTCCGCGAGGATGGAAAGATCCTGTCGATAGATCAGACGGCCACCGAGCCAGGTCTTGGTGGGATGGGCGACCACCCACGTCCCGGAGGAGTCCCGCAGGTTCAGGTCGCCGATGTTCGATCCCGAATCCGTCCCCTTCCAAAGGGCGCGGGCGGAAAGGGTCCAGGCCCAGAGATCTGACAAATCCTGTCTATGGATCCAGTCCAGTTCCCCGGAGTTGGGACCGGCGTTCCAACCCAACGGCACCCCGAAATCCACCGGAACGTCGGTGGGCTCTTCGGGGACGATGAAGGAACTCGCCACCCCCGTCCATGGTTCCATTCGGGTCGCCTGGAGTCGGTCGAGGGTTCCGGTTCCCGTCCAGTCCGAGAGCTTGGCGCCGAAGGCCAGTCCCCATTTGTTCCCCCAACCGCTGGAGAAGAAGCCCAGGTAGTTCTGCAGGTCGTCGATGAAAAGTTCGCCGGAAAGTTCCGCATCCGGCCGCACCCTCCACGAGCCGTCCAGGTCGAGTTGCTTGTTGTCCGGCGTCCCCAGCGGGCCTTGGGTCATGAGGATGGGAAAGACGGGGATCAGGTAGAGGGGCTGGACCGGCTTGTCCACCGAGAGCACCATCTCCGAAAGTCCGACCGTGAAGTTCGGCTCCGTCCAGGTGAACCGATGGGCGTAGATGCGGTGGAGCTCGCTCCAGGAGGCGCCGATGGGCTCGCCGAAGAGCAGCGTTCCCTCCACGGGTCCGACGGATTGGGTGATCTGGGCGACGGGAAAGGGGGAGGTCAAGCCGGAGAGCATGAGCGGCTCCACCGGGAGAACTCCCCACTCCACGTTCTCCATTCCCAGCGAGGCGCGCCCCAGGGCCGAGCGGAATTCCATCGCGCCTTCGAGCCAATCGGAGGTGCGCCCGTGGGAAAGCTCCCCCGGGCCAGCCATCAAGGCCGTCTGGTAGACGCCGTCCCGGGCGTCGAATTCCTTGTCGAACCGCTTGTCCGGCGAGACCTCCACCAACTGGAGAGGACGGGACCACATGGCGAAGTCCGGTCCCAGGATCAGGTCGACCCGAGGCCGGACCTGGAGACCTGCGACGATGTTGCGACCGATGGTGTCCAGACGATCGGTTCCCACGCCGGTCCGCTGTGCCGAGGCGCTGTCGTACGCCGTGGCGCCCACGTCGATGCGCAGGAACTTGTCGCCATCCTTCCAGGAGAGCAGTCCCCATCCGGTGTCCGCCGGCATCAGGCGATTTCGCAGCGCCGCCAACCTGGAGCGGTCGCCGGAAGAAAGGTCCGGCGAAGCCAGGAGAGAATCCGCGCAGGAGAGGACGGTCTCACCCGGCCAGGGTCGCCGCGAAGGCAACGCGCACCCCGATCGTCCTTCCAGCCGACGCAGCAGGTCGGTGTCCGGATCGTCCAAAGGGAGCGAAGGAACCACGTCCGCAGCGGCCAGCGCGGCGAGCAGCAACACGATTCCGAGGCACCTCATGTCCCTGAAGGTAGATCGCTCTCGTGCCGTTCCGCATCGCGTCCGGTGTACTATTCTGCCGGAGAGCGGTACCGGAAACAGGAGATGGCCATGGCCCGATGCAATCCCGTCCTTGCGATGCTTCTGACCGCGATGTCGGCCCGAGCGGCGGACAAACCTCTTGTCGCGGTGGTGCACTTGGCGGCCTTGGGCGTGGATTCCGGATCGGTGGCAGTGGTGGAGGACGCCATCGCCTCGGAGTTGGTGGAGACCCGCAGGGTCCGGGTCCTGGAACGCGAGCAGATGGACCGGATCCTTCGCGAACAGGGATTCCAGCAGTCCGGGGCCTGCGACCAGGGCAACTGCTCGGTGGAAATCGGGAAGCTACTGGCGGTCGACGAGATCCTCACGGGTTCGCTCGGGAAGGTGGGCGAAAGCTATTCCCTGACGTTGCGGCTGGTGAACGTGGGCTCGGGAGAAGTCGTCAATTCCGTGACCCGCAGCAAGAGCGGCAAGATCGACGCGGTCCTCACCGATCTCCTGCCCTCCGTGGTGAGCCAGCTGTTGGCACCACCCGACCAGACGAGTCCGGCTCCCCCCGTCGCCGCGGCGAACGCTTCCGCTCCCGAACAGGCGCCGGCCAGGTCCAAGGAATCCAAATCCTCGGCGTGGCCATGGGTGATCGGAGGGACGGTGGTGGCGGGGGCCGGAGTCGCGACCTTCCTGCTCCTGGACAAGCCCGGTGGATCGAACAACCCCTCGACGACCGGAACCTCCAGCGTCGGGATCGTGCTGCCATGAAGGCCTTCGCCCTGCCCATCGGGACCGCGCTGATCCTCCTGTCCGGATGCGACCGGTCCACCGCGCCGGACGCATCCTCGTCGGGCGTGGCCATCGCGCCGCGCCTGCTGGCCTCGTCCCTCCGCTCCCAACGAGTTTCCGTGAAGCTGGTGGACGGGCAGGACACGGTGGCGAGCATCGACAAGCCCTACGTGTCCGGTATGCACCTGGTGCTCGGCAACATTCCCGTGGGCGATACCTTCACCATCGTCGCCCAGGGGTACGACACCCTCGCCGATGGCTACTGGCCACGGATCTGGTGGGCCACCGTGACGGGTGTGGCCTCCGGCACCACCACCACGGTCCAGTCCGTGGACGTGCCCGTGGACACGGCATCCATCCCTGTGGTGGACACCACCGGATCCTCCCTGATCCTGCCCGACGGGACCTACTACACGACCGATGGAGCGGATCCTCGCGCCCAGGACACGGGGAACGGCGTCCATCTCACCTCCGGGGCGACCGCGATTCCGAAGACGGGAACCGTCCGCGCCGCCGTCCTGACTTCCACCGAGACCCCGGGAGTGTCCGTCTGGAGCCGCGTATCCACCTGGAGCTACAGCTCGACGGGAACGGTGGCCAGCCCCGCCTGGGTCGAGGGAACCTGGTGGGAGGACGACACCGATTACACCGGTGAGCGGTTCGTCTACAAATTGACCTTCTACGCGACCGGAACCTACACCTGGACCAACATGGACACCATCGCCCTGACCGCGGGTTCGGGAGGCGACTCCGGGACCTGGACGGCCGCCTCGGATTCGACGAGCATCACATTCATCTCCGCCTTGGACCAGGCCAACGACGACGTGATCCACTTGCGTTCCGTGGGTGGGGTTCTCCACGACAGCGACGAATACGGCCTCGCGGGAATCCTGGAGAGGAACAAGCCGAGCCCCAGCGTTCCCGGGCAGGACGCGGCGGCCATGTCCAGCTTGTCCGGAGTCTGGTGGTTCGACACATCGCTGGTGAACTCCAGCTCGGACACGGTGCCGGTGGTCGTCGAATACGCGTTCCGGTCCGACGGCAGCTTCTCCAGGACCTACTTCGCGACGCCGGCGGACTCCACCGTGGATACGCGCACACTGACCTGGTCGGCGAACAGCACCAAGATCGTCCTGACCGTGAACGACTCCACGCTCCAATACCCCTACAAGGCGACGGCCACCACGGTCTCGCTCCTCGACGGATCCAAGGACTCCCTCACCCGGGCGCGACCCGCCATGGGGAACAGCGTTCTCTCCGGCAGCTGGGTCTACAACTCCTCGAACTCGATCACCTTCGGTTCGACCGGCGCCTGCACGTGGATCTACGAGGGAAGCGATTTCCAATACACTTGGAGCGAACGGAACGGGAACATCTACCTCTATTCCGGTGGAACCCTGGAGTACGTCTATTCCTACACGATCTCCGGCAGCTCCCTCTTCTTCGACGGAGCCACCTTCGTGAAATCCTGAGCCGCCCCCCTACTTCATGGGCTGGAACTTCCCGGTCCAGGCGAGGTCGGCGGCGGGCGAATCCGCCTTGAGCACGCCCAGGGAGATCAATTGCGCGCGCAAGTCGTTCCAGCGCGCGGCGGTCTGCACGCCGATTCCCCCCTTCTCGGTGTCGGCGTCGCGGGCGAGCTTGAGGATCTCGGTGTGCCCGTAGTCCAGGGTGGCCTGGTCCACCTGCGAATTCGCCTCGCGGATCAGAGCGTCCGCGGCATGGCTGTCCGCCAGGTACTTGACCCACCCCTCCTGGCTCGCCTCCACCACCTTGCGCACCAGCGCCGTGTCCTTCAAGGTCTTCTCGGAAACGACAAGAACCGACGTGTAGGGATTGTAGCCGAGATCGGACACGTAGAGGTTCGTCACCTTGGCGCCCTTCTGGATGGCCACGAAGGGTTCCGAGATGCTGTAGGCCTGCTGCGCGAAGTCCTTGCCGGCCAGGAACGGCGCCACCGATCCGGTGTAGGGCACGAAGCGCACGCCCTTCAGGGGAAGCTTCCTCTTGAGGAAGTTGGTGAACGGAGCCTGCGGCTCGATGGCCAGGGTGAGGTTCTTCAGTCCCGCGAGGTCCTTGATTCCCGATTCCTCGTGCACCATGATCACGCGCGGCGAGGTCTGGATGGGCGCGAGCAGGGCCACCACCGGTACGCCCTGGGCGCGGGCGATCAGGACTTCGTCCGCGTTGGAGACGCCGAAGTCGGCGCGACCCGTGGCCACCTCCTGCAGGACGGGGGCGCCGGGACCACCCGGGAGCAGTTGTACGTCCAGCCCCTTCGCCTTGTAGAGACCCGCGGCCTGGGCGGCGAAGAAGCCCCCGTGTTCCGCTTCCGGGAACCAGTTCAGGGCGATGGTGGTGGCGGCGTTGCCGGAGATGGCAAGGCCCGCGGCGACCGCGAACGTGGAACGGATCATGGCGTGCTCTCCTTTGGTTTGTGGATCAGGCGGAACCGGGCTCGTCGAGCCGGGAAAGGGTCCATTTCGCCGCCAGGCCGGTGACGAGGAACATGAACAGGCCCAGCAACGTGGAAGCGGCCACGCTCGCGAAGAGCAACTCCGTCCTCAGTTGGCCGGCGGACTGGAGGATCAGGTACCCCAGGCCGGGGTGGCGGGTACCGTACCCGGCGAAGAATTCGCCCACGATGGCCCCGATCACGGTGAGCCCGGAGGCCACCTTGGCCCCGGCCACCAGGTAGGGCACCGAATGCGGCAGGCGCAGGTGGAGCAGAATCTGTCTGGGGCTGGCGTTGTGCAGCGAGAACAGCTCCAGCAATTGGGGATCCACCCGGGTCATCCCCTCCACGCCGTTGGAGAGGACGGGGAAGACGCTGAGCACGAAGGAGACGAGCACGATGCTCGCGAATCCCGGTCCGCACCAGATGACGACCAGCGGGGCGATGGCCACGATGGGCACGGTCTGCAGGAAGATCGCGTAGGGATAGAGGCTCGATCGGATCCACCGCGCCTGCGAGAACAGCAAAGCCCCCAGCGTCCCCCCGACGAGCGCGGCCGCGAACCCCGCCAGTGCGCCGGCCAGGGTGGTCAGGCTCGCGGGGACCAGGTCCGCCCGGGAGTTCCAGGCCTCGGCGAAGACGGAAATCGGCGAGGGGACCAGGAAGGCGGGCACCTGCAGCAATCGCACCGCGACTTGCCAGGCGACCAGGAAAAGGACCAGGAAGGCGAAGGGCGGGAGGAGGGGAAGGAGCCGCCTCAAGATCCGGCCTCGCGGAGCAGATGGGTGGCGCCACGCACCAGGTGGGCGAATTCGGGTTCGCCGCGCAGGTCGGGGTCGCGCCGCGTGCCGAAGGGGACGGAGACGGTTCCGATCACCCTTCCCGGTCGGGCCGAAAGGACAAGGACCCGGTCGGAGAGGAAGACCGCCTCGGAGACGTTGTGGGTGACGAACAGGGTGGTGAATCCTTCGCGCTCGCGCAGCGCGAGGAGCTCCTCCTGGAGACGGCCGCGCGTGA
>Ga0302267_10001612_pt1 | contig 28469 bp, 21 predicted proteins | sample III_Bog_E1_3_FD_194555 | JGI IMG/M metagenome (GOLD analysis project Ga0302267, IMG submission 194555) | Peat permafrost microbial communities from Stordalen Mire near Abisko, Sweden - III_Bog_E1_3 | ecosystem: Environmental > Terrestrial > Soil > Wetlands > Peat | place: Sweden: Abisko...
CGCAGAAGAAGGACGCCGCACTCTCCATCGTCGGCTCCAGCATCAACATGGCCGACGCGGTCAGCAGCAAACAGATCGCCGACTCCACCAAGTTCACCGCCGGCCTCAGCCTCATCGTCGATGGCGTCGTCGAGTGCCTCAACGCCAGCCTCTGGGCCAAACCCAGCCCGGATGAGTGATGCGGCGGCAATTCGGCACAGGGGTCAATTCGCAGGGTGTACATTTTCATGCATGAAGAAGTTGATCGTGACGTGCATTGTTTTGTTCGGATGCGTCTACGCAAAAGGGCAGGAGCGGCCAGAGTGGGTTGCTTGTCAGGCATACGCAAATCTTGCGAACACGCGGGATCGCTCTCACCTCGACAATATCTACAAACCGCTGAAAAAGAGTTTCGTAGTGCGAGCAATCTATGCAGAACGGCTTTATGCGTTCAAAGCCGACCAACGTGACACTATCCTCTTGGACAATCTACCTAGGAACGGTCAAGAACTGCGGGACTTATACGATTCGGTGGATTGCGCACACAATCTCTTGAGGCCAGTAACGAATATCGACGCAATCGCGATATCTTTCAATGCGTATTTTATCGATGCCTCGCGTGCAGTCGTGCGGCATCCGGAGTACATGCAGCAGTTTGTGCGAATGTTCACACAATTCAATTCCACATCTGATAGCAATGTTGAGCTAGATGAACAACTGTGCCCGCTCGGCGTGTATGTGTATCTGCATCGTAGAGCCCAACTACTTGCGGCGCTGCCGATAGTAAAGGCAAATCCCAAATACATCCCACATAAATATAACGACTGTCCATAAAAGCCTAACGACACTTCACTGCCTCAACTCCACCTCCGTCGCGCCCTGCCCGCCCTGATCGTGCGGCGGCTCCGTCACGCTGGTGACCTGCGGATGGTTCTTCAGAAACTCGCGCAGCGTCCGCCGCAGCACGCCCATCCCCGTCCCATGCACGATGCGGATATGCGGCAGCCCCGCCATAAACGCCCGATCCAGATAGCGCGAGACCTCATCCTGCGCCTCCTCCGCTGTCCGCCCAATCACGTTGATCTCCATCGGCACGGAGTCGGAATCCGTACTCGTCTGCACCGTAATTCCGCCTCGCCTTCGTGCAGCCTCCAGCGGAGTCAACGCCACCATTGGCGTCACCTCCGCAATATCGCTCTCGGTCACGCGCATCTTCATCGTCCCAACTAAAACCTCGAAGTTTTTTGGATCAATCACGCGCTCCACGCGTGCCTGTCGCCCCAGGCTCTTCAGCTTCACCAGGTCGCCAACCTTCACCGCGCGCACCGCAACCCCGCGCCCGCCCGCCTGTGCCGCCGGATCATTCTTGTCCGCGCCCGTCGTGTGCGCCACCACGGTCGAGTTGAACTGCTCGGAAAATTCGCGCCTCAGCCGCGCAATCCTCGCCGACGAGTCGCGCGCAATCTTCTTTGCCACAGCTTTGTCGTCGATCGCCTTCACCATCTCGCGCAGTTGGCCTTCAAACTCCCCGATCAGCGAGTTCAGCTTGCCTTCCAGTTCCTTCGTCCGCGCCTTCTGCTCCGCGCGTCCCTCCGTCTCCAGCCGCAGCCGTTCGCGCGCAATCTCCCGCTCGCGCAAGCGCAGCGTCTCCCGCTCGCCGCTGGCCGCGGTCAGTTGTGCGTGCAGTTGGTCCAGCAGCACTCCAATATCCGCGCCCTGCGTTGTAAGCTGCGCCCGCGCCGCCGCGACAATCTCCTCCATCAGCCCCAGCCGCTCCGCAATATTCAGCCCCGCCGACGCTCCCGGAACCCCAAGCCGCAACTGGTAGGTCGGCGACAGCGTCGCCTGGTCGAACCCCACCGCCGCATTCAGCACGCCCGCGCGATTAGCCGCGTACACCTTCAGAGAGGTGAGGTGCGTCGTAATGCAGATCCACGCGCGCATGCTGAGGAAATGCCCGGCAATCGCCACAGCCAGTGCCGCGCCCTCTTCGGGGTCGGTCGCCGAACCCAGTTCGTCGAGCAGTACCAGCGAGTCCTCCGTCGCCACGCGCGCGATGCGGTCCACGTTGAGGATGTGCGCCGAGAAGCTCGATAGGTTCGACTCGATCGACTGCGCATCGCCAATGTCCGCGTAGATCGCCCGGAAGAGCGGCAGAGTCGCGGCCTCCGCGGGCACGGGCACTCCCGCCTGCGCCATCAGTGCCAATAGCCCCGTGGTCTTTAACGCCACAGTCTTGCCGCCGGTATTTGGCCCGCTGATAATAAGCTGCCGCGCATCAGGCTCCAACGCCAGAGTAATTGGCACTGTAGCTGCTCCCGACCGTCGCAGCCGCAATTCCAGCAGTGGATGCCGCGCCGCCGTGAGCAACAAGCCACCCGCTGACTCGCTAACTCGCTGACTCGCTGACTCGCTAAACGAAGGCCGCACGCACTCCAGTTCATTGGCGAACCGCGCCCGCGCGAAGTGGCTCTCCACCTCGGCCAGCACCGACGTGCCCAGCAGGATCGCATCCGCCTGCTCGCCGATGGCCCGCGTCATCGCCACCAGAATCCGGTGGATCTCGCGCTGCTCTTCGTCCAGCAGCCGCACCAGCTCGTTGTTCTGTTCGATCGTCTCCAGCGGCTCCACAAACACCGTCTGCCCCGACGACGACGTCCCGTGAACTACCCCCGGCACGCGCCTGCGAAACTCCGCCTTCACCGGTATCACAAACCGCTCGCCGCGCACTGTAATCAGCTCTTCTTGTGTCGATCCCTCGCTGGCCAGTGCGCGCAGCGACTTTCTCAGGCTCTCTTCAATCGCCCGGTGTTGCCGCTCCATTGCGCGCCGGATACGCCGCAGCTCGTGGCTCGCGTCGTCGGAGAGTGAGCCGTCCGGCTCGATCTTTCCCCGCAGCGCCTGCAGCAGCGGCGCAAAATCGTGCTCCACCAGCGCCGCCGAAAGCCCCGCAATCCCCGGCCACGACAGTGCCCGCCCTGTCGGCGAGATCATCAGTGTGCGCCACGCCGCAATCCGCTCTACCACCGTCAGCAGCGCGTTGATCTCCTGCGCCTCCAGCGCCGCGCCTTCGAGCCGTGCCTGGTCCAGCAGGTCCGTCGGATCGAAGAGCCCGTGAAACTCGAAGCTCCCGCCGCCCGTCAGCAGATCGCGTATCTCGCCCGTCCGCTGTTGCTGCGCCTCAATCCACGCCCGGTCCGCGCACGGCTCCAGCGCCTGCACCCACGCGCGCCCCAGCGGCGACGTGGCATGGCCCGCGATCGTCACGCGCAGCCGCGGCCATTCCAGCGCGACGGAGCTGGCCTCGGCAAGAGGCGACGGAATATTGGGTAGAAGGCTCATATCTGCTATGGTATCTGGCAATGCATCCATGCGATGCGCTTTGCGCGGAACCATTTGCGCCTGCGCTGCGTATCGCATGTTGGAGTTCAGGTTCATTCAAGGGAGGCAAGCGATGGTCTGTCAGTCATGCGGGTGTCCGGTAGAGGGAGCCTTTTGCTCGAAGTGTGGCGCTCCATTACCACCTCCTGTTCCACCGGTCTACGGCGCGCCGCAACCGATCCTGGTTGTGCCGCGGGTGCAGGGTCATGTGCAGATGCTGGGCATCTTCTGGTGCGTCTTCGGCGTCTACCGCGCGGCGACGGGGATCATCGCTGCCCTCATTCTCATGGGGATCTCGACACCGGGTTTCTTTGGCGGCTTCGGTTCGCCTCGCGGCATTCCCTATATGCAGTTCGCTCCCTGGATGGGCGGCCTGGCAACGCTGATTGTGGTCTTGACCTCGATCGGAGCGCTGCTCTCGCTGGTCACAGGCATCTCTCTGCTGATGCGCAAGTCCTGGGGAAGAGTGCTTGCCATCGTCGTTGCCATTCTTTCGCTGATCAAGATCCCCTTCGGCACCGCCCTTGGCATCTACACCCTCTGGGTGCTCATGCCGTCCGCCTCCGCAATCGAGTACGACGCCATCGCTGACCGCTCCTAGCAGCGTCTAGCACGTCATTCTGCGCGCAGCGCGAAATCTCCGTTCTGCTCATCCATGTCAATCCGTGGTCGCACTTTCCCTGTTTCACGTCTTTATCGGTTCAATCGGTGCCAATCGGTGTTAAGTTTCTAAGTATGAACTTTCCAGCCACACGCCTGCGCCGTCTGCGCCGCACTCCGGCCCTGCGCTCTCTCGTCCGCGAGACCCACCTCCATCCCGGCGCGCTCGTCTATCCGCTCTTCCTCTGCCCCGGCGAAGGCGTCCGCAAAGAGGTCGCCTCCATGCCCGGCGTCTTCAACCTCTCCATCGACGAGGCGCTGAAGGAGGCCGAATCCTGCGCCGCGCTTGGCCTCGGAGGCCTGCTTCTCTTCGGCCTTCCCGCTGAAAAGGACGACCTCGCCACCAGCGCCTACGCCGCCGACGGCATCGTCCAGCAGGGCCTGCGCGCGATGAAACGCAACCGCGCTCTCGACCCGCTCGTCCTCATCGCCGACGTCTGCCTCTGCGAGTACACATCGCACGGCCACTGCGGCGTCGTCGCACCAAGCAACCACACAGACGGCGACCAATACGAGATTCAGAACGACGCAACACTCCCCCTGCTCGCCAAGACCGCTGTCTCCCTCGCCCAGGCCGGAGCCGACATCGTCGCTCCCAGCGACATGATGGACGGCCGCGTCGAAGCCATCCGCGCCGCACTCGACGCCGCCTCCTGCGAGGACACGCCCATCCTCAGCTACGCCTCCAAGTTCGCCTCCGCCTTCTACGGCCCCTTCCGCGACGCCGCCGGCTCCGCACCCCAGTTCGGCGACCGCCGCAGCTATCAGATGGATGGCGCAAACCTCCGCGAAGCCATGCGCGAGATCGACCAGGACATCGCCGAGGGAGCGGACATGATTCTGATGAAGCCCGCCCTGCCCTACCTCGACGTCATCCGCTCCGCCCGCGAGCGATACGACGTTCCGCTAGGCGCATACCAGGTCTCCGGCGAGTACGCCATGCTCCAGGCCGCCTTTCAGCGCGGCTGGCTCGACCCCGCTCGCGCGATGCTGGAGTCCCTCACCTCCATCCGCCGCGCCGGCGCCGACTTCATCGTCACCTACTTCGCCCAGCAGGCCGCCCGCGCACTGGCGTAAGTCCACTCAGCGAAGGATCGATTAAGAATCGGTTCAGGAGGGCGCAAATTGCCCACGCACTTCACCCCGGAGGCCCTCAAATTCCTGCGCGGGCTCGCCCGCCACAACGACCGCGCCTGGTTCGACCCGCGCAAGGCCGTCTACGAACGCGAACTCAAGGCTCCCATGCTTGCGCTCATCGAGGAGGTGAATCACTCCCTCGCCGCCTTCGCGCCGGACCACGTCCGCCCCGCGCCGAAGTGCCTCTTCCGCATCTATCGCGACACACGCTTTGCCGCTGACAAGCGTCCCTACAAAACCCACGTCGCCGCCTGGTGGGCGTGCGCCGGAATGCAGAAGACCTCCGGCGCGGGCTTCTACTTCCACCTCAGCCCAACCGAGACCGTCATCGCTGCCGGCATCTACATGCCCACCCCCGATCAGACGCTCGCCATCCGGCGCGACCTGCTGAACCATCACACCGAACTGCGCGCCCTGCTGGCCAACCGCAAGCTGCGCGCTGCGATGACCGAGTTCGACGGCAACCGCCTCACCCGGCCGCCGCGCGGATTCTCCGCCGATTCACCCGCTCTCGACCTCCTGCTCTGCCGCCAGTGGGGCGTCTCCACCACGCTTCCCGCCGAGCGCGCAACGCGGCCCGCGCTGCTGCGCGACATCACCTCGCGCTTTGCGCTTGCGGCTCCCATCGTCCACTTCCTCAACCACGCGATACTGTCTGCCCGGCCTGCAAAATCCCATGAATTTCCACCAAATGTCCCATTAATTGCTGCATATGTTCCAAAAATAGGACAAAACCCGAAGAAAACGGCAAAATATCTGTGGAAACCGCATAAAACCCATTGACAAAGCAACCCGAATGGTCGAAGGTGAATTGCGGTACGTTTCCTGACACCCGCATAAACACCGGCGATTTCACAGACAAGAACCACCGGGAGCTGGTTCAACGCGGGTGGGTCAGGCGAACCGATCGGCACCACAATGCAATCGCACCACGATCCTGAACCACCAACTTGGAACCAAGGAGCAACACACATGGCAAAAGGAATGACCAAGACCGCGCTCGTACGCGCACTGGCAGAAAAACTCGAATTGACCAACAAGCAGACCGCAGGCTTCCTCGAGCTGCTGGCTGAGACAGCCGTCAAGGAGACCAAGAAGAACGGCGAGTTCACCATCCCCGGCATCGGCAAGCTGGTCAAGGCAGATCGCAAGGCCCGCCTCGGACGCAACCCGCAGACCGGCGAAACCATCAAGATCAAGGCCAAGACCGTGGTCAAGTTCCGCGTCGCCAAGGCCGCGAAGGACAGCATCGCTCCGCCAAAGAAGTAGTCCCTCCCCTGGGTCAGACGGAAGTTGCAGGCAGAAGCAGTCCAGCCCGCCGCCCGCGGTTTCTTCAGCGGATACGAGCAGTCTCACTGTAGCTGTGGAGGCAAAGCATAGGATTTCGGCACGATCTCTCGCAATGAGACCGCCGCGTACATCCTTGCAAAGCCACAGGAACAATGAGACGGCTCAGGCGGCGGGCCGGTTCTGTATTTAAGAATCAAGAGCGTAAATTGTATTTGTAACCAACACGGTATCATAATCGGACAATGCAGAAGCAGTTTGCTGCTTTGCAGTCCCACTAGTTTTCGCCGAGAGCTGCCAGGATCGCGTCGAAGTCTTCGACCCCTGCGTACTCAATGATGACGCGCCCCTTGCCGCCCTTGTCCTCGATTCGCACCCTCAGCCCAAGCCTCCGTTGAATCAGATCGCGCGCCTCGCGCACATTCGGATCGAGTGGCTCGATTACAGCCTTCACTTTCTTTGGCTTCGACTCTGGATCGATCAGCCCTTGCACGTAGGTCTCGGTCTGCCGCACGGACATCGCCAGCGCGGTGATCTTCGCCGCCGCCGCCGCCATCCGCTCCGCCGACTCCAGCGCCAACAGCGCCCGCGCATGACCGAAGCTGAGTTGACCGGACTCTAGAAGTCCTTGGATTGAAACAGGTAATTTCAACAAACGAATAAAGTTACCAACGCTGGCTCGGTCCTTTCCCGTGCGCACCGCCATCTGCTCCTGGGTCAGCTTGAACTCGCGGCTCAGCCGTTCAAATGCGCGCGCCTGCTCCATCGGGTTCAGGTCCGCGCGCTGCAGGTTCTCGACGATGGTCATCTCCAGCGCCTGCTCGTCGGAGACCTGGCGCACAATGGCCGGGATGGTCGTCTTGCCTGCCGCTTGGGACGCCCGCCAGCGCCGTTCACCCATGATGAGCTGGTATCGCCCGCCAGCCAGCTCGCGCACCACCACCGGCTGCACCACTCCGGTTGCGGCGATCGACTGTGCCAACTCGCCAAGCTTCTCCGCGTCGAAGTTGCTGCGGGTCTGGTTGGGATTGCGGTCGATCCGGTCCAGTGCGATCTCCAGCGGTTTGCCCGTCGCTTCAGGCGCGGGAGCCATCTGCGGTCGCGGTCCAAGCAGCGATTCAATCCCTTTTCCCAGCGCCGGTCGGCGCTTCGCGTCAGCATGGGTTGTGGTTGTTTCCATCGTATAAACCTCTTTCTGCGCCAGCGTCGATCACTGATTCACATAACGCCCAGCGGTGATTATTTTGAATACGGCCAGAACCTGGGAACCGACTTGATCTCTTCACGTCCATCATTCTGTTGCTTTTGATCCTTCCGGCTGGCGATTCCATTCCTGCGCAGCAATTCGACCGCGAGTGCGGTATACGCCTCCGCGCCCTTGGAACGAGGGTCGTAGAGCTGCACGGGTTTTCCGTGGCTGGGTGCCTCGGCCAGCCGGATGTTTCGCGGAATGGTCGTGGTCAGCAGCTTTTCCCCGAAGAACACCTTCAGGTTTTCCGTGACCTGCTGCGACAGGTTGGTGCGATCATCGTACATGGTCAACAGAACGCCTTCGAGCGCCAGCGTTGGATTGAACGCATGGGCCACCTGGTCGAGCGTCTGCATTAACTCCGAGATGCCTTCCAGAGCGAAGTACTCTGCCTGCATTGGCACCAGCAGTCCATCGGCGGCAACCAGCGCATTCAGGGTCAGCAGATCGAGTGCGGGCGGGCAGTCGAGCACGATGAACGAGTAGGCGCCGCGAACGGGCGCGATGGCCTCGCGCAGGCAGAACTCACGGCGTTCCTGCGATACCAGTTCGAGGTTTGCGCCAATCATGTTCTTGCTTCCGGGCAGCAGACCCAGCGATGCGATCTCGGTCGGCATCAGCGCCTCTTCCAGGGTCGCCGATCCCATCAGCACATCGTAGACGCTCAGGCGGGATTCGCTGCGGGCTACTCCGAGTCCCCCCGTGGCATTGGACTGGGGGTCACAGTCGATCAGCAGGGTAGGCAGCCCTTCGAGCGCTAGAGCGGTAGCCAGGTTTATGGCTGTGGTGGTCTTGCCCACTCCGCCCTTCTGGTTGACCACGGCGATGACCTTGCAGAGACTTGCCTCGGTCTGGCTGGAAGACGTAAATGGCGCTGAAAGTATGGTAGACACGGTGTAGTGGAAGACTATCGGGCGATGGGTATGGATGGCAATGCCGCAGTCTGTGCAGAAGTTTGCATCCCTGTGGAGAAACTGTGGACGGCTCAAATAACGGCTGCTGCGGCTGGGGATTGCGTATAGGTGGTGTGGAAAACTATTTACAGAGTGCGGCAAATGGTGGAGTGTTCCACGTGGAACATTCGGAACCGACCCAACCACTTACCTCTTCAGATGTTCTCTCCCGCACGATCACGGGTATAAAGAATGTTCCACGTGGAACAGTTAGGAGAAGGAGCTGAGAACGACCATCTTTGATTAATCGCGGCGGTCATCAATTAACAGCGGTGAGCCACCCATAGCACGCCGTCGTTCGACTCCGGAAGCGGCACAGGCTCATCCATACGGAAGTTCTCCGCCAACCCAGGGTAGACCGAATGGCGCGCCGTCCCCAGAATCAGAACTCGCCCGGCCGCACGAAGTCCAGCCTCGCCTACGGCCCGATCCATCCCCTCCACCGCACGCAGAGCCACCACGTCAAACTGCCGCTCCGCAGGCATTGTTTCCACCCGCCCTGCCCAGACCTCAGTCGGCAACTTCAGGCTGCGAACCACCTCCTGCAGAAACGCCGCCTTCTTGCCATGCGATTCTGCCAGAGTCACCCGCACGTCCGGCCTCAGCAATTGGATTGGAACCCCGGGAAATCCGGCGCCGGATCCGAAATCGAGCAGCGTACCACACTCGCCAATATGAGTTCCAACGAACAGACTCTCGCCGAAGTGGCGTCGGACAATCTCCTCTGGAGTGCGGATCGCAGTCAGGTTCATCCGCGCGTTCCATTTCATTATAAGTTCAAGATAAATAACGAGTTGTGAGTATATTGCAGGCCATACATCCTCCTCCGTGGCTACTCCCACGGCCTGCCCGTCGGGCAAGCTGACATAGGGTTCGAGCAGTTCAGCCATCGAATCTGGAGTCAAAGGGAACCTTCTAAACTGCGGGTGGTGACGTTGGGCGCTGAACCCACTCCGCTGCCTCGCCGATGAATCGCGCGAAGAGCGCCCTGGAGACGGCACTCGCCTCGAAGCTGCGCTCGGGATGCCATTGTACGCCGACCACAAAGCCTCCGCCCAACCCATCTGGCGTGTTTTCAATCGCTTCCACGACACCATCCTCGGGAGTGCGGGCGGAGACGCGCAGCCCGTCACCGGCACTCTCGATAGCCTGATGATGGCTTGAATTCACTGGCAGCAGCAGTACCCCGTCGCGCTCTGTGACTTCTTTATCGGCGACCAGTTCCCCAAGCAGCGAATCCGGCGCCACCGCCGCGATATGGGCGACGGAAACCGTGCGCCCCGCCTTGTGGTTTACAGCCTGTCCGGTCAGATGTTGCACCAGTGTTCCGCCGCGCCACACATTCAGCATCTGAGTCCCAAAACAGATGGTTAGAATCGGCTTTCCCATATTATGGGCGTCCTGCAACAGCAACTCATCGACATTCTCGCGGGCAAGGTCGGCCGGCGCGCACTCCGCGATCGGCTCCTGCCCGTACTTCTGCGGATTGACGTCCGCTCCGCTGCCCGGCAACAGAACTCCCTGGCAGCCGGCAATCAGCCGGGCAGTTGTGGCAGGAGGTTCGCCCAGCGGTACTTCGACAGCCTCGCCCCCGCTCCGCTCCACGGCGGTCGCGTATTGTTTCCAGCCCTGGACGTTGTATTCAGGATCGGTGCTGGTGGGAACCGGAATGGCGATACGGGGTCTAATCATGGTCTAGGCTCCACGAGTCGCGCTGTTGTGGGACTTGCCCGCAGCGAGAGAGTCAGCGGCTGGCGCAAGGTCCGAATACTGATAGTACATCTTACTGATCTCCTCGTAGAGACGCTCCGTCAGGGCGTTGGCGTCCCTGGTCGTCAGCCCGCCGGTCGGGATCGGGTCGCCGACAATAATCATCAGCGGCCGCGGGCGAAGGCTGTAGACGTGGATCGGCAGCAGCTCATAGGTCCCGATCAGCGCCAGCGGAACCAGCGGAACGCCTGCCCGCAGAGCCATGAAGGCTCCCCCCGAGCTGGCGGCCTGCATGTGTCCGTCCGGGCTTCGCGAGCCCTCCGGAAATACCAGCAGCGGTATTCCGGCCTTCAGCGACGCAACTCCGCGCAACAGACCGGCGATCGCCGAACGCGAGCTTCCCGAATCGATCGGCACCTGGCCGGACCGCTTCAGGTACCAGCCGACGAACGGCACCTTCCACAGGCCTTGTTTGGCCAGAATGCGGAACTGGAAAGGCAGCTTGGCAAACAGCGCCGGAGTATCCATGTAGCTCAGGTGGTTCGAGGCATACACCGCGACGGGCGAATTCCTCAGCTTCTCCGCGCCCACAATGCGCACCGGAGACAGAGCGCACCGCAGCATCACTGCTGCCCAAACGCGCGCGATAAAGTGTTGCTGACGGCCCGCCCGGTCCCACAGCCCGCAGATCAGGGAGACACTCCCAAATCCGGCGGTCGCCAGCGCCATCAGAGGAATGCACACAAACATCGTCAGATAACGAAGATGGGCAGGAATCCGATGCTCGGGTGGCGCACCGCTCGCATCTACGTCTGGATCGATCATGCTCTGGCTCCGGCTCTCGTTCATGGTTCCAGAACCGCCTCGCGCACTGCGCCAACCAGATAGATGGAACCGGTCGCGACGATCAAGCCGCCGGCAGGTGTCAAACTTCTGGCCAGTGTTAGCGCTTCGGTTGAATTGGCTGCGGTGTGCGCCGGAATCTCCAGCAACCGCGCGGATTTCTGCAACTCTTCAATGCTCGCCGCGCGCGGGTTGTCGATCAGCGTGAAAATGATGTGGTCGCGTGGCCTGCCGGCGTTCGCATCGAAGAGCGGAAAAAGAATCCGCGCCATCTCCGTGAGGTCTTTATCGCGCAGGCAACTGAAGATTAGAGTGCGCGGCCGCTCTTCGGGAAGCGTTGCGATGGCCGCGCGCAGCGCCCATGCGCCCGCCGGATTGTGGGCCACATCCAGCAGCAGGTCGGGAGGCAGAAATTCGAGCCGGCCAGGCCACGACGTGTCGGCAATTCCAGCTTCAATCGCGGCGTTTGTGATGTTGTAACTATTTTTGTTACGTAATTCAGCCGCCACGCCAATCGCCAGTGCAATGTTGCGCCGCTGATGCTCGCCGGCCAGCGGAGAGCGCACCTGCAAGCGCTCGCCGTCGAGCAGAATCTCGTAGGTATTCGGTCGCAACGGGGCCATTGCTGCCTGCTCCGCCAGGCAGTGCGCCAAGCTGCGTCCAGGAAGAAACTCTGCCGCGTCGATAACATGCACGTCGAGCGCAAGCGCTGCATCTCCGATCGACTGGTTGGCTTCCACATGCTGCGGAAGCGTCACCAGCGTGCCGTGCGGCCGCAAAATCCCAGCTTTCTCGCGCGCAATCTCGGCGATCGTCTCTCCCAGATACTCCTGATGGTCGAGCGCAATGTCGGTGATGACCGCGAGCATCGGATCCACAATGTTGGTCGCATCCAGCCGCCCGCCGAGGCCCACCTCCAGAATTGCAATCTCCACCTTGCGCTCGGCGAAGTAGAGAAATGCAAGCGCGGTCAGCGACTCGAAGAAGCTGGGCGCGTGCGGCAGCTTGCCGGTTGCGACCAGCCGCTGCGCCGTCTCGTCGACCAGGAAGTAAAGCCGCGCAAACTGCTCTTCCGGAATCTCCTGCAACGCGAAGGCTCCTGCAGCCTCATCCATAGCCTCTGCCGGTTCAGCCGTGCGGATGCGCTCAGTCACACGCGAGAGATGCGGCGAAGTATACAACGCCGTGCGCAACCCGGCTGCGGCACAAATGCTGGCGAGCGTCGCTGCGGTGCTCCCTTTGCCGTTTGTTCCGGCGATCAGAACCGCGGGAAACCGCTTCTGTGGATCTCCAAGCGCGGCAGCCAGAACTCGCATGGCTGCCAGATCGAACTTCCGCCGCGGCGCAGGCGTGGCAAGCTCCTGGACCAGGCCATGCAGATGATCGACCGCTGCAACGTAAGACATATTGCTATTTTAGAGCGGTTTCGTTGAACCTGTTTTCTCTCGTCGATTGTTCCGTTTGGTTTCCTCGGCCCGGCCGAATCCTCGCGCGTTGCATCCCCCACAGCCCTGACCTACACTGTGGACTGTCCCGCAAACCACGGGCGGTTAGCTCAGCTGGTTAGAGCGCCTGCCTTACAAGCAGGAAGTCGGGGGTTCGAGTCCCTCACTGCCCACCATCCCCCTGTTTTTCATATTCAGTTTTCCCATATCCAACGATATTCAAGGAGTGGCATAATTCCCCAGCAACCGCTTTGCGCTTCGTGCGCGAGACGTCATACAGTGGCAACTTGAAATTGACCCGCAACGCGCATTGGCCGTCAGTGATGATGCCACGCCTGTAGTCGTGCAATGACATCTCCGCACGGAAGATCATCGAACAAAACCAGCCTGATCGTATTGCTTCAACGAGGAAATTATGAACCTGCTGAAGAGACTCTCGCTCATCGCATCCCTTTGCACCACCCTCTGTTTCACACTGGCGGCCAGCGCTGCGGTCAAGCCTTCCACGCTCTTCAGCGACCACATGGTCTTGCAGAGCGGAACGCTGGTGCCCATCTGGGGCACGGCCACTCCCGGCGAGAAGGTCGCCGTCACCCTCAACGGCCAGGCCCGCTCCGCCACCGCTGACGCGCAGGGCAAATGGACCGTCAGCCTCTACAACCTCAAATCCGGAGGCCCGTTTGAGATGACCATCGCAGGCGATGGCGCGGGCGACGCTCCCATCGTGGTTAAGGATGTTCTGGTCGGCGAGGTCTGGCTTGGCTCGGGCCAGTCGAACATGCAATTCCCGGTATCCAAGGCCCATGCGTCGTATGCCGGAATGCTCGACGAAGAGAAGGAGATCGCCGCCGCGAACTATCCGCAACTGCGCATGTTCACGGTCAAGAACGCCACGGCGTACGGTCCGCAGTCGGATGTCGTCGGCACATGGCAGGTCTGCACTCCGCAGACCGTGCCGGACTGGTCCGCCGTCGGCTATCTCTTCGGACGCAACCTGAACCAGGCGCTCAAGCAGCCAGTCGGCATCGTGCTCTCGGCCTTTGGGGCCAGCACCGCGGAGGCGTGGGTTCCGCGTGACGCGCTTGCCGCCGACCCGCTGCTGAAACCCATGCTCGACAAGCTCGACGCCCGCGAAATCTACTTCAAGGCGCATCCAAACGCGGCCAGCGATGCCGACGCGCCTCCCTCGCCGCTGACCATCAACGCCCGCCCCGGCCGCCCCGGCCCGATGCGCGATCCTGCGCACGACCAGCACCAGCCCACCGTGCTCTACAACGCCATGATCAACCCCATCGTCCCCTACGCCATTCGCGGCGCCATCTGGTACCAGGGCGAGTCGATCACCGGCGGCACGCAGGGCCTCTTGCTCTACGGCCACGTCATGGACACGCTCGTCACCCAGTGGCGAAGGCTCTGGCACCAGGGCGACTTCCCGTTCTACGTCGTCCAGTTGCCCGGACAGCAGAACGTCAGCAACAACCCCTTGGTTCGCGAGCAGCAGGCCAGGATTCTCTCGCTCCCCAACACTGGGATGGCCGTCGTCCTCGACACCGGCGAAGCCAAGAACGTTCACCCCAAGAACAAGGAGCCGCTGGGAGAGAACTTGTCCAAAATCGCCCTGGCCAATGTCTATGGTCGCAAGATCGAATTCTCCGGGCCAGTCTACGCGTCCAGCAAAATCGAGGGCAGCGCGATTCGCGTCAAGTTCACCCACGCCACGGGCTTGAAGTCGAAAGATGGCAGCCCGCTCAAGTGGTTCCAGATCGCCGGCGCGGACCAGAACTTCGTCGATGCCGACGCCAAAATCGCCGGCGACTCGGTCGTGGTCAGCAGTCCCAAGGTCAGCGCGCCGCTCGCGGTGCGTTACGCCTGGGACAACTTCCCCGACACCGCCAACCTCTACAACGGCGCTGGCCTGCAGGCAGCTCCCTTCCGCACCGACAACTGGGACGCAATGCCCCCCATCGCCGCGCAGATGACCGCAAAGTAGCCACCAACATATTCCTCATTGGGTGCCCCATCCTAGCCGCAGTTTCATCGCGGCTAGGGTGGGTTATCGTTCGCGGTAGCGAACGACCTGCGGTTGTTTGTTTAGCTCGTCATTCTGGCGCAGCCAGAATCTCCGTCGTTGCCCTTGCCGTTGTTCTTGCCTTTATCCCTCTATTGTCTTGTTTTGATCGGTGCTTCTATCCGTCTTGATCCGTGTTAAGCCCTTGTTCTTGCCTTCATCCCTACGCGGGGTTATTCAGCAGCCAATAGTGGAATCCATCCACAATCGCCATCAGCGCCGCCTGGTTCAGGTCGCTGCTCACGCCCGCGGTCGTCCACGACGGGTGCCCCTCGGCGTGGAAGCTCACCGTCACGCGCACATGCGCCGCCGTGTCGTGCGCCACCACGTCGATCGCGGTCACACTGAATGTGTCCAGCCGCAACTGCGCCACGGCCGGGTACCACTTCTCCAGCTCCTGCCGCATCGCCTTGGTCAGCGCATCCACCGGGCCGGAGCCCTCGGCGCGCGTCGTCGTCACCTTGTCCTCGCCAACCACCAGCGACATCGACGCCTGCACATACCGGTTGCCCGTCTCGTCGCTCTCATCCAGCACCCGCCAGCCTTTCACGCTGAAGCTATCGCGCAGCGTGTTCAGCACCTTCATGCACGCCAGCGTGAACGATATCTCGCTGGCCGTATAGCCGCCGCCGTCGATCATCGCCTGGTTGGTCTCCAGCAGGCTCTGCGCCTGCGCCGCATTCAGAGCAACGCCCAGCGACTTCGACAGCAGAATAATATTGGCCCGGCCAGACTGCGCGTTCACCCCGATACGCGGGCTTGCGCCAACCTTCGCGGGATCGCACCACAGGTAAGCCCCTGGGTCTTTGCCCTCGCTGCTTCCATGCATCCCTGCCCAAGTCCCAAAGGCCCCCGCGCCAACGATGGGAGTGCTGTGCGGTGCCTCCAGTGAGAAGGCCGCGTAGGCCGCCTGCGCCAGTCCGGTCAGCCCCGCAAGCGATTCCGGAGACACAAACTCCGCCTCGTCTCTTAGCTGCATGGCGCCGATCACGGTCGTCAGGTTCACGTTGCCGCAGCGCTCGCCCGTGCCAAGAATCGTGCCCTGGACCTGCACTGCTCCGCCAAAAATTGCGGCCCGCGTGTTGGCGATTCCAAGTCCGCGATCGGTATGACCGTGAAATCCGAAACATGCCTCGGCATGATCGTGTTTGAGTCCCGCGAAGAGCTGCGTGACCTCCTCCGGATTGGCGCCCCCCGTCGTGTCGCACGCAATGATCCGGCTCACCTTCTGCTCCACGCACTGCGCCACCATCTGCTGGAAATAATCCAGGCTGCGCTTGGCGAAATCTGCTTCGCAAAGCTCGCCGTTCTCGCGCCGTCCATGGAAGGCGTCCAGCGCGTGCTCCAGATCCACGATCACTTCCAGCCCGTTGTCGTGCAGGCACGCAATGGTCTCGAACGCCATCAGCAGGTTCTCTTCCGGAGTCGTCTCCAGCGACTTCGCAACATCCAGCAGCCGCGATTTAACCACCACCACAGACACGGGAACGCGCTCCTTGTGGCGCACCATGATCTGTACGTCGGCCCACTCCTGCACCTTGCTGCCGCGCCCGCGCGTTCTGCCGAACAGCGCCAGCTTCATCGTCCCTGTATCGACCGAACGCAGTGCGCTGGCCAGGTCGCCAACAAACTGGTTCGCTCCGGCAAACCCAATCTCCGCGTAGCTCACGCCAAACTTGCCCATCCGATCCAGCAGGCCGACGGCATTGGGCACCGATATGTCCAGGTTCGGCTGTTGCAACCCGTCGCGCAGACTGGTGTCGAACAGCTCGACTCGTCTAGTTCTGTTTTGCTTCATCTGTCCCTGTTCCCGGTTGTAAAAGTGTCCTTCGTAAACCATCCCTCTAAAGCAGAGTGCCGAACTTTCATCATACCTGTATGGAATTGAATTGCACTCGTCCCACCCACTCCGGACGGCAGCTCGTTTGTCGCGGCAGAATCGCAGGCATTGGATTCGCTGGAACGCCAAAAGCTCTGGCGCGTAAACTCTCCTCATGCAATTTACTGCCGCTGCGAACTCCGCAATTCTTGCCGCCTCTCTGTGCCTCTCCGCACTCACCCTTCATGCAGCCCCGGCGACGCCAGCAATTCCCGCAACGCCCGTGGCTCCGGCCAGGATAGGCCCCCAGCCCGATGGCCTTACCCTCCACCTCGACTCCGGAGATCTCCGCATCCAGCTCCTCTCCGACAGCGTCGTCCGCGTGGCCTTCGCGCGCTCCGCCAGCTTCTTCACCCGCGCCTCGCTCGATGTCCTTCCTCAAGCCTCCCTGACCACCGGCTGGAAGCTCGCCGAGCGCCCCACGTCCTTCATCCTCACCACCGCCAAACTCCAGGTCATCGTCAACCGCAAGTCCGGCGCCGTCTCCTTCGCAGACCTCGCAGGTCACGCAATCCTCTGCGAAGCGTCAGGCAGCCGCACGCTGGAGCCCGCCACCGTACAGGGCGAAACCACATTCCACATCCAGCAGCGTTGGAAGTCCCAGCCCGGCGAGTCCCTCTATGGCCTCGGCCAGATGCAGCTTGGCATCACAGACATCAAGGGATACGACCTCGACCTCTGGCAGCACAACACCAACATCGTCGTGCCCTTCCTCGTCTCCTCGCGCGGCTACGGCATCCTCTGGGACAACACCTCCTTCACCCGCTTCGGCGATCTGCGTCCCTTCGTTGCCATCCCGCCCGCCAATCTTTACGACGCCGACGGCAAGCAGGGCGGGCTGACGCTCGCGCCCATCGACGGCTCCCTGCCGCCTAGTCAGGCCGCCGAGATCACCGTCAACATGCGCAATCGAGCGGCCCAGCCCGGCACCCGTCCCGCGCCCCTCAAGCCGCAGCGATGGCAGGGCTCCATCCTCGCGCCCGTCACCGGAGACTACCAGTTTCAGGCCTACTCAAATGGTGGCATCCAGGTCTGGATTGATGGCAAACTCGTCATGAACCACTGGCGTCAGAGCTGGAATCCCACCAACGATCAGGTCCTCGTCCATCTCCTCGCCGGACACAAGGTCCCCATCAAGATCGAGAACGACCCGGAGCAGCAGTCCACCCTCACCTTCCAGTGGAAGACCCCTCCGCCCTCCGCCGACACATCGCTCTGGTCCGAGGTCGGCGACGGCATCGACTACACCTTCGTCTACGGCCCCACATCCGATCAGGTCATCGCCGGCTATCGCCTCCTCACTGGCCGTGCCACCATGCTCCCCAACTGGGTCTTCGGCCTCTGGCAGTCGCGCCAGCGATACGAAACGGCCGACCAGTCGCTCGACGTCATCAAGCAGTTCCGCCAGCGCCAGATCCCCTTCGACAACATCGTGCAGGACTGGCAGTACTGGCGCGCCGACGCATGGGGCTCGCACCAGTTCGATCCCACCCGTTTTCCCGACCCCGTCGCCTGGATCGACGCCATCCACGCCCAGCACGCGCATCTGATGATCTCCGTCTGGGGAAAGTTCAATCCCAACACCGACAACGCAAAAGAGATGAACGCCATGGGTTTCCTCTACCAGCCCAATCTCACCGAGCACATCAAGGACTGGATCAACCAGCCCTACACCTTCTACGACGCCTTCAATCCAGAAGCCCGTAAGCTCTTCTGGTCGCAGATCGACACGGCCCTCTTCTCCAAGGGCGTCGACGCCTGGTGGATGGACGCCACCGAGCCCGACCTGCTGCCCTCGCCACCCACACTCGTTGGCCAGCAGACGCACATGAATCCAACCTTCCTCGGCACTGGCTCGCGCATGTTGAACGCCTACGCCCTGGTCAATAGCGAAGGCGTCTACTCCGGCCAGCGCCAGGCAGCGCCCAACCAGCGTGTCTTCATCCTCACCCGCTCCGGCTTTGCGGGCCTGCAGCGCACCTCCGCCGTCCCCTGGTCCGGCGACATCACCTCTACATGGACCGCCATGGCCAAGCAGATTCCCGCCGGCCTCGGCGCCAGCATCTCCGGCCTCCCCTACTGGACCATGGACACTGGCGGATACACCATGCAGCGCAAGTTCTCCCAGCAGCCTATGACGCCCGGCAACCAGGACGAGTGGCGCGAGCTCAACGCCCGCTGGTTCCAGTACTCCACCTTCACCCCGCTCCTCCGCGTCCACGGTGAGTTGCGCCCGCGCGAGATGTGGACCCTCGGCGACGACTCGCCCGCCTTCAACGCACAGCTCAGCTTCGACCGCCTGCGCTACGCCCTCTTTCCCTACATCTACTCGATGGCCGGCTGGACCACGCAGCGCGACTACACCATGATGCGTCCGCTCGTCATGGACTTCGCCAGCGACCGCACCGCCCGCGAGCTGCCCGACGAGTACATGTTCGGCCCCGCCCTGCTCGTCGCTCCCATCACCCAGTACAAGCAGCGCGCGCGCCCCGTCTACCTGCCCGCCTCGGCCCAGTGGTACGACTACTGGACGGGCCGTCCCGCCGCCAGCGGTCGCATCTCCGCCGACGCCCCGCTCGACCGCATCCCCGTCTTCGTCCGCGCCGGTTCCATCATCCCCTACGCCCCGCCCATGCAGTACATCGGCGAGAAACCCTCCGACCCCACCACCCTCTACGTCTACGCCGGGGCCAGCGGCAGCTTCACCCTCTACGAGGACCAGGGCACCACATTCGACTACCAGAAGGGAGCCTTCACGCAGATTCCCATCCACTGGAACGACAAGACCGCAACGCTCACCCTGGGCAAGCGCACCGGCAGCTTCGATGGAATGCTCGACCACCGCACCTTCCAGATCGTGCTGGTCTCAGCCGCGCATCCCTCCGCCTTCACCCCCACGCCAACCGCCGCCAAGTCCGCGCACTACACCGGTGCCGAACTCCGCCTCAACCTCCGCTAGCGCCGTCAGCCCAACCCACTACTTAACTATCGTCAGCCCGACCGGAGCGTCACATTCACTCCGTCATCCCGACCGGAGGCGGCGTACTTTGCCGCCGCAACCGGGGTCCCCGACGAGCGAACTTGCTCGTTGGGGTGGTCAGTGGAGGGACCCCCGCATTTCGCTTTTGTTTGTTCCTGTTCTTCGTCATTGCCTGTTCCTGCCGTCATCCCAACCCTTCACCCCTTTCTCCCACAAAAGCTCCGCCTTTGCCTTCCCGGAGGGAGCAGGGGGCTTCAGCCCATGAATAAAGCCAATAGATTCAAGGGGATTTAGCCACGGGCTTTTTTTTGCTCCATGACCCCTCAAAAACCCCAGCAAATCCGCGTGTCAAGCCCCTCAACACCCAATAATTCCCATAACCACCACAAAATAATCCACTTCCCCCAGAAAAATAGTTGGCATAGTAGTTATGCTCCGCTTGGTAAAATAGAAGTAGAGATAAAAAAAGAAGGGCCGCAAGCCGTCCACCACACGGGGACGAGTCTTGTGGCCCTTCGCATTTAATAACCAGGATCGAGGAACCAATGGACTCCCAAGCTGTGAAGCTCGCCATCTGCCGTCACATCAAGACCAACGGCCATCGTTGCCAGTCGCCCGCCATCACCGGCTCCGTCTTTTGCTACTTCCACCGGAACCTCCGCCGAGGCCACTATGCCGCCCCCACAACCAAAGCCGCGCCCCTGCGCCCAGAAACCGTGCAATATCTACTGGAGAACGGCCAGAATCCGGCCCAGCTCGCCACTTCCCCCGCCTACAGCTTCCCGCCGCTCGAAGACGCCGAATCCATCCAACTCGCCATCTCCCGGCTCTTTGCCGCCATCGCCGCCGGACAGATCGATCCCGTACAGGCCCGCAGCCTCCTCTACGCCCTCCAGATCGCCAGTTGCAACGTCCGCGCACTCGCGCCCGCACCCGTGTCCGCGGAAGACCTCGCCACCCTGGCCAGCCGAGTCGTCCGCACACGCGACGGCCAAACCCTCGCCGCGCCCGGAGAAGGAAACGGCGTCCCCTCCCAGACCGCCCGCCCCAAAACCCTCCTGGAAAAAATGATCGAGGAGTATGGCCCTCCCATGCCCCTCCCGACAGACCCCGCAAGCTCTACCGAATGAAATTTTTATCCATAAACTATCTGCAATGTATGTTTTGCAGCGTAACTCGACCCGTAACAGATTGATTTCATTCAACTTGGAAATAAGAGTTTCATTATGAGTATTATGACTGTGACCGATTGATAAGCATCAACTTAAGAGCCCATCCCCCACAAAGGGGGGATGGCAGGGGGAGGGGGAGAATATAAGACGAAATAATAGCGGAGATCAATCGTAAGTCAGCCTGCTTCGCCGCGCTCTAAGAAAGCTCGGCTCAAGTCCGCGTTTTGAAAGGGACGGGCTTCAGCCCGTCCGTAAGTGACGCAAAATAAGTGGGCTTTAGCCCCTGATGGAATGTTGAGGACTTGTGCAGACCCTCTCTAAGCCTCGCTCTTGATCTTCTTCAGCAGCCACGCCATGTTCTGGCCCAGAGTCTTCATCGTCTCAATCCCCTCTTCGTCCTTCTCGACATCGCCAATCTCGCGGCCGATGCCGATGTTCCAGTACGACGAGCCGGGAATGATCATCTCGCTGATCAGGAAGAAATGGTTCAACGCATCGAACGCATGGATCGCTCCCGCGCGTCGCACAGCAACAACGGCTGCGCCAACCTTGCGCCGGAAGATCCCGCCGTTCGCCTTCGACACCAGGCACGCGCGGTCCATCAGCGCCTTGATCTCAGGAGAGATGTCCGCCACATACGTCGGCGAGCCAAGCAGTATGCCGTCCGCCGCCTCCATCTTTTCGATGTAGAAATTTCCCATGTCGCCAGTCTGTCCGCAGCGGTGGTCCTTCCGCTTGGAACACTCGCGGCAAGACAGACAGCCGTGAATTTTGGCCCCGCTCAGTTGAATGAGTTCGGTCTCAATCCCCTCGGCCTCCAGCTCCTTCAGAACGGTTCGAAGCAGGATGGCCGTATTTCCGTCTTTTCTTGCGCTGCCGTTGAATGCAACAACCTTCGTCTTGGTTCCGGGCATAATCTGAGTCGCTCCTCTTGTTCCATCCAGATGGATGGCCGCAGTTCATTAGCTCTCATTCTGCTCCTCCGGCGGCATTCATTGCCAAGCATGCGATCTGCAATCTCGCGCAGTCCCGCCTTAAAGAAATAGGGCGGCAGCCGAAGCCGCCGCCCTGGATCTTCAAAACTGCTTAGAAGAGGAACTTGAACGAAATCGCAACTTGGCGCGGTGTATACAGGAACCCGCTCGAGTTCGAGTTGGTAGGCGAGCCGAAGTTCGCAGTCCCCGCGATCCCGTTCTGGAAGGTAGCTGTCGACACATTCGGGTTGCCCGAAGAAGTGCCGCCAAACACATACGCCGTGTTCTGCACCCCGGTCACGTTCTGGTGGTTGTAGACGTTGTACAGATCCAGCCTCGCTTCGGCCTTGTACCGGTCGGTGAACGAGATCTGCTTCTGCAACCGCACGTCCTGCACGATGTCGCGTGGGTACTTGTAGGTATTGCGCCCGATCACTGGAATCCACGACGTTCCGCCTGCGCCGTTCCAACTGCTGTTCAGCGCATTGTATGAAGGATAGCTGCTCAGTGTAGCCGAGTAGGGCAGCCCGCTCTGCGCTTGGAACGCCGAGTCGATCGCCCAGTCGTTTACCAGGTACTTCACCCAGTCGCCGCGATGCGTGTTCGGGAAGTTGTACAGCACATATCCCGTCACGCGGTCGGGAACGTTGTAGTTCGAGTTGCCGTAATCATTCGTTTGGTTTCCGTCCGGGTCATACTGGCTGTTGGACGTGTCGGTCGTGGTCGCGTTTTGGTTGTAGTCCAGCGCATGAGACCACACATAGTTCACGTCGAACTGGATCGACTTCAACGAACGGTTCTGCACCTCGAACGCAACCGCGTTGTAGTTCGAATTGACGTTGCTGATCACCTCTGTGATGTTGGTGAACGCCTTGTTGATGTAGCCGGTATATTGCGGAACCATATAGACAGCGCCATTCGGCAGCGGTCCAGCGTTGTTCGGGTCGCTGATCGTAATGGTTGCATTCGATGTGGAAGGCGCCAGGTTCGTATTCACGAAGTTGGTCAGCTCCTTGCCCAGCGCGCCCAGGTAGCTCACCGAAGCAACCGTGCCCTTGCCGACCTGCTGCTGCAGGATCAGGTCGAACTCATGCACCATCGGGTTCTGTAGGTTGGGTGCCAGGAAGTATGAGCCTGGCGTCGGAGGAGTAGCCACGGAGATGATGTTCGGGAAGACTGGAGCGCCCGTTGCATTCGGCTTCAGTGACGCCGTGAACTGCCCGTTCGGGCTGCCCGTGTTCAGCAACACATTCAACAGAACTCCGTTGGTAATGCGTCCGTAGAACATGCCGTAGCCACCGCGAATCACAGACTTTCCGCTGCCCGTCAGGTCGTAGGCAAATCCCAGCCGAGGTCCAAGATTGTTCTTGTCGCTAGGAGTGTTGTTTATCCCGGCATACGGCACAAAGGTGCCCGCAGCCACTGTCAGTCCATAATTCTGGCTTATCCCGGGCAATTGCTCAAAATCATACCGCAGGCCAAGTTCAAAGGTCAGTCGCGGAGTCGCCTTCCAGGTGTCCTGCGCAAAGACCCCGTAGTCCATAGTTGAGACCGCGAACACTGGTGCTCCGAAGCCCTGCGCAAACGAGCTGTAGCACGGATATGTCCCGAGTGCGCTGGTCGTTGACGTTCCCGAAGCAGCCGCAGTGCTGTTGCAGGAGTCCGCCGCCTTGCCCTCGGAGTTCATGTCGGCCAGGAAGTTGGTCACATAGCTGTACGAGATATATCCATTGCTCTCGTACGTATTGTTCTGCAGGTCGTAGTTATGCACCCCGTCCACGCCGAAGGCGAGGCTATGGTTGCCGTGGCTCACATACAGCACGTCGCCGATCTGCCACTTGCGCTCATCCGGCAACGCCTTGCGATAGGAGTAGTACGGCGATCCCAGATAAAACCCCGTCGAAGTTGCGAGCCCTACCTCGGGAACATTGCCCGCAGATGTGCCGGTTCCCTGCAGATACGTATTGGTAAAGGCGCTATACGGCTGCTGTCCTTCGTCGTTCAGTTCCCGGCCGTACTGGTAAAGAAACTCATTGCTGATGTTCGAGCTCAACTGGCTGGACAATTTTGCGACGCCATAGTCCAACTTCACAAAGTCCGTGCCAAACGTATCGACCGCATAGTTGTTGGTCGCCTGTGTCTGCACGCCGCCTGGCGAGTCCCATCGCAGCCGGTTGTACAGAAGACTCACCGTGTTCTTGCTGTTAACCCGCCAGTCCAGCTTCGGCATGTTGACTTCCTGATAACCAGCACGCGGCACGCTGCCCAAATCAGTAAGCAGCACGCCAAGTCCGGTGGCATATGCCACTGTTCCAGCGCTGTAGCTCGAGAGTCCTTCGCGGGCAGCCAGCGTACACACCTGCGCGTCTAGTGCAGGCGCAGCCGTGGTTCCTGTATTCGGAGAAAGATACCCTGTCGCCAGATTGCAGGTATAGGTAGTGGTGCTGCCTGCGGGAATGACCGTGTTGCCCCCGGCAACAACCGGCGCATCAGGCTGCGTGAAGAAAGATGAAGGCGAGTTTGCCTTGGCCGTTCCCGGGAAGATCCGGCGATGCTGATCGTATGTATACTCCCAGAACAGCTTGTTCTGGATCAGCGCGCCGCCTGCATTGAAGCCCCAGATTCTGCGCGAATCAGACGGCTTGTAGGGTGAGGTCACAAAGCTCGAGGGAACCGTCCCGCCATTCGCATATACCGCAACTGTGTTCGTCGTGTATGGGTTGTACGCACCCCACGCGCTCTCGCGGTCCGAGAAGTAAGCCTGTCCATGCAACTGGTTGCCGCCGCTCTTGGTCACCGAGTTGATTACGCCGCCGGCCGCGCGGCCATACTCAGCCTGATACACGCCCGTGTTCACGTTGAACTCGCGGATTGCCGCGGGTGGTGTGGAATACGCCTCACGCGTGCGTCCGCGTTCCTCCGCGTAGTAAGCCTGGTTGTCGTCCGCGCCGTCGATCAGCACGTTGTTCAGAATCGGGCTGATCCCGCGAATGCTCACCAGTCCAAATCCGTTCGAGTCCGAAACAACTCCAGGAGTTATCAGCGCAAGGCTCGACCAGCGCAGATTGTTCACCGGTACATTCTCCAGTGCCCGCGTATTCAGGTTCGCCGAAAAATCAGGCGAATCGAAGTTCAGGACAGGCGCCTGCGATGTCACCTCCACCACTGTCGACGAAGAGCCCGTTGTCAAGTGAGGCGTCAACTCCGTCATCTGCCCCAGAGCCACCTGCACATCCGTCTTGTACCCACTGAAGCCCGCAGCCGCAACCGTCACCGTATAGGTCCCTGGCTCCAGCAGTGGCGCTTTGAAGTAACCACTCGAATCCGAGGTCAGCGTCTGTTCCGCATTGGTCGCATCGTTGTGGATCGTCACCGTCGCATTCACAATCGCCGCGTTGGTCGGATCGAACACTGTCCCTCCGATTGCGCCCTGGGTCGTCGATTGCGCCAGCACTGCGGTGGTTGCTACGAACAGAAGCGCGCAACAAAGCGCCAAAGTCGCCATCTTGATCTTGCTCATCCACACATTTAACATTGGATCCTCCTGGAAGTTTCGATCGGCATTGTAACTGGAATTGCCGCCGCCGGGTACGCACCAACCCGCGCCCGTCTATCAGCGGATCTAGGTTTCTTTGCCGTCTGGTCTCTCAGCTTTGCATCCAATCCTAACATCTCCAACATCAAGGGGAAGTTACAATCAAAGCCAATCCCAACCAATTAACTGTGCAAAAAGCAGGCATATTCCACTCAACATGCTGACATTATTCAGGAAGGACGACGAAGGCAGGCCGTCAGTGAGCCGCTGATGTCTGGGATCCAGCGATTTGGTTGAATTGTGGAAGATAAAGATGTGGCCCCGGTTACGCTGGAACCTCGTCATCGAGGGACTGCGCTAGGACCTCGTCGCGGCGGGCAGCACGCCAAGCCAGGAGCTTGGCTTGCAACTCGGAGTCGGTGGCCGCGAGGATCTGCACGGCGAAGATGGCAGCGTTGGCAGCTCCAGCGGCTCCGATGGCGAAGGTCGCCACGGGAACTCCCTTCGGCATCTGGACAATGGAGAACAACGAATCGAGACCTTGAAGCGCGGTGGCCGCAATGGGAACGCCGAAGACTGGAACTGTTGTTTTAGCAGCGAGCATTCCGGCGACGTGGGCGGCACCGCCAGCGCCGGCGATGATGATGCGCAGGCCGCGGGATGCAGCTGACTCTGCGAATGTGAACATCTGGTCGGGCGTGCGGTGCGCCGAGACGACTCGGGCCTCATAGGAGACGCCGAACTCGTGCAGGATATCTACGGCTGCGCGCATCACCGCATAATCGTTGCGGCTGCCCATGAGAACTGCGACGACTGGTTTGATCTGCGATTTTGTCTTCATGGCACAGATTATACGGTTTAGCCTGTCTGGGTTTGATATGGTTCGAGGCCTGAGTTTTCAACAACCCGTTCCGGGGCAATCGCGTTTTGCCGTACGCGAAGGATCAGATGCGCATGGGCATGAGGATGTAGCGGTACTTGACGTCCTCGTTGCCGTCTTCTGGGCGCATCTGGCCAGCAGACTGGGCGTCCTTGAACTCCAGGCGCACCTCGCCGGAGTTTCCGATGGCCTTGAGGAAATCGATGAGGTACTGGCTGTTGAAGCCAACAACGAGTGGGTCGTAGTTGTACGGCGTCTCGATGGTGTCTTCGGACTCGCCGGAGTCCGTCGACGAGGAGGAGAGCTTCAGCTCGTTCTGTTCGAGGCGGATCTTTATGGCGCCGGAGCGCTCGTCGGCGAACTGGGCAACGCGCAGGATGGAGGCCATGAGGTCCTCGGAGCGGACGATGACGAACTTGTTGTTGTCGCGCGGCAGAACTGCCTCGTAGTTGGGGAACTGCCCGGTGAGCTTGCGGCTGGTGAGCACGCGTCCGCCAACACGGAAGAAGAGGGTCTGCTCGTCGTCGGCAAAGTCGAGCGTCTCGGCCTCGGTGGAGTTAAGCAGCGAGAGTAGTTCGCTAAGGGCCTTGCGCGGGATGAGCGTCTTCTTCTCTCCACTGATGCCATCGAGCAACTCGCCGAGTTTTTCAATGTGGGCCAGACGGTGACCGTCCGTCGCGACCATGGCCATCGACTCGGCCTTGAGCACCAGCAGTGCGCCGTTCAGCGTGTAGCGGCTCTCCTCGTTGGATATGGCGAAGATTGTCTTCGAGATCATGTTCTCGAGCGAGGCCACGGAGAGCTTGAACGCGCCTGTGGTGGGAAACTCTGGGACCTGCGGGAAGTTGGCGCGCGCCATGCCGACCATCTTGGTGTTGGAACGGCCTGCGCGAATCTGCACCCAGTGGTTGTCCATCAGCTTGATGGAGATGTCGCCCTCGGGCAGCAGCTTGATGTAGTCGTAGAGTTTGCGCGCGGGAATGGTGCAGGCACCGGGCTTCTTGACCTTGGCCGCGCAACTGGTGCGCACGCCCTGGTCGAGGTCGGTTGCGGTAATCGTCAGCGTATCGTCCGCCGCCTCGAAGAGAAAGTTCGAGAGGATGGGAATGGTCGTCTTGCGCTCGACGACAGACTGAGCGGCCGTCAGTTCGCGCAGCAACTCGGCGCGGGAGACAGTGATCTCAAGGTTTCCAGCAGGCGCGGTTGTCGTCGTCATCTCGGGCTCCTGAGTTGTTGCGGCGGTTGCATCCTGAATTTCTTTGGGCAAGGCGGTCTCTCCGGGCATTCTATCGTTGCAATGGATGCTGGCCAAACTGTACACCGAATCCGGCGCGGTGTGAACTGCCCAGCCTCGGTCTTCTTGATTCTATTGATTGGAAGGCCTTGAATGCGACAGATTTCTTTGTGGAAAGCACTGCACCTTGTGTGTGATGAATGCATCCCATCATGGCGAATGCACTTTGTACTGCTTCTACTAAAAACAAGGATTAAGAAAGAGAAATACTAGTAGCAGCAACCGTTGTCGTCGGAAAAGTGGATTTCAGGACGATGTAGTGATGTGCCGGATGGTTGCGGTGTAGCCTCGATTTAGAAAACCGCGCGCTGGTTCTCGAAGAAGGAGCAAGAATGGCGGGTACCCACAGAGAGACAATCCTGTTATCGCACTTCTTCACAGGATGGTGGCCAGGCCAGACGCGGGGAGTTGTCCGGTTCGTGGGAATGTAGAACAACACTCGCACGATCAGCAGGATAGACGGTCCTGTTTTTGAACAGTATTGCTCCCTGTGAAGAGGATAATGAGACAGGCACATGAAGAGGGCAGGATGAAAATCGCAATCTTCGGCGCAACCGGCGCAACCGGCAGACTGCTCACAGAGCGCTGTCTGGCTGACGGATACGAGGTTGCCGCGCTGGTGCGGCGGCCTGCGGAGTTTATGTACGCCGGGCGGGTGCGCATGGTGGAGGGTAGCGCGTTCGATGCCAAGGCGGTGCGGCTGACGGTGGAAGGGGCCGATGTAGTTCTGTCGGCGCTGGGGGCGCGGTCGCTGCGCAGGGAGGAGGTGCTGGAGCGCGTCGTGCCGCTGATCGTAGAGGCGATGCAGCAGTCAGGCGTGCGGCGGATCATTGCGCTGGGGTCGGCGGGTGCGCTGGAGGATTCGCTGAAGAAGCAGCCGGCGTGGCGGCGGTGGTTTGTGCAGAAGATGGTGTACAACACATTTCTAAAGTGGGCGGTGGCGTCACAGGTGGCGCAATGGAAGACACTCTCGGGGTCGGGGTTGGATTGGACGATGGTGATGCCTCCGATGCTGCTGAACAAGCCTGGGCGCGGAATGTTTC
>Ga0302267_10001623_pt1 | contig 28379 bp, 28 predicted proteins | sample III_Bog_E1_3_FD_194555 | JGI IMG/M metagenome (GOLD analysis project Ga0302267, IMG submission 194555) | Peat permafrost microbial communities from Stordalen Mire near Abisko, Sweden - III_Bog_E1_3 | ecosystem: Environmental > Terrestrial > Soil > Wetlands > Peat | place: Sweden: Abisko...
GGTTTTGCTGTAGCCGTAATCCGCGATGAAACTTTTCGCGGTGCTCTCGTTGACTTTTATCCAGGCACTCTTGCCATCTTGACGCCAATACGATGACTCAACGGCATGATAATAAACCGGCGGCGTGGGCAGGGCTTCGATGATTTTAGACATCGCTGACCTCCGTGTTCGCGAGGTAAACCAGCTTCTGGTATTTGCCCGCAACGCCGTCACGCAGCGAACCAGGCAGGCGCACTGGTTGCGAAGGCGTGAACAGCTTCGGGTCGCACTGGAGGGCGGGCAGGATCAGTTTCTGATAATCGAGCAGATCCTCCTCGAACTCGAACCATGCGTGCAGGCTCTTGCCACCGGTGTCCACAACGGCCGCGAGCTTAAGGTCGCAGCCTTCGTGCAGCCAGCGGAACACACCACCCACCTCATCACGGGTCAGCGTATCCGATTCCACGACGAGGAAACGGCGGGCAACGACGTTGTCATTGCTGCGCGCGCAGCTCGTGTTCTTGAACGCCACGGGGCAAATCAGCGGCCCGGGCGCAGCGGTTTCCTTCAACCATTCAGCCGCTGTCCTGAAATGCGTCGCGTGTTCGGGCTTGCCGCTGTCATACGTGTTGCCAATCCAGACCACGTCATCGGGCTTGAACTTACCGAGCAACAGCCGCCAGTGATCCTGTTCGTTGCCAGTGACGGCAACGGGAGAATCGCTGATGATCTTGGCGTATGGCCAGGCGAACTGTTCCAGCAACTGCGGCAACGACTGGGCGGCACGGAGGCGGAGCCGTTCGTTGTCCTCCCGCAGCTTTCGGCGCGCCTTGTCTTCGGCGGTGAGCTTGTGCGGCTCGGTTGGCCGACCATTGAGGATCGCGTCACGGAGCTTCTTGTTCGTGGTAACCACGACGCTGGTGCAGCTGGCGTGGACGCAGTGGATCGTCGGGATGCTGTCGAGATACACGGCGCAGTCACGGCGACCGCTCTTGTTGTTGTGGCGATTTTGACCAGGGCAATCGCAATAGCCCTCGGTCGGCGAGATCCAGTCAATGTCGCCGAGGATTTGTGCCGCGATTTCCGAGGCGGACTTCGGAGCAGGTTGGGTGACCGGGCTGCTGGCCGGTATGGTTGGTTCGTTCATTGTTATTGATGTTGTGACCAGCAGCCTCGCCAGCCTTTTTCGTTTAAGCCGGCGAGGGCGCGGGTCGATTTACTTACTTGGTTTCCTTGCATTGAATCGCGCCGGAATTAACGCGGCTCAAAAACTCCTTCATCCACGCCTCGACCCAAGGGACGGGCTGCTTGACGTGGAACAGCTTCATGTAATTTCCCGCTACGCTATACCCGGCCAGCCACGCTGATTTCACTTTCGCAAAAGCCCTGGCCATGTCGGGACGGTTGATCTGGACGCGGACTTCGTCATCACTGACGCGCCACGCCGACCAGTCCGCGCGCTTCTTCGCCGAGGCGCTCATTTCGCCTCCTCCTCAATCGTCGTCTTGAGTTTCTTTACCCGAGCCTTGGCCTTCGTCACCGTCTCGGCCGGGATCCGATTCATCCCATAAAGCGCGAAGCAGTATTTTTCAAACGACCGGAATTGTGCCCGGTATAATCGCTGGGCAAAAATCCCATGCAACGCACCAAGGCCTTTCTTCATCGCGCCGTCGTTCCCGATACATACATTGAGCAACTCCTTTCGCTTCGCCGTCTCCAGCTCGGTCAAATCGCTCTGGTCATCGTCCTCGTGCTCGACATCAATCGGCGTGATCTGGAGTTCGCCAGCCGCATCCCTGTGCACGGCCAGCACCATCACCTTCGGCGTCTCGTCGCCATGTTTTACAATCGTCTTCGCGTTGACCGCAGCGGTGAGCGGGGCAGTTTCGGTAGTGCCAGCCGTGTTGGTTTCAGTAGTCATAATTTCTTTCGGGTCATGACCAGCAGCCTCGCCCGCCATTTTAATTTTGCAGGCGAGGCAGCGGGTCGGGTTCATTTATTCGTTCACTTGGGGCTCCTCGGGCGCGCAGATTTCTCCCTGTCCATCGTCAGTTTCTTTCACCACACCTTCGTCATCATCACGGCCTAGAATCTCGGCGATGTTGTCAAACCGCTTTCCGTTATACATGGCGCCGGGCTCGAGCTTTAGGCACGCGGATTCACCAACGAATGACTGCAAATCCACTGCGCCCATATTTTCCTCCTCGTCAGCGAGGCATCGATCCAGCCAAGATTTCACCGCCATGCTCCAAGCGCTCTTGGGATGTGTGTGCTTATGAAACAAGCGCGTGTATCTGCGCTTCGATCCGAACTCGTTCAACTCGTCGGATTCAAACGTGAACTTGACCATCGGCTTCGCACCAAACTTCGTGGTCATCACACCCATGTCTTCGGCTACAACGCACTCGGTGTCGACGTAACGGGAGGCTGAGGTCTTCGTTTTTACCGCATTCACCGCAGCGGAGCTCGGGGCAGTTTGGGAAGTGCCAGCCACATTATTTAATTCGGACATATTTTTTTATCGATTCGACCAGCGGCATAATATTTCCGCCGGTCAGGTTTACATTCAGGCCCACGGCCTGCATCGTCGGTCGGAATTTAAAACTCCGACAAGGGACAAAAAACGTCAGTGGGAAAAAAACAGAAAAAGAAAAAGCAGAAGAAAAAGTTTTAGAATTAGACGGAGATCTTTATTTATTCTCCATGTTTACAATGTAGCACGGGTTTTTGCATCGCTCGAAGAAAAGTGATTTGTGTAACCCAACGCGACGGCCGTTTGGGGATTCCTTGAATTCCCTCAAAACCATTGTAACGAAATCTGACGAAAGTAAATTTGACAGGTATTTCGATTTAGGCACGCAAACGCGGCTTGCGAACAATTTATTTCCTAGCAGTGCGGTCGCCTTTACCAAGTAATTTTTTATAACTGCGGTTTCGCCGTTCCCGGTTGCCAAGCACATTTATTGACTCCGTCATTTTGTCCGGAGCCAAGGCCGTCCCCCAATAAACTCTGGCCAACCTCGTGAAATCCTCCGGCCGTTGCAGCAGGTAGATCCACTTGAGCGATGCCACCGTGCTTCTGCCATACGCCGCATCCCATTCAAGCTGCTGACGGCGCAGATCCATCAGCAGCAAATAGGCCAGCAATTTCCTTTGGTCAGGGCTGTCGGCTGAGTGCAGCAAATTTGCGCTGCCTGACGACATCAGTGCTGACGTTGGAAATTGGAGCTGCTTGATTGCAAGATACCAGTTTTCCCAGGGTGTGGTATTGTCGCCCGCCATCTCACCGTTCAGGAATTTCATGATAGCCTCCAGTGTCGTCTTGCTGTCTACGCTTCTTTCCGCTGCCTGACGCACCACCGACACCGGGCTTGCCGGGACTTGGCACAACCGATCAAGCAACGCATTCGCAAAGACCAGCAGTGACACTTTGCTTAACCGGTTTTCAACCCGCTTCACCGCACCAAGCAGATCCCCGAAATCTGATTTCCTAACACCGATCAGTTTCGCCAACGCAAAGATCACTTCCGTCAGTTTCGCCAACTCTACATTTGACGGAAATGCCCCAGTCTCGCCTTCAATGTATCGTAGGTTTAGGCCGGCTATCAGTTCATCCAGATGGTTTTTGAGCCTGGTGCGGTCGTCTGATTTCAAAACCTCCCGATCAGCCACCAACTCCACCCATTTTAATTGACTGGCCAAATACCCGTCATCTCCCCCGGCTTTAATGCGGACGGGTTTTTGCTTCGTTTTGGGCCCTTGGAGAAAACTTATATCGGGTTTTCCTTTTCCCGGCCCTGTCTGCTCGGTATTGGCAGCACCAAAAAAATCCGGATCCATTATCAGGCCAGCCGTTTCATTATTTTGGAGGGGCATGATGTTTTTGGTTTTATTGCGGCAACCCAGTGATGTTGATTCAAATTAGGCGGCGGGACAAGTCTGCGTGAAAATGAGTGGTGCATTTTAACTTTGCTCGCCGATCTAATTTAAGCACTCACAAAAGAATTCGAGGTGTAGCTTTTTTGTCTAACCTTTTGTCTAACCCGGATCACTTTTCTTACCTTTTTTGTGGATTTTTTAGGGTTGAGGAGTATGGTGAGAGGCAAAATGAAAACACTGGAATCACCAATGAATACAACATTTATTTCAACTTCAGAAGAGACGGAGAAGAACGGTCACAAATTGGGTTCACTCCACCTCAAAGTAGCGTGTCTGCCAATTCCACCATATGCGCAACGTGAGGAAAATAAAGCTTTTGGTGGTCGGGGGAAAGTCAAAAATCGGTCCGGTCTAACCTCGGTTCAACCGGATGGAAAAAATCGAAGACAAAAGCACGGTTTCAGAGGCTTGATCCGCCAGTTTCTGTCATGGTGTGGCCGAAAGGATTATCTCTCTCCGGCACATCGTCTGTTTGAAGCCGACGCCGGACGTCAGTTTCCCAGCGGCTTGGCGGTGGAGCTGACCGGGCTGGCGGGCATCTGGAAATCCGCGACGGCATCCGGATGCACCGGGTCAAAATTGCCGAAATCATCCGTGATGAATTTCGCGAGCGGCAGCTTGTCCTGCTTGATGCCTGCGACCACGCATTTCGCCAGCTCGTAGCTGCCGTAATTATTATGGTGCGTGCCGTCCTGAAACGCCTTGTCCAAATCCGCGCCGAGCGCGCGGTAAAATTTTCTGCTCATCGCGTTCAGGTCAACCAGCGCGCATTTTTCTTCCTTCGCCACGTCGCGCACCGCGTCGGGATAGCCGGCGAGCGTGTCGTGTTCCACGCCGGCCTTGCGTTCCATCGAGGTCACCAAGACCGGCGTGCCGCCGAGCGCGCGGGTGCGGGCGACAATTTTTTTCAAGTTGCTTTTGTAAATTTCCAGCGCGTTCGTGGCCTTGTCCTTCATGTCGTTGTGGCCGAACTGCACGAACAGATAATCGCCCGGTTTCATCAGGCTAAAAACCTTGTCGAAGCGGTGCGCGCCGAGCGAACTCCTGATCGTCTCACCGGACTCGGCGTAATTGGCAACGGCGATTTCCGGCTTGAAGAAGCGCGGCAGCATCTGTCCCCAGCTGTTCCACGGCTCGGCCGGTTGGTCGCAGACCGTCGAGTCACCGGTGATGAAAACCGTCGGCACATTTGTCGGCGCGATGACCAGCACGCGCAGCGTCGGGTGGATGCCGTTGAATTCCAGCGTCAGCTTGTCGTCCCAGTCCACCGTCTCGGTTTCCAGCTCGCGCTTCTTGAGCTTCACTGTTTCCGCGTCCGAAATCTTCGGCGTGCGGATATTTACGATGAACGTCCGCGCCGCCAGCGTGCCGGGATGAAACAGCATTTTTTCCAGCATCAGCCGCCGCTGCTCGGCCTTCACCGTCGTCACCGAATCGCCGGTCTGGTCGTTGAGCAGCGCGGTGACGGCGTAATTTCCCTCCGGCAACTTCACGGAAAATAGGAACGGTTTTTCGCCGGTGAGAAAATCTTTGCCGCCGACTTCCGCGCCCGGCTCAAAACCGTAGCCGGCTTCCGCCGAATAAAAGTTCGTCGGCGAAACCAGCGTCCAGCCCGGCTCCGCCTGCTGGCCGAACGCGAACTTGAAGCTGGTCTGCGCGCAAACCGCCACGCCGCCAAAGGATAAAATGATTGCTGGAAGCAGGATGATTGCGGCGGGCTGAAAATTTTTCATCGCTCAATTTGTTTTGTTGGGCGCGGCCTGAAATGGCGCGACGGCTTTTCCCTTTTTGGAAAAATAATTTTCCAGCGGATCGCCCGGCAGGCTTTTCAGCCCGGCGACGACGCACGCGGCGTTGAACTGCGCGCCGCTGTCGCTCGTGTGCGTGCCCTTGTCGGCAAAAAAGGTGGCGACTTTTTCCGCGCCGACCTTTTTGTAGGCGTCGGTGATGACCATCGTGAGGTCAAAATAAAGCGCGCCGTTTTTCCCGGCAACCTGTTCGTCCCATTCGGCGACGTTCGCAAAATCGCGGCCGGTTTCCCAGCGCTGCTTGTGCGGAATCGGCGAGCAAATGATCGCCGTCGCGCCGCGCGCCTTGGCGTCGGTCACAAACTTCGCCATATACCAGCCGAAGGTGTGGACGGCCTCTTTCGTGCCGTCAGGCATCGTGTCCGGCACGGTCTCGTCGCCGATGCCCGCGCCGTCGGCGCGATGCTTGTTCGCCGGGTCGCCGACGCGCCCCTGGTCGTTGTGGCCGAATTGGACGATGACAAAATCACCGGGCTTGAGCGAGTCCGCGACCTTTTGCCAGCGGCCTTCGGTGAAAAATGTCCGCGCGCTGCGGCCGCCGAGGGCGTGGTTGACGACGTTGATTTTTTTCGTGTCAAAAAATGGCGCGAGGCGTTCACCCCAGCCCCACAAGCCCGCGCCCGCGCCGCCGCTGCGCACGGTCGAGTCGCCGACGATGTGAAAAGTCGGCAGCGCGGCGTCCGCAATTTTTTCGGCGGCAATTTTGGAAGCGTCCACCACGGGCCGCTCGTCCTCGGAGGCGCAGAGCCATCCGGCGGCGGAGAAAAAAGCCAAAACAAAAACGGCCAGTCGCAGGTTCATAAAATCATTCCGGCGCGGGCTGGCTCAAATCGGCGGGCGCAACCGTATCCGCCTTGGGCGAAAAGAATTTCGCCAGCGGATTTTCTTTCAAGCCTTTGAGCGCGGCGACCACGCAGGCTGCATTTGTCTCCGCGCCCGCCCGGCTCGTGTGCGGGCCCGCGCCGACGATGAACAGCGGCCTCACATTTTCCTGGCCGAGCCGGTCGTATTGGCGCGCGATGATTTCGTTGATGTCGAGGAACGGCGCATTTTCCGATTTTGCAATTTCGCCCGCCCAGCCGGCGTAATCATTTTTGTTGCGCGCCGCGTGGCCGTTTTTCCAACTGTTGCGCGGGATGAGCGAACAGACCATCGGCGTCGCACCCTTCGCCCGCGCCTCGGCGATGATTTGTTTTTCATACCAGCCGAACGAGTGGACGACCTCGGCTTGCTTCGTTACCAAATTAGTGATCGCCTGCGTCTGATCGCCGACGCCCTTGATTGTGCCGCGCGCGCGGGTCGCGTCGTTGACGGCGCTGCCGTCGTTGTGGCCGAACTGCATGATGACAAAATCGCCCGGCCTGACCATCGCCAGCACGGCCGGCCACCGGTCGCGGTAAAACGTGCGGCTGCTCGTGCCGCCGAGCGCGCGGTTGACGACGTTGATCTTGTTCGTGTCAAAAAACGGCGCGAGACAATCGCCCCAGCCCCATTGGCCGCCGCCGCCATTGCCCTGGCCGTTGCGCACGGTCGAGTCGCCGATGAGAAACAGCGACGGCAGCGCGGGGTTGGCCGGCAGCGCCACCGAATGCCGGTCGGGACGGATGATGTCCGGCGCGGCGGGCTGCGCCAGGACACCGGCCGGCAGGACGGCGAAAATTAAAACGGCGGCTGCAAAATTAAGGGGTGTTTTCATGTTTGGACAAAAGCTGTTTTGGGATTGTGCCAGAACCCGGCGCAAAATCATCTCGACAGTTCTGGTGACGCCGGCCGGGCCGCCGCGGTTTCAGCGGGCCAGACGTAGCCCAGGTTTTCGCCGGTGCCGTCCTCGGCGGCGATCGCGTCAATCACAATTCCCGGATCCACCATCCAGATTTTGAGGACATGCCGGCCGGGCGCGGCCACCGGTTGGACGCTCGCAGCCAGCGCGGCGTTGCGCAAAACATTTTCCTGCCACACGCGATTGTGTTCGTCCTGGCTCAATGGCAACGAAATAATTTTCGGCGGCGCATCATCGAGTGCAATCGCATAACGCTGCGGTTGGCCGGTCTCGACGGAAAATGTCGGTAGCGCGCGGACGGTGAATTTCCAGTCTCCGGCGGTTGGGAAATTGATTTTGAATTCTAGGCACGGCGATTCGGCCAAGATTGTTTCCGGCGTTTCGCGCGCGGCCACCGTCGCTGGAAAAATGGCAACCGCTTCGCCGTTGTAGCCGAGGCCGATAATTCTTTGCCAGCTGGCGTCTTTGCCGGAAACAAATCGCGACGCGTTTTCCGCCTCAAGTATGATGGGCTGGTTTGTTCTCGAAAAATCGGCGTTGGTGGTCGCGGGGATTTTTGGCACGCCCAAATCAACCATCTTGCGCGGGTTGTCCGATATCATCAAATGCCATTTGCCGCCCGCAAGCTGGTTGTTGTAAATCTTCGTGAGCCGGTGGATTTCATCCGCCGCGCGCGATGAGCCGGCGAGACATTTTTTATTCATCGCCGCCGCCGCCTTGACCGGATAACCGACCAGTTCAAAAAAAGAGTCGCGCATTTCCGGCCGCAGGCTTTTTTCAACGACGCCCGCACGCGCCGCCAAATTTTTCCACGCGGCCAGCCGTTGCTCCGCTTCGTTGGCGGAAAATAAATTATTTGTCGGAAAGCCCATGTGTTCCGGCTTACGCTGAAAGTTCAGGCGATAGTATTCCGCCATGATGGCAGTGATTTCCGCCGCGTGTTCATTGCCGAAATCGCGCGCAATCTGCGTTTGCAGCAGGTCATAAGTGTTCGTGCCGTTCCACGAATGCGGGTTCCACGCGAGCTTGAGGAAAAACTCGATGTCGAGCTCCGCCGGCTTCAGGTCGCCGACGTTGAGCATCCAGACTTTGTCCGCGCCGTAGTCGAAAGCCTTGGTCATTTCCTCGGCGATGAGCGCGGGCGGCGTGGAACAGAGCCAGAGATAATCGCGGGGCGCGCCCCAATACGAAACGTGATAATAAACGCCCGCGCCGCCGCTGCGGGCGCATTCGCGCGCGCTGGAGAATTGGCGGACGTAGCCGTAATTGTCATCCGGCCAGAGGAGCGTGATGTCGTCCGGCAAGTTTGTCATCAGCCGGTAAAGCGGCAACACTTCTTTGTAAGGACAAAAAATCTGCGGCACTTCTGCGACGTTGGTGTTGACGTTGCGCGCCAGCATCTCGCGCTGGAGCGAAATAATTTTTTCCAGGCGCGCGGCCTTTTCGTGGGTCGTGCCGCCGCCGGGCATCGCGCCGTCGTGAATGCCGCGCATTCCCATCGTGTAGATGTTTTCAAATTTCCCGTTTTCGCGGACGCGCTGCCCCCAGTATTTCAACACGCCATCGGGATTCGTGCCAAAATTATATTCGCCAAAAGTTTTTTCGTCCCACTCGCTGACGTTATTGCGCAGCATCTGTTCACAATGTGATGAACCCATGACGATGCCGTATTCATTGGCGAATTTCGCATCGTCGGGAAACGAATTGAACGCCGCCGTGCCGGGGTGCATCGCCGGCCAGAGATAATTTGCGTGCAGTCGCAGCAGCAATTCAAAAATCTTCGCGTAAGTTTTCGGGCCGATGTTGCCGGCTTGCGGGTCAAAAGTTTTGGACGCCCACGGACGCAAGCCCCAATCTTCGTCGTTCAAAAAGATGCCGCGATATTTTACGGCGGGCGGAAGCTGTTTCAAAATGTCGCCATGCAGCGCAAGAGATTTGGCCATCGTCACCGGCACGTCCGCCCACCAATACCACGGCGACACGCCGATCATTTCCGAGAGCTGATAGAGGCCGTAAATTGTCCCGCGACGGTCGCTGCCGGCGATGACCAGCGCCGCTTCCACGCCCGGCGCGGGGTTTTTCACGACCTGCAAAACATAGCTTTCCCACGCGCCGCTGACGCCGTTGGTCGCCAGCTTTCCTTCCGCCGCGAGCCGGTCAATGACTTCACTTTTCCCAATCGTGCCGACGAGGACGCTGATTTTTTCCGTGTCGGAAAAATTGTTTTGAATTTCCGGCTTGGTTCCCGTCACGCGTGCAAAATCCTCCGCCAAATCGCCCGCCGCGCGCCGCACCGCCGGGTCTTCGTCCGGCCCGATAAAAATTGCGCCCGCAGTTCCGTTGGTCGCCAAAATAAAATCATCCGCCGCCGGCGAATGCGTCACGCTCAAACCCACCGCGTCCGTCGCGAAGGGCAGGGCGATGGCGCAAGTCAGGCAGCGAATCAATTTCATTGGGCAGTTTTGATGGCGAGCGAGCCGTCGGTTAATCCTGTTGCGGTAGCCGTCAAAATAATTTCACCGTCCGCCGCCGTCGCTTTTACAAACGCAACGCACTCGCCTAGATATGCGCGGCGGGAATCCGTTTGAAAAAATTCGTGGCTCGTGTTGTCGCCGTTGTCCACGGCCGCAATCGTGCCCGGCCCGGAAAGGCTGAACGCAATCAGGTTCTGCGCACGCGGGATTTCAACGCCCTCGGCGTCCGTGATTTTGGCGCGGACAATCGCCACGTCGTCCCAGCCCGGCGTAAGGGCTTGGGTTTCGGCGGACAAAATTATTTTTGCCGGCTTGCCGGCGGTTTGCAACTTGTCGGTGGCGGCAATTTTGCCGCCGTTGCGCCCGACGGCCTCGAGCGTGCCCGGGGCGAACGGCACCTGCCAGTTGCGCGACGACGCGTCGGCGTTAAGGGACTTTGAGCCGAGCGACCGGCCATTCAGGAACAGCTCGACCTCCTTGCAGTTGGAATAAATTTCCACATTCTCGTCGTGCGGCCCCAAGCTTCTCGGCGTCCAGTCGGCAAACAAAACCTGCGTGTGCTTTTCCTCCGCGCCGTAGCCGGGATCGTTTGGCATCGCTTCGGTCTGCGCCACGCGGCGCGTGATGGCGACCATCAGCGCGGCGCTCCACCAACTCTCGCGCTCGCGCGCGAGCGGACGGACCGCGCCCGTGCGGTCAAGCAAACCGGAGCCGTGGCCGATGACCGGCCAGCGCCGCGACTCGCCGAGATAGTCAATGCCCGTCCACAAAAACTGCCCGGCGTAAGGCGCGTGGTCGCGCACGGCGAGCCACTGGTTGCGGTCATGCGTGTTTTCCGTGCCGAGAATTTTGCGCGACGGTTTCTGTTCGTGCGCGGCGAGGATTTCTTTTTCGCGATAATTTTGCCCGACGACATCGAGCAGGTCCGCGAGGCCGTCGTCATAATCGTGGCTGACGTTCGGGCGGAACAGCGCCTGCGTCACCGGCCGTGTCGGGTCGGCGGCGTGTGCGACGGCGACCAGGCCGGAAAGAATTTTCTTCGCCTTGTCCGCCTGCGGCGTGTCGTGAATTTCATTACCGACGGAATAGAGAATGACGCTCGGATGATTGCGGTCGCGCGCGATGGCGTCGCGCTCGTCCGTGTGCGACCTGTCGTTGAAAAACAAATGGTAGTCGTAAGGATTTTTCGCGACCGTCCAGCAGTCGAACATTTCGTCCATCACGAGGAAGCCTAACCGGTCGCACAAGCCGAGAAATTCCGGCGCCGGCGGATTGTGCGCGGTGCGGATGGCATTTACACCCAATGTCTTCAAGGTTTTCAGCCGCGCCTCCCAAATGGAAAGCGGAACCGCCGCGCCGAAAGCGCCGCCTTCGGCGTGCAGGCAAACGCCTTTGATTTTGATATTTTTTCCGTTGAGCCAGAAACCGGTGTCCGCTTCAAAATGCGCGTCGCGGATGCCGAAGGAATTTGTTTCGGAATCAAGCGTTGTAGGAATCGTATAGCTAATTGGGCCGTTTATCCCGGATTTGACAGTGACAACCATTCGATAAAGAACCGGCTTTTCCAAACTCCAGAGCTGCGGGTTTTTGACGATGATATCCCGTTCTATTTGCGCGGATTTTCCAGATTCGAGAGTCTGGCCGTAAGTTTCAGCCGAGCCGACAATTTTGCCCGTCGAATCCAGCAAGGTGGCCACGATGAAAATTCCGTTTTGAACCGCAGATTGGTTGGTGACGATGGTTTGCAGGTGAACCGTGGCTTGTTCTGCAGAAACTTGCGGCGTGGAAATAAAAATTCCGTTTGGCAAAAAATGAATTGGGTCGTTCACGACCAGCCGAACGTGCCGGTAAATCCCCGCGCCGGTATACCAGCGCGAGGCCGGTTGCGCCGAAGTGTCCGTGCGCACGGCGAGGACATTGTCGCCGCCAAAATTCAAATGGCCGGTGAGTTCGTAGCTGAAACTGACGTAGCCGTTCGGACGATGGCCGAGATGAAAGTCGTTGATCCAAACGTCGCTGTTCTGCATCACGCCGTCGAAGGCGACGGACACGCATTGGTTGGAATCCGTTTCCGGCAGCGTGAAATGTTTGCGATACCAGCCGACGCCGCTGGGCAGGAACGCGCCCGCGCCGCCGGTTTTGTTCGTTTCCGCAAACGGGCCGGCGATGCTCCAGTCGTGCGGCAGGTTGAGTTTTTGCCACGCGGCATCGTCAAAATTATTTGTCTCCGCGCCGGGCGCGTCGGCCTGGAGGAAGCGCCAGCCGGCGTCGAAATTTTCGGTCTGCCGCGCCGGGGCGACGAACGGCAACAGGCCGGTCACGGCCAGTAGGGCAAGGTGGCGGAGAGTCATGAAATTTCTTTGTTGAACCAACAGGTTCACGCAAAGCCGGTGGAAAGACAAGTCACCTGAATTGTGGATGCCGGGCCAAAACTTCCGCGCTCGCGTTCTGTCCGGGGCGATGTCATAATTTGCTTCAATCCGACGATGATAAAACAACCGCCGCGCGCCGGCCGGACCGTGCATCGCCGCGCCGGTGGCGCTGTGCCGATGAAATTTTTTGCCATCACGAGACGGTGGGCGGCGATCGGGCTGCTGGCCTGCGCGCTGCGCGCGGCGGCGGCGTCCGCAGACTATCTCGTGGATGTCTGGGACACGGAAAATAATCTGCCCAGCAGCACGGTCACTGCCATCGCCCAAACGCCGGACGGCTACCTGTGGGTCGGCACTTACAACGGGCTGGCACGGTTCGACGGCGCGCGGTTTGTCTCGTTCGACCCGGTCAGCACGCCGGAGTTGAGCCAGTCGCGCGTGCAGGGCCTGTCGGTCGATGCCAACGGCACGCTGTGGATCAGCACGTTTCGCGGCGGGCTGACGTCCTACCGCGATGGCGTGTTCCGCAAGGAGTGGCCGGATCAGGCCACGTTTGATTTGCACACGACGTTGGCGGTCTCGTCAACCAACCTAGTGGAGTTCGTCACGCAGTTTGGCGATGTGCTGCGGCGCGATCCGGCGAACACCAACGCGGACTGGAACGTGACCGCGCCGCCGGCGGGTTCGCGCCCCATTTATTATTGCGCGGATGTGGCAGACAGCCTGTGGTTCCTGACGCGCGACGCGCACATCCTGCGGTTCGCGGACGGCGGCTTTCAAGAACTGCCGGGGGATGGCGGCCTGGCGGGCACGCATATTTACAGCCTGACGGCCGACGCCCATGGCCGGGTCTGGGCCGGGGCGGACAACAAAATTGCCCGCTGGGACGGCACCCGGTTTGAAGACATGACACCGACGAACAGCACGGGAAATTTTGTGCCGTGGCTGCTGTTTCCCACCAAGTCGGGCGCGCTGTGGGTGCAGGACGGCGATCGCCTGCGCAAAATGGAGGGTCGCGCGTGGGTGGCGGAGGCGGTCGAATGGCGCGGCCTGCTTGGCTGGGCCTCCGGCCGCGCGATGGGCATGCACGAGGATCGCGACGGCGGCGTGTGGTTCAACCATTATGGCAACGGGCTGTTTCACATCACGCCGGACGGACGGTTCCAGCGGCTCACGACGCTGAACGGCCTGCCGGGCGACCGTGTGGGCGCGTGGTTCCAAGGCAGCGACGGCGGCATCTGGGCGGGCGTGGACCGTGGCGGGCTGGTGCGCCTGCGCGACCGGCAGTTTCATGTGATTGGCCTCGCCGAAGGCCTGCCGGTGCGGACGGCGCTGTCGGTCTGCCAGGACACGAACGGCGCGGTCTGGATCGGCACTGGCGGCGGCGGGCTGTGCCGCTGGGACGGCGAAAAAATCACGCGCTTCGCCATCGGCGCGAGCGCGGCGGCGAACTTTGTGTTTTCCATTTTCCCGCAGCCGGGCGGCGGCGCGTGGCTGAGCGCGGCGGAAGGCGAGTCGCTGTATGAATTCAACGACGGGCAGGCGCGGCGCTCGGAGTGGGATATGCATGGCGTCAAAACCATCCTGTCCGACCGTCTGGGCCGGCTGTGGCTGGGCACCAAAGCGGGCGTTGCCTGGGCGGCGGGCACCGACCGGCAAATTTTGAGCACCAACGCCGACGGCTCCCCGCTGCCGGCGGTCCGGGCGCTGGCGGAGACGCCGGACGGAAACATCTGGGCCGGCGCGGATGACGGCACAATTTTTCATTGCACCCCGGAAAAACTACAGGCGTTTCACGCGGCGGACGCGCTGTCCGACCAGGCGGTCTATTCGCTGCACACGGACGCGTCCGGCACGCTCTGGGCGGGGACGTTCCGCGGCGGGCTGGTGCGGTTCCAGAACGGAAAATTTTCGCGCATCACCGCCAAACAAGGTCTGCCGGCGGATGTCATCAGCCAGATTTTGGAGGACGGCCACGGCCGGCTCTGGCTGGGCACGCACCAGGGAATTCTCTGCGTGAACAAGCTGGCATTGAACGCCGTCGCGGACGGCCGGGCGGCGGCGTTGGACTACATCGCCTATGGCCGGCACGACGGTTTGCCGGCGCTGGAATGTTCGGACGGCTACCAGCCGGCGTGCTGGCGCGGGGCGGACGGGAAATTATGGTTCACCACCGTGCGCGGCGTGGTGTGGGTGGATCCGGACCAATTGACGGCCCGGTCCGCGCCGCCGCCGGTGCTGGTCGAGGAGTTCCGTGTGGACGGCGAACCGGTGCCGCTCACCGGCGGCGAAATCATCGTGCCGCCGGGGCGCACGCAGTTTGATTTCCGGTTCGCGGCGCTGAATTTCGACGCCGGCGACCGCGCGCGGTTCCGCTACCGGCTGGACGGGTTTGATTCCGGCTGGGTGGACGCGGAGACGCTGCGCACCGCCCACTACGGCCATCTGCCCCCGCGCCGCTACCGCTTCCACGTCATCGCCTGCAACAGCCAGGGCATCTGGAACAACGTCGGGGCGGCCGTCCGGTTCACGGTGGAACCTTACTTTTACCAGACCGCGTCATTTTTCATTTTCATCGGCGCGCTGGTTATTGGCGGCGTGGCGTTCGGCGTGCGGCGCGCGGCCACGCGGAAATACCGCCGCCGGGTGGCGCGGCTGGAGCAGCAGAACGCCATCGAGCGCGACCGCGCCCGCATCGCCCGCGACATCCATGACGACGTCGGCGCGGGATTGACGCAGATTACCTTGCTCACCGAGCTGGCGCGGCGCGAGCCGGAGCAGATGCCGGCGAACCTCCAGCGCATTTCCGATTCCGCGCGGAAAATCACCAAGGCGATGGATGAGATTGTCTGGGCCGTGGATCCGGAGCACGACACACTGGAAGGGCTGCTGGACTACGTCTCGGCCTACGCGGAAGATTTTTTGCGCGTGGCGGGCGTCCGGTTCCGCGCGGATCTGCCGGTGAACCTGCCAGCGGCGCCGGTGGACGCCGAGCTGCGCTACAATTTATTTCTCGCGCTGAAGGAGGCGTTGAACAACATTGTCAAGCATGCCAAGGCCACGGAAGTCTGGCTGCGGCTGCGGCTCGCGCCGGCGGAGTTCACGCTGATCATCGAGGACAACGGCCGCGGCCTGTCCGCCAGCAGCGGCGACACCGCCATCGGTGCGGACCGGCTGGCGTCCGGCTACGGGCTGGGCAACCTGGGGAAACGGCTGGCCAGCGTTGGCGGCCGGTGCGACATTCGCAGCGAGGCCGGGCGGGGGACGCGGGTGGAAATGACCGTGCCCCTCAACCACCGGCCGGCGTCGGCGGTGGCCAAAGGTCGGGCCGGTGATCCGGAATAAATTTGATCGCAACATGAGAGCAATAAAATTCTTGGCCGGCACAGACCGCTTCGCCGAATACGGTGCCGCCGGTTTTATTTCCCATTTCCAGAAAGCGCTGCCTTGAATGAGCATTTCTGTTTCCATCGTCGAGGACAATGCCCAGGTGCGGGGCAGCCTGGCCAAGCTGATTGACGGCGCGCCGGGCTTCCGGTGCGTGAGCCGGCACGGCAGCGCGGAGGAGGCACTGAAGGAACTGCCAAAAATCCTCCCCGAAGTGGTGCTGATGGACATCAACCTGCCGGGCATGAACGGCGTGGAATGCGTGCGGCGGCTCAAGCCGCAGTTGCCCGGCACCCAGTTGATCATGCTCACCGTGTATCAGAACACCGAGCACATCTTCAACGCACTGGCGGCGGGCGCCACCGGCTACATGCTCAAGCAGACGCCGCCGGCGGAGTTGCTGGCCGCCATCAAGGAAGTTCAGGGGGGCGGCTCGCCGATGAGCAGTCACATCGCGCGGAAAATTGTCCAGTCGTTCCAGCAGACGGCGGTGGCGTCCGCCGAGGCGCAGAGCCTTTCCCCGCGCGAGGCGGAGGTTTTGGACCTGCTGGCGAAGGGTTTTCTCTACAAGGAAATCGCCGAGCAGATGAAGGTGAGCTACGCGACGGTGCACACGCACATCCGGCACGTCTATGAGAAACTCCATGTGCGCTCCCGCACGGAGGCGGTGGCCAAGCATCTGGGCCAGAGCCGCAGTGTTGCTTCCCAGCGGTGAACTGAAAAATCTGACAATTACGAATCCATCGGCCACCGCCTGATCTTTGGCTCCGGCCACCGCCAGCCCTGCCGCCGGCGTGGCAAATAAAAAGCGAGGTTCCGGCCTCATCCGGTCAGGTTGCGGGGGCGGGCACTCCGTTCAAGCCGGATCAATTTGTTGCTTCCCACCGGTGCTGGCTTGTGATGAAGTTTGCCGTGCTTCGGGAACCGGGATTCAAATGCAGCGTGCGGAAAAGTTTTGCCGCCGCCTTCAGGGAATGGCGGGGCCAGAAAAAATTCCCCTAAAACAAATCGTCGCCGAACTGGGCTACTCCATCGCCACCATCAGCAAATGGGAACGCGGCGAACGGTTCCTCACCGGCCGGAATTTTGAACTGCTCGCCGATTACACCGGCCAGCCGACCTGCGATCTCCTCTGCGCCCACGCCTGCCGCTGCCATGGTGGCGGCTGCCTCCTCAAAAAATCTTCGCGCGGTTGGCGGCCTGCGGCGCATTGTTTGTGTCCGGCACATACGGCCATTGCCCGCTGAACGAGATGCAGGCGATGATGGGGCACTTTTAGCGGAAAAGCGCGGCTTTTTGCCAAAAACGCCTCAGTTTCCGGTTTTGGGTTGGTTTTTGACCCGGCTGGGCGGAAACCGGCGGCCAGCGGATGCAAATGCCGTCGTCGGCCGCCCCAACCGCAAAGAAGGACAGATGCCGGCGGCGTGACGGCATTTTTCATAATCCCTTCTGGACAGCCACCGGCGGACGCCCTAGCGTTGCGCATGAAGTTCTGGACTGATTTTCGCCCCGCCACCGGTGCGCTGGCCGCGCTCGTTTGTTTTTTGGCCGTGGGCGCGGCGGCGGAGACGACGAACACTTTGTCCGACGCGGAAATTCAAGGCCGCCAACTGGCGCAGAAAATTATTTCGGCAATCCCAGAAACTAACGTATGGCTGAATGGCTTGATGAAAATCAAAGATGGGAAAGGAACTAATTATAACTACTTTTTCCAATTTGGCACCGGCAGGCAAATCCAATTGGACACCCGCATACAAAATACAAGTTTTGTCTGGTTAAGCACCTATGTTTTTGGCGATACCACCAATGTATTCGGGGCAGTCCAATCTGATTCTAAAATTTCGGATGAAATCGCCACCATGATTATTATTAAGCATTTTGATTCTGCGAATTTCCCAGTTGAATACGACATGACTCGGCATTGGCATTTGGGGCCGGCCAGCGATGGTATCGGCCAAATATCTGATAAAGATTTATCGTCTAGCGTCTATAAACAGTCAGACTTTTGGGTTGCCGACCTCGGCCTGGAATTTTTCCACTGGCCGGCGCAGAAGGTTTTGCCCAACCCAACCAGCGTGAAACGCGGACGCGCTTATACGCTGCTGGAAAGCACTAATCCGAATCCGGCCACGAACGGCTATTCGCGCGTGCTGTCGTGGATTGACAAGGAAACCGGCGGCATCTTGGAGGCCGAGGCCTATGATTTCAACGGCCGGCTGCTGAAAGATTTCGCGCCGAAGTCGTTCAAGAAGGTTAACGGCCAGTGGGAATTGCAGGAGATGGAAATCCGCAATGTCCAGACCGGCTCGCGCACGCGGCTGGAGTTTGATTTGACAAAATAAAACACGACGGGATTGCAGGATGGACAGGATTTGTTTTGCATCCTGAAAATCCTGTTCATCCTGTCAGCGAACGCGTCTGTGAGACTTGACTTCATTTTATCTGCTGCCACGCTGTTTACCTTTGATATGAATTTGCCCCGGAAATTATTCGCGATCTGTGCCGGCCTGCTGCTGGCGCTCAACGTCCTCGCACAGGACGCCAACACCTCCACGAACGGCGCGCGCGACGACGTTTCCAAGAATTATCTCCAGATCCAGGAGCAGATCCACGCCACGCAGCTCGCCATCGAGGAGAACCAGCAGGCGGCGGCGGACACCGCCAAAAGCAACGCCGATATGCTGGCGGCGCGCCTGCAGACGCTGGAGCAGTCGGTCGCGGCGCAGCACGGCGCGGACGCGGAGGCGGCGCGGCAGACGCAGCGGCTCACGCTGTTCCTCGCGGGCGCGTTCGGGCTGGCGGGGCTGGGCATCATGCTGCTGATGGTTTATTTCCAGTGGCGCGCGTTCACGCAGCTGGCGGAGATTTCGTCGCAGCATCAGGCGGCGCTCGCCAATGCCGGCGCGGTGCATCAGCTCGCCGCGCCGGGGCGCGCGACGGTGGAAAGTTCCAACGCGCGGCTGCTGGACGTGGTGGGGCAACTGGAGAAACGCATCAACGAGTTGGAAGGCGGGCAAAAGCTGCTGCCGGACATCGCGGCGGCGAAAGCCGGCGACCCGCTGGCGGACATTCAAAAGTTGCTGGACGGCAACCAGCCGCAGGCGGCGCTGGACGCGGCGGAGAAATTTCTCGCGGCGCACCCGGCCAATGCCGAGGCGCTGGTCAAGCGGGCGGTGGCGCTGGAAAAGCTGGGGCGCAACGACGAGGCGCTGGCGAGCTGCGACCGCGCCATCGCGGCGGACGGCGCGCTGGCGATTGCGCACCTGCACAAGGGCGGTTTGCTGAACCGGCTGCGGCGGTATGACGAGGCGCTGGACTGCTACGAACGCGCGCTGCTGGCGCAGGAGAAAAAGGCGAAAGGCTGATGCTGATGATTAATTGTGAGGCGGTAGCATAAGGAGAAACAAGAGATTGTTGAAAAATAAACATGAAAGAAATCAAAATATTATGCACATTGGTGGCCTTCGGATTAGCGGCAGCAAACGTTCAAGCGCAAGCCTTGAATATTTATTGCCCGCTTAACATTGAACTGGTTTGTCAAGTGCAACAAGTTCCAACTGATGTAGTCCCGACAGGCAATGTCGTTCTTGATGAAAGGGCGACCACAACGAAGTTAAAGATCAATACCAAAACGTTACTGGCCATGATTGCAACCGACGAGGGTTTCACGCTCCCGCCGAATGCCAAGCTATGGCTGGCCAGCGATGTGTTTTACATCTTCAGGCAGGATAATACGATTTTTACAAACGTGAACAGCGGGCTTCTCAACATCACCTACATGACGAACGTCATGGATTATAGACTATTTATAACGACAAAACGATACGTCAGCAATTTAACCGAGCCGACGACCGCCATTATCGCCTACAATGGATCGTCGGTCTCCTTCAGCCTGAACTGTTATGGAAAAGTAAAATTTTACAATGCGACCGATGATTCCACCAATTATATCCTGTCAACCTCGTATTCCGGCTTGGGATTTGGTTCTGGAATCTGCGCTGGCCAGAACATGGTTATAACTGGTTCCGTGGCTGGTGAACAAACACAGCGATACAAAACAGAATCTGGGGGTAATGCCGGGGAGTTCCCCCCGGTTTATTATTAGGATTTTGAGAATGCTAATTGTTCAAATCATACCGCCCAACAGCTTGACAGGCTGCAACGAATTCCGCGCCGCCAGTTAAACAACTTCAATTAAAATTCACGATGCGGCTGGCGGTGCGCTCGGTCTCGATTTTTTCGCGGAGCAAATCTATCTTCAACTTCAGCAGCTCGCGGTTTTCCTTCGACTGGTCGGCGAGGTCGCGTTCCAATTCGCCGATGCGCGCTTCGTAGGCGCGCAGGCGTTCGAGCATCGGCGTCTGGACGGCTTCGAGGCGGCGGGCAAGCTCGGTCAGCTCGGCGGCGGCGGCCTGCTGGCCGGCGAGGAGTTCGCGGCGCTGCGCGGCCAGCTCCTGCACGACGGCGTCCTTGAGCGCGTCCACCAGATGCGGCGCGAGGCTGGACTGGACGGAGTTCAGCAGCGAGTTGACGGCGGGCGGCGGCAGCGGCTGGGTCTTGCCCTTGAGAATCCTGGCGAGGAACTGGTTGGCCTGCGGCGTGCCGTCGCGCTTGCAGACGGGACAGGCGACGGGCACGGGCATCCAGCCGTCGCGCGGCTGGACTTCAAAGGCGTATTTCTGGCCGCATTCGCAGTAGATTTTGACGGGAATCATGCGGCGGAAAAACAGTTCAGCGGTTCACCACAAAAAGGATTTCTGCTCGGCAATTTGCCGGTCGCCGTCCCACAGGGTCGCGCGCCAGGCGGTGACGCCGCCAAAACTTTTGAACTCGTCGCCAGTCAGCGTGAGCGAGGTCCAATTGTCCAGAAATCCGGTGGTGGCCTCGGCTTCGAGCGTCTTGAATTTCGGCAGGCTGTTGGTGCTGACGCCGCGCAGCTCGAGTTGGATTTTTAATTTGGCTTCGCCCGCATTTTTGGCGGACCACTGCACGTCGTAGCGGATGGCGGAAATCTGGTTGGTCTCCTGCCGCAGCTTGGCCTGATAGGCGTCGCGGTCGAAGAGGCTCGGCGAGAGCGCGGTGCGGCCCTTCAAATCGAGCAGCAGCGGCAGCACCTTGACGACGCGACCGGTCACCGCGCCGGCGGCGTTGGCCGCGGCACAAAGGCCGAGCGTGAGCAGCAAAATCAAGAGCGCGCGCATGGGGCAACAATAGCGGGCGGGCGCGTGAATTCAACTCATTTCGGGTGGAAGCCGACGACCGTGACGCTATTGCCGTTGCGCAGCACAACGGCGATGAACTCGCGCTGGCTCGTCCCGGCCTGCGCGGTGGCGTGGACCTCATAGACCGCGCCGTGCACGTCCAGATAGCGGCCGATCTGCTGCTGGCCGAGCGGGTTGGAAATCATGGCGTTCAAGGGGCCGAGGTTTTGAAAGACGCCGTCGGAATTATCGTAGCCGCCCGCGCTGCTGCGATAGGTCATGATGTTCTGGATGGCCTCGCCGTCCATGCCGGGGATGCAGGCGAGCACGTTGCTGTCGGCGATGTTGATGTTGATCTTGCCGCTGGAATAGGGCGTCAGCACGTCGCGCAGACCGAAGATGTAATCCGGCGCCTGCCCCGGCGCATTGCCGAAGCCGAGCTTGTGGTGCTGGAACGGGGCGTCCGGGTCCGGCGGCGTGCCCTTGAACATTTCCGGCGTGACGCCCTTGATCAATTGCAGTTCCTCGATGTCATCAATCGGCGCGTTCTTGGCGTTATACGGCGGCGTCAGCCCCTGGTAATAGTCGCTCTCCGCACCGGCGGGCCGCGTGGCGTCGTCCGCGTCAATCCAGTCCTGGATGGAATCGGACACGAGCGAAATGGCGCCGGCATCCGCGCCCATCGTCGTGAGAATCTGGTTCAGCAGCGCGGTGTCAGCGCGGTTGATGTTAATTTTACTTTCCTGCTCAATGATGTGCAGCGAGACCGTGCCGTCGCCGACGGGAAAATTTTCCAGCGAGATGCCGGCGAGCGGGCTGTTCGTCTCCGGCCCGTAGCCCGGGCCGCCGGCCCAGATTTGTTTCAGGCAAGTCGGGCTGCCCGGCTCCTGCGCGAGAATCCAGCACGCGCGCTCCACGCCGGCACGGCCGATCCATAAAAGCTTTTCGTCGTCGTTGCCGTTTTGCGCGAGCTGCGATTCCACCTTCATGAAGACCGCCAGCGCGCCCGCCAAGATGGACAGCACCGTCACCGCCACCATGACGACGATGACGGCGAAGCCGCGACGGGAATGGCGGAAAATTTTCATGGCTTGATCTGCGGCGGCGGGACGGCTGGCGTGATGGGCGCGCCGCCGCCGTTTTGCACGGCGGCCGGCAGGCTCTGCGACGGCAGGGAATAAAGCCGCGCCACCGCGAAATCCGGCGCGGCCGCGCCGGCGGCGGTGTTGCCGCCCAGCACCAGGTTCACGCGCAGCAGCGTCGGGATGGAATTGGTGTTGGTGTCGAGCCATTCTTTGACCCAGTCCTTCTTCACCGGGTCCCAGCATTCCACCGCAAACTTGCGGACGTTGCGCGCCAGCACGAGCGGGAACTGCTGCTCGTCGGCGTCGAGGTCCATCAGCACCGGGTTCTGGCGCAGCACGAGGTTCTTCTCATAGCCGCCGGCGGCCTCGAGCGAAAACGTCAGCCGGCGCAAGTTGAAATCGCGCCCGGTGATCGGGCTGGCGAACTTGCCGTTGCGCGGGAAAACCTCTGGCACCCGCGCGGTGAAGCTCAGCACCGACGCGTCCTCGTCGCCCGCCACGACGAAGCTGTAATACTGCGGCGACGCCTGAAACGACTGCACGGCCATCAGCGAATCCTCGATGGTGCGGAGCGTGATGCGCTGGCGCTGCGCCTGCGCGGCCACGTCCCGCGCGACCTGGCTGGACTTCATGATCACCGCCCACGTCGCATAGATCGCCGCGATGACCATCGTGAACACCGCGATGGCAATCATGATCTCAATGAGCGTGAACGCGCGGGCAGATGGTGAACGGCGGTTTTGACGGAACGAAGCTCCGCCCGCGTCCGCCAGCTGAAATTTGAAATTTGAAATTCGTAATTTCATTTGTGGACGAAGTTCGCGCCTTCCATGCTGCCGGCCGGCGACTGCGGGCGGTAAAGCAGCGTGGTCAAATCCGAAACCGGCGCGCGGGCACCGCGATACAGAACGACACATTCCACGCTGAACAGCTTGTTGGTGGCGACCTCCTCGATGTCCGCCGTCCAGTTGTAATCGCGGTAGGCGGCGCCGAGGATTTCCGCCATGTTGCCGGAGTAAGTGCCTTCGATCAAAATGTTCGTGTTGGCGTAGGTCGCCAGCACCGGGCCGGCGTCCACCAGCGGCCGCTGCAAACGCCGCGCGTTGGCGAGCGAACTCGAAACCAGGCTCAGGATCGAGAACGCGGCGAGGAAAAATATGGCGATGGCAATCATCACCTCCAGCAGCGAAAACCCCCGCCGGCGGGCAAAATGGCTTGGCGCAATTTTCATTGGTTCACATCGCTGACGATGGGCGTGCCGGTGGCGTAGTCCAGGGTGATTTTTTCCGACTCACCCCGGCCCAGCAGCACGACGACCGATTCGTCGCAGGTCCCGTCGGGATAAAAGAAAATCCGCGCCCAGTCCGATTCCAAATAGTCCTGCCGGAAAATGTCCAGCATCGCGAACTTGATGTCGTCCGGCAGCGTGCTGGCAGCAACCTTGCCGTGGTTGACCGTGCCGGCGGCCGCACCGTCCACGCTGAAGTCGCCCTGCGCCGGATGGATCAGCACTGAGGTTTTCTGGTGGCTGAAAATCGCGCGCTCGCGCGCCGTGAAACACACATCCTGAAAATCGCTCAAGGCCTTGCGCATCCCATCTTTTTGCAACGCCTTGATGATCGAAGGCATCCCCATCGCCGCCACCAGCCCGATGATGGCGATCACAACCATGATTTCGATGAGCGTGAACGCGCGGCAAAATCGTGAACGGCAAATTTCAAATGGCGAACCTGTTTCCGTAGCCGTGATTTGAAATTTGAAATTTGAAATTTGAAATTTCATCAATGGATGGACGAAATCAGCTTGAACAGCGGCAGGAAGATGCTCAGCAGCAGGAACCCGACGACAATGGCCATCACGATGATCAGCACCGGCCCGATGAGGTCGCTCATCACGCGCAGCGCGATTTGCAATTCAGTTTCGTAAGTGTCGGCCAGGTTATTCAGCGCACCGGGAACGTCGCCGGTGTCCTCGCCGATGCGGACGAGATCCACCATCAGTTGCGGGAACAATTTGCTCTGCGCCAGCGGCTGCGCGAGCGTCTTGCCGTCCGTCACCGCCTCGCGCGTCTTGGCAATGGCCTCGCGGATGAGGCTGTTGGACATGACCTGCTCGGTGATTTTCAGCGCGGTCAGCACCGGCACGCCGTTTTGCAGGAGCGTGCCCAGCGTCCGCGCGAACTGCCCGAATAGATTTATCTGCACCACCTTTCCGAACACCGGCAGTTTCATCCGCCACTCGTCGAGCTTCCGGGCGCCGGCGGCGCTGGACTGGAAACGCTTGAACAGGATGACCACCGCAATCACCGTCAGCACCATCAGCCACCAATACGCCGTGAACATCCGGCTCATGCCGATTAGAAACCGCGTTGGCAGCGGCAGCTGGATGTTGAAGCCGTTAAAAATCTCGATGAACTTCGGCATCATCACCGTCATGAAAAACGTCACGAGCAACAGCCCCACGATAATCACCATCACCGGATAGATCATCGCGGACTTGAACTTGGACTGCACCTCGGCGAACTGCTGGAAGTGCGTGGCCATGCGCCGCAGCACCGGCACGAGCGAGCCGGACGATTCGCCCGCGCGCACCATGTTGACATACAGGTCGGAAAAAATTCGCGGCTGCCGCGTCATCGCGTCCGAGAGTGCCCGGCCTTCCGTCACCTCCTGTTTCAACTCGCGGCTGACCTCGGCGGGAATGCCCTTCGTCTGCAAATGCGTCATGCTGGTCAGCGCCACGGTCAGCGGCATGCCGGAGTTGAGCAAATTTGCCAGTTGCGTGGTGAACGTCGCCAGCTCCTGCAACTTCGGTTTCCGCTTCTGCGACATCTGCGCGCGCATGGACTGCGGCAGCAGCGACATCAGGTTCACGCCGTCCTTGGCCGCGCCCTTGCCGGCGGGCACCGCGCCGGCCTTCACGTCGGCCACGGCCAGCGGGAACAGCCCGGAGCGCTGAATCTGCGCCAGCGCGGCGGCGCGGTCCGGCACTTCGAGCACGCCCTCGACGAGTTCGCCGGAACGTTTGCGGGCCTTGTAGGAAAACTGCGGCATAAGGTCTTGTATTCAAAACCACGGCCGGTTGAAAGTTGCAAATAATCGCCGCCGGCTACCGGCGACGAATCGTGCTTGACGCGCGCGCCGTTTTCGGGTGCATTGTCTGCATATGAAAATTAAATTTCTCGCCGTCCTCGCCGGAGCCGCCTTGGCCGCCACCGGCTGCGTCAAAACCGTCAGCGACACGCACACCTTCGCCAGCACCTGGAGCAAGGACACATTGAGCAACCGCTACCAGCGCACGTTGGATCAGGTTTATCAAGCCTCCGTCGTCGTTATCCAGAACAACGGCGTGCTCCTCACCGAATACATCCCGCACGACAACACCAACGCCACCCGCTCCCTCGAAGGCAAGGTCAACCAGAAGAACGTCTGGATTCGCGTGGAAGCCGTGGATCCCAAGACCACGCAGGTGGACGTGCAGACGCGCGGCAGCTGGGGCGGCAGCGATGTGGATCTGTCCCACGAACTGGCCACCGAAATCTCGCTGCAATTGGCGCGCTAATTCAAACTTCAGTCTTCACGCCCGTTTCAGAAATCTGAAACGGGCGTTTTTATTTTTAGCCGCCGACAGCTTTGTTTCATGGACGAAAACGGCCGGCGTGAATATGCTCTAACCATGGCGTTGGTTCGTATTTTGGTTGATGGCTACAGCCTGCTGTAGTTTTGATAATACCCAAACTTATATTTCTGTCGTCCTGAATTTCAACGTGGATCTTGGATATGCGGAAAACCACCTCGGACGGCTCGGACGGTTCGGGCGGATTTAAAGGCACCACTCATTTTCGCGCAGACTTGTCCCGCCGCCTAATTTGAATCAACATCACTGGGTTGCCGCAATAAAACCAAACAACCTTTATGCCACTCGACGAGCATGGTGTTCCTATTCGACCAATTGCCCTCGATCTTTTTACGGATCCAAAGGACGAGGAGGCAAAGTTGGCGGAGGCGCAAAGCCAAATTTGGGTAACGAAAGAACTGAAGGCTACGGCACGGGATTTTTTTAATTCATGGCACCAGACCCAGACTGAAAAACTCGCTGAGCTCAATATTGATTCAGTGCGGATCAAGTTCAAGGATGCCGAGACCGTGGAGGGCTTCGCTCGACTTCTGAACCTGTTTGCGGCGTTTTATAATGGGCATCTCTCATCAGGTGTTCCGTTGCCGGCCAGTGTGGTCGGAAGCCAGAATTTAGTAATGCGCCTGGAATTGTTCCGGCCAGAAGTGTTTTCCGAGTTGATTGACGATCTGGTGAAAACCGATCTGGACACGCTTCCCATGCCAGCAGGGATACAGGCGCTGGCTGAACATTATTTGAAAGCCTTCAGCGTCCCCTTCATTCGATTTGATCTTTGCGCAGGTGAGAATGCAGGCCACGAAATAATTGCGACGTTGGAGCAGACCTTGGCTGATTCACAAAAGCGCTTGGTCACATTCCTGAAACGGCTGCTGGAGTCGCTGCCCAAGGATGGCGAGCATCGGGTAATCATTCGTGCAGCCGGTGAATTCGAGGTGGACGGTGAGCGGAAAGATTTTACTGGCGCGGCGTTGAGGGCGTTGCTGACACTGGTTCTGCTACGAGAGAAAAGCGAATTCCATGTCGATGAGTTTGCCAAAAATTACAACGGCAAGAAACCAGTAGAGGCCCGACACGATTTTGACAATGGGCTTAATGCGCTTCTGAAGGAATTGCCCAAGATCTCGCGCACTGCATCGGAAAGCAATCGCAGTGTCGGTGGAATTAAATTTCGGGTGCTGGTTCCTGATGCTGCAATCACGGAAAGACTTCGAAATCTGCACAAAAAAGCGTAGTTCGGAGCCAGGTTCGGAGCCGGAAAACTATGGGAAATCGGCAAAACTACAGATAAACCCGCGTAAATTCGGCCTTCAGCGCGTAAAAGCGCGTAAATCTTCCGCTCGGTGAGTATTGGGGAGTGATGAGTTTTTTTCTCCGTTAAGGCGTGCGATATTGATCATGTAGCCCCGAGGTGGGCTTCACGTGAAAATTTAAAAGAGGAAGTCTGCAGGATGGCGCGATGTCCGGAAAATATATTTTCCGCCGGAGATTTTGAAATCACCGGGTCGCTCGGTGGCTGCACATTATATGGCACTCATTAAAAATCCCGCGAAGCCCACCGCTTCGCCTTACGTCGACGCCGTTTGCGTCGCAGCCGAAGACATGGGCGTGATGACCACCAAGTTCGGTGCGAAGCCGATGGTCAAGTTCACGTTCGAGATCGACAGGTTAAATGAATATGGCGAGAAGCGCAGGCTGACCCGCCTGTTCCATAAGCACACGCACCCCAAGAGCGCTTGGAGCATCGCCGCGAAATCATGGCTGGACCGGGATCTCGCAGCTGAGGAAGAAAATCTTGGCGAAGTGGATTTGACATCCTTCGTGGATGAACCCGCCTGCCTGAAGATTGAGCCCGGTGCCGTGTATGACGGAAAGCGTTATGAAAACATCGCGGAAATCCTGGGACGTGATGACGACGAAGGTGGGGTGGAAGAAATTGACGATGGGCAGGGAGTAATCTGCGCGCCCGAGGAGCCCCAAGTGAACGAATAAATGAACCCGACCCGCTGCCTCGCCTGCAAAATTAAAATGGCGGGCGAGGCTGCTGGTCATGACCCGAAAGAAATTATGACTACTGAAATCAACACGGCTGGCATTACCGAAACTGCCCCGCTCACCGCTGCGGTCAACGCGAAGACGATTGTAAAATCCGGCCAGTCCGGGACGAAGGTGATGGTGCTGGCGGTGCACAAGGATGCTGCTGGCGAGCTCATAATCACGCCGATCGACGTTGAGCACGAGGACGACGACCAGAGTGATCTGAATGAGCTGGAGACGGCGAAGCGAAAGGAGTTGCTCAATGTATGTATCGGGAACGACGGCGCGATGAAGAAAGGCCTAGGTGCGTTGCATGGGATTTTTGCCCAGCGATTATACCGGGCACAATTCCGGTCGTTTGAAAAATACTGCTTCGCGCTTTATGGGATGAATCGGATCCCAGCCGAGACGGTGACGAAGGCCAAGGCTCGGGTAAAGAAACTCAAGACGACGATTGAGGAGGAGGCGAAATGAGCGCCTCAGCGAAGAAACGTGCGGACTGGTCGGCGTGGCGTGTCAGTGAAGACGAAGTCCGCGTCCAGATCAACCGTCCCGACATGGCCAGGGCATTTGCGAAAGTGAAATCAGCTTGGCTAGCCGGCTATAGCGTCGCTGGAAATTATATGAAGCTGTTCCACGTCAAGCAGCCCGTCCCTTGGGTCGAGGCGTGGATGAAGGAGTTTT
>Ga0302267_10001624_pt1 | contig 28375 bp, 48 predicted proteins | sample III_Bog_E1_3_FD_194555 | JGI IMG/M metagenome (GOLD analysis project Ga0302267, IMG submission 194555) | Peat permafrost microbial communities from Stordalen Mire near Abisko, Sweden - III_Bog_E1_3 | ecosystem: Environmental > Terrestrial > Soil > Wetlands > Peat | place: Sweden: Abisko...
AGGGGAAATCATGGGGAGATACCGCAGCACCAAACCATTTTGGCTCACGGTGAAGTATGCCGGAGAGTGCAGCCGATGCAAGGCAAAGCTGAACAAGGGCGACACTGCCCTGTACTTCAGCAGTACTAGGACGATGCTCTGCAACGGTGAGGATTGCGGCAAGCAGCACGACCGGGACATGGCCGCAGCGGAGTTTGACGAGGCGCAATACAGCAGCGGGTTCTAGCCGCAGGAGGGGGAAACGATGGGGGAAGAAATCACAGTTTGCGTATTCTGCGAGAAGCGCATCTGGAAGGACACGCACGGATGGAGGCATGAGCGCAGCGGATCAATGCCGATCTGCAACTCTACGCCGGAGCCGAAGACAACAATCACCTGCCCTCAATGTGAAGGCGTACCGGATATGTGCAACGGCTATTGTGAGGGAACCGGCACGGTGACGACGACCCACGCGGTAGAGTGGCATCGGCAGAACAACGAGGAGCAGCCGAAGGCAGCGGTCACAGCAGAGCAGGTAATAGGCGCATGGCAGGCTACCTTCAAACAGCACAATCTTCTTTCGACGGCGACCGACGATGAGCGCCGGTCTTTCATCGGTCGGAATATGGAAACGTACAACCGTCTAGTGTCGATGATGGACGGGCGAGAGTGGCCGATACAGCGGACTTTGGCGGACTTTGCAGGCAGCGGGAAGGCGTTCAAGCGTCCGCATCATGCGCTTGTGTTCGCGTTCATGGAGACTAGCGGATTCCTGAAAGAGTTTGACGTGGAAGAGGGCAATCCAACGCTGGCGCGGCTCACAGCCGAAGACCTGACGGCGACCGACTGGCAAGAAGTCCAAATTTTGGACTTACTCGGAGGCGGGAAGTAATGGAGAAAACCCCAGGCCAACTAGCCTACGAGCGGGATTTAGCCAAGGTTCCGCTCTACCCTGCCGATTGTGGCGTGGGATTCATGGGAACGCCCAGGCCGACGTGGGATCAACTTTCAAAGATTGCGCGGTGGTCGTGGGAGCGGAACCCGACAGACAGGCCGTGGGTTCGTGCTTCTGGTGTCGCGGTTTCGTGGTTGTGGGATCGTGGCGCCGAGCTTCAAAGGCCAACCGCAGGACGGCAGCGGGAAGCCGGCGCGGTTGGCCTGATTTTTGAGTAGGAACGGAGCCAAGAGGCCGCAGGACGGCCGGAGGCAGGGGCCTTGTAAAGCCCTGAGAACGCGCTACATTTGAGAAGTGCTGAAGAGCACAGGAGGAAACACAATGCCGACACCGTTTTTCAGGATCGAGATTGAGATGGGAAACGAAGCAATGCGAACCTATGCGGACATTGCCCAAGCAACGCGCCGGATCTTCGCAGACTTCGCCAACAGGCCGGAACTCTTGCAGGACGATGCAGGCCGCATCTACGACGTGAACGGCAACAAGGTAGGCACCTGGAGCGCCGACGAAGTAGAGCCGGAAGAGGACGAAAGCGAAGACGACGAAGAAGAAGAGTAAATCACACAGCGCGGAGCCAGCGCACAACCAACGGAGAAGAGGAGAGAAAATCATGGGAAAATGGCAGAACACCAGCGCGGGAAAGATTCAATGCAAACGGTTTAACGATGCGTGGGGAAAGTTGAAATGGGAAAATAATACCTACGTCGAATTGTCCGGCGTAATCGGCCAGTCGGAGAGGCGGTCTGTCTGCTCTGTTCTTTGTGGTCCTAACACCCGCGAAGACGTGACCGCAGCACAAGAGAGAATCGGCGAGCGGTTCGCGTGGACAGTCACAGCGCAGAACGTTAACGAGATTATCAAGGCGCTAGCCGATGAACTGGTGACGATCGAGCAGAACCGGCCAGTCCATGACGAGCGCACCACGCCGGACGCCGAAGCCACGCGCAGGGCAGAGTTTGCCCGCATTACAGCAGAGCAGAAAGCCAAGGGAGATCAAACCGCTGCCGCGTTCATTGCTCACTATGGGGACGGTGAGAAAGTTACCGTGCAACTTGGACAGGTGGCAGTAGTGGCGCAGGTTTGCTTCGACAATTCCGACACCATGAGCGATTATTTCGAGCGGCACGCCAGTTTGTCGCAATCTTTTGTGCTGGCGGTCGTTCCGAAGCAGGCAGAAACCGAGAAGCTAGCGCGGCGGGGAGTGGCCGTTTCTCCGCTGCTTTCAGGCGTCGAGTTTGATTGGCATACGGAGAAATACAGCATGGGCCACGGTAACTATCTGGAGAGTAAAGGCGGCTTCGAGTTGCCGTTAGGATTGCAGAACATACGCACCCGGAACGGTAGCGGGATTACACGCGCACATTGGGAGATCACATTCCAAACCGCGTACCGTGAGCCGCTTACCCTTGACGCCTTCGCCGGTTACGGACAAGAGCCGCAGCCCACCACGGACCCAGGGAACGGCCAAGCCGTGACCGATGCAGCTATCACCGAGAACGAAGAGAAAAACGGGATAGAGATCCGCTTTCCCTCTAAGCCTTCAGCCGAAGTGCTGGAGACGTTGAAGGCGAACGGCTGGCGGTGGTCTCGCTTTTCTTCTTGCTGGTACACGAAACGCAGCGATGCAGCGCGGCAGTTTGCCGCGTCACTGTTTGGCAGCATCGGGACCGAAGGCGGCACACAGGCAGAAACCCCGAAGAGTAGCGCGGGAACTACAGCCCCCGCCGTTTCTGTTCGTTTCCGCACATGGGCAGACGCCCTGCAACCAAAGATCGACCATGCAGGCCGACCGATGACGCAGAACCCCACGCCAAAGCGCAACTGTGAATATCAGAAGAGAATGCACGATTGCCGCAACATGGAGAGGACACAGAAAGCCCTTCGCGCCTTGGCTGAAGCACACGAGGCCGGTACAGTCCCGGCAGAATTGGCAGGACTGAAGACGCGGGAGCAGGTCGGCGAATTGGTTTGCAAGGGAATCGACCACAGCAAGGGAGGGTATTATTCCTGCATTGAGGCGGCGGATTATGCGGATACCACCCCAGCGGCGCGGATACTTCAAGGGATGATTGCAGGCAACCCGCAGCAACAGGCAGAGCGCGAACGGCTGCGCAGGATTGAGGCCCTAAAATCGGAAATTGCCCTTTCGAGCATTCCCGGATACTTCCCGACTCAGCCGCCCGTTGTCTCGATTATGCTGGACCGGGCGCGGCTGGAAAAAGGCTTGACAGTGCTGGAGCCCGAAGCGGGTAGCGGTAACATCGCCGACGCTATCAAAAGCGAATACGACCTCACCGCCGAAGTGTGCGAAGTCAACCCAAGATTACGCGAACTGCTTGAATTGAAGGGATATAAGTTTGCGGGTATCGATTTTCTGACGGACGTAACGCGCACATTCGACCGTATAGTCATGAATCCGCCGTTCGAGAAACAGCAGGACATAGACCACGTAAAGAAAGCCTATAGCCTGCTCAGTGAACGCGGCTTATTGGTCTCTGTCATGGCTCCAGGCTTCGAGTCCCGCAGTGATCGGAAGAGCACAGAGTTTCGGGCATGGCTGGGGGAGATTGGCGGAACGTGGGAAGACTTGCCAGACGGAGCATTTAAGGCCAGCGGCACAGGAGTCAGCACTCGCCTAGTCGTGATCGAACGGTAACCGGCCACAGCCGCAACCGAAGGAAGGAGCACGAGAGAATGAAGAGCTTTTATGTGTCAATGTCTTATGACCTGCTTCACGTCTACATCGAGTACAAAGCGGAGAGCGACAAGGCGGTGAGGCAGTATCTTGAACGGCAATATCTACGTAATGGAGTGTGGAAGTTGCCCTGGTGCGCGATCTACACGGTATTGCCAGCCAACGAGCCAGAGCGGTACATCGTAAAGGCTCAATGCGGGACGATATACGAGGAGCCGGAAGAAATCGCGACCCGGTAGACGCTCACAGCCGCAGAGCCCGAAGGAAGGAACAAGAGACACCCTTCACAAAGCAAAGAAAGTGAGGAAAGATGGAAGGCTTATCAGAGTTTGAAGCACGGCGATGGAGTATCAAAGATCAAGCTATCGCCTACCTTCAAGATGCACACTGGAACCTATTCCACGCTGAGCCAAGATACGGGAACAAATACGGCGTGGAAGGCAGAAAACACAAGGCGTGGAGGTTTGGTCTAATGCTCTTGTGCCACGCGGCGAACCACATCAGACAGGATCAATAGTTAACCTCGGGTATCGTTGCAACAAAAACAACACCACAACGGTACCCGAACCCTTCTATAGAGAAATACCCTACTCAACACCATACAAACCCATAGACAGAAAACCTAAACCAAACCACAAAAGCCAAAGCACAGCGCCGAACACAACGCGCTCACCAACGCGCAAGGCACTGCAAACACAGCGCACAGTGCCACGGATAAACGCCAAAGGAACGCGCCCAGGCGGTCAGCACCGTGCAGACATGTGGAGGGAATCTCGCCATCGCCCCTGCGCGGAGGCTCTAAAGCCCCTGAATAGAGCAGAATTATATGGCCACAATCACGTAACAACTGTGACGCATGAGACGTGTGTTACACTGCTAACAGTTGTAACGGAGGTGACAGGTTATGGATTTGAACATCAGGGATGTACCAGCGGAGATTATGCGGTCGTTGCGAGTGGATGCAGCGGCAGAGGGAATATCAATCAAAGAGCTTTGTTTGCGGCGACTGGTGCCGGATGGTGGGGCGAGCTGGAGACCACAAACGGTGACGGGTAAACCAATCGAGGAGCCGACGAAGAGAACGAGCAAGCTAGCCAAGGTATCGAAGCCGGAGACACCGGACCCGATGATTAAGGCGTTAGAGTTCGCGGCGTCTGGTGGAGTCGAGGAGTCGCGGAGTCCTGAAGTAATGGAATCGGCAAAGGTCATCGAGCAGACAGCAGAAAAGCCAGCGGCCAGGGCGAGCGGTTGCCCTGAGTGCGGCGGGTTGAACGGAGTACATCAACGAGGATGCAAGCGGAAATAGGGGGCTTGAAGTCTTAGCGGCTTGGGGCGATATTTGAGGAGTGGCAGGAGGGAAACGGGATGACAAAGCGCAACCAAAACGAAGTGAGGCCGGAAGACAGTTTGACGTTTGCGGGCCTTGAGACGTGCGACGAGGACAGGGCAAAAGCAGCGGCCCTCAGTATGCGCGAGGAGATGGAAACGCGTCTCAGGTCAACCAGGGGCGACATTTCAGCCAAGGCTGGCCGGATGGAGCGGGAAAGCCCGTTATTCTTCGGGACGGGAGACAGCCCGTTACTGTGGTAGCGTACCGCTGTATCGAGTGTCGGGCGACCGCGACCAGCTTTAGCGGCCTAATCTCAAGGTGCGGGAAGTGTGGCGCGGGTCCGGCTTTTCAACTGGTGGAGTATCGAGACGGTAAAGACAGCTTGCCGACAATGCCGACTGATGGCAGGATGATGGCAGCGGGAAGGGAAACAGAATGATGGGAATAATCCTTGCTTTGATAGCGGCAGCGGTTCTGCTGGTGGTAGCACCAGCCTTCGCGGTGGGTTTCGTGGACCGTCGACGGGAAGCGCGAGAACTTGCACGGCGGGAGGCACAGCAATACGCCGATTACGTGCGGGAGATCAGCGGAAAGCCGATGACGGCGAAGGAGATCAAAGACCTACACGCAGCACGGTGGTAACGGCAGCCTGACCGGGATCAGGCCGACAACGTAGGACGCTCTGAGGAGGGCGAGACAATGACGGGAATCGAACGGCTTTTGACGAAGACGAGCAATGCAACGGCTCAGGCACTCATGGGGATGTGTGCCGTGGTAGACCGTAGAGTACTGGACCGCGCCAGGGAAGAGGCGCTGGAGGATGATGAGCGGAGGTTCCGCCGCCTATGGCAGGAGCATAAGCCGATGGTGCATTACGGCTGCGAGTGAGCCGACAGGAAGCGCGGCGGGCCTCACCTTCGGGTGGGGTCTTGCTGTCTGTATGGAATAGTGGGAAGATCAATTCACCGGCAACCCCGGCAGGAGATGAGGAGCAATGAAACAGCAGATGCCTACTAACGAGCAGCTCGACTGCGCTTGTGCCGATTGTGGAAGGGAGATGGAAGACAGGAAGGCCAGCGACCGGCAGGACTGCGAGACCTCGGAGATGACGGAAGAGGCGAAAGCGGCAAACCGGGCGATGATAGCGGAGATGGACAGCGAGACGTTGGAAGCACTGACTGAGAAGATGGCGGTGGTGCTGATGGAGCCGGACGAAGACCAGCGGAGCGAGTTCCAGCGCCGCGCCGACCTTGCCAACGTTCACAGCTTCACAGAGCGCAACGCCTGACCAGTCCACAATTTGGACTCCACGCCCCCGGCTACGGCTGGGGGCTTTCTTTGGTCTGGGCCCGGCAGGCAGGCAAACCAGCTTCAAATGGCCTCCCCAGAGGCTCTAGGACGCATCGGTAGGAGATCGGACAGGCTACCCTATGGCAGTTTCGGCAGTCCAACGGCGACCCACGCCAGCCGCCAGCCGCCGCCCCGCAGGGAGGGAGAGGCAAGCACCCTATAGAGGGAGAGACGAGTAGAACGTAACAGGCGTAACAGATGAGACGGCATAGGACAGCAGAAGAGCGGAGAGACGGCACGGCAGGACGGGCCACGCCTCCAGCGACAGGCGACCAGTCACGCCTTCACCGGCTATGCTCCATCTTCGCGCCGATCCTTCACCCTGCCCCCCTCGGCCATCAGTGGCGCTATGCTTTGCCCCGCCCCCCCCGCCCTGCCCCTGCCCCTCGCTCGCCGCGCCACGACGACGACGCGCCGACCGCCCGCCCACCACGTCACGCGCACAGGTGGCGGCAAGGGGGTAGGTGGCCCCCCGTCGCTCCGCGACTATGCTCAGTAGCACAAAACCGAAATCCGAGTTTTTGATGTAGGCAGAATAGGAAGTGGAATAAAAAGAGTTCAATTTTACAGTTTTGATATTTTGAATCTTTTTGAGTTGCGGGACTTGCGTAAATGGAGTATGTGGGTGTAGGTTGAATGAGAGGGGCAAAGGGGGAGGGGAAATGCAGGGATACGCGACGGATTTGGAAAAGGGTATTGCGGCTGAGGACAGTCTTATCGCACAGTGTACTCACGTGTGCCGGTATGCGACTGGCGCGGTTGGTGGTCGGTTCATGTTGCGGCCGGAGGAGAGTGCGGTGCTGGGGGATGGCGCAGCGGGTGATGGAGCGGTCAGAGTCTTATGCGCGGGAAACGGGGAAGATCCTGAAGTCGATGGCCCTGGCGGACGCCGGGGTGTTTGCGGTTTTAGGGTTCAATCAAATTAGGGGGTTATAGGGATGGGAATGGAAGACCAGGAATTGGCGGCTGCGCGGGGGCATCTTGAGTACTGGCAACGGGAGTTGCGGCTTGACCATATTGATTTTGAAATCATGCTTTATAACCCCGGAGAGAGTGACGATCAACTCGGAACCTGCAAAGTTGCACCGAGTAAGCACAGGCAAAAGATTATTCTTCGTAACCCGAGAGATAGGTCAGAAGGGGATCTTGCGGTTTTCCGGCACGATCTGGAAGTTGTGATTGTCCATGAACTACTTCACACAAAAGAGTTTCCGTGGCGGGATCATCCGGCCGTGGGCAGGGTAATGGACGAAGACAAATGGCTGAGAGGTTTACATGAAGACAGCCTGGACGCGGTAGCAGAGGCGCTCGTGAGGGCGCGGAGAGGGATGAGGAGGTAATCATGGGATTCGAGATCAAGGACAGGCGGGCAGAGAAGGCGGCGGCAGAAGCGGCGGCGCCGATGGAGCCAGAGGTTTTTGCGGCTGGGCTGGGCGGTGCTCTTGAGGCGGCTGTGGCCGGCGGGGACGTGGTGGAGATCAACCGGGTGTCGGCGGAGTGTGGCGGCGGCCCTGAGCACAAGGTGGTCGAGTTTAAGAAGACAGTGAAGGGGGAGGTGCAGACGTGGAAGAGCGTCGGGTATCTCCCCGTTTTTCTTCCGGTCGGAGGCCAGCAGGTGTTGATGATCCAGGCGGTCGGGTTGCGGACGGACGACAGGCTGTTCACCGCGAACTACGCTTTGCCTCCGATGTGGACGGAGGGTGACGACTACATGGCCGCGGCAAAGGACCGGCTGGACAGTTTCAAAGCGTGCTCGTGCGACGACCACGGGAAGTGTAAGTTCCACGGTGAGGCGATGATGAGTGCGTCGGCTCCGGGGAAGTGGCTGGAGGCGGACTTGAAGCGGCTGAAGAAGTTCCACGAGACGCCGATGCCGGAGGCGGTTGAGGTTTTGATGCGGGGGATGCAAGAGGCGGCCCAGCGTCGGATTGTGACGCCGGCAGAAGCAGCGAAGGGGATGATTCAATGAGCAACAAGATTGTAGTGCCAGAAGGGATGCTCAAGGCGGCGATGGCAGCGAGAAACGCACACTTTATTGGAGACGACAAACGAATCGAGCTTATTCTCGAAGCGGCTCTGCGCTGGCTGTCGGAGAACCCGATTGTGCCGACAGAGAAGCAGGAGAGGAAACTGGACGATGCGTGGATGGAGTCAAAAAAGGACTTAGCCTCTCGTTATTACAAGTGCGCTCATGCTACGGAGTTTGGGGCAATTGAGTGGCAGCGCATGATGTTCCTTGAGCCGGAGCCGGAAGTGCCGGAAGAGATCAAGGACTTGATCGCTGGCGTTCACCCCGACGTGGCTCCTATCGCCATCGAAGCCTTCCGGCGCGGACAGAAGGCTGGTGAAAAATGAAGGCACACCTGAGCGACACATGGCGTGAACGAGCGGACGAGATTTGTGGATTTGGAAAGTACCGCCGTTCTCTGATGGCATTGAAGGTTGTGTTTTGGGAGCTTCAAAATCTTTTGGCGGACAGGTAAGCATGAAACTCTTCTTCTACGGGTCCGAGATGGTTTCACAGTCCACGTACCCAGAAATCGAAATCGTCAACCCGGAAGAGCAAGAGTATCTTCAGAAAATCGAAGAGTCAATGATGACGGTTATCAATCAGTACGGGATAGCTGGACTGGCGGCTCCGCAGATTGGTTATCCCCTCCAGATGTTAGTAGTGAAGTTGTCTGGCGGGAAGAGGATGACTCTCATCAATCCTCAGATCGAACGGATGTACGGATCGGAGACAGATTATCCAGAGGGTTGTATAAGTTGCCCACCGGGAGGGAACCAGTGTTACGTGGCCCGGATGCAGTTCATTCACGTTGTAGCGAGTACGATTGAGGAACCGAACCGGGTGGTGGATCTTCAGTTCAGCGGTTGGGATGCTCGGTTGGTTCAGCACGAGATAGACCATCTTTCAGGGACGTTCTTTCTGGACCGGGCGAGCGTGGTGGATAAGTCGAAGGTGTTGGAGCAATACCACCAGTGGAAGCGCACATTCAAACAAGGCGGGATTGAATTCCCGTGTGGAGGAAATCATGGCAGCAGTGGACATTGCAGTACCGAGGCGCAGCATTCCAGAGCAGTCGCCCATTGATGGCGGCACGGTTATTTGTGGCGGCTGTGGCAACCCGTTGGTGATGACGGTGAAGATGGGCCGGCGCGGGGTTGAGGCGTTGCGCTACGAGTGCAATAACGAAGAGCGCGGCTGCTCCTACTTCTTCGAGACGCGGGTGTACGTGGCCGCGGAGATGAAGGGCGTTCGGAAGGACGGTACGACGGTCACGGTTCCTGAAGCGAGGGTGTAATGAGCAAGAAGAAAAACAAATACCCGACACTTCCTGATGGATCAGAAGACTGGCGGGATCTCGATTGGAAGCAAAAATTAGAGCGTAGGATTGTTGAAGGTCGAGACAAGCCGAAGGGGAGTGCGTGATGAGCGAAGTGGCGACTTTGACGGTTGGGATGTTGGCGGGAGCGGTGACTCTCGCCTTGGCCTTCGGTATTTTCCTGTTGGCTCAGAAGGCATGGTCGGCGGCCAAAGACCTGACGGCGGCTCTCAGGGGTATACCGCAGTTGGTGAAGTCGAACCAGGAGGTCGCCAAGGCTCTGCATCGGTTCTCAGGGGAGTTGGAGTTCTTGCGGACGGTGATGACTGGTGGGACGCCACCGGAAGGCGCACAGGCCCAGACGGGAGCGCCGGCGGACCCGCAGCGGCCACCGGCAGGCGCAGCGGCTCAGTTCCCTCAGTGGCAACCCTTTGTGGCGGTCGTAGACGCTCCTGACGCGGAGGAGAGCGACACGGAAATCATCGACACACCTGACGAGGAGTTGGCAGAGATCGAGGGTATCGAGGAGATCCGCGGTCGAGGGTACGCGGCTGGCCCGGAAGCGGACCCGATGGAGAACCCGCCGGGAGTGGTAGCGAATGTGTAGTAACCCACTGCTCCGGGGGGGGGCACTTTGCAGGTCCAAATTTTGGACTAGGAGGAATCGGTTATGAGTATTGCAGAAAGGTTCTCGAATTTGTTGTTTTCGGTAACGGACGCGGGAAGGGAAATCAAAACCCAGCGCGACAGACTGATTCTCCTGATCGTCAGAGTACGCGATCAATACGTGAAATTTGGCGTCTTATCTCCAAGTGTCGAACAGGAAGTCGATACGGCTATAGATGATGTGAGGGGTGGACTTCCACGAGGAGCAAGAGAATCTCTGAAGAAGATGTTAGACTACGTTATGGATCAACACTTACTCCCTCCCGCAGACTACAAGAATCTAGTGGAGGATAACGACATTCTCCGGTCGGCCAATGAGATATTGGTCTTATCGAACACAAACCTCCGTCATTCAAACGACCGTTTGCAATCTCTCGTTGAAAAAATGCAGGCAGAGAAATTCGCATCGCCCCAGCCGGAAATCAAACCAGAGGAAGCGCCAAGCGTATGACCAAGACACTCGCAAAGCGGGGAAAGACCGACGCTCGTCACCTGATGCGCTACATCAAGTCGAAGGTGATGGACCCGGCCGCGATAGCGAAGGCGGAACACGTCTCGCTGGCGACGGTGATGGAGTCGATCAAGTCGATCGAGATGTACGAACAACAGAACACGGAGGGCCAGATGCAGTTGGCAGTCCGCGATCTTGTCATCTCGACGATCCCCCAGGCGAAGGAGACGATCAACGGTTTGCTCACCTCCACGGAACTTGTGATGAAGAAGAACCTGAAGACGGGCAAAGACGAGTACGTGACGGTGGAGGACAAGACGACGCGGCTCGAAGGCGCACGGTTGGTGAGGGATTTGATTGTGGGGTTGCAGCCGAAGGGACCGGGGGTTGCGGTTCAAGTAAATAACAACAACCAGCCTACGGTTCAGATGGGTTCAGCGGAGACCGTTGAAGAAAGAATGAAGCGGCTGAGGGCGAAGGCGCAGGCCCACAATCTCTTACCGGCGGAAACAGCGGCAGTACCCGATTATATTGATGCCGGCGACGATGCACCAGACGACGACGATGATGACGAAGAGGACAGCGAAGAGGACGAGTAAATGGCACTCGAAAGGCAGAACCCGTACCTCAACGAAATCATTGAAGTCCTTGACCTCCACCTTCAAAAGTACGGTGGGGATCAGATAAAAGCGCGTGAGTATTTATCAAAAGACGACAATGAATGGATCGATAATGAATTACTAAGTTGCATAACCAACACTAGATATTTTCTAAGTAACTACTACGCCATCAAAACAGAAGACCGCGGCTTCACTGGGCTGTATCCTTTCTGGGACTCGCAGGAGATTCTGTACGAGGAGTTCGAGAAGCGCCGCAAGCAGAAGGGGAGAGTCAGGGCCATTGTAGACAAGGCTCGTCAGATGGGTGGAAGCACGTTCGTTGGAGGATACATCTTTGCGAACACTATCTTCACTGAGCACATCAACTCCATCGTGGTAGCTCAGGACTCAGACCAGAGCACATACATTCTTGAAATGTACGCTGCGGCCATCGACGAGTTACCTTGGTGGATGCGTCCGAGAATTAGATACAAGGAGAAGGGTAAGTTCATCGACTTTGACGAGAAGGACGATGTGCTTCGCTACACGCGCCCAGGTCTGAAGACTCGACTCTACGCAGACAACGGAAACAAACCTACGGGTGCGGGCCGCGGTAAGACCTTTAACCGGGCGCACCTTGACGAACTGGCGTTCTGGAACGATCCTACTCAGTTGACGAAATCTCTATTCCCTACGTTCAACGCACTGGATGGCATCTACGTGATGATCTCCACGCCGAACGGACGTAATGACGCATGGCACAACCTCTGGCGCAAGGCAGAGGCGGGAGACAACGATTGGGACCCAATCTACGTTCCGTTTTATCGGCGCGAGAAGACTTACTCTCTGCCGATCCCGAAGGGGACCGAGTTCGTATTGAACGAGGAAGAGCAACTCATCAAGGAACAGGTTTTCGCAAAAGAGAATTACACCATCAAGAATGAGGTGTTCAACTGGCGGCGGAAGCGTATTGCCGACTTCGTGGCGACTGACGGTGACGACAAAATGTTCCGGCAGGAATACAGCATGAACGCAGAGGAGAGCTTCCAGACCTCGGCTGTGACTGCATATCCGCTCGGAGTTATTAACAAGTTGATGAAGAGGACGCGCAACCCGAAGTGGGTTGGAGAGATTAGTTACGACTTTAATGCTGGAGTTCCGCGGGCGAAGATGCGTGAGGTGCAAGCCGGCGAGGAGTTGGAGTATCCGAAGACTCATAATAGGTTCCACGTGTGGGAAAAGGCAGAGTCGGGAGCGACTTACTGCGTAGGTGTGGATGTAAGTCTTGGCAATGACGGAGGAGATTATTCTTGCTGCCAAGTTATCAAGACGAGTGACCTTGCTCAAGATAAGCAAGTAGCTTGCTGGCACGGGTATCTCGATCCTGAATCGCTTGCAGAGGTCGTGTTGGCTATCTGCTGGATGTACAACGAAGCCCTGGCGGCCGTGGAAGTCAACGCGATGGGCATGGTCACCAACAACAAGTTGGTTCGCGGGTACGAGTACGAGAACATCTATCGCTATAAACACCTCGACAAGATGACCCACTGGATGACGGACATCATGGGTTTCTGGACAAACGACAAGACAAAACGCGCACTTATGTCGAAAATGTCTAAGACCCTACTCGATGACTCGATCGATATTCCAGACAAGTTCACGTGCGACGAGTTCTACGATTTCACAGAGGATGGTGCGGAGGGTGACGGCGCCCATGATGATTTCCAGATGGCGATCCACATTGCTCTTTACTGCGCTCATGAGAACGAGTACCGCGAGATGCGCGAGGGGACGGGCGGGAGCAAGCAGGAATCGACTAAGCAACAAAACGAGTTCAAGATCCTCGACAGATTCGGTACAATCATTCAGACGACAAATTCGCAGCATGAGGCCGAGCGGGTTTCGGGGAAGAACATCGGCAGCAGCATCGTGCGGGACTCAGGGGCGACGGCGGTGGTGAACTTGAAGGGGGTGGGGAAGAGGCGGGTTCCGTCAGATTATCAGTTAACGGACTACAGCCCGGTATTTGATGGAACGGGGACGGCGGCCAGGATGCACGAGGATGGGGTAGCACCAGAAGAGATCACAGCGGAGTCGATGGCGCAGTACGAGGCCGAGCAGGAAGATATGGAGTCGGACGACCAGAACAGTTGGCTTTACCAGTAACCGAGGGGAAGAGATGGAAAATGGTGGATGGATGGTAGTTGTTATCGTGGGCGGTGTCATGATCGGGATACTGCTCTACGAAGAGTTTTGGATAAGAAGATAGGGAGGGGAACAATGGAAAACCAGATGAAGATCTGCTTTGTAACTCTTGGGGATTTTAACCGGATGTGGGCGAAGGCGATGCCTCAAGAACGCTTCAGCGCGGATATTCCTACGCTGAATTTCCTGTACAAAAAACACAACACTCTATTCATCGTCGGCAGGCAAGAAGATTTTATCGCGTCGGTGTATGAGATCAACCCAAAGACTTTCTGAGTCCAAATTTTGGAGTAACAGGAGGAGAGAATGAACCCGGTAGGACTTCCAGAACGAGTGATCTGCCGTCATTGCGGAATAGCTTTGATGTTTGCGGTAAACAGAGACTTCTCAGGGGATATCTCAAAATGGACAGCGAAGCACGAAATTACGGGATACTGTCCCAATGACAACCGGACGTACTTGATCCCCACGATCGAGTGCAATCCAATCGAAGAGTAACAGAAGGGGAAAGATGCAGCCAGTAGCCTATCAGTCAGTGAGGTGCGTATCGTGCGGGACGATTCTTCCCGTAGCGTGGGTGAACGGGGAGTGTGTTGCGTACCATAACTCTCCGGTGTTTTGCCCGAACAATGGAACGAGTTGGAAAGTTCCAACGGTCCAACTTCAGCCGTACACGAACCCAGGAACCACGAGTTAGAGGAGGAGAAAGATGCCACAGATTAGGAGTAGAATAGGGGTGTCGGGAGCGGTGAACTCCCGGTAAAAATCGCCAACAAGAACTGGAGGTTCTGATGACACCCCAAGAAATGATTATCCCACGCAGTATATTGTGAGGCAGTCAAACAACTACACGGAGAATTCGCAAGAGCAGCATGAAAGAGAGGAAATAATGCCGACACTGAAGACAGAATTCGCTTGCAGTTTATGCGAAAAACAAACAGGTAAGCAGGTCCAGATTCTCGCAACAGAGGGAAGGTTGATCTGCCCCGAGAACTCAAATCACAGATGGACAGATACGGCAGACTTCTATGCCAGCAACCCGAAGCTAGTCTTCAAAGTTGGACCAGCCAAGTTTCCGTCTCCAGAGGGGCAGACGACGATCACCCTGAAGATTCCTCAGAGGATCAAGGATGCTCTCGACGGGCGGTATGCCACGGGGCTGGAGTCGGTGGTGGCGAACGTCTTGCTTCAGTTGGTAGACGGTGATGTGATGGTTGTCGGGGAGACGGACAAGAACCGCCTGTTCGAGCAGCTGGGCCAAAATTTTACAAATTCGAGTGAACTTGTTGGCGTGGTCTGGGCTAAGATGTGTGAAGTGGACGAGGCCAAGGCGGAAGCGCAGGCGGCCACGGAAGACCTCAAGGCATACGAGAGCCGTTCGCCAGGGCGTATCGTGGTTGACCTCGGAGACGAGTACGAGCCGGCCAAGGAGAGGGCAAAGAACTCCGAGCCTCCGATGCCTCTCAAGATGTTTATTGAGGAAAAATTGCGGATGGCGCTCAAGGAAAACTGGTTTTAGAAAGAAAGGGTCACAGTGATTGAAGAATTCCCGGAGATAAGGCCAAAGCCGGACGAGGACGACAAACGAACCACGTCACGACTTGAGTATTACACCCAACTCAACGATTGGTGCGATGCGGCAGTTGAGGAAGGTATTGCTCTTCAGCAGGACGTTCCTGAACTCCGGGACATTCAAAACGCTCTCGATTATCTGGTAGGGATGCAGTGGAAGGACGCGATGCCCTCCTACCGGGCAAAGCCAGTCAGCAACGAGTTTCTGTCGATGTTCTGGGAGACGATCGGCCTCATCACAGACATCCGGCCAGTCTCGCACATCGTCGATATTGCCAACGACGGGAAGTATTCCGAGATCGAGAAGATCCTCAACAACTTGAACAAGGGCTGGGTGTCAACGTCTGGGTACGAGCGCCGGATGGCTTTCTGCATCATGTGGGCGATGTTCACCTCGGCGCCGGCCAAGCTCTATTGGAACCCGTTCGCCAGAGGGGACAGCGGAGATCCTTCAGACGGAGACTTGAGTCTGGAGGCTTTGCCGCCGAGTTCGATTCTGCGGCTGGGGATGGGCGACGATCTTCAGGAAGACGAGTGCGTAGTCTATCGGAGGATGCGGACACTCTCATGGATCAAGAGAGCCTACCCGACGATGGGGAAGTACGTCAGGGCTGAAGAGCAGAAGAGCCGGTACACGGTTGACGTGCAGGGTCCAACGGGAGCGCCTCAACTGTTCCCCCCCCTGTCACCCGGCATGAAGAGGTTGCTGGGCGCTGGAGACAAGCAATCCTATTCGAGCCAGTTTCCCCAGGCAGAGACGCAGGAGTTCTGGAGGAAGGACGACTCGATCAACGAATCGCGTGAGCGGGTTTGGATGGGGCCGAAGGGCGCGGCGTGGGGATACTGGGTCGAGCCGGGGAAGAAACTGTACCCCCGCGGCCGAGTTTTCATCAGGGCCGGCAGGGTGACGCTGTACGACTATCCGAGTCCCTACTTCCACCGCAAGAAGCCGTTCGCCAGCCTTGGACTCTACGCAGTGCCGTGGCAGCAGTACGCATTGAGCGTGGTAAAGCCGTGGATGTCCCAGCAGGATATTCTCAACCAGATGATGTCGGGGATGCTCCAGACGGTCAAGAAGGCCATCAGTCCGGCTTTGATGGCGGCCAAGAGCGCGATCAATCCGGCGGCGATGAAGGCGATCGACAGTTCCAAACCGAACCTGAAGATCACCTACAGCCAGAACGCGCCTCACCCTCCAACGTGGCAGGCACCTCCAGTGCTTCCGACCTACGTCCTGCAAATCTACACGCAGATCCTCCAGTCGATGAAGCAGAGTTCCGGCGCATCGGCTGTGGGAGATGCCCTTGGGAAGAAGCAGGTTCCTTCAGGGGACTCCCTCGACAAGATCCAGATGGCGAAGAACACGCCGATCCGCGTGATGGGCCGAAGTGTCGAATGGTTCAACGACGAAATCGGTCAGCAGTGGGCAGCCGACGCTTTGCAGTTCTACGACGCGGAGCGCAGGATGGAGTTACTCGGATCAGCAGGACTGGCGAGGGAAGACATGGACGACAAGCCAGGGACGCTTATACCGGACGGAATCCAATCTGAGGCGTTCGTTCGCCGGTATCACTACAAGACTGAGCGCGGTACGTTGCTTCATATCCAGCAGCAGGAGCGCATCCCGATCGCCTTCCAGATGCGGAAGGTCCACGACTTATCTCGCAAGCAGACGTTCAAAATTCTCAACTGGAACATTGATGAGAAGGAGAACGATGAGGAATTGAAGATGGAGGCCGCGGCGATGGCTCAGGCACAAGCTGGCGCACCACCGAAGGGCGGCCATAAATGAGCACGGCAGAGGCGAGCAAGAAGGTAGCCGAGCAGGACATTCCAAAGATTCTGGCGGCGATCCAGTCAGCGATCGAGGCTAAGAGGAAGTGGACGCTTGTTGTTGAAGGAAGTGACAACGGCGGGATAATGGACATTCAACTGACGCAGAAAAAGTCATACAAGTAGTTTTTTTCATTGCACTGCAAAAAGTCGTTGACAGAAGTTCAGCGACGGATAATGATTCTGACAGGGCAAGAGTAGCGATTACCGGGAAACCGGAGAGATTGCGGCAGCCGCGAGTGGGAGAAATCCCGTCCGCGGCTTTTTCTTTTGTCCGAGAGGCCCAGAATCTTTCCCTGGGGAACCTCAGCGGTGGAGGCCGCCAGCCGAGCAATCGGCTGCAATAAAAAACCCAGGGGGAAACCCCGGAAAGGATATACACCATGGCTCGTCACAAGGGCAAGCGCAAGGGTGGCCGGAAGGCCAAGGGCCGCAAGTAGTTTTACGGCTTCAGCAGTGAACGAGGGGCGTTTCACCGCGCCCCTCCACACCATCGCAAGGGGATCATCATGGCAAAGAGCAGCGGAATGGCCGAGTCGATTGAGCAAGGCCACTTTCTTCATACCTCCTCCCCGAAATTGGGCAAGGGAACCTTCGATCCGGTTGGTACATTCATCGACGAGGGCGAGATGACCACGATCACTCCGAAAGCTACGAGTGTCAACGTGAAGACCGGCAAGCTCCAAAACAACGAGAACGGATTCTAACTCATGCCTCCAATGACACAGCCGCCGATGGCGCCGGACGTACAAGCCCAGATGGGTCCAGGGCCGGCATTTGGTGCTCTGGCTGGGCAGGCACAGGGTCAGATGGGGAAGAGTCCCATCGAGACCGCTGTGGGGACCGTGGAAAAGATTCTCAGCGGAATTCAGGATGAGGCGATGCGCCCCTTCATCCAGAAGGCCATAGCCACTTTGAAGGTGGGGATGGCACAGTCGGCGCAAAAGCAACCACAGTCGGCGGGTATGGGGGCACCACCTCCGGGTGGCGGACCTCCTCAGATACCGACGCCACCGACTCCGGGGCAGATGCCGGGGTAGGGCAACGATAACAGGTAAGAAGTCGGAAACGGCAGTCTTATCCGAAGCCCCGCGAAGCCCGAAAGGGAAGCGAGGAAGGATGCGAGATGGCAGTCCAAACGTGGGAAGAGATTTTAGCGGCAGCGCGGCTTAGTGCTGAGGAACGCAAGGTCATTGACAACATCGTGCAGAAAGTCCCCGAGTTCAAAGACGGGCGGCTTCGGCAAGCGGACTACGACCGTAACATTCAGAAGTTGAAAACTCAGGAAAAGGAATATTCCGAAGCTCTTGAGTACAACGCACGGATGAAGGCGTGGGCTGACGAGAAGGTTCCGATCTGGGAGACCCTAGTGGAAGAGGGTGTGATCGATGAGGAATCGAAACCGTTGTGGCCTGGACAAAAGGCCGAGCTTGAGAAGCAGCTTGAAGAAGCCCGAAAGGCGGCAGTTGGAGGCGATATGGACCCGGCAGAGTTGGACAAGCGCGTGAAGGCAATCGTGGCGGATTCGGGCATGAGCCTGAACGCCGAGCAATACCGGAACCTGTACGCCAGCGAGGGCAAGAAGCTGGTAGAGGAGACGGTCAACGCAAAGTACAAAGAGTTCGAGACCGACTTCAACTCCAATCGAGTTCCTTTCCTTGGCGGGTTCGCGGCCAGCACAGCACTTGCGGCAATGCGATACGAGAAGGAAACCGGAAAGACGTTTGACGTTGAGGCTCGAAACAATCTTTTCAACACCATGACCAAAGAGCAGAGTTTCGATGCGATGGTGGTTATGGAGAAGATTCTTGAGCCGATAGCCCGCGAGAAGAAGACGGCGGCCGACATTGAGCGGTTGGCGGAAGAGCGGGCGCAAAAGATTATTGCCGAGCGCGGCGGTATGCCGGGTGGCGGCAGCGAGGGTCAATTCCCAACTGGCGGGGCCAGGGGCAGTCTGCAAAAGATGTTGGAAGAAAGTGCGGCGTCTGAGGGCGATGTTGAGTCTTTGACGATGGCCGCGGCAAGAACGGCATCGGCGGAATTGAGAGCCGCCGGCAAGTTTTAAGGCATTGAGGTAGGCGGGACACCTTGAGTTCCCGCACTGCATCTCCATAGGAAGCATGGTTCCCATGCGAAGCCTTCAGGGATAGCAGGGGTGAGTTGACTAGGAAGCCGATAGGCGAAGCCTGGGAGACTAGGGCGACAACGGCGCAAGCCGCGGTTTTCAATCATCTCTGGCCCGAATGGGCGCATCGGCGAGGCAAAAGCTGAACCGAAGAAAGCAAAGGACTTATGGCCCTCACATGGAACGATTTAACGGGGAAGACGAATGATCATATCGTCCCCATCATCACCGACAACGTGTTCAAGTCTTCGCCGGTATTCACCCGCCTCCGCAAAAAGCGGAGATTCGCATTTCCCGGCGGCTTGACCATTCGCCACAACATCATGTACGCGCCTCTGAAGGGTGGGTTCTTCCAGCGCGGCCAAGCCTTTGACACCTCGGCAGTCCAGACGGACACAGCCCTCCAGTTCAACCTGAAGTACGCCTACACTAACATCACGCTGTACGGTGTGGATCAGGTTCTCAACCGCGGGACGGAAGCGGCCATGAGTTACGTTTCCTCGAAGATGGTCAACGCTTCGGGAACGATGGCTCAGATCCTTGGCACTTCAGTCTTCGGTGACGGCCAGGGTACGTTGAACTCGACTCTTGAGTTGGACGGATTCTCGGCGGCCGTTGACAACGGTGTGAACTACCCGACCTACGGCGGCATCACCCGGTCGGATATTTCCAGCGTAGCCAACACGGGCATCAACTCCTACTACGCGGCTCCTTCGGCCTTCAACCTGTCAACCGTCCAGACGGCCTTCGGTGCGTCCTGGTTCGGTCAGGAGAAGCCGGATATGCTGGCGACCACACAGCCGGTGTGGGATGCGTTCTGGATCAAGCTCCAGCCGCAGCAACGGTTCAATGACGAGACCTCCGACGTTCACGTTGGGTTCAAGTCGTTCAACTGGAACGGAGCGCAGGTGGTGGTCGATCAGTACCTTTCGGTTCTGGGCGGCACCTACACGATGTTTGGTTTGAACACCAACTACATCTACCTGTACGTCTCCGACGTGCCGAAGTACCAGTTTGGATTCACGGGCTGGAAAGAATCGCAGAGCACTGATGACATGGCCGGACAGTATATGTTCGGTGGCAACATGGTTGTTGCCGCACCGCGTCTCATGTTCAGAGAGGCATTCTCCGCCCTGTAATTGGGCTGAAGAGAGGACACGACAATGGCATTTTTGAATCCGTCAAATCAGCTTATCCAGATCGACACTGGAAACGTGCTCACGTATATGTTCAACCCGGCGTCTTCGCCGATTTCGGTCTATGCGAATATCGGAGAGATTCAGGTTCTCGGACAGCGGTACGTGGGCATCAACGCGATCACAACGGCCAATCCGTCCGGTTCGCCAGCAATCTACGTGTTGGCGAAGATGCTTGCGACCTCGGCCGCGACTCTTGCTGCATGGCAGACCGCAAACGCTCCGGCTCCGGTCTACTGGACGGACACCACCTTCACCACCGTTTCCCCGATCATGTCGGAAGGCTTCGGCGGGTTGCAGGCGAGTGTCGCCGGCTACTGGATGCCGAACTACGCATCTCTTCCGAAAGTGACGCTGGCGCAGTTGCAGGGTGCCTACGGTCTGGTTCAGGTGGCTGGATACCTTCCCGGTGCGTACTGCCCCGCGAACGGAACTCTGGCGGCTGGCAACTGGCTCATCGGCAATGCAGGCTCCTATCAGTCCGCTGGTGTGGCGGCTGCTTCTGGTCCGGGGTATCGCGCTCTGGGTATCCAGATTGCAGCGGCTTCGAGCAACTTGGCGAACGTACTTGTCCTGTCGGACATCATCTAACCGGAGGGAATCATGGCTTACACAGTAACGAAGAATCCCGATGGAGATGTGAACCTTGGCAACTTGGCTGGAGAGTTTGTTACCCTCCAGCCGGCGGCCTCGGATTATCCTTTGGGAGGGTATGCTCTGGTCGGCGGTGAGACGGCAAACACCAACTCGACTCCGAACCTCATTAACGTCGATCTCTGGAGAATCTTGACTGCGCTTCCCGTAGGCAGTCAAGGCGGTTTGGCGCCAGTTTGGAATCCAACTACACAGAAGGTTCAGATTTACGGGGAGGGACCGAACCCTGGAATTACCCTGGGTCTTGGTCCGGTATCAGCGGCAAAGTCAACGACTATCGGTGTGACATCAAACGTCATCACCGTGACGATCGCCAACAACCTTGTCGCGGGTCAGTTTGTGTACTTGCAGTCGTTCACGGCGGGTGGAGCCCTCAACGGCCTCATTGTGCAGGTGGCGACGGCGAGTGCAACGCAGTTCACGGCCAACTACCCGACGCCAAACATCACGGCGGCTACGGCCGATACAACCGGAACCTACCAGTTGATTCAGGCAGGAACCGGAAACCTGTTGACGACTGGAACGGTAGCCAACATCACGAACTCTCTGTCCACCTCGTCACTGTTGACGATGACCTGCGCAAACACGTTCACGCCAGGGCAATTTGTCATCATTCAGGGGTTGACGAACGGTGCCACGGCAAACGGTGTCATTGCCCAGATTGCGACAGCTTCGGCAACGCAGTTCACGGCAAACTGGACAGGCACTTCATTCACCACGGCGGCCGACGTTGGTACGGCATCGTTGTTGGTCACGTCAGGCAATGCTCCTGTCAACTCTGGAGACATTACTGCCTCGATCACGAACTCTTTGGCAACAGCATCTTCTGCGGGTACGGCCGGAGTTGTTACGTTGACAGGTCTTCAAAGCTTCCTGCCGGGTTACATTGCCGTCATTCAGGGACTCACGAACGGCGCTGGAGTAAACGGCGATCTCTTGGTTGTGAATGCTGCTAGTTTGACCAACAAGATTTTTGTTGGCAATACGAAGAACGCAGGGTTTACGACTGCGTCGGATTCTGGGACCGCGGCTGTTCTTGTAACCGGAGCGCCTTCTGGGCTGAGTTCGTCATCGGGTGAAGTTCAACCTGGAACGGATCTTTCGGGTTACGCATTCCAACTGCTGTTGCTTGGGTACTAAGCCCTACGGGGCAACTAACCGGAGGGGCGGCTCGAAAGAGTGCGCCCCTTTCGTTTGAAGGGAGTGTGTTATGGCTGACGAAGACAGTGATGATTCTTCCAGTTCTGAAGGAAGCTCCAGGTGGAAAGACAGCGGTGCCGCTAAAAAGTTGGGCGCGGCCGGGAAGTCGTTGTCCAAGTCTGGACAGAAAGAAACCGACCGCTCTGCCGCGCTCACTTCGAGCATTCAACCAGTGGCCTACCGGAAGGGCGGAAAAGTCCGCAAGACCGGCCCAGCCATCGTTCACCGCAACGAGCGTGTAATCCCTGCCAGTAAGCGCAAGAAGGCCGAGAAGGTCATGCGGAAGGCCGGGATGAGTCTGACGAACAAGAAGCGCGGGAAGAAGCGGAAGGCGGGGCGCTCGGGCGGGAGGTCGTAGTGCCTTTCAAGAGTAAAGCCCAGCAGCGGTATATGTTTGCGGCTGAGAAGCGCGGGGAACTGAAGAAGGGAACCGCAAAGCGTTGGGCGCATGAGACGAAGAACATCAATCGTCTTCCCAACAAAAAGAAGAAGAGCAAGCGGTCGAAGGGCCGCACGAAAGGAAGGTAGTCATGGCAGGAACAGTGAAGAGGGCGTTGGCAGATCAGGAAGTGGTCAAACCGAAGGCTCGTGGCACGGTCAAGAAGGCACTGGCTGACCGCGAGGAAGTCAAACCGAAGAGTTCACGCGGGAAGGTTCGCAAGGCTCTTGGCCGCAAGTCTGGGAGGTCGTAATGGCGATGCGTGAACAAGACGAAAAGCCTGAAGATGAGGCGAGGAGCCATAGTGTTGGTTTCCTGAAGAAGGCCGAGCGGATTGCGAAGAAGAAGGGCAAGCGCGGCAAGAAGCGTGGCGGCAAGGGACGCAAGACAGCGAAGCGATAGTCCAAATTTTGGAGTGAGACGATGCCTGTGGTGATTACGCAGAACCCAAACTTTCCGATGCAGGTGGGACCGAACGGTTCGCAGGCGTATGTTCAATCTCTCAATTTCCGCCAGTGCATCAATGAGGTGTGTCTCTGGAATCCAGATCTTGATCCAATGATCGCTGGCAGGTTCATCAACAACGCTCTACGCGAAGTGGTGGACAGTTATCAGTGGTATGCCCTCAAGGTGCGCGGGGTCATCAACGTCCCGCGGATCACGGTTTCAGGAACTTGCACTCTCACTCAAGGAAGCAACATCGTTCAGGGAATAGGAACGGCATGGACGAACACGCTTATCGGATTGCAGTTCCGTGGCGGCTTTCAGGGACCGTGGCGGACAGTGAACAATGTCAACGCTCTTGCTCAGACTCTCACAATCGACACTCCGTATGGCGGACCCACTCGGACGGGCGGATACCAGATGGCCCAGGTCTATGCAACGCTTGGGGCGAACGTCAAGTACCTTCTCAACGCGAAGAATCAGAACATGGGCTGGCCGATAGAGGTCAACGGCAACGAAGAGACTCTCGACAATTGGGATACGTGGAGAATCTCTTTCGGATGGACGACCTACTTTGCAACGATGCCTCCAACCCCGGACGGACAGTTTCAAATTGAGATGTGGCCCACCCCGTACTCCGCACAGGTCTTTCCCTTCCAGGCGTACATCCAGCCGCCGGACATGGTTCTTGACACCGACTCGCCTCCATCGTTCATCAGGGCGGACGTGCTTGTGCGGAGAGCCATTGCCGACGCGAAGATCTTTGGCGGCCGCACCAGCAAATACTACGATCCCACGGTATCGGCTCAGAAGATGGGAGAGTTCAGGACCACTCTTGAGCAGATGCAGAACGCCTCAAATATGCTCGACCAGACCGACGTTACTTGGAGCTATGGAGGGGAAAGCGGCCAGGGCGGCGGCCAGGGATCCACTTGGCAGCAGAATCACGACTGCTAAAAGAATCCGGTAGCGCCGTCGCTGAAGATTCCCCATAATGATTGCAGGAGGTTCCCATGACCGGAACAGAAGAGATCGTAGAAGCAGGACCGCTTACCTCGTTTGGGGAAGAAGTAAAGGCGGCAGTTGAAGATTCATTTGTTGAAAACTACATGAAGGGCGGTCGGCGCCGTGGGGTTCTCTGTGCGAACCCGGATTGCCGCTGGCACAAAGAAGTGAAGGGTGGATCATTCTCGTACTCCGCAGAGAGGCACGGATTCTTTTGTGATGACTGCTTTTTTGTTAAGCCCCTCCTGAGCGACTGCAAGAACCTCTGGGAGTTCGACACAACCCACTTCAACGGTCAGAAGATTCACGTTCGAGACAGGAACCATTTGGATTTACTCTGCAAGCAGTTTGGAGTCAGCAACCATGCCAGAGAGTTCAATCGTTCCAATTGGGACTCCCCTCCTTCGGTGCGGCCACAGGAAACGAATCGCGAGCTTGACCGGATGCTCGGCAAGGCGCGTGAGATGGGCCAGCGGGACAGGGGCCATCGGGTATCGGGCGGTTTCCAAGAATAGGGAAGTGGCCCACAGGCCGAAGGAGACAAATCAGTGAAGAAGACAGGCCAGCAATCAATCGAGACGCACAACCTCTCGTCAAGGCAGTTTCCCATGCCGGGGACGGACCTGGGAACCACAAACGCCATTCCGTTCAATGACGCCTATGATGTGGATATGAGCGGCGGTCACCAGAGCGAGTATTGCCTTGGCCGTGGAGACGAAGACAGCAATATGTCACGGCGCGTACAGGGCAACCTAGAGGAATTGAAGCCAGCCAGCAACCCAACACGGCTTCCCCGTGAGCGGTATTCATGGGAAGGCGAGGATATGACGGTGGCTAGTGCGCCAACGCCATCGAGAAAGAGGAAGTAACCATGTTCAGAACCTTCGGACTTCAAACATTGACGGGAAGCGCCCAGCCGTTGTTTGGCGACAAATTGACGGCGGCCTTGCCGATCCCCCCGGCTGGCATAGACGCGATTGCTACGGTAGCGAATACGGCGATCTATCAGGCGGGGGACAGAATCAACATAGACCCCGGTCTGGCGTCTCAGGACACGCTACTGGTGACGACCATCCTCAGTGGTACGACGATGCAGGTCACGTCACAGGGCGGGGCTCCGCAACACGCACACACAAACGGAGCCCTTATATCTTTGTCGATTTCGGCGGCTGAGGTCATTGTTCAATTGAAGGATGGGACGGCAGCAAACGCGGTCATTGGCGCTGATAATACCGTGACAGCCGTACCGGGAGGGAATGTCATTCAAATCCTCTACAAGACGGCGGCTTCAACTCCTACGGTTTCCTTCAGGTTCACGAACAGCGTGTCGTTCAACACGGTTCGGACAGATGATGCTTGGATCATCGGTACGGCGGCAGACACCTTCATTGCAACGGCAGAGATCGTCTAAGGTGGAGAAGCATGGCGATCACGCTGGCAAATCTTTTAACAGATCTAGCAGGGCGCGTTGAGGAGATAAATCCCAACGCGCCTGTGTTTTGGTCGTTGACCTACGAGTTCCTTCCTGCTTTGGTCGATGCAATGTTTGAGGCGGCTCTCATCACGGGAACCGTTCAGGCAGTTAATATCCCGGTGACTCTGCCGGCTAACACCACGTATATCTCACTTCAAAACAACGCGACGATTGGAATACCGGCGGGGGTGATAGCGGCTTTGCGGTTGCGTCAGCCGTTCCCCGTGAGGAAGACTTCACTGAAGGCTTTGGACGACATGAACCCGTCCTGGCAGAAGGCGGCGGCGGGGACGCAGTTGCAAAGCTGGTTTCCTCTGGGCGTTTCTCAGTTCGGAATCTACCCGCAGTTGAGTTCCCCGATCACTGCCCTCATGGATTTCATCGTCAGCCCGGTCACGGTAGCGCGGCCGTACACGACCAGTATTCCAGTCCCATTCTTGACTGAATTTGTCGATGCTTTCAGCATGGCGGCGGCCGTAACTCTCCGTGCAAAAGAATTAGGACAGGAAGCAGAGGAAGCATCCCAGACCATGAACGACTATCTCCAACAGATGAAGGCGCTGTCTCTCTGGCAGAATCGTTTGGATTCTCTAGTCCTGACAAGTGCGTATGGAGCTAAAGCAAGGACCGCTACTCAGAAGCGCGATTTGGTGTGATAATAGGGGTGTCGGGTGTAGAAGCACCCGGCGGAACTCAGCCCTATCGTCTGGAGGACGACATGACACCCCAAGAAACAACTGTACCAGTATGCCGCTATTGCGGTCCAGAGTGCCTTATTGAATACGGTCTTTGCCACTTTAGCATCGCGCAGGTGAAATCGGTAGACGTTCCCTTAGAATGAGGTGAAAATAGGGTTTGGAGACGAACCCTATGAAAAAGATTGTTCTCGCCCTCACCATGTTCCTTGCAGTCACCGCGGCGGCCCAAACGGGTTGCACGACCTCTGGCGGCGTAACGTGTACCGGGAATTTGAATTTGTGGCTTCTTCCCCCTCACTACACGAACTGGGGAGTGCCCTGGAACGCCAATGCGACGGCCGTGGACACTCTGGCAGGTGCAGTGGTCCTCAAAGCCCCCACGGCCTCCCAGACGGTCACGCAGCCCTACCTGACGTACACCAGCTTCAATGCTCCATTCGTGTTCGGAACGGTTCCCGTCCTTCGGTTCGGTGTGGCGGCTGGGACGTTCGATTCAGCTTTGACGAGGACCGGGGCAGGAGCGTTCTCTCTGGACGCTGGGACAATCGGATCTGGAGGAGCTACGCTCTCCTTGGCCGGCCTGACGGTAGGAGGATCTGGCGGAACCATTGGTCAGTGCTTGGGGTCAAACGGGACAATCTGGAATACTCCGATCAACTGTGTCACCTCCATCGGTTCGATCTACTACCAGACGGTCCAATTCAACAATAGCCCTGTGGCCCAGGCCGCGGCGTTGAACTTCACAAGTCCTCTCACCGTGACTCCCGCATCCGGGAATACGACCATCGGGATAAGTAAGACGGGAACCGAGAACGAGGTTGTCACAGCTTCAGCGGCCGGCACAAACGGGAACTGTGTCCAGTGGAATGCGAGTGGAGGGGCTGGAGACTCAGGAGCACCATGCAGAAACACTTATGCTAGTCACGGTATTGTTGCGGTTTGGAATGGTGCATCTGGGGTTCTGGTCGATAGCGGTAACGGCGGTTCTGCGTGGCAGAGTGGGGCTACCAGTTGGGGTACGGCAATCACTGGTTCCTACCAAGTTATTTGCACCACGACCGGATGGCCGGGTGGAAGCTATGTCGGGGATATAGCGGGATGGTCTGTCGTGGGAGCCCCGATCGACGGCATCTATTTTTCTTTCGGAGTAAACGGGGCAGAGATCAATCACGCACGAGGCTACACTCTTCCCAGCGTTACCTGCATCGCGGTTCAATAAGGAGCAAGGATGCCAGTTCAAGGTGTAGGGGCGCTGATCGTCAATGACCTGCTTACTGACGTGAGCTACGCTCTTTTTCAGCCTGTAGTCAACACGACCATCACGACCTTCACGGTCCCTGCCGGCTACGGCGATGGAGGGTTCGGAGACGGCGGCTACGGAGACGGCACGGGCCTTGTTGTCACAGTGGGTTCGGTTGCTTCGTTGTACGTCGGCGCCCAGGTCATCGTGGGGCTTGGGTTGGGAACCGAGGAAGTGGTTACGATAACCCAGGTGGACGCGGGGGACTTCGTAGCGGCCTTCGTCAACGCTCACAATCCGGGGGAGATTGTGGTGGGAGCGACGTTCCCGTACCAGAACGCGGCGGGAGACCCGATGTTTACTCAGTCGGAGATGCTCGGCTACGTCAGCGAGGCTTTGAATGATTTCCTACTTCGGGTGCCTTTGGTGATTGCGGTCACGACTTCCATCTCAATGCCGCCGACACAGCCGTTCACGGCATTGCCTTCGGACTGCATGAAGCCTGTTCGCGTGGCGGCCTTCGGCGTCGGCCTGCGGGAGAGTTCTCAAAGCAACCTCGATGGCTGTGACTGGCGCTGGCAGCAGGAGACGGGCAACCCGCCCCAGGCATACTACCGCGACAAGATCGGTCTTCAGCAGGTGGGCGTGTGGCCTGTGCAGAGCAATACGACTCCGCTTGAGATCGTGTACGAACAGCGGTCAGCGCAACTGATAGGGCTGGCAGACGGATTTGTTCTTCCTGATCCGTTCATTCCGACAATCAAGGCGCGGGTGTTGAGCACGGCTTACAGTAAAGATGGTGACCAGCGAGCGCCGGCACTTGCGAAGTCCTGGGGAGATCGTTACGAAGCCGGCGTGAAGGTGGCGGGAGTGATTCTTGAAGTCATTAACGCTCAGGAGATGCAGTAGCCCCATCCGCTTCCGAAGTGAAGAGGACGC